>MDSZ01059501.1_pt1 | contig 19766 bp, 36 predicted proteins | sample 811201 | NCBI WGS metagenome assembly MDSZ01 (sample SAMN05326647, study PRJNA326480) | marine metagenome | isolation source: seawater | place: Indian Ocean: North | collected 2010 | reverse complement strand
TTCGTCCGATGATATTGCGTTGCTGGAAACAGAGAACCCAAACTATACTAGCCGCACCGCGAAGCTGTATCGCGATGGTGATATTGTTGTGTGCCTAGGTAAGAAGATGCGCGAGACACATCACTATCAACGGCAACCATTTTACAAAGTCTTGACACTCACGGGTGAGATTGCATATGTGAGTAAAGGGTCACGGAATAAATACTTTGAGCTTGTGAGGCGTGAGGAATAATGTTACATGAGTGAGCCATGGTGTCACATATATAATGCTACAAATGTATCACCCCGTGATAACTCACGTTACAAGCGGACAATCCGTGAGTGCGTTGAAGGTGTGATGATATGGTCACTAGTAGTGGGAGCCATCTATATAAAAGTATTATGCGACAGGAGAAAGTCTAGTTAAATCAATAACTTAGGGGTCCTCCCCCTACCCCCCTACCCCCGGGGTATATGTCCCATAGGCACACTATGGGTAGTGTTACCGGCCAGATACATTCGCGATGCGTATGAAAAAATGCGAGATTTGAAAAATCCCCCAAAAAAATTTGACAGATTAAGAAAAGCATGTTAATATATGAGAGTATGAAGGAGTATACATGTTCCATACCAGAGAGACGATCATAAGGCCAAATTGGCGAACAGTGATCAAGGCCATGGCAGCGATCCTGCTGTTTGGCGTGTGTTTCGTCCTAGTAATGGGCAGAGGGCCATTTGGCAGTGCCGGATCGGACGCAGACACAGGATCCCCAGCAGGTGAGTCGTGGGCAGATGATGAGGACGCTACAATGCGTGAATTGCATCCGCTAGTGCTGCCATTTTGCACGGTCGAGGATATGAGGGAACTAATGGAAGAATTAAATACATGCCAGCGTGAATTGACAGAGTGCAATGAGTACTAATAGTGGGGGGTGGCGGAATTGGCAGACGCGCCCGGTTGTTTCCCGGGTGGTGAATAGCGAAAGCTCACCTTGGAGGTTCGAATCCTCCCCCTCCAGCCATAAAATTATAAAAAGTACTAGTTACATGCATGAAGCTAGAGCACGGAGCATATGTTAGAGCAGAGGCAGATCAGTTCCAGTGCCCCGTGTGTGGCTCAGACGTTGAATGGAAGTGCTGGCCCGACAAAGGCACAGCATACTGTACTAAGTCATTAGAGGCCACTAGGGAATGGAGTGCCCCCAGTAGACCCGCGCATTGCGGATGGACTGGTAAAACAAGGCGAGCGAAGAATGGCAAAGTTATGATACTATACAGATTAAGGCGATTTAATGACAAGCGATGTCCCTGACGTCATGAACTACACTACTGAATACATTCTCGGTACGGATGGTACTAAGCCTTTGACCTATTTGAGAAGAAATCAAGTTTTGTCCCTTTTAGGCCACCATCCAAATCCTGCTGATTTAGTAGATTCGCTTCCCCCTGCGATGGAACTAATACAAGGGGATAGTATAATGCCTATCTATTTATGGTGTGATGTATACGCTCTCTTGGTAAAAGTAGGCTTAGATAAACAAAATAAACCTTTAAACAACTGAAAATTTTTTCCGAAAAATAAAAATTTTTCGATTTGGAGTTTTTCATGCATGCCTCTCGTTACAAATACACATGTGCCCACTGCGGCTGCGGCCGGATCGTGCGCTTGCCGATGCGCTGTCCTGAATGTAATCGATGGCTTTCTGAGCCTATTGAGCGTAAAAAGACAGCTAAGTAAAAATAAAGAGTCTTCTCGGTCTATTTAAAAATGTGACCGGTTCGTGTGAAGTTTCAGCCAGTACCCAAGCTGGCTGGAGATACTATGTGGGAGATTTAGTTGGTTTTGCTCCATCTAGGATAGCCGTGTGGGATTACGACGGGTATTATTATCCAACATATGGCCGGCCCTCACACTCACGTAATATCAACACAATCGGTATAATAATCGAAGTGTATGAAAAGTACGGCTATTACTCAGACCGATATTATAAAATCAAATGGTCTGACAACAATAGTTTTTCTAATGAGAAGCATGAGAATCTGATCTTGATTTCTCATGGTACGCATAAAGATAAAGAATAGTAGCGCACTATTTACTGGTGATGGAACACAGCCACACTAGTGCAGAGTATATACCGGGCGATCTCGTTCAGAGTACCGCTATAGGTCTAAGAGATTTTGAATTTAATTCTTTTGGGAGACTAGGTATTCTGGTGGAAATAATCGACACCAGAGAAGCCGCGAAGGTATGGTGGTTTGGTGCTGAAAGGGCATCTACTGTGTTGTTTTCGAATTTTAAATTACTGTCAAGAACAAAAAATACATTTAAGGAAACATGTTAAAACTTATATTATGGCAAAAACCGATCCTAAAACGATTGATATCACTCTCGTAACTGGTGATTTGATCGTTAACAAAGAGACTAACAATTCAGGCGTACTATTGGAAAAGCATAGATTGATACGAGGCGCAGATGAGAACGACAAGTCCTCTCATGAGTGGGCATGGACCATAAAATGGTCTAATGAGAAATTTAAAACTACAAAAAAGTACCATAATTGGGTAAAATCATATGCATGTACCGAGAGTGCGATACTAGACGAGATAAAACAAGGTGTAATGGAGCACTATAGTGGTAAATAAAGGAATGGAATTGGTTTCCACCCACATCTGCAAGGCCAGTAATCTGGGCGTAGCAGGTAATTTATTCGGTGGCACAATGCTTGGGTGGCTTGATGAGGCCGGCGCGGCTTACGCTGCACAATATTGCGACACTCCACGCATGGTTACAGTCAAGATGGCTGAAACTCACTTCAAGAAACCCGTCAGGCAAGGCCACTTAATCAAAATTTATGGTCAAATTGCGTCAGTTGGCACATGTTCAGTAACAGTTTTACTGGAAGCTAGGCGACATTCAGTGTATAATGGTACTCAGAGGACTGTTTGTACAACAGAATTAACCTTTGTAAGAGTCGATGGTGACGGCGAGGCCATCCCCATAGGCGAAAAAGTTCATAATAAGTTTAAATTTTCTATAGGAGAACAGAATGAGCGATGAAAATGACAAGAAAATGATGAATCCGGCTGCTTTTGAAGCCTTCATCAGAGAATTATCTGCCCAAATGGGCGAGTTTGAAATCAGTAAGAAGCAAACTACAGATTTTTTTAACGAAGCAATTCGCACTGTTAAGACCAGCTTTCCAAATACGGAAAATATTAGCGAATTTGAAGAATCAATCGAGGATGACCGCCCTTGGGTTGACGAAGACGACGAATAAAACTCATTTTTTAGCTTGACAACCTCTTAAAAACATAGTATATTAAGATAGGAGGTAAAAAATGGGTGTAATGAAACATATTCTTGGCGTAGTTGCCGTTCTTTTTATGGTATACCTTGCAATTCATGCGATTGTTTGGGCTACTCTTATGGCTTTTGGTCTCGGGCCGGCTGTTTGGGTCTTGATTATCTTGACTCCCATTTGGTTATCCAACTCGGTTGTCGCAACTTCAGCAGCACGGCAAGATTACCGTCGAAATATCAAAATGCGGAAGAGGGAGGCATGGCGCGGATACTAGTGTTCTTCTCAAAAGTAAAAAAAAAGATAAAATCCTTGTTGAAAAATCTACTTAATAGTGTGGACGGAGCTAATGAAGTCACTGTAGAAGTTGAAAACACGGAGCAGCCGGCTGAAGTTCCTGAAACACAACCAGAAACAATAAAGGTCACTGTTTTGTCTGACGATAACAACAATTTTTCTTTCGATGAGCTTGAAAAAATGCTTAAAGAAGTGTTATCAAGCAAAAAAACATCAAAAAAGAAGCCAAAAACACCCTATGTGCTGACCATAGAGGAACCAGAGTGGTTTTATGATCCTGTTAATAGACAAATGATAAGAGTTTATCCCGGTATAGAGCTAGTAATGTCATCAGATGTTCCAGATAACGATGGAAGGGTCATGTGTTACTGCGATTTGGGTTTTATTATGGTACCTTTAGAAAATATCTCTGAAATAGGATGTAATTAATGCTTTTTTCATTTTTTGAAAGCCCTTTTTGGCGCGGTTTGTTGTGGATCGGTAGTTTTTTAGCCCTTAATGCAGTTTTGGGCTTTGAAACAACGGTTATTATAGCTCTTGCGACCATAGCGATGCAACAAAGGAAGAAAAACCCCTACTTATTTTAAAAAAGTGTAATATTTATTGCGGAAGGGAGGGTTTTGTTATGGAGCGCGTCGAATTAATCGATTATGAAGCCCTTGAAGACCAATTTGGTAGGTCATGTGAGCCAATAACCGAAATTACAGACGAAATTGTGCGATTTTGTCATAGTTTGGCTCAAATCATGTATGATCATGACGGAATTGGCATTGCGGCGCCCCAAGTAGGCGTGAATAAGCGAATTATCATAATCGACTGTTCTCCAGACAAAAATAAGACCGTTTATTTGATTAATCCTAAAATTTTATGGCAATCACCGGAAAATACGCAAAAAACAGAAGCATGCCTTAGTTATCCCGGCTTAAGGGTCCCAATTTCGCGTCCAAACAGGATAAAAGTGGTAGGATTGGACTTAGACGGCAAAAAGATGGAATTTGAAGCTACAGGGCTCTATGCTCGGTGTATTTATCACGAAATCGACCATTTGAATGGAATTCCCTTTACTCATAGGGCATCTAGACAGGTTAGAAGACATTTAATGAGAAAATGGAAGAAAAACAATGCATGATAGCGCTTTGGTGGAAATGGATATCCTGCTTGGGGATTCGGACAACCAATATAAGTCTGTTTACTCAGAATGGGAAGAATGGATGGGTTACACGGTTCATTATTTGGATTGGGACAATGAGGGGCCTTTTATCGACCCATCCACTGACTATGGAGTGTCTTATAGTGCCGCAGAGAATGTAATGAGACATATTCTCAAAACTGGGCGCTGTGCGTGGTGTGTACGGAAGGATCCTAGTGAGATCGAGGTGGTTCCGTTTTGATGGGAGAACAAGTTAGTTTATTCGATGATTTGATCTTCGTGTACACATACAAGGAAGGTCGGCCATATAGCGTAGGTACTTATTTTTGTTATGAAAAAGCCAATAAAGAACTAATTACTTGTTTGACTAAGGGCATGTGTGCTTGGATGAAATTCAATGGAAGAAAAACCGAGTCTAGGAGACTCCAAGAAATTGAAGATCGGAGATCTCGTTCAATGGAAACATTGGGATGAGGGGTGGGTTCCTATTATCGGAATAGTAACGTCCATCTACACTGTAAAAATGTCAGGCCGTCGAGTTACAATGGCCAAAGTCACGACGACTAGTGGTTCAAACAAGATAGGGGTAGGAGAAGAACTAGAAATGAATCCCCTAAGTTTACAAATTATTTCAACACATATGATATCAGATTAATTTATGACTATTTACTTATAGTAAAAGTTATGAAAAAATTAATAAGACACATCTGTTACGTTGCAACCGGCATCAATTTAGCCTTGATAGGGTTAGCAGTACACTTGTCAGATTTAAATTTATTAGCACTTTCGGGCTCCTCTGGGTTATTGACTCTGTTTGGAGCCACTTTTATATTCTCTGAGGATGCATGGAAATGAATATTAATAAATGGCGTGATTTTTTAGCAGAGTCTTCTGAAAAGGTCTTGAGAGAACTCTCGGACGACGAACTGACTCATATTGCAGATGCACTAAATGACATGGAGAGCGAGGATCTTGCTTTTCATAAACTTTTTGATGGCAGGATGAGGGTTGTTATTGATTTCCCAACAATGGACACTACCTCAGAGTTAGGAAAGTTTGTTGATTTTTTCAGAGACAACGGCTATCAAGTCGATTGGGGTACCGGAATTCTTAAAGGCGAACAGCAGTTAGCTGACGGTAGTGTTGAAAACCTAGTGCGACAACTTACTGATGAGCCTCCAGTGGAACCAAAGAGTAAAAAGATCCAAATGAAAGTTGGTAAATTCTTTATGAAGATTGCTGAGTTGGCTGCAAAACAACAAGCTCTCCTGTTAAAAGTTGCAGAGCATGGCGAAAACAAAGACGATCTTTATAATGCATATAAGGCCAAGATAGATTATAGGCGCATCACTGGTAATATGATCAACGATGCTTTATCAGAGCAAGAAGCAACAAATCTTCAACGACTAAACGATCATTTGAGAATGTACCTGCCGTCTGCCCCAAGTATTTATGAAGACCAAGGCGCCATGGCAAAGAAGATGGGCAAATACTGGCAAGAAAATGCTGAATTTATCAAGAGAGAAATCCATAATCTCAAGCAAGACGATTATGTCATAGTTATAACAAGGCACCCAATTGATGTTCTTCGCATGAGTGATCATAGGAATATTAACTCCTGTCATTCTCCCCCTTCTAGAAGTGGTGGCGAAAGTTACTATAAATGTGCCGTAGCAGAAGCGCATGGCCATGGGGCTGTGGCATATGTTGTTGATAAGGGCGAGCTTCTTGAACACGTAGGCGATAAGTTCCCTGCTGAAGTTCCCAACCCTACAGAATATTTTGATGATCTAATTCAGCAAGGAGAAATCTTCGATGATGACATGAGGCGCGAGGCAGGTACCGTCACACCGGTCTCCAGATTGCGTTTACGACAGGTTAGGTACTACGAGGCCACACAGGGCCAAAGTCCAAGCAGAGACGATTACAAAGCTGCAGGACGCAACCCTTTTGATGGCATTCAACTTGCGGTTCCAGAGAAGCGTGTCTACGGAGAAAAAATCCCGGGCTTTAGAGAGCGAGTGATGGCTTGGGCCACAGAGAATCAACAAGAAAATATGAATATTGTCAAAAGAGATTCAGAACCAGACAACTCAGAACGTGTCCTGAAGTTGTCTAAATTTATCAAGTTTGGTGGCTCACACGAAGACAACCAGATTGGCTCGCTTCTTGCAGATCTCTTTGCCGAAGATGGCTTGCCGGCGAACACCGAAGGAAGAGTCGTTCAAGACACATCCACCGAAGACGAATTGGATATGAATTTGGTTGGTAGCCTTTTGCAACAATGGCAGGAGCAAGTTGAAAATATTGCAGATGAATGGAATCATAGATACCAAGCGGTCGAAGTCTCTGCTGAAGCTGAAGATGATCACGGGGGCGGTACTTATATCATGCCCAGAGCAGCATATCAGATTAAATGGGATGAAAGCGAGTTTACTTCTCTCCCGGGATATAGCGCGGCAGGTTATGCCGTTTCTGAATTAAATGATATAGGCTGGGGCTGGGCCGAAGATGGTGCTGCCAGTATTAGACGCGTCGGTGACGAGATTATAATGGTCTTTAATATTAATCTGGAAATGGTACCCGATTCAAATGGAATGGGTTTCGCTGCCGATCCTGATGACTTTGAAGATTTGTGTGTTGCGCTCAATGCTATCGATGATCACTACGATGGAGTCAAGGAATATATCGAACGATTTTTCAAAAGAGAGGGTCACATGCAAGGGGGCGAACTTGAATCCTTGGCAAGAGATATTATTTATGATGACTTGGACAATTATCTCTGGGATTTAGAAACAGACGACCGATATGATGCCGAAGAAGTTGATTCTATTACGGCCAGTGTCAGGGTCGACTTTGGTTTATTCGATCCAGAACTTCCAGAACATAATCCTAAAATTGCACTAGCAATTGCACAGGATAGAGATTGGAGGATAGAGGTTCGTAAAATTATTCATAAGCCAGTCCAAGAAGAGTTAGGAGTTGAATACTATGTCGACACAACATATAATGCTTGGCTTGATGCGAGCAATGATGTGATTTTCGAACTCACCCTTAGTGTCAGAGGATACAGCGGGGATGAGCAAGTAGCACTCTTAAGGCAGATTATAGAAACTTGGCAAGATGAAGACGTTCTTCGTGATGAGCACATTCGTCCGCTTATGATGCATGCCTTTAATTCAAGAATGCCATCAGGCATGCAACAAAATTTGGATGAAAACGAAAGAATTGTTAAAAGCTGGAAGCGGTTCTTAAACGGGTAGCCTATTTATTATGACTCTGTATGAAAAACTGTGGAGAGATTTTTTGGAAGAAGACAAAAACAATAAAGACTCCAAAGAAATTGCCAAGGCCGTATTGTATAAAGAGGATAAAGTATTGTTACTCAAGCGCTCATCATATATGAAGAAACATTCTGGCGAGTGGGATCTTCCCGGTGGACACATAATGGAAGGCGAAGATATGCAAGATGGTCTCTTGCGAGAAGTTTGGGAAGAGACAGGTCTTCGTATAAGAAACCCCGTTAAATTACATTCAAATGGAAACGATACATATTACAAAGCAGAACTACCAGAACAGGATGTAAAGTTAAGTGATGAACACACAGAACATGATATGTTCTCACTAGAAGACTTAGAAGATTTGAACTTACCAGATAAATATGCTAAAGCAGTTAAGGAAACGCTATCATGAAAAAACTATTTGAAAATTGGCGAAAGCAAATAAACGAAGCAGAATATGAAGATCCTGCGTATGCATCTCAATTTGGCTCACACTTAGACGAACCAGAACAGTACTCTGACGTTCCTGAGCTATCGTTTCAAGAACAAACCAACTATGTTGAAGCGTGGAGAACTATTGGAAAAGCTGTAGAAAACGGAACACTACCAGAATCTGTAGAAGATGTAGTTTTAGAAATGCTTGGTAAGCTTGGTATTTATTTGTAGGAGACCATTATTATGAGAAAAAACAAGAAGAGAATTGATCCTCGTTACTTTTTAAATGAGAAAACAGAGATTATCAAAGAAAACAGAGGAAAGTATCAACTGGAGGCTGCTATTTTTAAAGCTTTGCGTGATTACCGCGCAAGCGAACAAAACCCCACCCCTCTGTCTGCGCTTTTCGACTCGTCCAGTGGAGCAGTACTAAGATACCTCAAGGAACAAGGACTGGATGAACGCGGTATTCAGGATGCAATGAGCTATGCTCGTCGTTACACTGGTCCCGATGAGGCTGCAATTGCTGTACCCGGTGGCGACGGTGGAGAGTATGTGAAATTAAAGTTTGCAACTGTTCAGGTCGGAGACTCCCAAGGAGAAACTGGTGTTTATATGACTGACGCCTAAAGGGACAATATGAACAAGCGTTGGAAAAATTTCATTAAAGAAAAGAAGTATGCAGATATTTCCAAAGGCAAAGGCCAATGGACTGATATCGACAAATCTGAATTAGAGAATAAAGAAAATGTTGATTTGTCTTTTGAACTGTACGATTTAATTGCTACTGCTTATGCACCAATAGGTGGCAATTTTGATTTTAAATCTCCAGAAGATATTCCTGCAGATGCGGATATTTGGACTGCGGTAGATGTGGACGGCGATGAAACACCAGATGCTTTGCGAGTCGGCAAGACAAAGCCGCATGGCAAGAAACTGACTGCTAGTGGGCATGATGGTTCAAAAGCCGGTAAGGATGCTTATATCGCAAAAACTGCACAAATGTTACAAACATCAGGACATTATGCAGAAATGTCTAAAGGTATTGCTCATCTTATGATAAAGTATTATCAGGTACCACACGTAGACAACGAAGAAAAAGTTAGAAAGGTATTAGGAAAAGATATAGAATGGTTGGGCCCACACCCCGAGGGCCGATACCCAGAATACAACGGTTGGTACGTGCGGGATATTAGTGGACACAAAGAGTTAAAAATCATGTTAGGGACGCCTAACTAATACAATAGGAGTAGAAATGGCCAGAACAACGACAAAAGAACTCACCGAACAGAATAAAAGACTTGAGCAAAAATTAGCAAATGCTAATTCGCGTGCAGATAATATTCTTTCAAAAGTAGGTGGCCTTCGGGCTCATTGTTTACAAAATAGTGTAAGCAATGAAGACATTATTCGTATTCTTGAAGATATTATTCAAAATTCATAAAAAACAAAAATACACAGAATGTGTTTTTAAGCGGGGCTTTTGCTCCGCTTTTTTGTTTTTGTTCAATAAGCATACTATTTAATAGCACTATGAAACATCTAGAAGAAGTAGGAGAAACCTACTGGCAACACCTAAAGGTAGGAATGGGCGTAGTTAGCACCTTAGCTTTGGCCACCCATGGTCAACTATTGCATGCACTTATTCCCTGTATAAAGCCACCGCTTGATACAGATTTAAAATCTATTATAAGTTTTCTTGAAAAGAGATTGCCTGAAAATAGAACAAACAAAAACGTCGATGAAGATTTGTATACTGTTTATGGAGGCGACTAAATGACAAAATTTGGAAAAGTATTGTTGTCTCTTTATGGACTATTGGTCGCAGGAATGATCCTGTCCGTATCTTGTGTAAAACATAAAGAACCAGAAACAACCCCTAGGTCTTACGATTTCTCCGAATTAGAAGATGAGGATTTAGATGATCTGCCAGAAGATACTGCTGAAGATAAATAACAAAGGAGAAAAACGATTATGCATGGAATTAGAATTCCTCAATATTTTGGTACAGTTCGCCAGAGACGTCCGATGGACAGACTCTTTACTGTCGGCCGACAAGTAGATGAGAAAGATACTGTAAGGACACTAGAGGACCGTTCGAACGGCCTTAAGGTACCCTCAAGAACAGAGCGTGATTCAAGTGATAAAACTCACACTGGAGATTCAAAATGAGTTTGCCAATTTTTATAGAAAACAGCAAAGTGCCCGTTTGGTTGTCCAAGGTTTCTCCGATTGAAATTGGGGCTATCAGCTTTGGTCTATGGGTTTGGTCTCGGCCGGGATACACTGTAGATGATAGACTTCGCCGACATGAAACTATTCATTATAGACAGCAAGTAGAACTCTTGTTTATATTTCAGTGGATTCTGTACGGCTTATTTTGGCTCATTGGTCTTGTTCGATACCGAGACGGTTCCAAGGCATATTATGAAAGTCCGTTTGAGCGAGAAGCTTATACCAATGATGATGATGAAAATTATCTAGATAACAGACCCTTTTGGGCATGGACAAGGTATATTTTATGAAACTATTAATGGAAAACTGGCGTAAATTTATTGCGGAACCTCATGTCCATGAAGTTAAGGGCGGAGACAAGGAAGATGATGAGTATCAAAACAAAGTACGCGGTTCGTACAATGATGCCCTAGAAGAAGAGAAAAATGAAGATGGTAAAGAAAAAGGTGCATCGGGTGACGGAAAAGCATGTTGGGACGGATATAAATATGCCGGCACAGAAGACGGTAAAGACAAGTGTGTCAAAATGGAAGAAGAGCTAGACGAAAAAGTTGATAAAGATTCAATGCCGTGCAATAAACCTAGGCGTACTAGTAGTCACAAAGGTAAATCTCACGTTGTAAAAGCCTGTGAAGATGGTAAAGAAAAAATTATCCCATTTGGGGAGAAAGGTGCTAGCACTGCCGGAAAACCAAAAAAAGGTGAGAGTGATAAAATGAAAGCGAAGCGTAAGTCTTTCAAAGCTAGGCATGCCAAGAATATCAAAAAAGGAAAAATGTCAGCAGCTTATTGGGCTGATAAGGAAAAGTGGTAAATGAAGCTTCTATTTGAAAACTGGCGTGCATACTGTGAAAAAGATTTTGAGCTTTTATATGAAAGCCACAGAAAAGGCATCATCACAGAAGAGCGCCTTATTCAATTGTGGGAAGATAATATTAATAGAGAATATCAAGAGCTTTTAAACGAAGGCGTTATGGATGTTCTTGCTGTTGGATGGGAAAAAGGTAAACAGTTAGCCGGCCAAGCTAAAGCTGCTTACGATGCAGCCGTAGCAAAAGTTGGCGAGTGGTACATGAAACTTCTTAATCAAGCATGGGCACTGTTACAAACAGTTAAACAAGGCTTGGGTAAGATCGCCGGCGTTCTTAAAGGAGTATATCAGAAGATTAGTGCCTTTTGCGAAAAGCATCCAATTCTTTGCAAGGTCACCAAATTTTTGATTATGATGATTGCTGTTGCGGGAGTAATGGCATTGTTTAGTTCAGAGGCTCAAGCTGCAATCGATATTTCAGGAGTAGCGGGTCGTGGAGAAGGTTCCGTATTGAGTGATAAAGGGGTAGATGCAGTCAAGGGAGTATTACAGATAGCTAGCGAAGATAAAGACCCAGAAGTTCAACAGCGTATGGTCGATGCATATAACTGGCTTGAACAAGCACATGCCTCAGAAAATATAGAACAACTTGCGACGTCTCAATCGGCAGGCGCAGAGAAGGTTCGAACTGCTTTAGAAGTAATTAAAAATCTTGTAGAAGCAAACCCCGATGAAGGTGTTATCCAAGGGTTTGTTGAAATCGGAGAAAAGACAGTTGTTAATACAACCAGATATACCGAATCTGTTTTAAACCATGGGGAATACTCCTTCAAGCAGATTCAATTTCAATCACTGAAGGTGCGATAACTTAACTTATGAAACTCCTATTTGAAAATTGGCGAGACTTTGCAAGGGGTGAAGGTCCGGTCGAAACCGAACCACACCTGAGTGCTGCAGATAACGAGCATACAGAAGGTGAAGAGTTTGAAGTTCAAGTCGCAAACCTCGCTAGAGATCTTGGTGTAGAAATATCTATAGAAAGAGATTTAGATGGTGTGCTGCATATTAAGGCTTATGGTCATGATGGAAGTCACAGCCCTTGGAACGGGCCTGATGATGAAATGGTTGATGAATTATGATACTCCTACTTGAAAATTGGAAAACCTCTTCAATGAGATTGAAAACATCATGGAAAACCGATGATGATGAGGTTGTGCTCGGAGATGTGGTTGATTATCTGGGAGATAAGACTATTGATATTAATGTTTTAGAACTCTCGCAACGATTATCGTCTTTGCCAACACAAGGAGCAAAGAGAGTAGCTGCCGCAAGTTTAAAGTATCCAATTATCATTGTGAAAAGTGGTGGACAATACCGATATATTCTGGATGGGAACCATCGCCTTCAGAAAGCAATTGACGAAGAGGTCGAGAGCATAAAAGCAAAAATCTTGGATCTGGATAACCCAGAAACTCCAGAAATGTTTAAAAGGATGTTCGGATGAAATACTTACTTGAAAATTGGCGACAGTATTTGAATGAAGAGGTTACTGAAGTAACCGTTACTTCTCCTGTACTTTATTATTGGCCCGGGGCGCCCGAGCCCGGTAGGTTGTTTTTGGTAGCGGAGTTTGTAATACCATGGTGGCCTGAAGAAACAATGAAATATGGCTTCTATACCACTAGTGCTGAAAGTCTGGGTGATGAATCGGGGCTTCCGCAGGGCTCATGGGTTCCGGTAAAGTATATCAGAGAAGAAGATGGTGTTCTTCAAAAAATAGAAGGCAAATATCCTCAACCGAAAAGTTTATTGAATGACGTTGCCGCACAGCTAAATAAATTAGTTCCCGGTGACGTTCAAACAACACTAAAAAGACAAGCTAAGAGAGAAATGGTTAACGCACGCAGACAGGGAAAAGAACGGTCTGAACAGGTAGCTGATCAAATAAAAATAATAAACGATACTTTTAAAAAACATGGTGTTTATGATCTAAAAACTCAAGATCCGCATTTGGGGTACCCTATCTCATGAAACACTTACTTGAAAACTGGCGAAAGCACATCATCATCAAAGAAGAAAAAGGCAAGCACCAAATCTACTGTGATATGGATGGTGTTCTAGTTGATTTTGTCAAGGGAGCGGTTGAGCAGATCAACAAAGACTTAAAAGACGAAGCTCTAACGGGAGATGATATCCAAGCCCTTCGCGATAAGCTTGAAGAAATGGGTAAAAACAAAATCGAAGAAATGGACTTACATATTAGTTCTTCGTTAGCGATTGACGAAGCTAGAAAATACATGTATCGACGTTTGGCTGGTGATAGGAAGTGGTGGGCAGAGTTGCCTTGGATGCCGGATGGTCAGCGTTTATGGAATTATATCAAAAAATATGACCCTCTTATTCTTACTACTCCAATGAGAAATGAAGCATCCGAAGAAGGTAAACTTATTTGGGTTGAGTACAATCTTGGTATTCCCCGTGGTCGAGTTCACTTTTCTCATAACAAACATGAGTTTGCCAAAGATGGCGAAAATCCTAATATTTTAATTGATGATTTTTTAAGAAAGAATGTAATACCATATCGCGAAGCCGGTGGGATTGGAATTTATCACACTAGTGCCGACAGCAGTATTGAAGAACTGAAGAAGCTAGGCTTTTAATAAAAAGCGGTTTTGTTAACTTTTTAACTATTTACTGAAGTAACCGAGGAGCCCCTGTAAATGAATACCCAAGATTTTGATTTATTAACACAAGAAGAGATTGATGCTGTTGTCGCAGAAGTTCTAGAAGAGCAAGGACTGGGCAGTAGAATTGGCCGCGCATATAGTCGGGCTGGTAAAGCCATTAAGCAAGTCGGCCGTGATTTTAAAAGAGGCAAGGATTTAGAAGATGCCGGCGTCAGCGATCATGTTGGCGCCATGGATGACCAAGAGTTAGCTGATAGAGCAGCTGCTCATCAAGACGTCGATAAAATGGGCGGCGGTGATGGTTCTGATCGAGGCGAGTTTGGTCGCGAGATTGACCGCCGAGCAGGTGGAGCAAACCAGCAGACTGGTGCGCAGCAAGGCGGCGCAGGAGGCGCTACACAGCAAGCTGGAGGCGCAGACGGCAAATGGGTAGGACAGGGCAACTACAGAGGCCAAGAAGGCCCCACAGCCCGTGGAACAGCCGCTGGCACAGCAGGAACTCCCGGCATGGATGTTGTAGACACCAAGACCGGAGAAAAGGTTGATCCAAATAAGGTTGGTGGTGAAGATTCAATTATGCCCGGTGTTTCGGGAGCCAGTGCAGACGTAGTGAAACAAACAGCTATGAATCGTACAAAAGCTCAGCAACAGGGTGCCGCGCCAAACCTAGCATTACCCAAAAACCAATCTGTTGACCCAGATGACGCTATGGCAGCGCATAGAGGTGACAGTGCTGGTGATGAAAGTGGTGTTACTGGTGAAATTAGTATGAAGGGTGCGTGGTTCGATCCCGGTTCTTCAAATTTAAGAGATTCTATTAGAAAACGTGTACAGCAATATTTTGGAGATCAGATGATGGGCATTGATCAGGTATTAGAAGCTTATCTAAAACTACAATATGACGGCGCTGGTGATCATGTTTCAATTCAAAAAGAAAATGCTAGAGCACACTGGATTGGTGTTTTTAGAGGATTGATTAACCGTGTTCAACAACAGGAGGAGCCTGAGTTAAAAGCATCGGCAGAAATGGCTGTTAAAAGACAGATGGATTCACTGCTTAATAGTGTGGCTCTTTTTGGAGCCAAAAGAGGCATGAGTCCCACAGAAGTTGTTCAAACTGTTGCAACAGGTGGAGATGACAATGGCGAGCCTCCCGGCGGTGGTGAAGAAAGCACTGAGGCAGATCCAATTCCAATTAACAAATACCCACCTAGAAAAATAGATCCTGAAACTGGCGAACCCGAAGAAGGTAAGCGTGCAGTTCCATTGCGTTCTCTAATGTCTAAATCAGGTTTAGATCAATCAACTATCAATACAGTAATGCGTGCGCTTATTAAACAATTAAAAGCCCAGAATGTTCCATTCACCGAATCTCTAAAGAATCAGTTGGCTAAGATGGTAATCGAGCGCCTACTCGTAAAAGAAGTCAAGAATATCATGATCTCTGAGAAGGGAGATCCTGCAGATTTCGCGAGAATGTCCTCAAGTGATCTTACTTCTTCGAGTGATCTTGCGTATGACCAAGATCAAGAAGCAGAACAGTTTGTGCACAAGAAAGCTCTCATGACCTTTTTGAAGAAACTTCGAAAACAAAGTAAAATCGATTTTGACCCATCAAGAGCCAGAGTTGCAATTGCAAAAGTGCTTAATAATTCTTTGGCCGGGCCATCTATTACTGTCAGAGAAGCTGCAGATTCTCCAAGCGTTATTCGTTTGACTGACCTGCATAAAGCTCTCATGAAGGTGCCCAGAGCGTCTGGCGAAGGTTTAATTTCTGAAGATGATGCTTATAAGTTAGCTAAGGCTATTTCGAAGTTCTTAGAAGAGTTTAGAGGTGCCAACGTTAAAGTTGCGGGCCCGGGCGAAGATATCGAAATGGATCCTCAAGGTGAAGAAGAGCCTCCTGAAGAAGAAACGCCAGAAGAAGAACCAGAGCAGCCCGGTGAGAAAATGAGATTTGATGCCGTCCCTGATCTATTCAAAAAACACTGGGATAAATTAACCCGTGGTGGCAAATCTAGAGTTGGGGATATGAGCGCGGAAGAAGCTTGGAAAAATCTTCCAAGTGGTAAAGTTGGTAAGAAGCGACAAAATGTCGCAGAAAGTTTACTTAATCAGAATGAACTTATACAGTTTGCGAAGATTGCTGGTCTTCTTAAAGAAGCAGAAGGTACGGCTACCGGAATTGGGAAAGCCGCAGGAAGATCTGTTGACACGTATGGTCAACAAGACGGCGATAGAGTCTCAGATGTAGAACTAACAAAAGTTGGCTGGTTTAAGACCCAAGAAGACGCACCGAGGATGACCAGCGATAAAGATTTGATGACACGCAATTTTGAACCTCAAGGTAGTGGAAATGTTGAAGGCAATATGAAAGCTTTCGTTGGAGCCCTAGTTAACAAATTGGCTCAAAATGTTAAAGGTCGTGATGCTGCAGAAAAAGGCTTCGGTGATGATGCTTATGGTGGCGAGCGCGGAGAAGGTGGCGGTGGTTCGATTAAGATGAGTACTATGAACCAGCAACTTAAAGCTAACGGCGTAGATAAAGCAACTAGAAGGCAAGTCATGGGAATTGTTCAAAAGCATTTACAGCCTTATCTTAAAAAGCATAACCTTAAATTGTCCGAAGCTCAAATGGAACAACTTTTTGGCAAATATGTAACTAAACTTATTGAAAACCGTTTTGGGAACCAAGATTAATGAGTTTTTATAGTATCAAAAACAACTCTGGTTTAGATCTTCGCGACATGCAAGAGTTGCTTGGTAACTTTATGCCCTTTTCTAAAAAGCGCATGGGATACGACCAACCTGTTAGCATTACATTTGAGTCTGATGAAAAAAATGGTGGAAACATGCTTGGTAAAACTGCATACTATAATCCTGAGTCAATGAGTGTTACAATATTCACTGACCACCGACATCCAAAAGATATGATGCGTTCGCTTTCGCATGAATTGGTTCATCATACACAAAATTGCAGAGGTGAGTTTAATAATGCAATGGAGATGGGTGAAGGATATGCTCAAAAAGACGAACATTTACGAAAAATGGAAGAAGAAGCCTACTTGGTAGGTAATATGACTTTCCGTGATTGGGAAGATACATATAAACACGATTTGGCTACTAATTATACTAACGTTGATTCATTAGTCACAGAAAAAAGAGAGCGCATGTTTAGCGCGATGAAAAATCAAATTATTAAGGAGAATAAATAAAATGATTCATGGTAAGAAAAGAAACGGAAACCTTTTTAAGCGCCTCACCGAAAGCTGGGGTTATGTTAAGGAAGAGTCTGGAGAGACCCCTCTTGACGAACAAATGGTTGAAGAAGAAGAGGTCAAAGAAGAAGGCGTTTACAAACGTGACGAGGACGAAGAGCTTGATGAAGGCGGCACTGCTGACAGACCGGAGTCTAAAGAAAAGGGCGACGAACGAGTAGCTGCGGCTGACCGAGGGCGCCGGGTCGATGAAGCTGGTGATGGCACAGATGTTTCGCTGGAATCTGGTGATAAAGGCGAGGAAGGCGAGGAAGTCGTCGAGGAAGAGGCCACAGGTGGTCCCGAATCAAGCACTTCTGGTGCTTCAGTAAGTGCAGAGGAAGACGAAACTAACATGAGTGGTGATAGCTCCCTTGAGGAAACTATTCGACGTGTTGTTACAAGGGTATTAAACGACATTACAACTAAGTAAGGAACATTTTACGGTGAAAATTGATTTTGACAAAATAACCCGTGAATTCCTTATGGGCAAATCTCTAGAAGAAGGTCGCAAAGCAGATGTTTGGGATTATTTGCAGAGTATTGCCGAAACTCTTAAAACTGTTAGCCCGAGAACTAAAGCTGGTGAGCGGAAGCTCCAATTAGCTTTAGAGCATATGCGTGCCATTCGTAGGCACACTCGCAAATTAGAAGAAAGAGTGAAAGTACTTGAAGAACATGTAAAAGTATTAGAAGAGGGAAGTTAAATGCGGCGTTTATTATTAGAAGGTGGCGTTGCTGGTCACCTTTCTCATCTTTATGATAATAGAGAATTAACTGCCAATAAAATGGGCAGAATTTTGTCTATGGCATCAAGAGGTGAGCTTGAAGGCACTGAAAAGACTGACGGTTTTAATATTTATCTCGGTTACCGTGATGGCCAGACGCGTTATGCTCGTAATAAGGGCGATATGCGCGCTGGCGGTCGTGTTATGGAAGATTTAATTAATCGTGTCTTTGCCGGTGGTGACCAGATTAAAGAAGTATATGTTAATGCCTTTACTGCATTTGGAAACTTTGTACAAAGATTACCGCCAAATATTCAAGCTGGTATTTTTGGTGAAGATGGCTCTATCTTTTATAATACAGAAATTCAAGGGCCCGGTGCAAACAACGTTGTAACATACGACGCCAATATTATTTCTATTCACCATGGCAATCATAAAAGATATAATGCTGAAACAGATACCGTAGAAATTGTCGATGCCGAGGAAAATTCCAGAATACTTGACCGTGTTCTAAACAGTATAGAGCAGCAAGTTTCTGGTGATGAGTTCAGAGTTGCACGAACAGCCGTTATGCAACTTAAGAAGCTTGATGATGATACAGATCTTAGAATTGTATTAGCAAAAATCGAAAAGGCCGGCTTTGTTGGTGATATGACCATGGAAGAGTACCTTGAGATGAAAATTCTCCCGCAAGTTCAAACTAGGTCTCCCCATTTAGATCCCGCAGTGCATCAAATGATGGTAGAGTATATCCTTGGAAAGACCAATGAAGAAGGTAAGAAAGTAAAGTTAAATGACATTTATAAAGGATTTCCGGTTGATCAGAGAAAGTTAATTCGTGGAATTGTAAAAGATGAAGGCGGGGCCCTTATCAAACATGCTATTTGGCCAATTGAAACAGCTATCCACGATTTTGCAGTTGAATTACTAAAAGGGATGGAAAGCGCTTACATCCTCGACAATCCTGCCCAAGTTAGTAGACTCAAAGCCGAAGTTGAAAGTGCAATTCGAGGAATTCAAACTTATCAAGGTGAAGGCGCCGACGAAGCTAGAAGTGTTTTGGCTCAGCAACTAGAAAAGATCAAACACTTGGATAATATTAATTCTACGGTTGAAGGTTTTGTGTTTAACTACCAAGGTCAAATGTATAAGTTCACAGGCAACTTTGCCCCTATTAATCAAATTCTAGGGTTGTATAAATATGGACGTGGTGGTGTTCCACCTATTAGAAGAGAAGAGTCAAATGAGCAGCCGGCCGAGTTGGACGAAATGGAAGCCGTTTCTCATAACGGACCTGAAGTTACCGTAGCCGTGCTGCCCGGGGCTTTCAAACCCCCACACAAAGGTCATTTTGAAATGGCTTTACACTATGCCGGCATTGCTGATTCCGTAAAAGTATATATTAGTAGAATTCCAAGAGAAGGTGTTGACTTCAATCTTTCAAAAGCAATCTGGAATATGTACGTTCAAGCATCATCAGATCCCAACGCTTCTAAAATTGAAGTAATTCCAGAGCCCTCCGACAACAGTTCTCCTGTCGGTGCGGCATTGGAGTACGTTGGTAACGAACATGGAAAACCACATCTAGCTCAGCCCGGCGAGGCTGT
>MDSZ01135519.1_pt1 | contig 19770 bp, 34 predicted proteins | sample 811201 | NCBI WGS metagenome assembly MDSZ01 (sample SAMN05326647, study PRJNA326480) | marine metagenome | isolation source: seawater | place: Indian Ocean: North | collected 2010 | reverse complement strand
GGCGAGTGCCTTTTTAGGATGTCCCACACTTCGTACCCAGTGATCACAAAACCGGATCATATGCGGGAGACTCTTAAGACTGTTCACCTTAAGAGGCTCCCAGAACAAGTATATGTGATGGCCCTTACCCTCTCTTAGCTCAGTTGGTAGAGCAGTGGACTGTAGTTCCAATGGTCACCTGTTCAAATCAGGTAGAGAGGACCAATCCTCTGTAGCTCAGTTGGTAGAGCGACAGGCTGTTAACCTGTAGGTCATCGGTTCAAACCCGGTCGGAGGAGAAACTGTTGTTTTTACAATGTGTCATTCCATTTTGTAAAATTAACTTGCTTAAAAGTAGAAATATAACCGTTAGTAATGCTCACCCTCGCGAACTTCCTATGTTCTCCAGTTCTGTCTCTGAAGAGGCGTTTCAGTCATCGTATGTCTGCATCCACTCTAGATGCTCCACCACCACCAATTGATACAACCAAGCAATGGGACTTCGGTAGTTATTGTTGGAAAGTTACGGTCAGGTCCAGAGATAAGGAAAGTGGTAAATTAGACAAGACCTTCATTGGATACAGCCAAAATATGAATATCGCTGAGAGAACCAAAGGCGCTTGTGATAGATTCAAGAAATCTGGAACAGCTTGTGGAGAACCAGAGTTGGCTATGAAAGGTGGTGAATGTGATGAGGTGATTTTTATGAAAAATACTCCAGACGGCCCATTGATTCCAATTAGTATCTCACCTTTTTAATCACTATTATATATAAGTATGAGTAATTTCATCAAGACAGGAAATCAAGTTGGTAAAGGGATTGCGACATTGAACATGGTAATGGCTGTGTGTATTGCAATGTCTCTATCCTCATGTGGTTCGTTTCTTCTTTTAAGAAAACGCAAATACTCCGAAATTACCGAAGGAGTGGTTACACAATCAGAATGTACTTCACTCCCGGGTAAAAATGGAAAGGTCCTATATGCTTGTGAAATTGAATATGAATACACCGTAGGTGAAAAAAAATACATCAAAAATACAAATATGGAAAAATATAAAAGATATCGAGATGGTGACAAAGTAAAAATTTTCTATGATCCCTCAAATCCCGATGATAATGAAGTTGATGGAATAAATCAAACGATGGTTGGTTTTGGTCTAATCGGTGGGGGTTTTTTCATTGTGATGATTGCCACTGTGGGGTACCTCATCGCAACAAAGATAAAGGGTGGTGGGACAGCCTTGACAGCCATGACTGCTTTATCAGCAGTTAGGAGGTAATTTAATTTTCTAACTCAAATTAATGAAGCTAGTACTTTGCATCATATTAATTTATGTGGTCATCTCACTCTTTGAGTGGGTGATACATAGATATGTAATGCATGGTAATCCGGGTAATCTCAAAAAAGTACCAATCTTTGGTGAAATTTTATCCCAGACGGCTCGTGATCACTTAGAACACCACGAGCATGTGAATATAGATATGACATTGAAAAACGACATCAAAACAAAGGGTGTATATTTTCCATGGATTACTACACTTGTTTTTATTTCACTTATTTATGTGTTTTTGAAGTGTTCGATACCTTTGCCACTAGTGTTGGTTATTGTTTCTGTTTCAATTCACAATCTTTTATGGAACAATTGGCATACAAGATTTCATCAATATCAAAATAAAATAGGTGTACTAGACGGACTTCCTAAATTAGGTATCTTCCCAGCTGGTCCCATATACAACTATTTATGGAAATATCATGCAATTCATCATTCACAAAAAGGTAAAAAGTACAACTTTAATATTATCTTACCAATGTTCGATCATATATTTGGAACATTAGGATCTGATTATTGTATAGATAATACAGAGTATTGCAAATTTAATCCTAGAGATAATAGATGTCGTCAAAAACAAAAATACTGCTTTACTAAAAAAGATATCAAAATTTAAAATTTCTCACTCGGTTTATCGGCACCTATATACACTGGTGGTGCTTCAAGTATCTCAAGCTCAAGCTTACCCTCTTGAGTCTGAGATGGTGTTACATATGCTATACGGCAGTCATTCGCTCTTAGTACAGGATTACCTGTTTGAACTGGAACAACAATTGGTTTACAAAGAAGAGCGAACATTTAATATAAATAGATATTTTAAACTTCATCAATTTCACCGATGTATTTAATATTTTTATTAATTTTACGTAATAAATTTTTGTTTTCTAAATACGCTGTGCGTGTACCCGCAGCGTAAATACACTCCCTCGTGATATTAATCGCCATATATTGAGTGCTATTTTTAGCACAGAGTTCTGCTCTAGATTGTATACGATCAGGGGTGTCTATCATACAATCAAGTACAATGTCCAACGGACCCATATATTCTATAATTGATTCTAAAGTCTCTTCGGAATCTTTAGCCTTTGTCGGAAGTAATGTAATTACTTGACGTGGTCTATCCATGTCAGTAATCATCGATTTTGCACTTTTATAACTAGTTGATACATGAAAATTTTTATTTTGCGAAGGACCTATTCCCATTCTGATTCCTATTTTATGTAAAACACTTGGTAAAACGAGTCCAACCGACATATTATAATTCTATAATTATCGTATATTTTAAGTTCGTTGTTTAACATTCACCCATCCTTGAATACTTATATCACTCTCTTCACACCAAGGATAAATATTATGCTCATCTCCTATGAAATTAAGAGCACGAACACCATTTTCGATACATTTATCACATATAGCTTTATTATCATCAATGATAAGACCTATATTAAGTGCGCGGCATATATCTGCTTTATGTATCTCGTTTGGTGTATAACTATTTGTAAGTATGACGTCATCGAATACACCTGGAAAGTATGTATCTATCCACGCTTCTGTTTCTTCTCGGGCAATATCTTGACGTCCGGTGAGTATATACATTTTATTATAACGCTCTTTAAGGTTATACATGGCCTTTTGAGATCCTTGGATAGGTGTGAGGTTCATGAAGGCTTTGGATTGATAAAATTCGCGGACCATTTTTTTTGAAGTTGGTTCGTCTACTTCAAATATTTCACGGTATATGTATCTATACTTGGGTTTACACCATAATTTATGAACTTGACTATGGTGTTTTGCCAAGGGAAGGAGGAATTTTACTAAGACTTCATCGACATCAACTGCGACCCTGTTCATTTATTTATTACAAACATTATTCATAATCTCTAATTACAACACCCACTGGAAAACGGGGAACACCAAGAGTGGTAAGGTTTTGGAAACGCACGGTAAGCATCTTTCCAATGTACTTCTCATGGTTCTTGTAATGCTCCTCCCTCTGAGCAATGGTACCCTCAGGTCTAACATTGAATTGCTGACCATCTTGGGTTTTACAGACCCAAACAACTGCGTCTGCGTCACGACCGTGACCCGTCTTGGCACCAGTGATTTCATATTCCTCGGTTTGGAAATCCTTGTGCTTGAGGAGATAGTTGCTTCGCTGACCAACCTCATAGACACTGAAGGGGTCGCGGATCATGGTACCCTCAAATCCCTGCTGCATGAACATCTTGTGATAGCCTTCCATATCCTTATGTCTTTTGACACTGAAGGTCTCAACATATTCGTAATGGGGATTGTAGATTTCTTCTTTGACATACTTCCAGCGTTGCTCAAAGGTCATCTTATCCCTGGCAAGGGCTTCAGCTTTGAGATCAAAGAAATCAAACACATAAAATTTGAGCTTCAGAGGGTCAGTCTTGAAAGTGCTGGTAAGTTCCTCAAAGTTGAGGTTAGGGTCATAGGCTTCACCATCAACGTATTGACCTGGTCCAAGACCCTTACCAAGAACCTCGGTCCCAGGGATAATCTTCCCAGTTCTTGAGATGCCACCATCCTTGGAGACAAGTAGGCGAACACCATCAAGTTTAGGTTGGACGTAGAACGGCTCAGAGATGTATTTCTGGCGATCTTCCCACTTGTTGGCGAGCATAGGCAACACTTGGTTGCACTTGGTATGCTCATTGTTCCACATGGTTTGGGCTCTCTTGAGAGCCTTTTCATAACCAGTCTTGACGTTGGTTCGTGATTCAGTAAACTTGTCACTTCCCACGATACCGGAGATCTTCACAATGTCCGCAGTTCCATCCGTCAAGTCCTCAACTTTGATGTCAATGTAGCGGTTGCGGTTGTGTTTGTCTTGTTTGATAAGGCGTTCCATTATAGGGGTAATTAATTTCTCAACTTTAAATAGATGTCTGGATTACCAGTTGTTAATTACGCTAGAATGGAGCGACTTAGGCCTCCAGAAAGCACAATGTTGCCTTGGAATTTAAACACATTTTGTATAATATTTATAATTCTATGTGTACTAGCTCTATATCGACGCTCAGTTATACTCACTCAAGAGCGTGGACGATTCCATACTTGACGCAGTCACGGGGATTTAAGTATATGTCCTTCTTCATGAGCTTCTTCAGCATTTTCTCAGGAATCTTAGTCTTCTCGAGATACATCTTCTTTAGCATCTTCATGAACTTATCCGTCGATTTCAATTCGTGTTTAAGTTCCTGAAAATTACCCCACATCTCCGTAGAAATTTGGTGAATTAAAACGTATGCATTCCTCCCCATTTTTCTCTCAGATCCTCCAAGCAACATAAACGTCGCGGCACTGCAACAAGACCCCTGTGCGATGGTAACAACCTTCACGCGTGCGGATTCGAGAGTGTTCATCATTGTCATGCCAGCAAAGATGTCTCCACCTTCACTCATGATGTGAACCCTAATTAGGGGTTCGTACCCAAAGAGTTCAGCTTTCTTTTTAAGAAGTTCGACCTCCAGTTTTTTAAATTTTTCAACAAAATCAAGGGCGTTTTCGCGGTCCACGTCAGCATAAAAGAGGATTTCGTTCCCAATAACCTTAACATATTCTTCAGATTCAGGTTCTTCATCCTTCGTAGACATTCTTTAGAGCCTTCTTTACTTTTGTTACTTCTCTCGATTTTAAGCCACTTCCAACAGCCAAATGATTAATGACGTCGAAGTCTTGAGGTGTGATTCTATATTCTACCAACTTACTTAGGTCTCCTTTCTCCGCATATTTCTTCAAAAGACATAATTCTTCAACCCCCAATCCCATTCTCGATTTTTTCTTAATGTCATCAAATTTACCCTTTCTCATTTTGTAATTACCAAGTTTAGTCCAACAACTCCCAGGTCTAATTTTATCCTTCACGAGAGGTTCACCTAAACACTTCTTTGGTATCGTGATGGCGTGTAACACAAAATAAGGTATGAGACTCCAATTACCATATTTGTATATATGATTGTCGATGTGATCAGCTGTAGAAAATGAATCTGTAATTTTTAAAATATCTGCACCGTTCGAATTAATGTAATTTTCTTGGAAAATGTCCCACATGTGTCCATGTTCGTGTATACTATCATGAATAGGTATAGGATTAGGATCTGACAGTATTTCAGCAATAAATTCTTTCGGTGTTTTGAAAATATCCATTTCATCATATCCGTCAAGATAAGTGAAAAAGTTTCGAATATTACCATTACATCTATACGCCGCATTCTCAGCCTTTGGACTCCTATCATCTGTAAGTGTGAGTAATGTTTCTGGTTTGTGTCTAGGAATAAACACAGTTTCAAAGTTTGGGTACATACACATGTTTATAGAAGTCACCAACAATGAACCACGAGTCAGAGGGTTACCATCTGAAACTTGTTCTATGATAGGTTTAAACAATGGGTCATAGTCTTCAATAAATACATGCTTTGTAGAAGGTTTAATAAATGTCAGAAACGGTGATTTACTTTTTAGATGATCGGTTCGTAGTTCAACATGACTTAAACCTTTCAACACTTCTTCTAGAATGTATGATTTACCAACACCATACCCCCCACATATGAATACATTCTTTCTTTCATCAAGATACTTACGAATAAGATTAATCTGTTTTGTGTGAATTGTTGTCACGGTATTTATCTCTTCTTTTTTTTGCTCAACTATTTTAATGAAAGAGTCCATTGATGATCTTACTAATCAGGCCATAGATTTAGTGCTTGAGAATGACGCACTACATGAAAGAATCGTAAAACCTTTAAGAAAGAAAATTTTACCATTCATTGCATGTGGAATTCTAACCAATGTGGTTATGTTTATTCTTTTGGTGTACCTTGCTCGACGTCTGTCTCTTCTTCCTCTAACTCCTCAACTTCATCTAGATTAGATTCTTCACTAACTTCGCTTGGTGGGGGTGTTTTCGATTTAGAAAGAAATTTACCGACACGCTCGAGGGGTGTATTTTTAGTTATAGCTTCAATTGGTTCAATAGTTTTGGGAAGTTTGAGAATTGGGATTGAACGCACATTAAGAATTTCAGGTTTTGTAAAAATATTATCGAGTGGGTATTCTTTATCAAAATCTATCATTATTTGTTTAGGAATTGATGGAGATTGTTCGAGAAGTCTGTCGTATTCAGTCTTACAGTCCTCAACAAATTTCAAACCATCCTTCTTACGTTCATCACGTGATATCGCTAACATGAGTCGAATATTCCTAGATAATAGACCATGAGCTAACGCCGCAGTTCGATGATTCTCCATTAATTCGTTGATTTTCAAAAACTGCATTATAGTCGCGATCAACCCTGCAATTAAATTCAAACCACCTATAACCGATGGTGCAGCGGGTTGAATACTAGGGGGAAGTGTGGATTGTGCAAAGTTAGCTGTTCCTGTAATAGTCGAAAGTACAATGACGGGTAAGGTAAATTTCATACTCAGATCTTTATAGAGTAAATATGACCTATGATGCATAAACCTATAACACGCACAAGCCTCACCCCATTGTCGTAATATAATTTCGTGCTGGTCATTCCATACAATTTTTTCTTTTACCATTGTATATAGTAAATGAATATAATTTTTGTGTTGCACGTTATTTTTTTACTCATGATTTTGATTGTACCTTTCACGAATAATCGCAGAAATCTAGAGTTTTACTCGATGGTTATACCATTTATTTTTTATCATTGGTCAGTGAACGACGATACATGTGCATTAACCCAAGCGGAGATTGCAATGACTGGTAAATCTAAGGATGAAACTTTTATGGGAAGACTTGTTGGTCCAATTTACAAAATGGAAGAGAATGATGTAAATAAGATGACGAAGACTATATTTTTCGCACTTTGGGCATTTGTTCAGTATAGACTGGGTGTTTTCGATACATTCTTTGATGAACTAAAAGTAACACTCAAAGGTAAAACTACTTCTTCTTGACGAGTTCTTGAACTTGTTTCATAAAATTACGATTCCTTTGAATCCTGGGGTCGGCAGCAATTAAACGAAGAAGAGCTGCTGTGGGTATAACAGGTTTGTTACCATTGGATTTAGGAGTCTTTTTTAATTTTGTCTTTGCGTTCTGGAGTTGTTTAGCTGTTGGCATATACTATATATGAGGTTATTATTTGTGAAGCCATGTATTAATAGTGTATCTAAAAGTGTTATTATTTAGACTTTCGGTATAATGTGGATGTGTCCAAAAAGGAGGAAAAATAATAACATCACCTTGCTCTAATTTTGTTTTAAAATTTTGACACGGAAATACAATTTCTCCGCCGTCATAGTCACTGTTTAATGCTATTATTACAGAAACAATCCGTGATTCTGGGTGGTCGGGTCCCGCCTTGAGTCCATCTTCGTGTAATTTCGTTGGTCCGTATATTTTTCTTAGACACACAGGTTCTTTTATAGAATTTGGAGCAAGAGACAGATGATATCTTTTACCAAGATACCTAGAAAGTTCGTCTAATTTTGAAAATATAACGTCACCGAATGGATGATTCATAAATAATTGTTTTTCGTACGCGTGTACATTTTGCCCACTTCGGGGTAGCAATTTTTCACCTGTATCTTTATTTATAGCATCGACTATCTTAGTACATATGTCTTCCGAAAAAAGATTACTCAACACATATATATTATTAGAACGTCTGTTTGAATAATCATCTAGTCTTTCTTTCTGTGAGAGAGAAAGAGTGACCGACATACGATTTCAACGATTTTTACCTTTAATATATCTAAACCGATCAAATATATTAGTTGAAACTTTAAAGTTAAAATATGCAATCATACAGATAGCATCCGCTATATCATGTTTTCTTTCATATGGAATCTCGTCATCTAGATATTTTTCGGCTAATAGTACGGTTCTCTCTTTTCGTTCTTCATAATCCAAGTGTCTCATACCAAAATGTATATGCATGCTCACAGGTGAAATCAAGTCAACCTTATCTCTGAACATGTAATTTAATAGAATCTCAATATTTGTGAATCCTCCGGGTGGTTGTCTCTCTATAAGTATTCTATCAGCCATGTCAAATAATCTTCGATGTTCTTCAACAAATAAAGGGACCAGATCAACAAAGTCATTTGTACGTATATATTTGTAGTCCTCCAAATTCACCTTTTTCATATGCTTTACATCAATTTTTGGACCATCTTCAAACTCAGCAAACACTAACCCCATATTATGAAACCCAATGTCTATCGCCAAGACCTTCATATACCTTTCTACACAATTTCTTTTAACTTATAAGCTATAGAAACACGAAGTGAGTTCTGGTACAAAGGTGATAATCCTACATGTATAAGTTTAGACTTGAATAATACACCTCTGTTTGTAATTGGTTCAACATCTACAATCATTCGATTCAGCTTAAATTTTGTATATCCACCAAAAAAATTACAATTTGTTGAATTTATAGTCTCTGGCGTAGAAGTCATATATAATAAAAATGTATACATACTACCTGGTTCTGGGTCGTCGAAGTGCCAAGTTCCATCTTGACCCACTGTTTGACCATTTGCGTATACGTCTAATAATTCAAAACGTTTACCTGTTTTTGATTCTAGGTGTTTTAAAATTATGTCAGTAAATAAGGGAAAAGTAGTAAGCGACATCGCCCAAAATACATTCTGTTGTTTCTTTTTCCGCTCTTTCAACGAAAGAGAACTATTTTTATAATACCAATTGCCTTGCGGAATAGTTCCGGCACTGTTTTTCGGTGGATTAAAAAACTTTAAAGTATCACATAACATATCATCACTCAAAAAATTATCAAAAATAGTTATATCTTTCATAACGTGCCCCGACCACATTTGTCTAGGTCCGGGACCCGCATTATCAGTGGCCAGTGTTGGGCAATTCCAAAGTCCGTCGTCGTCAAACTTTTGCATATTTTTATATGTACCTTTTTCCTTAACTATTCAAATTCTGGATCAAATTCTGGACGAGTTGGCATTAATTTCTCATATATTGGTTTTTTGGGAGATTGACAAAGAAGTTTAACTGCACATGGTACTCGTGACCCGGGGGGGAATCCACCATGAATTTTAATTAACAGGTCTTTATGACGACGATCATCTAATGTGGTGTCGGCAATCGAAATATTATTTTTTGGTACGACCGGCTTCAATATTCGTTGATGTTCCTCTTTCATACAATTCACGATATCGTAGTGAGGGAAATTATAATATGTATTAAATGGTAATGATTCTGAATGATCTATGAATCTGAATGCAAGTGAAATACGTCTTACATCTGAGACTAAAGGTCCAAAAGCCTGATGTAGTATATAACTTCTAAATAGTACAGCTCTTTTTGTGAAGGGTTCAACTCTGATATTTTTTTCGGTTTTTATTTCCAAATCCCCACCAGCCTTGTCATAATTTTCAGGTGTAATATCACCCAAATAAATTAACATTGTATAGTAATTTGGTTTTCCGTTGGTATCGGTATGTATTGGTACGTCATGCCAACGGTCTTGTTTATTTAAATAAACTCGCTCTAGATCAAGTTTTTTATTTGTATATGTATTTATTCTATTATGAATTTTCGAAATGAAATTTTGTGCAGAAATATCAAGACTATTGAATAATGTATTATTCCTGTTATCCAATAAACTTTTTTTATGAGCTCTATCTGTTTCTATGAAAATCCATGACCTATTTACAATTTCATCATATGATTCATGTAAATTGAGAGATTTTTTATCGACTAATATACGAGCCTCTTGTAACTCCTCATCATTAATAAAATTATCAAAAATGGTTACATCCCTCATAACATATATTCAAGTGAAACATTTTCCTTAAGTATAGTATATGAAGAACAAGCAAAAAACTCAATTATTGCTACTGACTATTGTTGTACTTGTCGCGGCTATAGGCTACATGTTCTATAACCCCCAAGTTGTCGAGGTCCCAGTAGAAGTAGCTGTTCCAGTACCTACGCGCCCAGTACCCACTCGTCGTGAACCGGTTCGGGAGCCTGAATTTAGAGGCCCTCCCATAAAGCAGTACAAGCCTGGACACATGCAGCAGATGGGTTTAATTACAAATGGTGATGAAAACTTACCTCTTTACGGTAAGGAGGTCCGTGGTCGCCGTGATCGCTATCACTATTACACCACAACCGGTGGGGAGAACTTATACCCAGTTTCTGTCAGCCACAACGCGCGTGATTGTATGGAAGATATAGGGTGCCAAGAGCTTTATGGGAATGAAACAGTCACCGTATTGGGACGTACTGGTTCATTCACTGTAAATATGTACAGGACTGATGATTTTTTTTAAATCAATCTTCCTTCATTTGCTCTTCGTACTCAGCTTGGGCTTTTGCCCTCTTTACACGCTTGTTAATGTCATTTATGAGAGAACTGGTCTGACTGGAAGAACAGCATGATGAAAGAGCACAAGCTGCTAATATGGGGGGTGATTTAATAGGTACTCTCATAAGAACCATGATACCCATGATTGAACAGAGTAAACAGGCGATTGTGAATCCCAATTTGTCCGTGCTCATTGGTTCACCGGAGGTTTTGAAGAGGTCTCCTAACATCTTTACTATACATCAACAAAAATTATTTCGTAAATTAGAAATCATATCATATTCTCTCGTTAGAAATCCACTATTTCTACTGAGATTTACCTTTGCCCTCAATAATTCAACTACTGTGTCCTCATCGAGATGTTTAAGAAAATCCGCCTTCGCCTCGATATCGTCAAGTTGATGAGATTCTTTTTTTGCTTGTACATACGGCCATGTATGTTTTCGCAACGACGCGAGTTCTTCTTCAAGTTTTCTAATTCTCGGAAGAAGTACCTTATTAATCATAATTTTTAATTCAAATACATCAGTCATCTTACCCTAGATGCGTTTTTTATCTTTATACACAATAAGATGTCACTCCCACAAGGTAAGCGTGAATTTATAAGAAAATTAGTAGCGGGTTTGGATAATCTAATGGAAATTACACAAATTGCAAATCAGATTGGAATTAGTCCGAGAAACGAAATAGAAGAATTTATAAAAAAACATTTTCTTGTTCAAACTGATACGGGTGAATATAGTGTAAACAGGGTTGCATTCCGTATGGGTGTCCAGGCCCTAGATTTTGATATATTATCCCAAGTACTGATGCATCTAGATAAAGTAAAAATTAAACTTAAAAATGTATTTAATAGGGCGAATGTAAATCAACTTTATTTTGATCAGGAAGGTATGTTATACGCCAGACTTATTGAGACAGGTGAGCTGAAGACTTTTCTTGATCTGATTTTATATTGATTTAATAATCTCAACCAATAGTAGATGCAGTATCTTGAATTAAAAAACAAGGCTAAAAAGCAAGGTCTTCGGGTCACCAAAACTGTCAAGGGTAAACGTGTGAAGCTCACAGCCAGGGAACTTCGCACCAAAATTAGGATGAACTTTGAGAACAGTGTGAAGAATGCACAGAAAGTTATCAGAGTGTGTCAAAACATCGTCGCACCTGCACCTACCATGGTTCGTGCAGGTGTTCCACCACCACCACCACCTCCACCTCCTCCGCCCCGACGCCCGGTCATTAACGCGAAGCGTGCTAAACTCATGGCCGAACTGAAAAATGTCCTCAAAAAGAAGGGAATGGCGGCCTAAATTAAAATCTATGTACATGATAATATGGCTGCTATTGCTGTTGTCTTAGGAATCTGTTGCTGCTCTTCTTCTTTATCTGCAGGAGGTTGGTTTGGTGGGTTTATCTCAGGGACCGAACCCCATTTCAAAAAGGAAATGAAAGTTACAGAATGGAAGGAGATTGTCGATGAGTTAAAGGTCATCACCAAAAAGAGAGATGAAGAAACGAAGGAATTCGAAAAGGGTGGTCCGGATGGCGCGGATTTATCTCCGGAAGAACATGAAGAATTGATGAATGTACTGAAAAAACACATGCAGGAACTCCGTGATTCCGATACGTGTAAGAAGGTAAATGAATTGTTCGATGGTACTCGAGAAAATAACAACTTCAAGGATACTCTATCTGCTTACCCGGATGATGTCATTACACTTGGTGGTTCAAAACGTAAATCGGAGATATGGGAGAATGCGATTGGAATAGACGAGGAGTTTCCGAGACGGGAGTTAGAAGGTGCATTGGAAGTGTGTATAGCGACTGATGAGGAATTTCAAAAAATCAAAGAAATATAATACCAAACCGTTTAGACATAAACTTCTCTACACCTTGGAACGTAGGAAAACTCCAGAGGTACCAACGGGACCAAAAACCAGCCCCGTCGATACCACTCATTTTCCAATTCTCTTTGTCGCTCCGATCGACGTTTAACATTTTTGTTTGGATCTTCTTGGGATCTCGTTCTTCTATGGTTTGTCTGGGTACATGACCCCCATGGCGCAACACATAGGAACGCATACGTGAAGGATTCTTGTGTTTGGTGTAGTCAGAATATCCACTGGCACCAAAGTCAACAGTCCTGCCGTCTTCTAAGATAGCCCTGAACTTCTTTTTAGGGTTAGGGCTACGAATAATTTTGACGCGCATACTTATATTTTACTGAGATTTTTTAGTTGCCGCAGCAGCTGTAGTGTTCCTTCTTATGACCCATCATCTCAGTCTTGGGGAGGAAGAAGAGCTTTTCGGGGCCACGCTGGACACGGTAGAGGTGGTCATACATGTGGAGGAGGGCAACGGTCAGCGCAAGGCTGGCAACGACAACACCGTTCATCGTACGCGCGGTGAAGGCATAGACAGCGATGATACCAACGAGCACCATCTGGACGATGGTAAGCTGGGGGAGAGCGGGCATAGAGAAGCGAGACTCGGTAGTCGCGACCTCCTCGGTGGGCTTGGGCTCGGCATACATGGACTTGGGATATCCGGGCATTTTTATTATCTACTGAGAAAATAATGTGGCGGTTTATGTTTGTACCCATATTGATGGTCCTGTATGATTATATCAAACCACCTATAGACCACCTCTATTTTTCAAATCTACATCGACCACTCCTCGGTATACAAAATACATTCAGGGACCTGGCATACTGCTTATCTGAGTATGATGTGAAGAATTACCCAGGTCTTCTTTTATTAAAACTCCATTATCCCAAATTACGTGAAGAGTTTGAAAAAGTTTCACCAACTCTAGAAAAGACGTGGTACCATGATACTAACCCATGGTTTGAAAAGAATGATGGGTACTATTTTTATAAAGCTGAACAATTTCCACTCCTAAATAGTCTCATTCGTCAAATACCATGTATAAATAGAGAGGGTGCTTCATTTGCGGTCATAGAGGGTCCCATGGTCTTACATCCACATCGCGCTGAATCAAATGAACTCCTACGATACCAGTTGACTATACACGGTGATGGAGATTGTAGCCTGTATACGGATAAAGGTCGGCACGTACACAAAGAGGGTGAAGATATCCTCTTTGACCACGCGAGATATCATGAATTGATGAAAACCGGGGACGGTCGAAGGGTTGTACTCATCTTGGATATTCACAGGTGATTGACACACACTGCTTCATACATATCACTCCCACCGATAAGTTCTAGGGTTTTGTCTTTGACAATCCTCTTGGTAAAGGGACCCGGTGTTCCATCGTTACAATGCATACACAGTGCTGAAAGTTTAGTTACGTCACTCGCTAGAGGGATACAGTCGATGAGTTCACCAAACTTTCTTTGAAAACAGTCTCCATCAAGACCTGCGATAATAATCGATTTATCTAGGTATAAACACATTTCTATGAATTTTTTGAGTCTGGGAAAGAATTGTGCTTCATCTATGGCTATGATATCAGCCCGTTCAAATTCATCCGTATCGATGATATAAAATAGGTCAAACACTTTGTGACAATTAAACTTAACATTGTCGTGTGTTTTCAAAACTTCTTCAGGGGATCTGGTATCTTTCGCTGAGTTGACAATCATGACTTCCTTACCTATCACTTTTAGACGCTTAAGTCGACGGATAAGTTCGGAAGTTTTACCGGAAAACATATTCCCCATAATAATCGAAAGTCCCATCTCAACTAATTATTATAATATTGTATTTTTTATATGGGTGAACTTCACAAATGTATCTTCAATGGCCACAAGGGGTACTACAATCCTAGGACAGGTCGTGTCAGGTTCGGAAAATGCATCTATCCCGATATCGTTTCGGCTATAAAATATCTCAAGTAAAAAGTAAGATGAACAGATTTGTCAATTGTACAGCTCTTACTGTGTCATTATCTTATATCCTAACAAATATCCAGAACCGTTCAAATTTTAGAAAGGAATACGTCATACCACTTATAGCTCTTTTAATGACAAAATATATTGTTGGTGATTTAGACATGGGTTATACCTGGACATTGAATGATATTATTTTCGTTTCGTATGTTTTATTACTATCATATGCGGTAGTAAGATTTTCTAAGTAAAAGGTAAGATGCCTCTCACCGATGCTCAAATTGCTCGAAAAGTTGGGCAACTGCGTACAACAGAAGGTCAAATCTATGCACCCCTCAAATACTTCAGGGGGCTTGGGACTCTCAAGGAGGTTGAAACTCGTTACAAGAAGATGCTCAAAAAAGACTACACCAAGTTCCGAACAGACGAAGGACGAAAGACGAAGACTTCCTCCTACACCCAAAAGTTCAGGAAAAGGTATCCGGGTGTTAAGTCGTTGCCAGATATTGCGAAGGCTACTGGCATTCCTTTGAAGACCCTCAAGACCATCTACAATAGGGGACTCGCTGCATGGAGAACCGGGCACCGACCGGGAGCCTCTCCACAGGCGTGGGGGTACGCGAGGGTTCATAGTTTCGCCACTAAGGGGAAGACGTACTACACGGCTGATAAAGATCTACGTTAAATACAAGATGGTTCACCTAGACCGAATACACGAAGAAATACGTGTTTTAAACATAAAAGACGAAACCTTACTGTCGTTTCGTGTTTTTGAGAATTTCAATAAAAGACTTGATCATTTTAAGACGATATTAATGGGTATGTTCCCGAACCGCGTTAAATTGACAGAGGAAGAAGAGAAAGAAAAGGAACTCCTCGATAACTATTTTAAAACCCTGGATGAATTGTTTCCCGAATTAGCGGCTAAATGGAGGAGGAGATGTTGTTAAAGAGTAGACACTTTTAATTATAAAATGGACAGCCCCCGTGCTCTACGTTCATCACCCCGTTTCATGTCTATGACCAAGGATGCTAGGCGTCAGCGCTCCCCTCCACCCGAGGAACGAATCTCTTGGAACGACTATTTCATGAAAGCTGCGACTCTCGCGTCTGTCAGGTCTCCATGTGATAGACTAAAAGTGGGGTGTGTCCTCGTGAAAAACAATAGACTCATAAGTATGGGGTACAACGGTTTCCTCGCCGGTACAGATCATAGGTCTATCGTACGTTGGGGTCACGAGCAAGCCACTATTCATGCAGAAATAAATGCCATCACTGATGCAGCGAAGAGAGGTGTCTCCATCGATGATAGCGTTGCCTACATCACTCACTATCCATGTATCAACTGTTTCAAAGCCCTTGCGAGTAGTGGGGTCAAAAAGATATATTACCAAGTTGATTACAAAAATGATCCAATCATCGAAGAATTGGGCTACGGAATTTCACTGATAAAGATATAAGATGCCGTGTCCCATATGCACAGGAGCTCTCGTTTCGAAGGCCGCCGCTAGTGTAGCTGCCGTAGTAGGTGCCGCGAAACAAGTAAAGAAGACCCGAAAAAAACCTAAACCTAAAAATAAGTGAGCATGATACTTATTGACCAAATAGTACGCTATATGTCCAAAGATATCATGTTACCCTCACGTTGTTACGCGACTAAAAAGGAACTTGTATGTATAAAGAGTTGTTGTGATTGTAAAATCTTCTGTAAAAAACCACCGAAAGGTTCCGTACCCGCGGTGGTACTATTAAAGAATAAATCCCCATAAAGAGTAATGAACTCTAAGATTCCCACGCACATTTTACAGGTGCTTCAAAGTAGAGAGCTTTCTATGCCACAGAAAATCATGGCCTTCACCATGCTCATGCCGAATATACCCAATGATCCAAAACACGAGGAGGTGTATAACCAAAATATGGATCTTGGATACACAATCAAACGTCTTGTGGATGAGGGAAAGATAAGTATCAATGGGTTAGACAAGGACTTTAAACTAAACATAATTACCAACTCGCAGTAGCGACCTGATGACGCTGGTTTGCCTCCGGGTCAGCTTGTGCGGGGTCAACTACAATCTTGCGCTTCACTTGAAACGTTTTCTTTCGTTCCACGTGAGATGTTTTATTACCCGGTTCATACGGGATGGATGAATGGTGTAGACAAATGCGCACCTTGCCATCATCGTTGCGCTTGTAGCCGAATGTATATTCAACCTCTGAAATTTCACCGGTTGTGGCACATGTGAACTCATAGGTACCCATAGCGTGTGCCACTTCACCGTGACAGTCAATCTGGTGATTATTGAAGATTACCCTACTGAAACCCTTTTTGGCATTGATGGCGAACCCCTGATCTTCTTTGAAACCACTAATTACTGCATCGTGACCCACAAAGTAAGACATGGCATCGTTGGCGGTAGGACGAAACTGTTGCTCCACAGCTTTCGTGGGTTTGAAGAGTACGTTAGAGTGGTCATATCCATACAACTCACTCGCACGTTCACCTGCGAGACTCACGTAATCACCACCAGTAAGGAAAGAGTTAGAAATATCCACGATAGACTGCGCCCAGAAGTTCTGTGCCTCGACGACTTCACGTTCGGTCACATGGTTGATAAGTTGAGAGGCTTCATTTAGATCAGAAAAATCCTCCATAACCTGTGTCATAGGTGGACGCCTACGAGTAGTTGACGATTTACTAAATCCACGAGCTGCATTGATTTCTGTATCATATTGATCCGGGTCGGTAAATACACGAGTTCTAACGTTGCGTGTAAGTGGGTTCATAGAGGTGAGTGCGAAAGACATGTTTGGTATCTAATGCTTCTATTCTTTATCCTGCTTTTGACCTGGGCGAATAGCCCATTTATTTTCCTTGTTAAACTTCTCGTAATCAATTTCTTCAATCTTAAATGTTTCCATGATGAACTTCTTTAGGGGATGAACACCCTTTTCAGAATCTTTGTTTTCTTCTGCGTTTGGGGGACGACGCCTCCCCTCACCTGGAGCTTCAGCTGGTTCTACAAATTCGTTCTTCTTGGCTTGGACACGGATATTGGGTCGTACGATATTAGGCTTTAGTGTAAACATTTTACTATGGGTAGACATTATCTTTAATAATGAATTATACCATTGGCTGCGAGAGTCAGTTTTGCTGCAGTCATAGCGGTGAGACCGATCGCAATTTGGGGCCACTCCACCTTGAGTAGACGACCAGCGATTGTCATGGGCAGAATCCACGTGACGAGTTGGAGTTGTGCGTAGTTCATGAGGTCTTGACTTGGGAGTGCAGCCTGTACATGGGTCGAACGAACTGGGCGCCTAAGTGATATTTTCTTAGTTTGTAACTTAACAGGAGTTTTTTGAATGTGAATTGGTCTAGCGAGAGCTAACATTTTCTACATTTTTCAACAATCTAATCTTTAAACACCTAAGTGGAGCCCGACACCCACAATAATCATTCAAACACAAACAACATGTCTACTACCATGAACTCCCGTTCTATTACCGACTACATCCTCAAGCTCGAGAAGGAGAACTCCGAACACCGATCCAAGATTGAGCAGCTCAAGAAGTTATTCCATGAAGCCAGTGAAGAGAAGGTCAAGGCTCTCAATGAGCTTAATGAGCTCAAGTACATGATGCGGACAACTCATGTGACGAAGAAGTCTCTCAATGACGGACTTGTAAAGCGTCTTCTGGAACTTGGAAACATGACCTCCGACTTCTACAAGACGATGACTTACCAAAAGGCTGCAGATGTTGTAGCCAATCTACCCTATGAGGTCCAATCTGGCGAGAGCTTGATGGATCTCCCAGGTATTGGTAAGGGTATTGCTGCCAAGGTTGATGACTACCTTGATGAGCAGGACTCTGACTATGAGGAGTCTGAGTGCTCCGATTCTGAGTCTATTGCATCCAACGATGAGGGCTCTTTCGTCTCTGACACCGACGCCTCCTATGTGTGTGATACTGATGATGAGGAGTACTTTGTCTCCCACAATGCTGGCATCTCTGAGATGCTCTATGAGTATGCTGACAGGGCTGAAGACAATTTCAAGCGCGATGCATACGCCAAGGCTGGTGATACCATCTACAATCTTTCTTACAAGATCAACAGTGGTAAAGATGCCATGAAGCTCCGAGGTATTGGAAAGTCCATCGCTAAGAAGATTGACAACTACCTCTCCGGTTCCTCAACGAATGAGAAACTTGCCATGTGTTTTCTCAAACTTGGAAACCTGGAGGAGCCTGTTTACAAGTCTGAGGCATACTGGAATGCCGCGGATAAGATCCGTGATCTCACATTTGAAGTGTCATCTGGCAACTGTGTGAGGCACCTGAAGGGCTTCGGACCCTCCATCTGCTCCAAGATTGATGAGTTTTTGGAGACTGGAAAGATCGCGAGACTCGAAGAACTCAGCTAAACCCATGTGACCTTCTTCTTTTTTGGTCTACGCCCAAGACGTGAGAGTAAATATACATAGAATAATAGACCGTAACGTACCATTTCTTAATAAAATCCTATATTTTTAAACTGAACGAATCTTTCTTCTTACCATCATATACGTTCACAATTCCCGAATCTATCATCTTCTGATTCACAGATAGTTTATCTCCCTTACGTCTGTATACTGTCACCAAAGGTCGGCCATACTTGTCATTTTTACCACACTCTATCCACACTAAACCATTCACTTTGTTTCTACACATAAACGGGTTCCATAATTGGTGAGGTGCGTGATCATCAAAACCACATTCTTGCTTAAACATGTCACGGGCAAGTCTTGCTAGATGAATATGATCGGCTCTACATTTCAACCCAAGACTAGGTTTCATTTCAGCTGAATCATACCCAAGAGTTCGAAAATTAAACTTTAGAAGACGACCATGTAACATGACAACAGCCTTGAACGTATCTCCATCGTAGACGCTCGTGATTTTTGCATACCCCTCGTAATTATTAAGACTAAAAACTGGTATCGAATCATCAACACCAGAAAGAATTCTTTTAGTGAAACAGCAATTCATATATAAAGAGGTCTGAACTCCTCTTTAAACTTTTTCTCAGTATAATACAAAATGGTGTCATATGTATTAAATGTGGACAAGGCTGGTGATCTTAAGTTTGGTCGTAAGAAGTGCCGTCTCCACAAAAAGGAGGAAGTGGTGAAGGTTGCTAAGGATTATGGTATACGTACCCCCAATAAGAAGACTGTCAAGGAACTTTGTGGAAGTTTAAAGAAGAAAATTCAAAAGGCT
>MDSZ01047207.1_pt1 | contig 19772 bp, 18 predicted proteins | sample 811201 | NCBI WGS metagenome assembly MDSZ01 (sample SAMN05326647, study PRJNA326480) | marine metagenome | isolation source: seawater | place: Indian Ocean: North | collected 2010 | reverse complement strand
TACTTCTCATTTCAGATTTATGAAATTCATTAGGACCGTAAACATTAAAAAACTTAAGACCCACAAATTGCGGTGGTTTTTTTTTCTGGCTAATCACAAACTTGTCAAATAAATGTTTGGACCACCCATATAAATTTAACGGGACTAATTTAGAGAGATAATTTTTTTTCTCATGATCATCGAAGTTATTTGAACCATCGCCATAAGTAGCTGCTGAGGAAGCGTATATTATTCTTTTCTTATTTTCTAAACACCATGACCAAATAAATAAGGAAAGACTAATATTATTTTTTATTATTAATTTTGCGTTTGTTTCTGTTGTTGATGTAATCGCACCAAGATGAATTATAAGTGTTATAGATTTTTGATTCTCATTTAAAAACCTTTCAAGATCATTAGGAGAAACTTTTATTAAATTTTTTTTATTGAAATAGTGAGCATTTTCATCATTTTTCCAGTCAACTGATACGATTTCCTGAGTATTTGTGTTTTCTAGAAAGTTTATTAGATTAGAACCAATAAATCCAGCACCTCCAGTAACTATTATCATATCACTAACCTTAAACTAAAAATAAACTACGATAGTACCCGCAAAACAAAAAAACTAATAACATATGTGGTAACAATAAATCCAACAATATTAAATAAATAAATATTTCTTTTGTTAATACCTTTTCTTAAAGATCTATGAAACCAAATTAACCAAAAAACAAAAATTATCAGGTAAAAAAATAATAATAAAATAATAAGGGAATCTTTAAGCATCTTACTATATATTGTGTGTTGGAGAAAATTTACTACTAATTGTTGTTGTTAAAATTAATTTTATATACTAATATTATGCTGTGGATTTTTTTAGTCAAAATAAAATAGTATCTTACGCAAACCCTATAGATTGCATTGAAGATCATATTTATAAATTTGATGTTGAACCTCTAAGATATAGTGCTGATCATTTAGGCTTAAAGTTTAATGGTTCATGGTCTAAATATGAAATAGCAATTGTTTGGAATGATGTAAACCAAATTATAAATTTCAGTACATGTTATGATTTTAAAACCAAACCAAAAATAACGAAAGAGATTTATTCTCTTATTTCTTCAATTAATGAAAAGATACACTTAGGTTATTTTCATTATTGCTCTCAGCATAAAACTATTTTTTTTAAGTATCAAGTCTCTACAAAAGGCCTTAATTATATGACATTGGAGCAAATTGAAGATTTTTTGAGTGTAGTAATTAAAGAATTTGATAGATTTTATCCGGTATTTTTAATTTCTTTTTCAAAAAAAAATAATGACAAATTTGTTTTAAGAAATTCACTATTAGACACCTATGGTCTTGCATGACTAAGTCATTACTAATTGGATGTGGTAATCTTGGTCAAAATATTATTAGTGGTTTTTATAAAAAAAAAAATCAGATTTTAATATGTGATGAAAATAAAATTCTTATAAAAGAAATAAGTAAAAACTATAATAATTTTTTTGAGGTTAGTGAAAACATAAAAAATATTTCTCTAAAAAAAATTGAATACATATTACTTTGCATTAAACCTCAACAAGCGCTAGATCTTCTGAAGATAATTAGTCAGAAAAAAAAGGGAAAAATTAAAATAATTTCATTTGTAGCTGGGTTAAAAGTAAAAATAATACAATCTTTTTTTGATGATAACGTTGAAGTCATTAGAATTATGCCGAATTTACTTTTAAAGGTTCAAAAAAGTACCACCGGAATTTTCGCAAAAAATTTGAAGGTTTCTGAAAAAGAAAAAATAGAAAGTTTTTTTTCTTTTTTCGGAAGACTTATTTGGCTGAAGAAAGAGGACCAAATGGATTTTTTTACAGCATTTTTTGGTGGCGGTCCAGCCTATTTAAGCTTTATTTTTGAGATATTATCTGAAATATTAATTAAAAAAGGTTTTAATAAAAAACTTTCTAATGAACTCGTTTTAATTCTTGTTAGTGGTACAGTAGAAATAATTGATAAGAGCCTGAGTTTTGAGGATTTTGTTAAAAAAGTTGCCAGTAAAAATGGTACTACTGAAAAGGCTTTAAATTTTTTGAAAAAAGATAAAAAATTAAGTTTATTAATAAGTAAGGCAATTAAAAAAGCAGAAGAAAGATCAATAGAGATTGCTAAAGACTTATTGTGAAAATAGTCCCCCCTTTTTTTTTTGAGTCTTTTAAGTAAATTTTTCCTTTGAGTTTTTTTATTAACTCATTTGCAATACTTAAACCTAGTCCTGATCCACCTTGATTCAAATTTCTTGAGTCATCAATTTTAAAAAATGGTTTGAACACTTTTTTCTTAAATTTATTTGGTATCCCAGGCCCATCATCCTCAATTTCTATAAAAAGGGAGTTAGACTTTCTTCTTGCTCTGATATAAATATTTTCACCATATTTTAATGCGTTCTCACATAAATTTAAAATAATTCTATATAAATAATTTTTATCAGTTTTAAAAAAAATATTTTTACTACATGATATCTTAGTTTTTTTTTTAAGGTCATTCGAAGAATTTGTAACCTCAATAATTAAATTAAGTATATTTATTGATGAAATTCTTTTTATGTTTATCTTTTCAGAATAATCAAGATATTCTTTTAAAACCATCTCCATAGTTTGAAGATCATTTTTTATTTGTTTTTTTTCTTTATCTTCATCCATAAGTTCTAGTCGTAATTTAATTCTTGTCAAAATTGTACCAAGGTCATGAGAAATACCTGCTAAAAAACTTGTTCGCTGAGCTATATAATTATTAATTCTTTTTTTCATTTGAATGAATGAGTTCCCTGCTTGTCTGATTTCCATTGCACCCTCAGGTTTAAATTTTTTAATTTTTTTTCCATCACCAAATGCTTTAGCAGAATTTGCTAATCTCTGAATGGCTCTAATTTGAATTCTTAAAAAAAGAAATGCAATTAATGTTAATATTAAAGATGAAAATATCATCCATAGAAAAAGAATGAGCGGTGTTTCACTAAGAAGATATTTTTTTGGAAATTTAATTATGTAAAAATAGTTAATCTCTTTTTTTAAAACATGAATTTCATTCTCTTTAATAGATAAAAAAAAATGCTCACCAAGTCGATTCTTAATTTTTCTTTCAATTTTCTTTTCAAAAAAAAATTTTGTTTGTACTTCATCTTCATAATTTTTAACTTTTAAAAATTTAAGGTTAAGTTTTATTGCAGAATTTTGAGCTACTGAATAACCATTACTTTTATCTTCAGAAATTAAAAAGTCTATTTGATTACTTGCAATATTAGAAAATCTTGTAATAATTTTTTCCCAATGACGGTCATAAAATAAAAAAATTAATAATGATTGAGTTAGAATTAGTGGTAACAAAAAAATAAGAAGTAATCTGGGTAAGATTTTTTTTGGAGTAAACTTTTTAAAAAATTTATTCATACTCACTTATTAGCATATAACCTTTACCTCTTACTGTTTTAAGAAATGAGGTTTCTGAGCTTGATGTTATTTTTTTTCTGAGTCTTGCAACAATTACATCAACAGAACGTAGATTCGAATCAATGTTTAACTTTGTTCCAATGTATTTCCTAGAGATCACTTTATTTAAATTGTTAATGAGAATTTCTAACAGGTACTCTTCATTAGTAGTTAAATTTACAATTTTGTTATTTTTGTTTAATTTTTTTGTATTTGATTCATAAACAAAGTCACCAAAATAATATTTTTTATCATTTTTTGTATTATTAACTCTTGGATTTAAAAGTTTTTTAATTCTAAGAATTAGCTCCATTGGCTCAAATGGTTTGCTCAAATAATCATCGCATCCAAGGCTGTATGATTTAGTTTTTATGTCTAATTGATTATTAGCAGTAAGCATTATTACAGGAGTATTGATATTTTCTTTTCTAAAGGTATCGAGAAAATCAGTTCCACTGACTTTTGGCATCATTATATCCAATACAATGATATCAAAAATAAATAAGTTTAATAATTTTTTTGCTTCTTCAACACTCTCTGCTGTTGAAACACTGAAATTGTTTTTCCTCAAAAAAACTTTCAGTAACTCTCTTATTTTATCATCATCATCAACACACAATATGTGTGGTTTGTTTTCCATAAAATAGTTTATAATAAAAGTTTTAAAATAAAATAATTTTGCATATTTAATGGTAATTTTTTTGATTGTATCCTATAACAAAATTTATGCAAATTTTACCTTTTGATAATAGAGATGGGTTTATATGGTTAAACGGTAAATTCATTAAGTGGCGTGATGCAAATATTCATGTTCTGAATCACGGTCTTCATTATGCAAGTTGTGTTTTTGAGGGTTTAAGAATCTATGACGGAAGAATCTTTAAACTTGAAGAGCACATTAAAAGACTTTTTAATTCCGCAAAAATTTTAGATTTAGATATTCCTTATAACTATGAGAAGGTTATTAAAATTACAAAAGAAATAATCGTGAGGCAAAATGTTTCTAATGGTTATGTTAGACCTGTTGTTTGGAGAGGAAGTGAAATGATGGCTATCTCTGCAAAAAAAGGATCAACAAACCTTGCAATTGCTGCGTGGGAATGGCCTTCCTATTTTTCTCCTGAGAAACTACTTGAGGGAATTAAACTAAATGTTTCAAAGTGGTTAAGACCCTCTCCAGAATCTGCTCCAACCGATAGCAAGGCAGCAGGCTTATATATGATTTGTTCTCTTAGTAAGCATGAGGCAGAAAAACTTGGTTTTGATGATGCATTGATGCTTGATTATAGAGGATATATAGCAGAGGCAACTGGAGCAAATATATTTTTTGTTAAAGATAATGAGCTGTTCACACCAATTGCTGATTGTTTTTTAAATGGTATTACCAGACAAACCGTGATTGAGATTGCAAAAGAAAATAAAATTAAAACTCATGAAAAACACCTTAAACTTGATTTTTTAAAGACTTGTGATGAGGTTTTCTTGACAGGAACAGCTGTTGAAATTACACCGGTTAGTTGTATTAAAAATTTTAATTTTGAAGAGCGGAGGCTTACGAAATTTTTGATGTCAGAATTTAAAAAAAAGGTAATTACTTAATCACTAATTTTGACTATTAAGCCATCTTGAATATTGTGCATAATTTTCTTTTTTCCAAAATGTAATTTTTTTTTTAAAATATAACAAAATATCTTGAATAAAAATAAATCCCTCTTTTCTATGTTCACTTGCTACAATAACAAAAATAATAATTTCACCTGGTTTTAGGTTTCCGTATCTATGCATTATTAGATAATCATGAATTTGAAATTTTTTTAATAAATTATTTATGGCAATTTTCGTTTGATATAAAGCCATTTCCTCATAAATCTCAATATCCATACTTTTTATTTTTTTTTTGTTATTTGATGGCCTAACTTTTCCAAGAAAAGATATTACTGCTCCTGAGTTATCATTTTGTGAAGTAAAATTTTCCAAGGTTTCTTCAACATTAATTTTTTCAGTTTGAAATATAATTTTCATTAACCACCAGTCACCGGAGGGAAAAAAGCAAGTTCGTCGTTATTTTTTACTTTTGTTTGAAATGAATTGATATAGTTACAGTTAACTGAACATTTAACATTTTTTAAGTCTTTAAAAGCTAACTTGTAGGACTCGTCAATTAATTTTAACTTTTCAACTATGTCTTCAACGGTTGTTTGTTCGTCAATATTAATTGAATCTTCATTCTTACCAATGATTTCTTTTATTTTTGCGAAATAGAGTATTTTCAACTTAAAATATCCTCGTATCTATAAAACTTTAATAGAGTTCCTTTTTTTATATATTTAACATCTTCATTTATTTCAATTATACCATCTGTATTAGAAATTGAAGAAATAATTCCTGACCCACTTGTGTGAAACTTTTCAAGAAAAAAATTATTGTCTTTTACTTTTATTGATCCTCTAAGCCATTCAGTTCTTCCAGTTTTTTTTTTCATTTTAAAATCTGCAGGAATTAATCTTTCTATAATTTCAGTTTTTTTTATACCGGATAATTTTTTAATAAAATTTGTAACAAGCATTAAGAAGGTAATTACAGCAGCCACAGGATTTCCTGGTAAACCAATAAATGGAGTATTATTTAATTTTCCAAAAGCAAAGGGTCTTCCAGGCTTTAAAGCTAGTTGCCAAAAATTAACTTTACCAGAAATTGAAAAAAACCTTCCAATATGATCGATTCTACTTTTTGAAACTCCACCAGAAGTTATAATAAGATCAAAGGATGATAGATTTTTATTTAATTTTTTTTTGGTATGCTCAAAATTATCTTTGATGAGACCTAAGTCTGAAGTTTCACAACCTAATCTTTTAATTAAACTAATTAAGACGATTTTATTAGCATCAAATATTGAATATTTTTTCTTTTTAGAGCATAAAGAAATTTCATCGCCTGATGAAAATATTCCAACCTTAATTTTTTTAAATACTTTTATTTTTTTTAAACCAAGGGAGGATAACTGTGTAAGGTCAACGGTTCTAATTTTTCTTCCTTCTTTAAAAGCAACTTGATTTTTTTTTATATCCTCTCCCTTTTTTCTAACATTATCGCCTTTTTCTGGTAATTTAATAATTTTAAGAATTTTTTTTTCAAGTAGACAGTTTTCTTCAAAACAAACGGTATCAATATTATTGTTTTTTAGAATAAATGCTCCGGTAAAAATCACTATTGCTTCCCCATTTTTTAATTTATTTTTGAATGGTTTTCCAGGCCTTGATTCTCCAACTATCTTAAGCGTTTTCTTTCCTTTTTTAATTGAATTATAATTAATCCCAAAACCATCAACTGCTGAATTATCAAATTCTGGTATATTATTCTTTGAAATAATATTGTCAGCTAATACCCTGTTTTCTGATTCCCTAAAATCAATTGACTCTGATGTAATTTTTAAATTTTTTAAACTTTCAACCATTTTTTTTTTAGCTGATAGAACAGAAATAAGTCTTTTATTTTTTTTCATTGTCAATCTCTTTTAAAATAAAAGAACCTATTTTTTCTGTCTCATCTATATGAAATTTAGGAAGATTTGTTTTAGAAATTTTTGGAGAAACTTTATCAAAAATTAAGGCCTTAATATTTTTATCTTTTAGACAGAGCAGAGGCTTTTTTATTGAATCTCTGAATACTTCAATTTTTTTTGTTGGTCCCTTTTTCAATCCTTCAATTAAAATTATGTCAGTATCTGGAGAAAATTTTTTTATTACATCTTTTAAATTAATTTTTGTTTTTTTTTTTGTTGTTATCATAGCAAATTTATATTCATTATAAATCACCACTTCCTTTGAACCTGACTTTAAATGCTCATAACTATCTTTACCCTTTTTATCAACTTCAAAATTATGGTGAGAATGTTTAATTGAACAAACGTTAAGTCTTTTTTTATCGAAATATTTTATAATTCTGCAAATCAAATGTGTTTTACCACTTCCACTCCAACCTACAATGCCAAATATATTTTTCATTTTAAAATAGTTTAAGATTTTTCTTAAAATACATGTAACCAGTGTAAATTGTGATAGCTGATGCGAAAGTAAGTCCAAAATTTCCAAGATATAAAATCAATTTTGTTTCAAAATTATTTTGCACTAATAAAAAACCAAGCGAGGACATTTGTATCAGCGTTTTCCATTTAGCTAAATTAGTAACTAAAAGTGTTTTTGTGGAATGCAAAAAAAAATCTCTTAAACCTGATACTATTATTTCTCTGAGTACTATTATTAATGCTGGGTACACAAAAATACCTTCAATAAGATGATTAGCAATTAGAATTATAAGTATAGAAACTACTAAAATCTTATCTGCAATCGGGTCTAAGAATCTTCCAAAATTTGATTCTAGATCAAACTTTCTAGCAAGATAACCATCCAAAAAGTCAGAAAAGCATGCTGTAACATAGAGTAATAGTGCTATCCAATAATATTTTTTGTCCCCAAGTTCAATACATATGATTATGCTAGGAATGAGAACAATTCTTAGAATTGTTAAAAAGTTTGGAATATTTTTTAAACTAAACAATTTTATTAAATTCCTTATAAATTTTTTTAGCAGTTTTCAATCCTATGCCCTCAACTTTTTTTAAATCAGCTAAGCTAGCACTTTGAATATTTTCTATTGTACCAAAATAATTAAGGAGATTATACTTAGTTCTCTTTCCTACTCCTTTAATTTGATCAAAGCTGGAATTTTTCATTTTTTTTGATCTTTTTGCTTTGTGAGCTGAAACTGCAAACCTATGAGCTTCGTCTCTAAGCTTTTGAATGAAGTAAAATTCTTTTTCATTATTATTTAAATTAATGTTTTGTGTAATAGAATGAATTTTATCCTCGCTTGATTTTCTATTTTTACCTTTAGAAATACTCAATAAATCAATGTTAAAAATTTTTTTTTCGTCCAGAATTCTTTTTACTGTATTAAGTTGACCTTTTCCACCATCAATAATTATTAGATTTGGGAGTTCATGTTTCCATTCTTCAGTAAAATTAAATCTTCTTTCTATCATTTCAGCCATCATTCTATAATCATCAAAAATTCTATCTGATTTTGCTTTTGCATTAAACTTTTTATAATGATTTTTTGAGAACTCAAAATTTTGATATACTATCATCGCCCCTATTGCGTCTGTTCCACTTAGGTGGCTATTATCATATACTTCAATTTTAAATGGAAAGTTTTTAAGTTTAAATTTTTCATAAATACTTTTGAGTACATCAGGCTCATAATCTTTAATGTTTTGTTTGTCTTTAATTGCTGCCTGAATGTTGTCACTTACTAACTTCATTAATTCCAGCTTTTTTCCTTTTTTAGGTTTTTTAATTTCAAGACTTCTATTTGGAGAAATTACTTTTTTTATAAGTTCAGTATTTGTTAGATTAAAATTTATTAATATTTCACTAGGTGGGGTATTACGTTTATAAAAAAAAATTAAAAACTGTCTTAAAACAGTTTCTGGCTCTTCAAATAATTTTTCTGATAGAAAAAAATCTTTATTACCAAGATTTTTTCCTGATCTAAAAAAAAATAATTGAACATGAAATTGGCCAAACTTCTTGTATAGAAATACTATGTCAAAATTCTCACTGTTATTTAAATCTGAGTATTGTTCAAAGTTAATTCTAGATATTGCTTTTATTCTATCTCTAATTATCGCCGCTTGCTCGTAATCTTCTTTTTTACTCTTATCTTCCATAAGTTTCACAAGACTGTTTTTTAATTTAGGATTTTTGCCTTTTAAAAATAAAATAGCTTCAGTAACTAAACTTGAATATTCTTGTGATTTTATTAATCCAACGCATGGCGCACTGCATCTTTTAATTTGATATAAAATGCATGGTCTTTTTCTTGAATTAAAAACATTATCTGAACAACTTCTAATTAGAAAGGCTTTTTCAAGTTGTTGCAAAACTTCATCAACAACACTTACATTTGCAAAAGGTCCAAAAAAAATATTATCTGTTGTTTGCTTTCCTCTATATTTTCTTATTCTTGGCCATTCTTGACTTTTACTTATCATTATAAAGGGAAAGCTTTTGTCATCCATCAACCTAATATTAAATGGAGGCTTGACTTTTTTTATAAGATTATTTTCAAGTATAAGTGAATCTATTTCGGTTGGAGTTTTTATAAATTCTAATTTGTTGGTAAGACTAATAAGTGTCTTAATTCTCCTAGTTTGTTTGTTATCAATTGAATATGAGGATATTCTTTTGCGTAAATTCTTGGCTTTTCCAATATAAATTATTGATTCTGAGGAATCTATAAATTTATAGACTCCTGAACCCTTAGGAAATGATTTTGATGCTTCCTTTAAAACAGTTAGTCCCCTGTTGTAATTATAGTCAGTTTTTAATTTCATAAAATCTTACAAGTCATTGCATTTATTATAAAAAATTATATTTAAAATTCTATCCACTAATTTTGTGGATAACTTTGTTAATAATCTTTGAGTTTTTTTTTTAATCTTGCCAATTCTGGGACTTTTTACCCAAATGATTAAAAATTAATCAATTTTATAAATCATTGATAATATTGACATTTTTTTCTTTAGTTAGGTAATATAACATTTTTTTTCATTATTTATTCTTTAAATGAGAAAAAAAAAATAAATAAAATAAATTGTTGACAACTTCTTTTTATCTAATCTGTAGAGAATACCTTAGATTTTGAGTTTGCCCAACCAAGACTTTGTCCAGAGTCTATGGTTAATATTTCACCAGTTACCGACTTATTTTTTATTAAATAACCAAGAGCATTATTTATTTCATCTAATTCGACCTTTTTTTTCATTGGTGTTCTAGATATTTGATCCTTAAATTGTTTTGGGGTTTGGTTTACACTTTTTAGTGTAGGACCAGGTGATATTCCGTTGACTCTAATTTTTGGTGCCAAAAATACTGCCAGACTTTTTGTCATTGTATATAATGCTGATTTACTCAATGTATAAGATGTAAAGTATGGTGTTATATTTTTTACTCTCTGATCAATAATATTAACAATTAATCCATTTTTATTTAATAGTTGGTGAACAAAACTTTTTGATAAAAAAAACGGAGCTTTAAGATTTACGTTAATATGTTTGTCAAAAGTTTTGTAACTAGTCTTTTTTATTGTATCAAATTCGAATGATGAAGCATTATTAATTAAAATATCAATATTTCCATGAACTTTTTTTACTTCTTCGAAAAAAATATCAAAATCACAATCTTGACTAAAATCACAATGAAAGGCATTAAATTTGACACCTAGTTTTATAATCTTTTTTTTAATATTTTTTACTTCTTTTTCTGATCTATTGTACTGAATTGCCACATCAATTCCATTGCTAGCTAAAAACTCTACCATTGAAGCACCAATTCTTTGAGCCCCACCAGTAACAAGTGCTTTTTTATATAATTTCACTTATACCCATTTCTTTCTTCTCCAGGACCTTAATTTTATCACGAATTTCAGCTGCTTTTTCAAAATCTAAATTTTCTGCATACTCAAGCATTTTCTTTTTAAGGTCAATTATAGAGATTTCTTCTAATAAATTGTTTTCTTTTTTATTTTTAGTTGAATCTTTGTTTTCAATAGTTTCTTCAATTTTTCTTGAAGTTGACCTCGGTGTAATATTATTTATTTTATTATAATGAATCTGTTTTATCCTTCTACGAGATGTTTCTTCAAGAGCTTTTGATATTGATTCAGTTTTAAAGTCAGCGTAGAGAATAGCTCTTCCATTTATGTTTCTAGCAGCCCTTCCAATTGTTTGAATGAGAGATACATGCGATCTTAAATATCCTTCTTTATCTGCGTCAAGAATTGCTACTAATCCACACTCTGGAATATCGAGTCCTTCACGAAGAAGATTAATACCAACAAGTACGTCAAACTTTCCAATTCTAAGATTTTTAATCAATTCTATCCTTTCTAAGGTTTCTATATCTGAGTGCATATACTTGGCCTTTACTTCGTTTTCATTTAAGTAATCAGTGATTTTTTCGGCATCTTTTTTAGTCAAAGTTGTGATTAAAACTCTTAATTTTTTGCGACTTAACTTTTTACATTCATTAATAACATCTTCAATTTGGTTGGTAGCCTTTTTAATTTCGCAAATTGGATCAATTAATCCAGTAGGCCTTACAACTTGTTCAATAAAAACTCCTTTACTTTTTTTAAGCTCGTAATCTCCGGGAGTAGCTGAAACATAAATCGTTTGTCCTTTAAACTTTTCCCATTCTTCAAACATCAAAGGACGATTGTCTTTGCACGAAGGTAAACGAAAACCGTGTTCAGAGAGAGTTTCTTTTCTTGATCTATCTCCTTTAAACATTCCTCTAATTTGAGGAACAGTTACATGCGATTCATCTATAAATATTATCGAATCTTTTGGAAGATATTCAAATAACGTTGGTGGTGGTTGTCCTTCCTTCCGTCCGGATAAATGTCTTGAATAATTTTCGATTCCCGAACAACTTCCAGTAGCTGATATCATTTCAAGGTCAAAATTTGTTCTTTGCTCAATTCTTTGTGCTTCAATTAATAATTTTTTAGATTCAAAATATTTAATTCTTGTCACAAGTTCTTCCCTAATAGCATCTATTGCTCTATTTAGAGAGGGTTTTGGAGTTACGTAGTGACTATTTGCAAAAATAGTTATTTCATCTAAACTTTTTGAAATTACACCTAGAAAAGGGTCAAATTCGTCAATTGATTCGACTTTATCTCCAAAAAAAGAGATTCTCCATGATTTATCTTCTAGATGTGATGGAAATATTTCTAAAAAATCACCTCTGTTTCGAAATGTACCTCTTACATGAACATTATCATTTCTTTTATATTGTAGCTCAACCAATTTCCTTTTTAATTTTTCAATTTCGTATACAGTGCCTTTATTAATTTTAAAGGCCATTGATGAATATGATTGAACAGAACCAATTCCATATATGCATGAAACACTCGCAACAACAATTGTGTCTTTTCTTTCAAGTAAAGCTCTGGTTGCTGCATGTCGCATTCTATCAATCTGTTCATTAATTGATGATTCTTTTTCTATGTATGTATCTGATCTAGGTACGTAAGCCTCAGGAGTATAATAATCATAATATGACACAAAGTATTCAACACAATTATTTGGAAAGAAACTTTTCATTTCACTATAAAGTTGAGCTGCTAAAATTTTATTTGGTGCAAAAATTAAGGAGGGTCTTTGCAGTCGCTCTATAACACTTGCCATTGTAAAAGTTTTTCCAGACCCAGTTACTCCTAATAAGACTTGATCTTTAGTTTTTCTTTGGAGTCCTGAGCATAGGGAATCAATTGCTAAGGGTTGATCACCAGCTGCAGAAAACTTTGATTTTATTGAAAATTTTTTCATATTTTAATTAATTTTAAAATCTAATATATTTTTAATAAAGAATATATATAATCGTTTATGTTGAAGTTTTAAATTTTTTTCCTTAATTAATGAATCTCATATCTAATAGATTGTCTAGGTTTCATCCTTCACTGACAGTGAAAATTTCTCAAAAGGCGAGAGAAATGACGAGAGATGGTATAAAAGTTATAAGTCTTAGTTCTGGAGAACCAGATTTTGATACACCTGAGCATATAAAAGAATTTGCTATTGAAGCTATTAAAAACGGCTTTACCAAATACACTCAAGTAGATGGGACCGATCAGTTAAAAGAAGCTATAGTAAAAAAATTTAAGAATGAAAATAACTTAAATTATAAAAATGAAAATATAACTGTTGGTGTTGGTGGAAAACACGTTATTTATAATCTTTTTATGTCATCGATAAATGAGGGTGATGAAGTATTGATTCCATCTCCTTATTGGGTTTCATATCCTGATATTGTTAATTTATGCAATGGAAAACCTGTAGTTGTACAAACAAAATTTGAAAACGGATTTAAGGTAAAACCTGAGGACCTAGAAAAAAATATCACAAATAAAACTAAATGGATTATCATAAACTCGCCTGGTAACCCAACAGGTTCTGTTTATTCAGAGGATGAACTTAGGCAACTTGCAGATGTTATAAGAAAGTATAAAAATATTTTTATTCTTTCAGACGATATTTATGAGCATATTCTCTACAAAAATACAAAGTTTACTAATATTTTAAACACTTCTCCCGACTTATTTGATAGAACCTTTATTGTTAATGGGGTTTCTAAAGTTTTTTCAATGACTGGATGGAGAATAGGTTATGGGGCTGGACACAAGGAACTTATTAAATCTATTTCTAAAATACAATCCCAATGTACAACAAACCCATGTTCTATAAGTCAAATGGCTGCTATGTTTGCGTTAGAAAATAAAAAGACTTTCTTGAAGGATTGGTTGGTGAAATTTGAGGATAGGAAAAACTTCTTAGTAAACTTTTTTTCTTCAGTTGAGGGTTTTAAACCATTTATACCTCAAGGTGCATTTTATCTTTATGTATCATGTGACGGATTTATTGGTAAAAAATATAACGATGATAAGTTAATTTCAAATGATTTAGATTTTTCTGAGTTTTTATTAAATCATGCAAATGTAGCTGTAGTTCCTGGTATAGCTTTTGGTAAGTCCCCATACTTTAGGCTTTCCTACGCAACTTCATTAGAAGAGTTAAAAAAGGCATGCTTACAAATAGAGGAATCTTTGAAAAAATTATTCTAAGCATATGAAAATTTTAGTTATTGGAGTTGGCGGAATAGGCGGTTTTATTGGATCTTATTTAGTAAATAATAATTATGATGTAACTTTTGTCGCCAGGGAAAAAAGGCTAAGTTTTTTAAAAACAAATGGTTTAAAATTAGAAAGTGAATTAGGAGAAATTTATTCTCCAAAAATAAAAGTAACAAAGGAGATACCTAAGGAAGAATCTTTTGATATTATTATTAATACTGTAAAGTTGTACGATTTTGATTCTGTACTTGATGAAATTCAAAATAAAATAAAAAATAAACCTGTTATTATTCCCTTTCAAAATGGTATTTATGCCGAAGAAAAATTAAAGAAAAAATTACCAAATATAGAGACCATAGGTGCAGTTGCTCAAATTTCTGTATTTGTAGATGAAAATCAAATTATAAAACATATTGGAAAGCTGGCTACTTTTTTTGTTGGTGGATATGACGTTCAAGAAAACAAGTTACTTGAAGATTTTTGCAAAAATGTCGAAAAAACTGGACTCAAAATAATCTTTAAAAAGAATATTAAAGAAAAAATTTGGGAAAAATTTATTTTTTTATCTGCTTACAGCGGTATGACAACATTTTTTTTGAAACCAATTGGCCAAATTTTTGAAGATGAAGTTTTGAAAAAAAAATTTATTGACGCAATGCTTGAGACATATAATTTATCAAAAAAATTTGGTGTTTCTTTTAAAAGTGACCCAGTAGAATTCTGGTTGGAAAAAATAAAGAATATGCCATTTAATATGACATCATCTATGCATGTTGATTTTAATAACAACAAAAAGCTTGAGCTTGATTGGTTATCGGGGTCGATAGTAACTTTATCTAAAAAATATAATATTAAATGTCCTACTCATAGGGAAATTGTCGAGGGAATAAAAAAAAAGCTAAATAATTTTTCTTGAGCTGAGGAAACTCTCCGCCTCTATTGCACTCATACAACCCATTCCAGCCGCTGTTACTGCTTGTCTGTATAATCTGTCTGTAACATCACCTGCTGCAAAAACCCCTTCAATATCCGTTTTTGTAGAATTTGGTTCCGTAAAAATGTAACCATCATTATCCATTTGTAATTTATTTTTGAATAAAGTTGTTGCTGGACTATGACCAATTGCAACAAAAAAACCATCAATTAACAATTGATTAATTTCATCCTTTTTATTTTTAATGATAATCGACTGAAGCAATTTTTTTTCTAAATCTCCAGTAATTTCTGTAACATTACTATTCCAAATAAAATCAACATTTTTTTTTTGAAACAATCTTTCTTGAAGTATTTTTTCTGCTCTTAATTTGTCTCTTCTATGAATAAGATAAACTTTTCTACATAAATTAGATAAAAATAAAGCTTCCTCAACAGCTGTATTCCCTCCACCTACAACAGCAACATCTTTATCTTTGAAAAAAAAACCATCACATGTCGCACATGCTGAGACTCCGAACCCCATAAACTCTTGTTCACCTTTTATATTTAACCAGTTTGCTTTAGCACCAGTTGCAATAACAATAGAATTAGATTTTATTACTTCTTTTTCTGTCTTAAGTTTGAAAGGTAGAGTTTTTAAATCTATATCCTTCACAAAATCTACTAAAATTCTTGTTCCAAATGATTTGGCCTGATTCTTCATTTGCTCCATAAGCCACGGTCCTTGAATAGGTTTTTCAAATCCAGGATAGTTTTCAACGTCGGTTGTTATCATAAGTTGTCCACCTTGTTCTAAACCAGAAATCATCAATGGAGAGAGTCCAGCTCTTGCTGCATAAATTGCTGCAGTATATCCAGCTGGACCAGAGCCTATTATTGTAATATTTTCAGTTTTACTCATAGTGATGAATATTTTATTGAGTTGATTTGATATTCTTTTAATCCACTTGGAGTGGTAACTTCAATTACATCATTTATGGTTTTATTAATCATGGCCCTGCCGAGTGGTGCAGAAATTGATATTAAATTTTTTTCAATATCTGATTCATCCGCTCCAACTATTGTATAAGTATTAGTTTCGTTGCTACTTAGGTCGGTTATCGTCACTGTTGCCCCAAAGGTAACTTTTGAATTATCAAGTGAAGAAATGTCTATAACTTCAGCTCTACTTATTTTATTTTCAAGTTCAGAAATTCTCCCTTCAATGAAACTCTGTTTTTCTCTTGCTGCGTGATATTCTGCATTTTCTGATAGATCTCCATGTTCTCTTGCCTCTGCAATTGCTTTAATTATATTAGGTCTTTCAGAATTCTTAAGATTTTCTAGTTCAGATTTTAACTTAGAAAGACCATCAGCTGTCATTGGTAACTTTTCACTCATTATAAAATATATTATAATATTTAAAAAATTAAATTCTATTATTTATAAACATCTTGAAGTGGTTTTACCGAAAATTTTGTTTTTTTTATTATGTTAAGACCGGTTATTGCAACTTTAGCTGCAGAAATTGTTGTAAAATATGGTATTTTGTTTCTTATAGCACTTCTTCTTATCGAAAAACTGTCAGCAATTGATTTCCTTCCTGAGGTAGTATTTATAACTAATTGAATTTTTTTTTTTTCAATCAAATCTAAAACATGGGGAGTTCCCTCGCTTACTTTATTAACAATTTCTGTTTCAATTCCAAATCTTAAAAGAAACTCTGCTGTGCCCCTGGTTGCGCAAATTTTAAAATTAATTTTTTTCAAAACTTGAGAAAGTAAAAAAATATTTTCTTTATCTTCATCTCTAACGGAAACAAAAACCGATCCTTTTAAGGGAAGATTATTTCCAGCAGCTATTTGCGATTTAATGTAAGCTACAGGAAAGTTTTTATCTATTCCCATAACCTCACCTGTCGATTTCATTTCTGGGCCAAGGATAACATCTTCACCGGGAAATCTGTCAAAAGGGAAAACCGATTCTTTTACAAATACAGAATCTAAATTTTTATTTGAAAGTTTAAAATCTCTCAGCTTTTTTCCTAGCATTAGCTTCGTTGCGATGTTTGCTAACGGGACTCCTATCGATTTACTAATAAATGGGACGGTCCTACTTGCTCTTGGGTTTACCTCTAAAACAAAAACTTTTTCATCTTTGATCGCATACTGAATATTTGTAAAGCCAACAACTTTTAGTTTTTTTACAATAGATCTAGTAATATTTTTAATTTCATAGATAATTTTTTTTGGAATAGTTTGAGGGGGTAAAGAACAAGCAGAGTCGCCTGAGTGTACTCCGGCTTCCTCAATGTGTTCTAAAATACCTGCAATAAAAACATCATTTCCATCTGACAATGCATCAACGTCAATTTCTTTTGCATCCAATAAAAACTCATCAATCAAAATTGCCTTGTTATTTTCAATAAAATTAGAATGAAAATATTTTTCTAGTTCTAGCTCATTGTTAACTATTCTCATAGCTCGACCTCCTAATACGTATGAAGGTCTGATAACGATTGGAAACTGAATCTTTTTTAATGATTTTTTAGCCTGTTTTAAATTGAATACAATGTCACTTTTGGGCTGATTTATTCCAAGTTTTTTTATCAATTTGTTAAAGCTATCTCTGTCTTCACATAAATCAATCGATTTAAAACTTGTTCCTAAAATTTTTATTTTGTTTTCAAAAATCTTTTCAGCAAGTTTGAGAGGAGTTTGTCCACCAAGCTGAACTATAACTCCTAATAAATGACCTTTTAAATTCTCAGACTTACAGATAGATAAAACTGATTCTATATCTAATGGTTCAAAATACAGTCTATCTGAAGTATCATAATCAGTAGAAACAGTTTCAGGATTACAGTTTATCATAATTGATTCGAATCCCATTTCTCTGATAGCGTAAGAAGAGTGAACACAACAATAATCAAACTCTATACCTTGACCAATCCTATTGGGTCCTCCACCGATAATAATAACTTTCTTTTTGTTTGTTATCTCAGTCTCTTTTTCAAAATTAGGGGTGTAATCATTTGATTCCCATGAAGAATACATATAGGGAGTGAATGACTTAAATTCTCCAGAACAAGTATCGATATTTTTAAATTTTGCATGAAGGTTATTATTTTTTTTTAAAACTTTTAATTTATTTGGAGATGTTTTTGATAGTTCTAAAATTCGTTGGTCTGAAAATCCTGCAGCTTTACTTTTTTTATAAAGACTGAGGTTAAATTTTTTTTTTAAAACATTTTCAAGTTTTACAATTTCCTCTATTTCTCTAATAAACCAATAGTCGTATTTTGACTTTTTAATAACTGTATTAACGTCAATACCCTTCCTTAAGGCCTCAGCAATAATTAAAAATTTATTAGGGAGGTTTTTTTCGAGAAGAATTTTAAGTTTTTCTTTATTTTTAGCTTTCAAATTTTTGCTTGAGTTTAGACCATTTAAACCTATTTCCAAGCTTCTTACTGCTTTTTGGAAAGATTCTTTAAAATTTCTTCCTATTGCCATGCATTCACCAATTGATTTCATTGTGGTTCCAAGTTTTTCTTCTGTTTCACTGAATTTTTCAAATGTAAACCGTGGTATTTTTGTAACAATGTAGTCAATTGTTGGTTCGAATGAAGCAGGTGTAATTTTAGTAATATCGTTTTTTAATTCATCCAAAGAATATCCAATTGCTAATTTAGCTGCTACTCTAGCTATAGGAAAACCAGTTGCTTTAGAAGCTAAGGCTGACGACCTAGAAACTCTTGGGTTCATTTCAATTACAACCATTCTTCCATCTTTTGGGTTAACAGCAAACTGTACATTAGCTCCACCTGTTTCAACACCAATTTCTCTTATCACACTAATCGAATCATTACGCATTTTTTGAAATTCTTTATCAGTAAGAGTTAAAGAAGGAGCAACAGTAATTGAATCACCAGTATGAACACCCATTGGGTCAATATTTTCTATTGAACAAACAATTATACAATTATCATTTTTATCTCTGATAACTTCCATTTCATATTCTTTCCATCCAACTAACGATTCTTCTATAAGGACTTCACTTATTGGTGATAGGCTAATCCCTTTTTTTACAATGTTTACGAATTCATTTTTATTTTTTGCTGTTCCTCCACCCGAACCACCAAGAGTAAAAGATGGTCTTATAATTACAGGAAATTTTAGAACATTGAGTATTTTCAATGCTTTATTTAAACTGTTTGCTACATAACCCTTAGGTGAATCTAGTCCTATCTTATCCATAGATCTTTTGAAAAGCTCTCTATTCTCTGCCTTCTCGATGACTGATTTAGTGGCCCCAATAAGTTGTACCTTATATTTCGAAAGAATTTTTTTTCTTTGTAAATCTATCGATAAATTTAAAGCTGTTTGTCCTCCCATAGTTGAAAGTAAAGCATCAGGCCTTTCTTTTTTAATTATTTCTTCTAGAAAATATGAATTTAGCGGCTCAATATATGTCTTATCTGCAAGGTTAGGGTCTGTCATGATTGTTGCTGGGTTGGAATTTACTAGAATTATTTTATATCCTTCTTCTTTTAAAGCTTTACATGCTTGTGCACCAGAATAATCAAACTCGCAAGCTTGACCAATAACGATTGGACCGGCCCCAATAATCATAATTTTTTTAATATCTTTTCTTTTAGGCATAATTTTCTATTAATTTTTCAAATTTTTGAAATAAATACCT
>MDSZ01188268.1_pt1 | contig 19777 bp, 23 predicted proteins | sample 811201 | NCBI WGS metagenome assembly MDSZ01 (sample SAMN05326647, study PRJNA326480) | marine metagenome | isolation source: seawater | place: Indian Ocean: North | collected 2010 | reverse complement strand
TTTCCAAAAATACGGGAATTTTTAGCCATGTCAACGCCAGATTGCAAAACCTTACGGGCTTGCATTTTGGGTTGTGAGATTCCGTATCCTAACTTCATTCCCCTTCCTACCGAATCGTATGCAATGCGACCTAATTATTTTGCCAGTGGATCTAACAAGCCCGGTGAGATCAGAGGTTTTGCGAAGAGTGGTATCCATGTCGGTGTGGCTGCAGATAAGATGATGGGGCAAACACAAGACCAGAAGGATCGACGAAAAGCCTTGAAAGAAATGAAAAATCGCAAAGCTGTTGATGGAAGTCCGTTAAAAGTTTTCATTGATTCTGGAGCTTTTGGAGAGGTAGGTTTTGATTCTCGAACAAAGCGATTCAAGGATAAACCCAAAAAAGAAATGACTCATGAAAAATGGTTGAAAGTTTTTGATCTATACAATGAGATTGGTAACGTACTCGGAGAGCAAGCCTATTTGGTTGCACCTGATAAGGTAGGAGATCAAGCGGAGTCATGGAGACGAATCAAGAAATATATGCCGTTGCTAAAGGCAAAGAACGTCAATATCATTGTTCCGATCCCTCCTGTCGGAAAAATGATTGACTACGATAAACAAGTACGCCAGTTTTTTGGTAATGACTTCATTCGAGGTATTCCTACCGTACAGACCAGCGGAGGGGCAAAACCCGCTCAAATTAAAAAGTTTGTGGAAGATTTGTATGCAGATCCCAGTGTACCCAAACCTTTGCGTATCCATCTATTAGGAATGGGCTTGCTTCCCAAAGGAAGAGCCAAACAATCAATATGGGAAAAAACCATCCGACCAGCGTTAGAAAAGATTGATCCAATGATGGAAGTTTATTTAGATAGTGTGCGGATGGCCGCTATTGCATCGAGAGGGGGAACGGACGCAATTACTCGAACCCAAAAACAAGCTCTTCAGAAATTTGATGTACTGGAAGATAATTTAAGCTCTAAACAAATAGATGACCTGTATAAAAAGATTGGAACCGATGAAAAGGTGAAACGATTTTTTGAGAAGGAATGGCGAAAAAAATGGCAACCCTTCGCCAGAAGAAAAGAAACATTACGCACAGAAATTTTAGCTGCTTCGTTAGATGGGAATGATGAATTTGTAGTGGCTGGTGAAAGTTATGGCATTCCTTCTTTTTATGACTTTTGGGATTTTCCTGATGTCTGGCTAACTGACGACCAAAAGAAAGAAATACTTGAAGCTCTTATCATCAAGTTTCCAGAAGATTCTTATGGTGACGACGATGAAGAGGATTTTCAATATGTTGGTATGAACCCAGAAAACATTGCTTTATTCAAAAAAAGTCCAGCAAAATTTATCGCAAAATATTACCTTCCAGAGGATGGTGATATACTGAAGTACCAAGATTTGTTTGCATTTCTTTATGGGGATGCTTTTCTTTTTTTGGAGACTCATCGTTTTTTAGATCCCAACAAAGGGATTCTAATGCGAGCTTTTTCTGAACACACCATCGACAATTTAGCTCAAGAAATAAATGAAGGAATTTTGTTATCCCTTCCTCCCAAAGTGAAAGGCATTACATTAAAAAATTCAAGGATAGAAAAAATGAATTACCGAAGACGTAGAAATTCAAAAAAACAAGCTCCCCTTACCAAAAAGACCAAAACTTTTATGTATCCTATGGGAGACGAGATAGAGACAGGCAAAGTTGTGTATTGGTCTGGTCAAGGTGATTGGATTTTAAGTGAAGTAGTAGAAAAAGGTAAAAAAGTGAAAAGGGTAACGCATTACCCTACGGGAGTTGCTGGGTATGGGCAAGGTAATGTTACGCAGTTAAAACACGTTGTAGATATTTTGAATGAATATTTTTCCGATGGAAAAAGCTATGACATTGGAGACGTGAGAAGTCTTGCCAATTCAAAAATGATTAAGGACGTACAACGCTACTTTTCGGATTACATAGATAAAGAGGGAAAACCTCAAGATTTTATTTTTGATTTTGCGGATAACGATGGTCGTCCTGTTTTCGTGGATGTTTATCGACTTCAAACAAAAAGAGAGAGAGAAGATCGAGAAGACATGCAATCAAGGTATCGACAGTCTCTTGTTACACTCCCAAAAATCAGAAGTAAAAGTCATGCTACATGGAAGGATCTCTTTTCTTTTGGATCAAAGGTTTCAAGTTATCTCGAATCTCCTTACCTTCTCGCTCCGAACTATGACGTAGATGAACTTCATTGGTATGCTACCGATGGCAATGCTATAATTCGTTACATAGTGTCTTTTGAAAAGGGGATTATATCCGAAGGGTCGATAACCAAATCAACCCAAAATGCTCTATTAGATGAATTGAAAAGAGAAATGAAGGATGGGCTTTATTTACCGACCAAATCGTACTATCAAGAGGTATTAAAGAATAAGAAAAAGGTAAAGAATTCAACCAAGATCAGTAAAAAAGAAAAGGTTGAGATGTTGGAACTCATAGAAGAAGACTTGAAAATGATGTCAACCTTCTATCAGACAACGAAAGCAGGAAACGCAAGTTTTAATACGAAAGGGTTAAATGGTTCTGCCATTCTGAATTATTCGTTTCTTAAATGGTGGCTGTCCAGAAAAGGAAAATGGAATTCAACCCCACCAGATGGAAGGAGAGTACTTGGTTCATTTGAAGCGGATCGCAGTGCTAAGGGAGGGGCATTCGATGTAGAAATTAATCCTGCCCTTTTGAAGCAAATATACGATAGTGCTTACAAAATAGTCAGTCAGGCCGCACCTCATATCAAATCAACGGGCAAAGACTCATTTGCAGGAAGCGATCTTTTCGAATTAACGCCAAAAAGTGAGAACATTGGCAACACCTTTATGCTTCATTTTAATGCGGCATTCTATTTTTCCGCTGGTGAGAATCATTATGCTGGTGTGAATCAATTTATAGAAGTGGAAGTTCCATCCGAAACATTAACGGACTATAGCTTACCCACAAGAAGAAAAGATCGAAAAGAAGACGTTGGTGGTATTCCATCGCAAACAATGAACGCTGAGTATTTATTCAAGTTGTTGTCGGTATTTTCCCAGAAAGAAGTCGTTATCAAATTTGATCTGACAAATGATTTAGGTCTGATTGTGTTTGAAAACAAATATTCCAGTGTGGAACCTAATATTATGGTTGCAGCCATGCCGATGAGAATGGATTTTGGGGCTGCCAGTAAAACAAGAGACTTGGTGAAAATAGAAGACTTGATCCCTCGAAGTAGCATAGGAAAAGCACAACTGGCGGCATCTCAAAAGAAATCACTGTCAGAGTTAGACTTTCGAGAAATGCGATGGGGAGGTAACCAGTATGAAGTTTCAGAACTAAAAGCATTGTGGCACAGGTACGAAGAGAAGCCACCTCAAAATTGTGTAGTGTGGATTGCCAAAGAAATTATCAAGTACTCTTTTAAGGATAAAGATTACCAATATCAAAAAGTGAAAGTATATAGTGTTTCTCGGAACGGTAAGACAAAGGTCAAAGAAAGATTTGAGAAAGAACTTATTGATTTTGGGAAATTTGATTTAGAATTGTTGGTTGAATTCAATAGTAGAAACAACGCCTTAAACCTTCAAAATGCTTATTATTTTGCTGCGGAATGGCTTCTTTTCAACTGTCCCAGAGATCGATCTCTAATCAAGGGAATAAAGGAATCCGCCCCCACAAAAACAGGTTCTCCCAAAGCACCTCAACCTAAAGCTAAAGAGAAAGAAATTAAAGAGGTTATTGACGAGTCGATCCCCAAAAAGGATCAGAAGGGAGTCAAGGTAAAACCAGAGGATAAATCCACTGGGGTAAACTATGGAGATATTTTCGATCAATTGAAAGGTGGTATGATCGTTGAGGTAGCTATGAAGGGTTACGCTCATGGCTTGGGTACAGGTGGTAAATACCATCGTTTTAAGTTGGGTCGTAAGAGTACATCAAAGAAATACAACACCGAGAAGTTTCCCTTATTACGAGAAGATGGGAAAAAAACTGCTCATTCTATCTATCGGTTCATGGATAAGCCTGATGCGATACAAGCAGCCACTGGAGACATGGCAATGGACTTCATTGGTCTTCGTCTTGTTGACGATAAAAAGAAGGAAAAAGAAGACCGAATCATTGTACAAGAAGAAAAAGAAGAAGGTAGCGAGTTCCGATCTTATGTTGCTTTGGTTACCTATATGGAAGACCAGATTACAGATGCAGGGTACAAGCTGGTAGGGGAACCTCGATATTCAAGCGAAGGTTCCAAGTATACTGGAATCATTGTTCAATTTGGCAAGGGAGCGTATCTATTTGGATTCATGGCAAGAAATGGAGAGCCTTATACCGATAATCCTCCAGAACTTACTTTTCAGTATTCACACAAAAAAGTAGTGAAAGAAGATATTACAGTTCCCTTTTCGACACTGACAGAAGCTAAAAAATTAGTTCGAGACTTTTTGTCATGTATACCTCAAGTGATAGGGGAAATTAAATCGAAGGCTACTCCTTCTGCACCTCCACAGCCATCGGAAAAAACATTAAAGATCGTCAAAGAGGTTGGAGAATATGCTGTTGCTCAATTCAAAAGCAAACTCAACGCCAAATTTTATCAAGCACCACTATCACAAACTGATTTTGGTTTTATGGTGGCGCAGCGATATGAGACACCCCAAGAATATAAATTACCCTATGCGTGGGATTTTGTAATAGAGAAATTCGACAAGGACGCTCCTATTAAATTGAGGATTTTTTCCGACAAATCAGCCCTTGATTTAGTGGAAAAAAAGCCACTGAAAATTATAGTAGAAATCAAAACGGCTGCACAAGGTAAAAAAGCCATTGATAACTTTATTTTGTGTGTTCAAGATCGAGTCGAGAAAAAGCCTGTCTCCAAGCCCACAACGAAACCGATTACTGAAACTGTGATTACATGGGAGACTTTGAAACCTACTGACTTCAAAAGACATAAAGATTTTGATTCTAATGGATTGTATTACGCCAAGATTGAAGGTGGAAATTATTACATTTTCAAAGATACAGATGGTATCAAAGCATGGTATTTGCAGCGATCTATTACAGGAAACGATCAGCGTTTTTCAATGGCTACATCAAAAAAGGATGCGATTGCAGATCTCAAAAAGAAGTTCCTTAAAGAAAAGGCTGCACCGAAAAAAGAACCTGTACTTCAACATTTTGAATGGGGTGATGTTACGGGAGATGCCATAAATCAAAAAGTAAGCAAGTATCTGAAAACTAAAAAAATAAAGACTCTTAAAGCCATAGAATTGATTGCTCGAATGCTGGCTACTAAAGCCCCTCCTACAGGAAAAGGGTACGAAAAAATGTACTTCTATGTTTTAATGGACGATGGAGGACGTTATCAACAGAGATGGGATCTACAGGAAAAAGACCAAAAGAAAATTCCTATTAGTTATCTTAAAACTTATAGCGATAAGGTTCGGTCTGCATCACTCACAAAAGCAGATGAGTCAATCGTAAAAAAAGTGGGGGAACTTTTAGATTTAGATCTGTATGTTGAACCAACAACCAAACCCAAGCCCAAGCCCAAAGCCAAGCCCAAAAAGCGACGATCTTATTCTCGGAAGCCCAAGACTCACGTTGTGATCTGGGATGGTAAAAAAACCACCGTTAAGACCGATAGAGCTTCAAACGTATGGGCGACATACACAGATGATGAAAATTACGACATGGTAACTCACCTTCCTTCTGGATTCGATGTTTTTGAAGCAGGTTATTTAAGTGAAGCCAGAAAAGTAATGACAGAGTTGGGGAAAAAATTCAAAAACTGGAAAATCGATCTGGATTTGGGAGTCAAGCCATCCAAAGAGGAAATTAAAACCATTCGCAAGTTTCTGGAGCAATACGAATGAGAAAAGGGACGAACAAGAAACGAGAACAAGAAGCACTAAAGAATTTTTCAACTTGGTTAGAGAAATTCATGCTGGATCATAAGCTACAGGCCAAGCAGGTAAGCAAAGCAAGCGGAATCCATCCAAATGTGATAAGCAATTGGCGACACGCTCGAAGTGTCCCAAACGGCTATAGTATTGCTTTATTGGCAAGTTCATTAGCTTATCTAACTGAACAAGACCGTAAAGACATACTCGACAATATGGTCACAGCCATGTTGTGGGCTTAACTCAAAAACAAGGAAAAGAAATGTTCAAAAAGTTATGGGAAAAATGGAAAATCTCAATCAGTTTTATTGGTGGTGCGCTGGTCGTGGCATCTGCTTACGGAACTTGTACCGTTGAACCTGATAAGGAAGCCATCGTCAAAGAAGTAACAAAGGACGACGAGAAAAAAGAAGAGGATGCTTCAAAAGAAGTGGAAAAAGAAGAAGAGAAAAAAGAAGAAGTACAAGAGAAAGAAGAAAGCGAAAAGAAGGAAACTGAGGTACAATAACCTATGTTTCTGAAGGGGATTAAAATGGAATGGTTGATAGTGGCGATTGCTTTTGTGGTCGGTGGTGGTGCAGGTACGGGGATCACTTGGTCGATTATGAAAAATAAGAAGCCAGAAGTACAAATCGTGGAGACAAACAAAGTCGTGGAAAAAATGGTCGAGGTTGATAACAGCCTTACCGATCAGGATCTTCTAAAAATCCCATGTAGTAAAGAATACATGGAAAAAAATGGGGAAGGTCTGTGCAGAGAAATGTTTTGTCGAATGAACACCAGAAGCGGAAACCAAAGCAACGCTGCTACAGCCAAAGAATGCGAAGCCATTGGAAACATCCTCAACAAAAAGATGATTCTCAAAAAATGCGAAGATTTAGCCAAAGGCGATACTACGAAAAAGAAAGAGTGTATCGAGTTCTTTGATCGGAGACTGTAACATGTACAATCCATACAATCCTAATCATTCCCCTATACCTTCTGTCCCTTTTAACCAGCCCGGTTTGGGTTATGGTTATTATGCTGCCATCCCAACGGCTCCAGTCTCCTACAATAAGTGGGCGACTCTTCAAGCCGTTAAAGCTCCATTGAAAAAGGGAGATCGGGGGGCAGATGTTACTTATGCTTGGCGACTCTTTTGGAACATGGGATCTTACAAGGGTGAAAAACCTGTTGAAAGTGTGGACTCGAAATATGCCAAAGAATCCAATCTCTTCAGTGCGGAGTATAATTACACCCATCCTACGCATTGGGCAGAAGCTCGAAGTGGGGTTTTTGGGAACCTTTTAGAAGAGCGTGTCAAATGGTTGCAAGGGGAACAAGGATTACCTGTTACAGGCATCATTGATACAGCAACATGGAAGGAATTGGGTAAATTAAATGGCATTACAGTAGAGGTAAGCAATGGAAGTGAAAAAAGTAGTTCCAATGAATTGCCTTTTACAGGTTCGCCAGATCAAAAGAAAATGATGAATAACATCTTACTGGCTGTTGGGGCTGTTTCAGTTCTGGGTATCGGTTGGTACATGATGACAAGGAGATAAAAAGATGTACGGTTTAACTCACAATGATTTTCCAGTGCAATCGTGGCAACTTCCATCATGGAAGCGAGGCTATGGATCTGATGTAGTGATGATAAGTCACGAAGACTTACAGGCACAGAGAGAAGCGGAATTTGCTCATATCCCTTTTAAGGTTGACCCTCGTTTTCCCCTTGCGGAGAAATATGCAATTCAACACGCTATAGATAGCATTCAAGGAGAACCTTTTAAGGCTTCGGGACATCGCCCACCCCTTTCTTTGAAAAATATAAAACACAAACTGAAGTACGCTCAAAAGGCTTATGATGATATGATCTCCGATTCTCCCGAATTGGCGGATCGTAGTATTCCTTGTGTAACTCTTGATTTTATGGAATTGGTAGATCTCAAACGTAAGGGTGAGATTGATGAACGTACATATAAATATTGCCGCAGACGAAAAAGTGCAGATACGGTTGGCTACAAAGTGGAGCTATATAAAGCAGAGATTGCTAAACAGGAAGCTATAAAAGCCAGTGGAGGTATGACACCTGCAGAAGTCAATGAAGCTCGAATGATGGAAGCAGGTATGACCGATCTGCAAAAGAATATTGGAACCATTCCTAATGATATGCTGTTGGAAGGAATCCAAAGTATGAAAAAAGACATAGACAAACTCCCTCCCAAAATTCAAGAAGCAACTCGAAAGGGTTTAGCTATTATGGAAGCGGAAGCAGAGCGCAGAGGTTTGAAAGCAGCTACCAGAGGGGCGAGAAACGGTCAAAATATCCATTCTGCTGCTCAAGTGGTATCAGAACCTACCAAAGTTCAAAGCATCTATAATACAGGCAAGAACAAGGTAGGCATTGAAGACAGTCACCCTCTTATATCCACCCTCGACATGGACAGGTTTGGCTATAAAGCGAAAGCAGCGCACAATTTGAAAATGAAGGCGGAGGGGAAAGCAGCAGACGCAGAACGTAAGAGACGAAAAGCCGATACTCGTCGCAAACAAGAAGCAAAGCAACAAAGAATGATTATGCTTGGTGGTGTTGCATTAGCTGCGTTGTTACTGTTGAGAAAAAAATAAAGGATGCGTAATGCAAGGCAATGGGTATTGGCTTTTATGGTATGCCAACCGAAGTAAGGAAGAGAAAGAACAAATGGAGCACTTGCTTAACTGTCATGGGGAATGGAATTTATTTTTTACTCTTTTGGGTAGTCTTCCTTTTGTTGGGGCGTGGTTCACATACAAAAAAAGAGGTGGACACCAGTCCACCTCTCCAAAAAGTACTGAAGGTGAAGGGTTAAATTAGTACTTTTTGATAATTTAATGTACCTTATCTTCCTTCATTTTTATCGTCTATTTTTTTCCAGAAAATAGTGTCCATGCGAAAATTAGTTTTGTGAATTTGCTTCAATTTAGTGCTCAAGTCGTTAAAATACAATATTATGACGATTGTATATTGAGAGGATTGGTGATACATTCATGTACATTTTTGAATAGGTGATTTATGGAAGAAATAAAACAAAAGTTACAGGAGATGGGAATTAAAAAAGAACTCGACGACTGTGTAATTGTAGGAGAATCTTTGTCCCAAGAAAAGCTGTTGAGTATTTTAGATGCTTTTCAGACTGGTACAGTTATTTTGGAACCACAGAAACGCTTGAACTGTGCCATCTATGGGTATGATATGGCTGGAAACCAGTTGATTTATGATGCAGTCAAATTAGCCAAGTGTTTCGATGATTGGTGGTGCGAGGATCACCCTCCTACATCTGACGATCCATTACACAGACTCGATGAATGTTTAGAATGGGTTTATTACAATTGTGATGTAGGTGTTCGTTTTGTCGATCTGGAATCGTCATGGGAGTTGTGGCAATGAAAAAAGAAGATCCAATTTGGGACACTCCAGAATATGAAAAGAAAATAAAGGAATTTAATTTAATTAAAGACAGACCTGTTGCATTGACAATGAGTACAGATTCCACACTACCTTTAAGTGAAGCTATTCAAATTTATGATTTAGAGAAAGCCAATGAACTTCAGAAGTTGGGTGAAATTTATATTTTAATTCTTTGTTTTAATGAAATTGTAACAGTGAAAAAGGTGTAATTCATGAATCATCTTATCCCACCATCTCCACAACCTGTCTTTAACACTGTCCTTCTTGATCCTGCATGGAATGAACGAGGGGCTGGAAAATACAAACGAGGGGCGGATCAACATTACCCCATCATGAAAACACCTGACTTACTGCAAGTCATTATAAAATGTCCATTTTGGCCGAATCTCGATGAAAACGCCCACATGTATCTGTGGGTAACGAACAACTTCTTAAAAGATGGATTGTGGCTTATGGAAGCCTTGAACTTTCGCTACATTACGAATCTGGTTTGGTGTAAGGTTAAAGAAGGGAAGCTCCAGAACGGAATTGGTCAATACTTTAGAGGTAGTCATGAATTGTGCCTTTTTGGAACTCACAAAAAAGGGAAAAAACCCACTACCCACAAGACCGAACGAAAAGACATTCTGTCTGCTTTTTTTGAACCACGAACAAAACATTCTAAGAAGCCAGACTCCTTTTATGATCTGATCGAAAGCAGAAGCAAAGGAAGCTACTTGGAATTGTTCGCCCGCAACACTCGAAAAGGCTGGACTTCATGGGGGAATGAAATTTAAAAAAGAATAAAATTCTTGTAATTCTTATCCCTTGATCTATTCTTATCTTGTCAATAGATAAACAATCGAGTAATTTGATTGCAGTGGGGGATCGATGAAAAAACTTGAAAAGAGTCCTTTGGAATCAAAGAAATTCATCGCAGTTATGATATGGTCATTGTTTTGGCTTGCTTTAACTGGGTATGGGATTCGCAATGGTATATCTGAAGATGTCCTCCTCGCCATGATTTATGTCAATGGGATGGTGCAAGGAATGTTTCTGGGCGGTCAGTCGTTTGTCGATGGGATCGTGAGAAAGGCATTAGCAATAAATGGTTCGTCCACATCAAAATCACCATCTCCGATCCAAGTGGAGTTAAAACCATGAACACAGATTTGATCTGGAAAATTGCCAGCATAGGATCTTCTTTAATTATCCTTCCTCTTTTTGGCTGGGTATGGTCAACCAATGAAGATGTACGCAGAATCGAACTTAAAAACGAGTATGCAGATGAAAAAGTGGAACGAATGGAAAAAGAACTAAAGCAAATCAGTGAAAACGAAACAAAGTTAAAACTGATGCAGAAAGATATTGAATTCATCAAAAAGGAAGTGAAGAGTATCTCTTCAATGATGAAGGCTGGTGACAAATGAAACCGTATGGCTATCAGACAGGCTTAAATTATGGGTATGGGTACGGTTCTGAAGCTACACCTCAACCCACAGCAGAACAAATAGAACAATTGAAACAATCCTTACCCCCAGTTACCGACCCTGCACAAAGTGAGATCATTCAAAAGGCGAGAGATTATACTTCCTTCTGTGGCGATAAGTCCTTACATCGAACTGCAGAACAAGTAATCTTTGCTACCAGTTTAGTCCTTCCTACTCTTTTGGGTTTTATCATTGGAATGCCTTTCGGAAAAAAAGGTCGATTTGCATTGTATGGGTTCGGTTTGGGAGCGATTCGAGGCGGATTTTATGTGTACTCAACAAAACGTAAAATCAAAGAGCGTTGTGGAGAGTAAAAATGTATAGATACAACTACAGTTATGGCGATAGCTCGTCCATAGGAAAAGTGGCAAGTCCCCTTGCTGCAGCAAGTTCAGAAAAAGTACTGGCTGCAAGAAAAGAATTGTATAGTCAGCCATCTCCTACCCAACAATATGAAGCTGCTCTTGCGGCTTTAAGTGAACGAGATCGAGAAATATGTAAGACTCAAGTTAATCAAGGAGGGAGGGAAAAGTTTGAACAAACATTAAAAACAGCCATGATTATTGGTATCCCTCTTGGAATTGGAATCGGTTGGGTTGGCGGCTTGCTTTTGTCTTTGCCTTTCAAAGATCCTACAACCAAGCGAAACATTAAAATTGCAGGTGCGGTTGTTTATCCCATTATTGCTAATATTCGTGCTTACATGGCTATCCAAAAAATGAAGGCAATAAAATGTCCCACACCACCTACCGGAGTATCAGAAAATGGCTAAGTTTTTACAAGATGTCGAGCCTTCTGATGTACCTCCAGAATCGGCTAAAAAGGGTTCTTTTATTGATTCTAAAGTACGGAAGTGGTATCCAGCCGCTGGAGATCCTACCGCAGATAAAAATTGGGCTAAACAAATGGTTCGTGTGCATGAAGATGCACAAGGCAAAACGCCCGAAGGATATTTATGGTATCCCGCTGTCCACTATACAAAAGCCAATCGAGGTAAGAACCCAGAAAAACCCAGAGGACATGACATAGAGGGAATCATTATTCACACTACCGAAGGTTGGTCAGGTGGTGGACGTACCTTCATGAAGGGGAGTCGGAGAGCTTCCGCACATTATGGCATTGAACGAGATGGAACCATCACACAATCTGTTTTGGACAAGGATCGTGCATGGCACGCACCGGGAGTTAATAGCTGGTCTATTGGAATCGAACATTCTGGTTTTGCGAAAGACAATCCGAACTCATCTGATCATTTAGGTTTTCCCCTTGTGCAAATCAAAGCCAGTGCGAAACTGGTAGCAAAATTATGCCGCAAATACAACATTCCAATCAATCGAAAATACATTTTCGGTCATCGAGAAATTGGACGAGAAGGAGATCGAGCTACTGCAGGAAATCCGGGCGCAGATGGTAGCGGTAATCATTCCGATCCCGGTCCTCATTGGAAGTGGGACAGTTACATTCGCTGGGTGAAATGGTATTACTATCGTCGATATGTTTTTGGTTTATTGGCTGTAGCTGGAATCGGAGTTTTAGCGTACAATGTGAAAAAAGGAAACGTGAAGTTACCTCCATTACCTCGACGAAAAAAGAAGAAAAAACAATGACTGAAGCCTTTTATAGCTCTCTTCTTGATTTTGGGATGGGTGGTCTTTTCATCACCTTTCTTGTCTATAATTACATCTCGAATCAAAAACGTTTAGATAAGCAAGTTTGTAACTTTACAGACCAGCTTAAAGAACAAAACAAACAGTTCCGAGAACACTTGAAAGAGGCACAAGAGAAGGCCGATCTGACAGAGGAAAAACTTCGAGCCAGATATGATAAGGTAATAGCGGGACTGAATCAAGAAAAGTTGGATTTTAATACAAGCCTTCTTGATCGTGCCAATGACGCAATGAGGGAATTCAACCAAACCAAAAGCGATCTGGAAAATCTGAAAATAAAAACAGACTCGTTGGAAGTATTAAACAGAGATTGTCTTTTTATTTTGCAGCGTTTAGATGAAATTTTGAAGTCCCAAGATGAAGAACGTAAATTAAAAGCGATGGCAAAACGAATGAATAGAGAAAGAGAATGACTATGGATATGGAAAAAATTGATGGATATAACCGATCCCAAGCGGCAAAATATGACTGGGATCCAACTTGGTTTGATTGTCTGGATTTTGGAGATCAACTAACGTTTGCAATCATCGAGTTTCAAAAATCTGTGGGCTTGACTGCAGATGGTATGTGTGGAGCAAATACTTATCGTCGTAAGTGGACAGAACGAGAATCGTCAGGAGATTATAACGAAGAGAAGGTTATTCCATCTGGCGTAAAATACATCGTCCACAATGGCAATCCCTATGTGATCCACTGGGACAAAGTTATTTTGTGGAATGAAGAAGGTGGGTTGCCTGCCAAAGCTGGAACTTATGGTAATCGTGCAGGAAAATCCGAAAGAAATGTCGATCTCATGGTGCTGCACTGGGACGTTTGTCTTAGCTCAAAGTCGTGTGCATCTATCTTATCCAAGAGAGGTCTTAGCTGTACCTACCTGATAGATAATGATTCCACAATATACGTCTGTATGGATAGTCAACATGTACCCTATTGCAATGGACGAGGATTCAACGGTCAAGGTGTGGGCGTTGAGATCTCTAATGCGTACTATGTTGACAAATATCAATCGTGGTATGTGCGAAACGGATTTGGAGAACGTCCCGTTATCACAGATGGTCATGTACATGGGCGATCCATGTCTCCATTTTTGGGTTTTTATCCAGAACAACTTGAAGCGTGTGCAGCATTGATTGAAGCTGTATCCAGAGCAATGGATATTCCTCTTGTTATTCCAGATACAGAGTATGCCGTAGATCCCAAAGCATCGTCAGGAGATTGGTCAGGTACATGCGCCCATTACCATCTGACCCGAAACAAGATCGACATAGCGGGGCATTCTATGCGAGCCATCATGGATCGAGCGATTCAGATTCGTGAGGAAAATTCATAATGTTTGCACTTACTCCCAAAGATCCCAAGATCACCATAGATCGTGATGCAGAAGGAAAACCCAAACGCTATTGTATTGATGCCAAAACCGAACAATTTTTACAGCGTGGAAGAGTTATGAGTATGGCAGCATCTGGTTTAATTATCTATGCAGGGTTTCGATTAAAACGACCCTTATGGTTGAAATTATCCTTGATTGGTATTGGAGCCAGCATTTTTTACACCAGTCATAACGCTCGAAAAGCCATTACAGATGCAGAAAAATTATGAAGTCCGAAGTTGATAAATTAGAACACGAAACTCAACAAACGTTAGATGATGCCTTTGAAAAGGCAGAACAAGCAATCATCTGCGGTGAGTATGAAAAAGCCGGAAGAGTTTTGAAAGATGCTACCCGATTAGCCTTTCAAGCGGATTTAATTCGTGACGAATGGTACAGTTCAAATGATCTTCCGATGCCAGCTAAAACCTATTCTCGTATTGTTGAGAGTACATCTTGTGATCTTGCAATCCTAACTTTTCATCTTCTCTATACTGGGTTTCCCAGACCAGAAGCATGAAAAAATCTACCCAAAACATGAAAGACAAGCTATGATTATAGAGTCTTTTCCATCTAAACCAAAAAAGGAGTGTCAATATGCCTCGCAGAAAACGACGATCTAATCCAAAACGACGACGAAACGCAATTAAACTTAACCCTCGACGTACTCGACGACGACGATCTAACCCTCGACGACGACGAAATGCAGGAATGAAACTCAAATTTGATATGGGTTCAATCCTACTTGGGGCTGGCCTTGCGTACTACTTCCATCATCAACTTAAAGATGTACTTGGAAAATTCATTCAACCCAAAGGTGAAGCCGCTGGTTCTCTTAGCACTGCAGAAGTAGCAGCGTTAGAAGCTCAAGCAGAGGCAGAAGTAGCCGCTGAAGATGCAGCAATTGCAGAGGCAGCAGCCGCAGAAGCAGATATGGCAGGTCTTCATCATTATGGAGCTATTCACATGAATCCTTCTTATGGAGCTATTCATCTGAATCCCGGTCATCTGCGACGAAACATGTACCGCATGTAAGGCAGATCAATGGCTAACCTTACTTCACATCTCCAAGATCAAGGCTTGGGACTAAAAACACGTCTCCAGTACGAGAGCATTTTGCGGAGGTGCGAAGGAAGCGATCCATTGGAATGGCTAAAGAATGCAATTTCTGCATCCACTCCCATTGGAACCATTTTACCCTTGCGGGCAGCGATCAAACATTACTTGATTTCTGTTCGTGGGGTAAATCCAATGGAAGTACAAAATTTACTTCCAAAAGCCAAAGGCAAACCCAACAAGATACGATCTATTTTATCTGATGATGGGTTAGCCCTCTTCAAAAAGAAATCAACTATTCAAGGTGAACCTGTCCGTACCATACTTCTTTTGTTACCCGAAACAGGAATGCGGATCAGTGAATTGTGCGAGTTAGAAATTCACAATATTGCTCACCAACAAGGGATTCGAGGCTTTCTTTTTAGAGGTAAGGGACAAAAAGAACGATTTGTACCTTTCAATCGACGAGCAACAGAGCTTATTGACGACTACCTTAAAAGGATAAAAGAAGATGAAGGATGGCTTTTTCAAGGGTATAAAGGAACACCCATAAAACCGGATTCGGTACGGAAATTTACTCGACAAATGGCAAAGACACACCCAAAAGAACTCCCTGATTTATGTCCTCACCAACTAAGGCATACATTCGCTACGAAAGCCTTAAAAGGAGGTATGGATCTAAGAACCTTGCAAGCAATATTAGGCCATAAAAATATACAAACTACTGCACAATATCTACACCCAGATGCTGCCATGCTGTTTCAAGCATTAAAAGCATTGGAGGATAACGAATCATGAGTTACTACACCCACCCTGCCTATCAACAGCAACATCAATCTGTGTATGGATATGGAAATACAGGAACTATATCCGGTAGGATTGCTAATGTTAAACGTCTTATGGACAAAGCGGAAGCCATTCCATTGACTGCATCTAAAGAAGAATTGAAGATTAAAAAATTTAATCTGGAAAGCGCAATTCAACAAGCGGAAGATGGGATTAAACTTTATAGTGGTTTCCAAGTTGCAACCTTGAAAGCGTTATCAATTACAGCCCAGCAGAAGTTAGCGCAGGTGAAAGAAAAATTGAAGGATAAAACTGAATTCAAACTTGTGGACATCGAATCCGATCAATATTCATGGGCTACAGGAATTGATAAAAAAGCGTTAACCAAAGCAGGTGCAATACAAGTAAAAAGAAAAGAAGACTTGCTTGCTCTTATGCACTATCTGGAAGATTCTTATGCGTTGGAAAATAAAGGTAAGAAAAAGGTAACACTTAATTATTCTATACCAGAGTCTCCTACCGACTCGTTAATTTCAATGGTTGCGTATTCCAATGCTTTTAAGGACGCTAAAAAGAAACTTGCTGGATCTCCTGATACTCAAGGTGCTTTGGTCAAAGCAGCAAGTTGGTTTTGGACAAATGTTGAAAAACCTTTTCGAGATGCAGAAGAAGCAGCGGGAAGAGGTGAAAGCACCGCTGACGTTACCAGTTCAAGCACTGGAAAAAGCAGTAAACGCTCTTCATCGAAAAAAACATCTGAAACCAATCCTTATGCAATTGGTGCTTTTCAGTTACGCCCCTTTTTCCGAAAAAATAACGTATGGATGTATACGACTGGAGTTTTATTGATCGGTGGGCTTGCATACTACTTTTGGCCAGAAGATTAAAAATGAATCCAGAAGTTGAACAAAAATTTGCACTACTCAATAAACGCTTAGATCTCGAACGTGCCGAGCGAAAACAATGGCATGAAGAACGGATTCGATACACTGTTATTTTTGGTACATTAAGTCTTTTATTGTCATGGGCTTACTACTCAAGGCAATAGATTAACTATTCCAATCAAAAACCCATACACAACTGATATTGACATTCCCAAACCCTACGGTGGGACTTAACGAGATTCCCAAAATGTCTCCAGCAGAAAATGAAGATCCACTAAACTGTACTGTATAGGAAGTGTTAGCAGAGGCCATATTGACATTTTGTGTTTCAGTTGGGGTAGTGTTCAAATCTTCGGTTCCGTTAGATGCTTTATGAAAAGATAGGTCAGTCGAATTGGCTGCGTTTGTCGCCCTGATGGTTATACTTTGAAGTGTTCCTGTTGCAGGAGCTACAAACTTATTGTTGACTCCGGGCGATCCATTACTTCCCGCAGCATCCCAGCGCACATATCTTTGAACTGCACTGCTTTCGCTATATTTTGCGGTGTTGACATGACGTAACTTAGCATGGACTTGATCGAAGTAACCTGTACGCCATTTTTTGGAGGCAGATCCAAGATCATAGGTATCGTCATCATCAGGAATCAAATCACTGTCAAATTCCGCATTTACGACGAGTGTATCCGTATCATCATCGCCAATGGTCATACTACCATCTGTTACCATATCGTCAGTGGTTCCAGCGGTTGTAATTCGACCAGTTGCCGTATTGAATCCAGTTAGTTTGATCGTGGTCATTCTTCCCCCAAATATTCGTAAACTTCTTGTTCAACAATTTGTCCTACCATTCGTGCAAAGACCAACCGATGATGCGGTGTGAGTCTATCAACCTTCCAGACAATATCCTTTGGTATTTTCACTGCTGCAGAAATAGAACCAGATTGATTCTCTCTCATTCTAATTTCAACATCATACGCCCAGTCCTGTATCTGTTGGATAGAAAAGGCGTGGTGTGCAGATTCTGCAGCCCAATTGAAAAAGGAACTGGCTTTCTCTTTGAACCCTTCCCATCTTTCTTTTCGGACTTCTCGATCTTTTTCCTTTTGTTTTTGTTCCTTATAAAGATCAGACCAATGGCGAGAATCACCATATTCATCCTCCGTATCTTCTTGTAATTCTTGTTCTTGCTTTGCTTCCTTTTCTCGTGTTTTTTTGGCTTGTTGATCGATACCTTCATACTGACGTTGCATATTTTCCAATATACGTTGAGCGTTTTTAGCTTCGTTAGGTTCACCTCGTTGAGCCAACATCCAAATTTTATTGTATTTTGCGATTACCGCAGGTGCTACTTTCATCTTATCTATCTCCGATGTCTTTTGTCTTGGAACTTAATATATGCCCAAATTCCTAACCCTACAACAGAAGAGATGATCATTATAAGAGGTAAAGATTTTTTCATGTACCTCACCATTCCAGTATCAGTCAGTCCAGATAAAATGTCTGGAGTCATTTGATTAACCATACGTTTGTATTCATCACGAGTGAAGTGAACACCATCTCCACGATGCCCTGTTTGAGAAATAGGCCGAGTGTCGATGAAAACTACATTTTGCTTGGGAAGTATTTTAGCGAGATAATCACTTGTCCATTCATGTCTTTTGGCGGTCGATTCTGCTTTTTTGATGTCGGATGTATAAGCTCCAATCCACACTACCCTTCGATTTCTTCCTACCTTATCTAAAAACTGGCTGATCGTTTCCCCGTATTTATCCGAGAGATCGTGATTGTTACCACCCAGCCCCACAATGACCGCATCTGGATCACCCTCGTTAACTTTGTCCACCATGCCTGTTGACATGTACTTCTTTGCGCTCCACCCTGCATTCGCTTGGGTAGTGGTAATCGTGTGCCCTTGTTGCTCTAAAATGGGAGTAAGGACAGGCCATACAATTTGTGTATGGCTATCTCCAATTAATGCTATTTTCATTTTACCAATCCAAGATCAAAAACTTGTTGAGCCAACATCATTCCCGCTTCGTTATCCGAAGGAAAATGCACACCTCTATCAATCCGAGATTGTGCAACCATGTTGGCAAGATTAAAAAATCGACTCGTCATTTCTGGATACTTTTGGGATAACTTCAAAGCCAAAAAATAGGCTTGAGTTGTGTGGCCTGATGGGTAGGACGGTGTTTTTGTGGTTTTCAAATCGTCATATTTGAAGGGGATTCCTTTTCTTTTCGCCAACTGTTTTGGTCTTTCTGCATTGAAAAAGTTTTTGTGCAGCATCACTTGTTTAATGATTCCATTGTTCCATTTTTTGATCTGCGCTCGTTGGTTTCGGTATCCTTCGGATTTGAGCAAGTCATTGAACGTGTCTCCAACTTTTTCATCAAGTTGTTTCTGTAGGTAGTGAGGTACAAATCGATCCTTGTATTGCTTTTTTATTTTCTTCAGTTCTGCAATCCGTTTCTTTTCGGATGGCGGTGGTGGGATCAAAATGTTTTGGGGATTCAAGTTGAGATCAGCTAAAATTTCAGTAATCAAATCATTCTTATCTACACTTGCATCTTCTCGATACCACTGTGACCAATTCGTACCTCCTTTCGAGGATGGGCTTTGCCAAAAAATAAGTTCTACAGGAAGATGGGTAATGCCAAGTTCTTTCGCAATCTCATGGCGGTGATTGCCCTCTCCTATGTAGGCATGTCCATTTGCTCCGAGAATCAACGTAATAGGTTCTTTTATTCCGTTTTGATTAATCTTTTCTTTCAACTTTTGGTAATATTTTGTTCGAGGAGAATTGCGTAATTGAGAACGATTATATTCTCGGAAGGGTTCTAATTCTTCAACCGATAGATAACCTTTGCGTAACGAAGGTTTTTTTGCTTTCATGATCCAGTCATACCAGATGTTTTCAAGCTGCGATTCTTTCCCTTTGTTCTTTCGTCTGGGATTGATTCGCTTCACGTTTCCAAGTTGTCTCCGAATGACATAATCCATGTCATCAAAGAGGACATCCACAGTGCCTTTACTACGCAAGGATTTAACGACTCCCTTCCGATTCCCTTCTTGTACCCTATCGCCTATCTTAAAAGCGGGATTTGCGACCATTTTCAAACCCATACATTGATCTAATGGAAGGATTGGAGGTCGCTTGGTTGGTTTTCGATAGGCTCTTGTTGGTGTTGGCTTTTCCTTAAAAGGTT
>MDSZ01149607.1_pt1 | contig 19779 bp, 11 predicted proteins | sample 811201 | NCBI WGS metagenome assembly MDSZ01 (sample SAMN05326647, study PRJNA326480) | marine metagenome | isolation source: seawater | place: Indian Ocean: North | collected 2010 | reverse complement strand
GTATTAAGAGATTTAGAGACACAATTAGAAAGAGAACATGCAGTATTAAGAAACGGATAATAAACAAAATAAAAGTTATGAGTATACCAGCAGAAAAAATATCATCAAATTGGGAAAAATTTACAGGATATATTGGTAAATATATTAAAGGAGAAAGAAAAGAATTGCTATTTAAATTTTATGAAAAGCATCAAGAAGAGTTAGTTCTTATGCCTGCTTCACATAAAAAGGCATATCATAATGCTTTCCCAGGAGGTTATATTGATCATGTTAATCGTGTAATAGAATGTGCTTTAGAGTTACATAATATATGGGGTAAAATGGGAGCAGATACTACCACATACACTGTTGAAGAATTGGTATTTGCTGCTATTAATCATGATTTAGGTAAAATGGGTGATGGGGATGAATATGCTCATATACCTTCTAAGGATGAATGGAGAAAAAAGAACATGGGTGAAATGTATCAATTTAATAAAAAGATAGCATACATGTCAGTTCCAGATAGATCAATTTTCTTATTAACCCAAGCAGGTATTAAATTATCTTATAATGAGCATTTAGCTATTAAATTACATGATGGTTTATATGATCCTGCAAATGAATCATATTTTAAGAGTTTTATGGTTGAAACAAAACCAAGAACTTCTTTAATTTATATTATACATCATGCTGATCTAATGGCTGCAAGAATTGAATTTGAAAAAGAATGGTTACACACATTTGAAAATAGCGTGGATGAACCAAAAAAGAATTATACATTGAAGTCAAATAAAAAATCTAGTACTAAGTCTAAAGCCTTAAATACTATAAAAAGTGAAGGACTTAAAAATTTATTTGATAAATTATGATAATAACAATAGTAATACTATCAGTAATAGTCGTGGTCCTAGGATTTACGACTATTAATCTATTACGCAAAAATGAAAAACAAGAAGATATTCTTTTAGGATATCTTCAATATTTAGATAATATATCTAGAGTAATCGAGGTTTCGGATGAAAAAATTAAAAAAGTAGACATTAAGGGTTCATTTGAAGGTGATGATGAAATAGGATTTTTCTTCAAAACAATTAAACAAATACAAGATATTCTTAATGATTTTAATGTTAAAAAAATCTAAGAATAAATGGATCACATAATTGAGAGGAATAAAAGGGAAAGAAAAGGTAGAGTATATTTTTCTAAAGAAACAGAAGCAGCAATTGTAACATATAATAGCTTAGACCCAGTTAAAGACTCAGAAGAAAGAAGTAACATCTACCAAGATTACATCCACTATCCTTTTTATAAACTTACTCAAAATATAATTCACACTTTTAAATTTTACTATACAGAAGTAGAAAATTTAGAACATTTACAGCATGAATTAATGGTGTTTCTACTATCAAAAATTCATTTATTTAAACCAGAAAAGGGAGCTAAAGCATATTCATATTTTGGAACTATAGTTAAAAGATGGTTAATAGTATATAATACTAAAAATTATAGTAAAAAGATTAGTAACATACAAATAACAGATTTAGCAAATTATTCTAATTTAGATTCATCAGAACCAGGATTTATTTCATCTCAGAAAATGGAAGATAACATGGATAAAGTTACAGAAGGGGCATTTGAAGGGGATGATTTATCACTTAAAGGATATAAATATGAAGATAAATTATCTATTTTTATAGATGAATTTGTTAACGAATGTGATGAGAAAATATACGAAATATTTCCTAAAGGTAATGATGCTAAAATTGCCGATGCTATATTAGAATTATTTAGAAAAAGGGATGCAATTGATGTTTTTAATAAAAAAGCACTTTACATCTATATTAGAGAAATGATTGATGTAAAAACTCCAAAAATTACAAAAATTGCTAATGTTTTGTATGGAATTTTTAAGAAAAAATACTTATTTTATTTAGAACAAGGATATTACCCTTCCTCAAAGATTTAGTTTTTTTATATTTATAATCAAAAATTATGAGCAAACTAGATTCAATTGTATTTGGTGATAAAAAATTCTCAGATATATTAGAGGAAATTTATATAAACCAAAAGAAAAAATCAGAACAAGTAACAGCTTTAATCTCTGAATTAAAACCTTTAGTACAAGAAATAGGTGATGCTACTCTTATAGTACCTTTAATTAAAGAATATATGGAAATAGGAGTAAAAAATGATGATGCTTTAATAAAAATGGCTACTATTATTCAAAGAGTAGTTAATAATTCTAGTGATGATGGTGGGTTAGGAATAACTGAAGATGAAAAAGAAGCATTACTTGCTGAAATGGAAAAAATACAAACTAAAAAAGAAGATTAATAATGCGATCATTTTTTGGATTAAATGTAGCCCCATTTACTGGTAAAGCTGTACGGAATAAATCAGCGGGCATTTTTTCTGCTAGAGTAAAATTTGCTATGCTTGAAGGAGAAACACAACCTGAAGCTTTTAAAAATTTAGGTGAATATTCATCCTTAGGGGGAGTGTTTTTTACTTCATTAAATAATTCAAATCCAAATCCTTCATTTACTACAGATAATTTTGCTTTACCTTTATTTCCAAATATGTCTAATATACCATTAGAAAATGAAATAATATATGTTGTAAGTTTGCCTAGCTCAAATATACAAACAAATGTTAATAGTGTTCGTTTTTATTATTTTCAATCTATTAATATTTGGAATAGTTCACATCATAATGCAGTACCAGACCCTATTAATGGTAATAATGTAAATAACGCTCAAACTGGGGATTACCAACAAGTAGCAGCAGGGGCAGTAAGAAGAGTTACAGATGGAGGTACTGAAATTCCTTTAGGAGATACTTTTGGAGAAAGATTAAATATTAGAAACTTACAACCTTATGAAGGAGATGTAATATACGAAGGAAGATGGGGTCAATCTTTTAGATTTGGTTCTACTGTAGCAAATAGTATAATACCTAATCCTTGGTCTAGTGCTGGTGAAGATGGAGATCCTATAATGATATTAAAAAATGGACAACATGTAGAATTTTCTCCACCCTGGATACCTCAAGTAGAAGATATTAATACAGATGCTTCTAGTATTTATTTAACATCAACACAATTAATTCCAATTGAAGTATCTTCAAAGAGTTATTTATCATACTTTTCACCTCCAACTCCTCCTAGTGAATATAATGGAGAACAAATTATACTAAACTCAGGTAGATTGTTATTAAATTCTAAATCAGATTCAATATTATTAAGTTCTTTTAATTCAATAAATTTAAATTCAGTAACAGATGTTAATATTGATACTAAATCAACAACAATTAAATCAGATAAAATTCGTTTAGGTGATAAAAATGCAAGTGAACCTGTTATATTAGGTAATAAATTTTTAGATGATTTTGAAGAATTAGTAAGAAATATAAATTCATTAGCTACAGCCTTACAACAACCAATAGGAGGACCTGGTAACATTTCTGTACCAGTAATAGCTATTACAGTACCAGCAGTGCAAGTAGCACAATCAGCAGGTAAAATGTTAAGTAAAATTAAATCATATAAATCAACAGTAACAAATAGCAAATAATGGGTTTAGATACAGTAATAGTAAGAAATTTAAGTAAAGTTGCTAAAGATACTAGTAAACTAAATGGTATTATTGATGGTATAAAAGATAAAATAGTAGATAAAGGTTTAGAATTAGTTCAAGAATCAGGAATTGATACATCACAATTACCAGTTGATATACCTCAATATTTAAGAGGCGAATCTCCAAGATTACCTAGTGCAAATGAACTTACTAACCCAGAAACAGTTTGTAATATGCCTGCTTTAACTCCCCAACAGCTAGAAAATACTACTAGATTAGTTAATCAAGCTCAAATTGAGGTAGAACAAATTTATGCTACTACAAATAGAATAAAAGAAAATTTATTAGACATAAAAAAACCAGTTAATGTTATTAATAATACAGTTCAACCTCTAGAAACTACAATAAACGCAGTTGATACTGCTGTTAAGGGAATTAAAAAAATTCCTATACCCGTAGCATTTGGTATGCCTGCAATTTCTCTTCCTGTAAGTGTATTAACTACATTTTCATCAACATTAGATAGTTTAGATAAATTAATAGGAGCAGCTAAACAAAATTTAAAAACTGTTCCTGCTACTTTAGAAAGTATGACTGGGTTAATTAATGGTACAATTACAAAATTAAATGCAGTAGAACAAACAATAGATCCATTTGTTAAAACTTTAACATTTGTTAAAACTGTAGTAGAATTAAGGCCAAGTTGTCCTGCAATAACTGGAGAGGATATTGAAAATGTTAGAAATGACTTATTAGATAATATACAAGGTAATCTAGCCACAGCAGATGCATTTAATAACCCTTTTGCCTTGGATGATGCTGGTTTAGAGGAATCATTACAAGAGAACTCAGACCCAGGTTTTATGTATAAAAATTTTAAATTTGTATTAGAATATGACCCAGATAATGAGTTTTTCTTTCCATCAAGAAGAATAAAATGTACTAGAAGAAATTCAACAGGGTTTATTGATAATAGAGCTGGTGGGGGATCTATTACAATTTACAATATAAATGCTCAAACAAATCCAAATTTACCAGAGGGAGATTATTCATATAGTGGTGATTTAAGAGTATTAGTAGAAGAAGCAAAATTTGCAGTTGATACATATACTAGTGATATTACACTTTGGAGTGCACCACAAGTAAGAGAACAAGTAGCTGTTTCATCAAGTGTATTTATTGAAACAGATGATGAAGCTTATCTTCAAGCTTATGAAGAAGCAACAGGATTTTTACCATCATTACCTAATCAACCTCTCCCTGCTTATATTAGATATGGTACTACAATAGTAAATTTAAATAGTTCACCTACAGATATAGAATATGGAATAGATAGACTATATACTGGTTTTACATCACCAGATATTACATCTTATATACAATCAGGAACTATTCAAGTTAATAAACCTATAAGATTAAGATTAAAAACATTTGGGGGTACAGGGGATCCTGCACAAGGATATGCAACAGGTTTTACAGAAGCCTTATTAACTATAAAAAGGTCTTTTAGTATACAAGATAATATAGATCCTTTTACAGGTAGAGTAGCAGGATTTAACCAAGATGCTATTGATGATTTTATAGAAGAATATGGCCCTCAAGCTATTACTATATTAGATAGTATATATGAAACTATGTTTGAGATAACTAATGAATTTGAAGGAACTGGATTAGCCCAAAATGAAAGTGGAGTAGTATATTATGAGGGTACATTTTTTGATAGATTAGAAAGAGTATATGAAAGATTTGCAGATGGTAATGAGTATTTCCGTGATGCAGTTGAAATTTTATATACTAAAACTAAACCTATATTATATAATGAACCTTTACTTTGGTTATCTGAAAGACTATTTGGTACTAAAGATAATGTAAGAACTAATTTATTTGCTAATTATCTTAATGGTGATTATGGTGGTGTATATGCTTCTTTAGCTGCAATTGCAACTGAAGGTTCTAATTGGTTTAGAACAGCTAGAGCAAATTCTGTTGGTGAAGCTGTAGGAAGTGGAGAAAATATACTAGATAAAGCTGCTACTTTATCTATGACTTATTTAGCATTTCTTCAGTTTAAAGAAGAATATACTAAATTGTATGGTAATAGAACAGACTATAATAATGGAGCTTGGGTAGGAGCAGCATCTACTTTACCTATAATTCCCTCAACTGTAGGGGATGAAAATGATGATGTTGAAATATCTTTACAAGCAACACAATTAGTAGGGCGTAATGAAACTAAAAATGAAGAAGTAGGTGCCTTAACTTTATTAGGAACCTATACCTATGATTTAGAAATAATCGACAGTTTACCTGCAGTTGGTGGTCCAGATACTGACTATCCAACTAATTTTACACAACTTTTTATAGAAGTAATATAAAAATAATTTAATTTAATATTTATAAATAAAATGAAGACATCAGCACTAAAAACACTAATAAAAGAAGCCGTTAAAGAGGCTATTCAAGAGGAATTGAAGGAAATTTTATTGGAAGCTGTTAAAACTCCAAAAGTTATAACTCAACCAACTTATACTCCTCCAATAACAGAAAGTAGTATACCAAAAGCTCCACAAACCCCTACAATGACTGCCGAAGCTAAAAGAGCAGCATATGAAAACATATTAGGGGATACAGCAGCTAGTTTTAATAGTAATAATGTTCAAACATTTAAACCTCAAGCGGGTATGGATGTAGCAAATGGTACTTTACCTCCAGGAGAAGTTGATATGAGTCAAATAACAAGTTTAATGTCTGGTAAATAATAATAATGGCAAGAATAATACAGAATAAATTTCCAATAGATTTACAACCTAGCAAAGCAATAGGTTTTGGGTTTCCTATAGATGGACCAGCTGTATTTATTCCAACGTTTACAACAAGAGAACAAACAAAAGCTAATTTAGTTAATTATTTACTAACAAATAAAGGGGAAAGAGTATTTAATCCAAATTTCGGAGCAGATTTAAGAAATCTATTATTTGAAAATATAGTAGAATCAACTCAAGATGATATAAAAACCCAAATACAAGATGCAATTGGTTTATATTTTCCAACAGTTGAAATTAAAGAAATAGAATTTGTAAATGAAGCAGATAGAAATACAACAACTTTTAATCTAACATATCAAATACAAAATTTTGGTGTAGAGGATGAAATTAATATAGAATTACAATAATGGCTCAATTAGATAGAGATATAAGATACACAGACAGAGATTTTAATACAATTAAAGCTCAATTAGAACAGTATTCAAAAACGTATTTTCCAGATACATTTAATGACTTTACTGAAACTTCTACAGGTATGCTTTTTATGGAAATGGCTGCTTATGTAGGTGATGTATTATCATTTTATCTAGATAATCAAATACAAGAAACATTTATACAAAAAGCCAGACAAACTACTAATTTATATGCTTTAGCTTATTCATTAGGTTACGTTCCAAAAGTAACAACAGTAGCTAAAGTAGATGTTGATTATTATCAACAAGTACCAGCAGTATTAAGTGCAAGTGTTTATGTTCCTGATTATAATTATGCATTATTAGTACCAGAAAATACACAAATTACTTCTAAAAGTAACAGTAGTATAAAATTTCTAACTGAAGATGTTGTTGACTTTTCAGCTTCTAGTTCATTAGATCCTACTATAGTATCTGTTTATCAAATTGCAGCAGGTAATCCAACATATTATCTTTTAAAGAAAACAAGAAAAGCAACATCAGCTACTATTAATACAAAATCCTTTACATTTACAAATGCAAAAAAGTTTGATACTGTAAATATAAATGATGCTAATATAATTGGGGTATTAGATGTATTTGATAGTAATGGAAATCAATGGTATGAAGTTCCAAATTTAGCACAAGAAAGTGTTTATAATTCTATTAGAAATACAAACACAAATGATCCTAATTTTATTACAGACCCAGAAGTACCTTATTTACTAGAATTAAAAGCAGTACAAAGAAGGTTTGCAACACGTTTTGTAACATCAGGTTCATTACAACTACAATTTGGAGCTGGTAGTACTAATTCTACAACAGAAGAAATTATTCCTAATCCTGATAATGTAGGTTTAGGATTACCTTTTGATAAAACAAAACTAACAACAGCTTTTTCTCCAACTAATTTTGTATTTACAGATACTTATGGAATTGCTCCTTATAATACTACCTTAACAGTAAGATATTTAACAGGTGGAGGAGCAGCTGCTAATGTAGCAGCAGGAGAATTAACAGGAGTAGATGATACAAATGTAACATTTGTTAATCAACCTATAGTAGCAACCCCAGCAGTTACAGATACTTTAGCAAATCAAATTTTTGCTTCATTAGCAACAAATAACGAACTAGCAGCTGATGGAGGTGGTGATGGGGATACTGTAGAAGAATTAAGACAAAATGCTTTAGGAAACTTCCAAAATCAGTTAAGAACTGTAACCACTCAAGATTATTTGGTTAGAGCTTTATCTATGCCAGCTAACTTAGGTGTTATAGCTAAAGCACATGCTGAACCACAAAAGATAGGAGATTACCAATCAGGGGAACTCCCATCAGTACTAGATTTATATGTTTTATCTTATGATATAAATAGAAGATTAAGAACAGCTTCTAATACTTTAAAAAGAAATTTACAAACATATTTATCTGAATATAGAATGATTAATGATTCGATTAATATTAATGATGCTTATATTATTAATATAGGTATTGATTTTGAAATTGTAGTTAATCCTAATTTTAATAATAGTGAAACATTAACGGCTTGTATTAATGCTTTACAAAACTATTTTCAAATAGATAAGTGGCAAATAAATGAACCTATTATATTAAAAAATATAACAGTATTATTAAGCCAAGTAACAGGGGTACAAATTGTAAAAAATATAATAATTAAAAATCTAACAGGAGTAAGTTTAGGATATAGTGATTTTGCTTATGATACCCAAGCGGCTACTATAAATGATGTAGTTTATCCATCTATAGATCCAATGGTATTTGAAGTTAAATATCCTAATCAAGATATACTAGGTAGAGTAGTACCAATATAATAATTAAAAAATGGCAAATAGAAAAATATTCCCTTTAAAAGATGCTTCATTATATACTTTCTCCCAAAGTTTAAATACGGGGTTAGATGAAATATTAGAAGCTACTACTGTTATTCAAAATGACTCTCCAGAAGTAAGTAGATATGTGCTTAAATTTTCTCAAGATGAAATAAATAGTTGGGTTACTTCTAGTGTATCAGGTTCAGTTACAGGTACAACAGCTGGGGTTATGGTACTTAAAGATCCTAATTTAGTAAGACCAGAATCATATGAAAATTTTGAAACAAAAGGACTATCATATCCAACAAGTTCTAGAAATAGATTTAATGCTATAGTAGAGCCATTATACTCAGGTAGTCAAAACCCAAATGAACCTATATATGCAAATGGAAATGGAACAGGTTTACAACTTTATTTACAGACAGGAGCATCATATTTTAAACCAGGTGTTAGTTTAAGTGCTTCAATAGCAACAAGTAATGCAGGTGGTCAACCAGCTGATAATGGTTGTAAAATGACAGCTCCAGACGGTAATTATGGTCCATTTGCATTTAATAGAGGTGCAACAGGAAATTTAGTAGCAGATACACAAGGTGCAACAGTAACACTTGTAGTTAAAAATAATAGGTTTGAAGATGCTTTTGTAGGAACAACGGCGCTAACATCAGGTGCTCAATTGTTTGGAACAGATACAACTGAAGGTGCTACTCCTTCATATGGAGAATCTAACGCAGCAACAATGACTGTTTTAGCTTCAGATTTAATAGCTGCAGGAATACAACTTGAGTCAGGTGGGTTAGTTGCAGGTCAAAATGTTTTTAGTATAACAGGAGGAGCAGCAAAAACAGCAATAGGTAATGTAACAGGACCATTTGAACTTGATTTAAGTGCAGCTGGAGTTACTGTAACTGGTGGTACGCAACAAACAGGTAATGGTGGGGCTGTAACACTAACAGGTGATGGAGCTGGCAATTTATCAGCAGCTACAATACCTAGTCTTGGACAAGGTCAACAATATGTAGTTGGTAATGTAATAACAATTCCACAAGCTAATTTAATAGCAGCTGGTTTTACAGGTGCTGTAGGTGTATTAACACTTACTTTAGCAGCAAGTAACGTAACTGCAGACGTAGCTAATAATGATGTTACATTTAATAATGGATTTAGTAATTTAGATGATGATTGGGGTGTATTTCCAATTGTTACTTTATCAGCAAATTATGATCCTAAATTATCAAGAGGTAAAGGATATAAATTTTCAGATAGATTATATATTCCATCACAATCATTTCATGGATCAGATGATTATTATTTTGAATTAGATAAAGTAAATGCAGGAGATGGTTCAGATACTTTTGAACCAGTTGAACACCAAATTACAATGGATAATTATGCCGCTGTAGTTACTGGTTTAGGAATGGATCAAAATTTAAAAATATACCCAGTTTCAGGAAGTTGGAATATGGGAACAGGAAAATATAATAACTACCCAGTTACTACTGATGGTGTAAGTTGGAAATTTAGAAATTACTCAGGTTCAGCAGCAGAAGGAGCAATTAAATGGGCAGAATCAGGGGCTATGACTACTTCAGCTGACCAACAAATAATATCTACAACAGTCGGTACTGCAGTTGGTTCGTTAACTAATATAGCAGGAAACGGTAGTAGAGGAGGAACAGGAGCACAGTTTACAATAACAACAACAGGAGCACAATTTACAATAACAACAGTAACTTGTACTACAGCAGGAACAGGATATATACCAGGAGATACAATAACAATAGCAGCAGCAGACTTAACTGGTGGGGCAATAGGAACAGTAACAACTGATTTAGTATTTAAAGTTACTACAGTTGATGGTTTTGGAGCTTTTTCTGAGGCATCATATTCAGGATCAGATGTAGCTGGAGGAGGAAATTGGTATACAGGATCAAATGTAGGATTAGATGTAATACAAGAAAGAGTATTTAGTTATGGATCTGGAATTGATATAGAAGTAGATGTAACTGATACTGTAAAAACATGGTATACTTATTCTTTAGCATCTAGTACAAAAGGATTTCCTAATGATGGATTTTTAGTTAAACAATCTAGTTCAAGAGAATTTGTAGATAATAGAAATTTCCAGTCTACATTTAGATACTTCTCAGTAGATACAAATACAATATATCCACCAGCGTTAAATCTAAAATGGAATGACTATTGTTTTGCTACAGGATCAACTAACCAATCCGTATTAAACACACAAGAATCATTTGTTAATATTTACAATAATGCAGGTACATATTATTCTGAAAGTGTAGCTAGAATGAGAATAGCAGCAATACCAAAATACCCAGATGTAGTTTTCCAAACAGCTTCGTTATATACTAATAACCATTAATTACCATATACATCTTCATTCTATGCAATTAAAGACACAGATACAAATATGTTTGTGGTTCCTTTTAGTGATCCTTATACTAAAATAAGTGCAGATGATATATCAAGTTATTTTGATGTATATATGGCTGGATTGGAACCTGAAAGAAATTATACTATACTAATTAAGTCCACTGTAGGTGGAACAGTAAAAGTATTTGATGAAGATATAATGTTTAAAGTAATTAATGGATAATGGCTTACGGAAGTAATAATACACAAAATAAACCACAAGAGTCACCTTTAAAACCTCAACCAGGTAAAGCTCTTCCTGAGTCACCAGCTAGGTTTAAAGCACCTCCTGCCCTACCAGGTGAAGAAGTAACTTTGGTAAGAGAGGCTTTTAATAGAAAACAGTTTAATGATACTGTAAACACTCAATTTACAGAATTAGGAGTAGGTACTCCACCAGATTTAGCTAATTTTGATCCTAGCTTGGCTACTGTAGGAGACTTTTTTACTATATATCAATCCTTATTTTTTCAAATACCAAAAGAAGGTGATGTTAATTCACATTTATTTTTAATAAAAGAAAGTAGTGAATATTTAAATTATAGGGCTCAACAGGAGGAAATAGAAGCATTGTTAGAAGAAATATCAGATTTAAGACAACAAAATTTAGATTTAGTAGAGGATTTATCAAACGTATCAAATGAATTAGCTGAAGCATTAGCTCAAGTAGAAACAAATACATAATGGCAGATAACATAACATATTCTTCCTCAGTTGAAATAGTAACTCCTGGGTCCATTTTTGAAGATGGATATGAGTTAACTAATCAAACTGTTATTGAAAGTCAGGAGTATGAAGGATCTTTTACTCCAGAGGTTAATACTATGGAATTTTATATTTATGATGCTAATAAAAATATAATCTATTCTGACTATGATTTTCAAGGTTATTATGTAGAATCAAATTCTAAACCATCATCTTCATTTAATGTTAAAACACAACAAACTGAAGTAAAAACAAATGAGGTTAATTTAGATCCTGAAAGTGATATAGCTGCACAAGGATTTAATAATGGTATGTTATATGGTGTATATAATTTTATTAATTTAGAATTAGCATCCTCATTATCAAGACCGTATTATTTAGCAGAAATATCATCAGATAGAACAGAAATAAGACTTAAATCTAATCTTATCCCTACAAGGGAAATGAAATCTTCATTTGTAAGTCTAAACCAAAGAATACAAGACCCTAGCTATTTTGATGAAATTTATGTTTCATTTGGTAATAATGATTATCATATAGGAGTAAATATGAAGTATGATGATAGTGTATCTAATTCTTCAACACAAGAAACTGGAAACGTAAAGTCAGGAAATGCAGTAGGACAATCCTCTATATTAATTAAACTATATGATCCTCTACCTAATAAATTTAACTTATTAGATGAATTATATGTTTGTACTAAAACAGCAGAAACACAAGCTTATTTAGTAAATTTTGTTAATGATTTTTCTCAAAATGTAGTTGATAATATTATTAATTTAAGAGGACCTAATTCAAATTTAAAAATAAATGAATTTGTTAATGGTGCTTCTGATTTTCAAAGTAAAGATAGTTTATTATCTACTAAATCAACAGGATCTAAAGATCAATTATTAAATAGATTAGCACAAAAAGGAGTAACTTTAGAGGTAAATTATTCAACAGCATCATTTGCAGATTATGTTAATTTTTCTTCTGCAAAATCTCAAGTAAGTAATTTTGTAGAAAAAGTATCTAGAATACAAGCATATGAAGCTGATATAGCTACAATAACTAAAACAACGGGTTCTAATCCTGGTGTTCCACAAATATCGGAAAGTTTAGCTACATTATATACTAAAATAGAAAATGAAATAACAGCATTCTCAGGATTTGATTATTATCAATATTATTCAACATCATCAGATGCTTATCCAAAAACAGGATCAGTATTTCCTTTACAGTTATTACCTACACAATCAACATCAGCTCAAGATTGGATTTTCTTAGCTGAGGCATCAGCATCTAGATATGATGAAGATAATCAAAATTGGTTGTATTATACCATCCCAGATTTTATAAAAAATAATACTTCAAATAATAATTATTTAGAATTTGTAAACATGATTGGTCAATCTTTTGATGAATTATGGATGTATACAAAAGCAATAGCAGAAAAAAATAACACAACAAACCAATTTGATAAAGGTGTTCCTTTACAATTAGCAGATGATGTTATTACCTCTTTAGGTTATACAGGTTATGGGAATAATTATAATAATCAAGATAACTTTTTTGCTTTAATTGGTAGTAATGATGGTAGTTATGTTCCACCAACAGGAAGTGAGTTAATCACACAATATATAGCAGTAAATGGACCTGGAGGAGTAATAAACTATTGGTCGGATTTTTATTCATTTGATAATTATGTTGAATCACTTGAAGATTTTGGTTTCCCATATCCAATTGATAAAGTTAGTAAAGAAATATTTAAACGTCTTTATCATAACATGGCTTATCTTGTTAAAAAGAAAGGTACCATATCAGGTTTAAGACAATTAATTAATATATGGGGTATACCAAGTACAATATTAAGAATAAATGAATTTGGAGGTAAAAATAAGGATGAAATTGATGATTATGATTTATGGTATAGAAGATATAGTTATGCTTTTAAACCAGTACCAGTAAATACTCATTATGCAAGTGCTTCATTTAGAGCACCTTGGCAACCTTTAACTAGAAATTACATAGCAGAAACTGAATACGTTGTACCTGATGGTATAGGATTTAGGTTTAAAACAACAGGTTATCCATCTTCATCATATGCTGGTTTATTTAATACACAATCATTATTTGTAAAAAAATCTCAAACAGCTGATACAGATGTAGCTGACTTTGGTATTGTATTATATTATACAGGCTCAGTATCAGGATCAGGAGCAGGTAACACAGGACCAACTTATAGTGGAGGTTCTTCAAGTGCTTATAAAGATTATGGTGAAATGAGATTCTTAATATCGGGATCAGTAGCTGGAGGAGGTACCGCAATATCAGAACCTATTTATTTACCATTCTTTGATAAAGGGTGGTGGTCTGTATTATTACAAAGAGATCAACATCCAAATGTTACTACTAAAAATTTAGATACTACTTATACTTTATATGCTAAAAATAAAATATATGATGGAGCTGATGGTAATCAAATAGGATTTCAAGGATCAGCTAGTATAACAGTTAATGCTTCTAGTGGGGATTCTTCATCACTAAATTATGCTTGGAATAGATTTGTAGCTACTAATGATGTAGCTGGAGGTTATTTAGGTGGGTGGGGTAGTACTATGGCATCTGGAGAATCAGGTAGTATTGGAACAGTTACAAAAACTGCAGCTGATTCAAATATAGCAATTGGACTATCAGGTAAAAACTTTTCAGGATCATTCCAAGAATTCAGGTATTATTCACATGATATAAGCGAATCTGTATTTAATGATTTTGTAATGAACCCAGAGTCAATTGAGGGTAATTTTATAACAGGGTCAGAGTCATCATTTGATATAGTAAACTTTAGAGCACCACTAGGTAATGAATTAGAAAACCTATTTACAGCTTCACAAACAGCAGGTTATACAGACGTACTAACATCAGTACATCCTGCTATAACAGGTTCTTCACCATTAACAGTAACATCTTCATTTATAAACCCTGCTAATTCAACAGTAACATCTAGTTATGATATAATTTATAATACTAATACAGCAAGAAGAACTTATAGTGAAATAAATAGAGAAACTTATTTCTTAGATCAACCTTCTATTGGGATTAGAAATAGAGTAAGTAATAAAATAAAATATTCTACTAATTTAAATTTTGGTAATGTATTATCAAATCAAGTTAGTATACAACAAGATCCACCTATAAGCCAAAGTTATACTGACAATATTAATTTATTAGAAGTAGCATTTTCACCTACAGATGAGGTAAATGATGATATAATTCAATCTTTAGGTTATGGAGCTATACAAGAAGTTATTGCAGATCCTAGATTTAGATCTCAGTCAGATTACAATTATCCAGGGTTACAAGAAATTGCAAAAGATTACTTTAAAAAATATTATAATAGTAATACATTTGATTATTTAAGATTAATTAAATACTTTGATGATTCATTATTTAGAGCGATTAAGAACTATGTACCTGCTCGTACAAGTGTGTCTACAGGTATTGTAATTAAACAAAACATGCTTGAACGTAGCAGATACCGAGAGCCGCAAGTTGACATAGTTACTACACAATCCTACGCACCTTTTAATCAAGCATTAACAGCTAAAAACTTAGAATTAACAGGATCAATTAATACAAATCAATTATGGGATCCTGTAAACCAAACAACATTTTACTCTGCTTCTGATCCTTATACATTTAGTGGTGGAGCTGGAGGAAGTGTTAATACTTACAATACAATATCTGAAGGTGGAGCATTTTTAATAACTGAAGGTGATAATTTTACTTTAACAGCAGGTGCAGACCCAGTATCTATACTTGAGTCTACCCCTACTACTGAAACATCAAATAATGTAGTATTAGTAGATTCAGGATTTGATGAAGGAACAGCAACATCAGTACTTAAATTTACTGTATTAGGAGGTGGTAATGCAACAGGAAATGCTTTATATGCAATTTCAATCGAAGATTATACAGGCACAACAGTAAGTTATGCTGGTGTTACTAATGCTGCTCTTCAAGATCAAGTAGATAATGGGTTTACATGTTGGTTAGCTACAGGTGATGCTCAATCAAAAGCATTAGCTTTTACACAAGCAGTTAATTCAGCTAATGGACAGGGAACAGGTGGATCAGGTACAATAGTTACTTCTATTTCTACAACTACAAATACTGATGATACTGTAACTCTTACACAAGGTATACCTGGTACAGCTGGAAATACAGTTTCACCTAGTATAGGAATTTCACTTGCTAGTTTAGTAGGAAACCCAGGTGGTACATTTTCAAACGTTGGTGGTGGTACTAGTAGATTTGAAAAAGTATTTTTAAATGCTCTTAAATCAGTACAAACTCCTTTATATATAGATTATTTATTTACTAGTGCTCCAACAAGTGCTAATATAACAATTCAAGCTTCTTCAAGTTTAAGAGGTGTAGTAATGACTAATACTACAAATTATACAGCACAAGACCCAGCAGGTGCAATTTTAGAATCTTCTTTATTTGATTTACACCCAGGAGAAGATATGTATTTATTAGCTTCATCAGATGAAACAGTTACAATTAATACTTATACACTAGCATTAGGTGAAAGTACAACATTAATACCAGATAATGACACACCACCTCAATCACAACAAGGTTACTTTACTTTTACTACAACATCATTAGGTATAGATACTGCTTGGGATCCATATCAAGAACAATTTTATAATGGAGAATATAGTGGTAGTGAAGTAACAGTTGAAGCAAGAACTCCTTACAACCCTTATAGAAAAGTAAAACCTAATTCAACTAATTTTAATAATATTATAAATGATAATACTAGAACTTATGTATCACAAAGTTCCCCAACTACGAATGGAACAGTACTAGCTTTATCAATAGTAACAGGAGGTTCAGGTTATACAACAGGAGGACCAGCTACAACAACATTTATTTCAGGACCATCTGCCGATATAGGAGTAACTCCATCAGGTTGTACAGTAGGTATAACAGCACCAATAGGAGTTGTTACTGCCGTTAGTATTGTTGCAGCAGGAACAAATTATTTAGTTGGTGATATTTTACGAATAAATGCTGGTGGACTTAGTGCTACTGTACAAGTTACTAGTATTATACCTTTTTCAAATATAACAGCTCAAGGATTTGAATTTGATAATTCTTCATTTAGTACAAATATTAGATTAAGTAATTTATTTTCACAATCAATTATACCATATCAAAATTATGAACTAACATTTGATATAACAACAACAGCTCATACAGGTACGAATAAGGCTGGAATTAATGGGTTTAATACATTTATTGATTCTAATGGGGTAACTAAAAGTAAAAGAAATGGTATAGGATTTTTAAATCCAACTATTGCTGGTACTACTACAGGTGGTGCAACATTAACAGATGCTGATGCTACAATTATTGGTATAACAGGAACAGGTACTGCAGCTATAACAGCTTCATTTGAAGGATTAAATTTTACACCTGTAGATGGAGTTAATCCAAATGAATATTTAGGAGCTATGTTTGATGCTCAAAGTGGAATGGTTGGAACTGTATCTAATTTACAACTTAAAGGTATAGGTGGTCTTTATGATGATCCTCGTGCTGCAATTTTCTTTACACAACAAGATGAAGGATATAATAATCAAGCAGATTATCAAAACATGTCAAATGTTGATGCCCAAGGAAATACTATATCACCTATAAACTTAGTTGAAAATACACAAAGTGTAATATATGCTAATTCAGATTACAATCCATTAAGTAATAATGTAACCATAAATAGAAGTAGTAGTTATAGATATGTACTTTCATATGGTGCTACTCAATCATGTCCTAATAATTTTGATTTAGTAGTAACACAATCTTATTTCCCTACATCACCTTCAGGAACATTCCCTGAAAGAGCTGATGTACCTGACAGTAATTATACTATGCCTAGTAGTGTTAATTCTAGATATGCAGGAACTAAAATAAAATCTTTAGATTATAATTTCTTTACTCCTTCAGGATCAATAGGACCAGAAATTGAATTACCTATAATGCCTGTAAATAGAAGTAGAAATCCAGTTGGATTTAGAGTAGCAAATGAGTTTATAGATGGTTCAGTTACTTCATCATTTGAACAAACTACAGAAGGAGCAGGATCTGCAAGTTGGGCTGGAGACGATCCAGTACCAAGTGGTAGTTCAGCAATTGATAAACATCCAATGTTTATGGCTCGTTTTGAAAATTCATATGAACAATTAAACTTTTATAATTCATATCAATTTAATATTGACCAGTTAATTGAAGTTCCAATGGAAGATATTTCAGGACAAGCTTTAACTCCTAATGCTATTACAATAGATGGATCTAATCAAAATAAAAAATTCGTTTCATCTGTATTTGAACCAAAAAGAAAAGCTCAGATAAGTTATCTAAATCCAAAAACACGAGATATAGATTATACTACAATGCAAATAGGTAATTACGATATTTTAGGAGGATCTGTAGAATTTTTAACTGTAAATACAAATGCAACAAGTAGAGTATCAGGATCATTATTATATAATTATACAAGAGGAGGTCAATTAGTTACAAGTAGTTTAACTCAAGATCAAGGAACAATACAAATGGTTACTGGTAGTAATATAGTAGGAGATCCTGCAACAGAGGGAAGATTAGATACTTCAACTACATTAGCTTATGTTAATGGTTTTTCTAACACAGGATTATCATTTCCTTCATTCCCAATAACAACAAATTTAGGTGATGGTACTTATACGTACTCTTTAGGTTCAAATGGAGGACCAGGAAGTGGAGGTCAAATAGAAATAGTAGTTCTTGGTGGTGAAATAAAAGCGAATTCAGGTGGTACTAACTCTGGTGATGTTGTAACTAGTGGAGTAGGATATATTGTAGGCCAAACTGTACGAATATCCTTTAAAAATACTACAACAGAGATATTTACTTTAACTTTTCAAGTTCAAAGTTCTAATTTATTATCTAATCCTAATAGTGTAACCTCTAAAGGATTTTTACTAAGTGGTAGTGTAACAACAGGTAATGTTCCTCCAATTGGTAATTCAACACTAAAATTCCAAACTGATGTTTTAGGAGCAGGCCAACCAGGTGGTACTCAAGAAGCAGGAACTATAAGAAATGTACCTGTAGATAATCTTAATGTAGCTAGAACAGCTACAACTACACAGGGATCAGGATTAACAGTTGATATTACTTCTAATGGTACAGCTGTAACATCAATGGTAGTTAACCAACGCGGACAAGGATATAATCCTGGTGATACATTTACAGTTAGAGCATCAAATATAAACTCAGTAGGTGGACAATTTGGTACTAATAGACAACCTGTATTTTTTGGAGCTTCAGATTTTGTAAGTGCTACAATAACAGATGATATGCTTGAAGGTGGAAATTCACCATTTAGGTTAAATTTTAACCCATCTCCAATTTCATCATCATTAATAACATCATCACTTGGAAATGCTTTAGAAACTGTTCCATTAAACCAACAATTAATAATAGGAGGACCTCAGTTAGCATTGTTTCATATGTACAATACAACAGTGTCATCTTCATTATTCCAAACTAACCCAGTACCTTCGGATTTAAATGTAGGACCAACAACAGCTCTTTGGACAGTTTCAGGATCAAATCCTGCTAATGCAGAAAATTATTATAATTTCTCTCCAGAATTTTCGGGATGTGGTAGTTATACTAATACTAATACTCCTTACTTAATTGAAAGAGGAGATATTTTAAGAGTAGAAGCTACGTTAAATACTATTGAAGGTGGAGTATCACAATCAACAAATGTTGTTAAAGACTTTACTGTTGAAGAAGTAGAAAATTTCACTTACACTTCATCATTCAGTGCAGCAAACAATTTCTCAAATTTAAAAACAACAGCTCTTACAAGTGCAGGAGGTGAAATTACAGTAGATTCACAAGGTGGCCCTTCAGCTGATAACACATATACAGGAGTTGGTGCTCAATTTGGATCAGGTTATACTGTAACTAGAGATAGTGTAGTTATTGACACAGC
>MDSZ01223259.1_pt1 | contig 19782 bp, 13 predicted proteins | sample 811201 | NCBI WGS metagenome assembly MDSZ01 (sample SAMN05326647, study PRJNA326480) | marine metagenome | isolation source: seawater | place: Indian Ocean: North | collected 2010 | reverse complement strand
CCATCAACTGGCGCGCCGTGGAATCCCAGTGACGGTACTGAGCAGACGCCGCAGCGAAGCAGCTGGTTTCGTTGCTGCCGGGATGCTGGCGCCCCATGCCGAAGGCCTCGAAGGAGCACTGCTGCAGTTCGGCCAACACAGTCTGAGCCGCATCCCCAGCTGGGTCGCCCAGATTGAGGCCGACAGTGGTCTTCCCTGCGGACTTCGTTCCACAGGCATCGTGGTGCCCTTCCACAGCTTGCACGAAAGGGACGCATACCCAACAGCTCCATTCGGCGAGCCCCTAAACCGCGAACAGCTGGAAAAGGAACTGCCCGGACTGGCGACCGAATGGAAGAGCGGCCTGCTCTTCATGCAGGACGGCCAGATCGACAATCGCCGACAGCTCATGCGAGCCCTGGAGAGAGCCTGCGTCAGGAGAGGAGTGCACTTCCAGGAAGGGGTGGAAGTGCTGGGGCTCATACAGCTCAAAGGCCGCTTGCAGGGAGTCAGGACAAGCGATTCTGAAGGGAGTAATTCAACCCAAGACTGCAGCACTGCCGTTCTGTGCAGCGGCGCCTGGAGCGCACAACTACTGCCTCAGCTGCCGATCTTTCCAGTCAAAGGGCAAATGCTCTCACTGCAGTCTCCTCGAGGGGCTCTCAGACGTGTGATCTTCGGCCCAGGCACTTACATGGTTCCCAGAGAGGACGGCCTGGTTGTTGTTGGAGCCACAACCGAATGGGACGCAGGCTTTCGCGAAGGTCTGACACCGCAGGGACAGAGCATGCTCAAGCAAGGACTTGCGTCATTGCTACCTGACGCAATCAACTGGCCTCCGATGGAACGATGGTGGGGGTTCAGACCATGCACACCCGATGAGGGTCCGCTTCTTGGTAACAGTCCCATCCATGGACTGTGGTTAGCATGTGGTCACCATAGGAATGGCGTGTTGATGGCCGGTGCCACAGCTGAAATAATTGCCAAACAACTAACTAATACAAACTTTGACAGCAAAACAAAGATGATGCTCTCTAATTTCAATTGGAAACGGTTTGGATCGTCGGAATCAAAAAGGGAAGTCCTGCAAACCGCATCTTAGCAATTATCAAGACATTCAGCATCAAAAGAACGCCAAAAAACACGCAGAGAATAGATTAAACAAATGCCACGGTTCGATACCGAATCAATGCAGCACTCGGCAAAAGAGTGAAGAGGCATAGACAAAACCATGTGAACGAGAAAACGAACTCGTCGGAATAAAAAACTCTTGAGTCAGAAGTTTTACAACAAAAGCGTCAAGGTTACCGCCAAAACCAGAAAAACCAATAAAATTTAAAATTATATAATAGTCAGACTTACGGCAATGAATGATCTGAATAGAGCCGTAGACTACATACAAAATAATTATGCTTTCATCAAGGGAAGTAATTCCGCAAGAATTGGAAGCAGCAGAGACGAAATCAACAAAGCAGTACATTTCTGGAAAAGCAGACTTATCAATACATGCTTCACGGAAGAAAAGTTCAAGTCTTGGCTAGAAAAAGAATATCCATTGCATCACCAAAACATTCCACATTACTTCATAGCCAAGTTCCCTGTCACGAATGAAAAATACAGTGAATTTCTCAGCAATCAAGTCAATAACAAGGAAGAAATTCCGACATCTTTAATGCGAAAAGAACCACCAGACCATCCAGTGTGGGGGGTCTCTATTGAAATGTGCGAACGTTTTTGCAACTTTGTCAGAAACAAACTTGAAAAGTCTGGCCTAGAAGTAGAAGTAGATCTTCCCACAGAATCACAGTGGGAATATGCGGCAAGGGGTGAAACCAATAATTTATATCCATATGGCAATCACTTCGATCCAGAAAAAGCAAACACCGTTGAATCCGGCATAGGCAAAACCACACATGTCAGACGGTACCAAAAGCATCCATCGCCCTTTGGAGTCTATGACTTGGCGGGGAATGTCGAAGAATGGACACGCTCAATTTATCAGCCATATCCTGGCGGCCAACTCATACACGATGATTTATCTGATCATCACCAGACATACCATGTTCTTAGAGGCGGATCATTTGTTTTCGGAGGAGATGTAAGTCGATGCGCCAGGAGGCATGGACCACATCCTGATCCCGAATTTCTTTATGCAGGATTCAGGCCGGTAATTAATATGTCACCAAAAAACAATTGGCCGACTGCGTTCAAGCAGTTGATTAATTCATATTTACAAAACGGCTCACTTAGAGATACAAAGGCAGCCAAAAATCACACGTAAAGGAGCGAATTAATCATGAAGTACTCCACGCAAAAAGTTGCCATCGAAACAAAAGATTTTGGGCAATTATTATTCACAGCACACTCCAATACAGAGCAAATTGATACGAGCAATCAAAACATATTCTCGATTCAAATTGGCTGCGACAAGGACTTAATGAACAGCATTCCGTTGGTCCGAATCCACTCAGAATGCGTCACAGGTGATTTGTTTGGATCAATGCGATGCGATTGCGGAGATCAACTGAAAATGTCACTGGAAATGATGCGCAAAGCAAATTGCGGAATCCTAATTTACTTGAGGCAAGAGGGAAGAGGAATAGGCTTGTTTAATAAACTCAAAGCATATACATTACAAGACAACGGGCTTGATACAGTTGAAGCAAATCAGAAGCTGGGCCTACCTATTGACGATAGAAATTACGCCGATGCAGCATCAATCCTGAAAGAATATTACATGAAAAATACTGTACGCTTATTAACCAATAACCCGATAAAAATAAAACAATTAGAAGAGCATGGCATCAATGTATCTTGCAGAATCCCATTGATAGCACCCTCCAACAAATTCAACAAAGACTATCTCAGGGCAAAATCACTAAGGATGGGGCATTTCATTCGGAATTAGCTATACTAAAGAATCATAATGAGCGAGAGCATCTGCAAAACAAATATATTATTAAAGGATGAAAGAATCGTTTAAAAAAATCACAGCTCGTAAAACAGCTCTCCACGAACTAGAATGTGGATACGAATCTGCCAAGTCAATGCGAAGTAGTTGCAGAATGAGAAGCTATGTTGAGCACATTCAGTACGAGTGCAGCGATGTAATAGGTATCGGTCAATTTTATGCCTACATTTTTGACTGGAAAATCAGGGGGAAAGGAATAGAAAATGCTATCGGTCGAAGTTATGAGTGGATTCACGTCGGTACTGAAAATAGTTACGTTGCATTTCGCAGTCCATATAACAACCAGGAATATGATAAAGAATCCAGACATTACACAGACCATTTTGGCATAGTAGTTTCCAACATAGATGATGTCATTGATAGGATTATCGCTTTAGGAATGGAATACGCAGTAAAAGAAAATCACCGTTATAGGAAACGCATTTATATTAAAGATCCAGACGGTAACGAAGTAGAGGTCATCCAGTATCTAAGTGACATCGAAGAAGAAAGGAACGACTACAAAATCGATAAATCAAAGGATGACTAATTCACTCCTGGGAAGCATTAATCAATCGTCACAAGTTAAGTCAACCAAGAATAATAGTCTCACCGCCAGCCATCAAGACTATGTCAATATTGATTATGACTTATAAGGAAGTAGAAGCATTGTTTCAAACGGTTTGAGGCAGAGTAATTGGATAAACACATCCGTCCCATGCACCTGCATAGATGATATTGGAACTGCACGATTCGAATGAATCCACAAGCAGAGTGGAGATACCACTCGTTGTTGGACGCTGGATAGATGACGACCAAGACTTGTTGAAATAATGATAAAAACAAACACAGCCATTATAACTTGCAGTAATAATCCAAGGCTCACACCAAGCAACACACTTAATGGAATGAGTATGCGGTGACTTAATGCGACCAACAAGTGAGTGCTTATCCCAAAGATATAAACAAAGATCTCTACTTACACTGGCAAATAAATCCGAATCTATCGCAACACAAGAATTGGCAACTTTTGAGTGGAATTCAGGATATTTAAATGTCAATAACTTATCATAATCATACAGGATCGAATCGCCCTTTGCGCAAACAGCCATGCAATAGCGATCATCAACTGAAGCAATAGACTTAATTGCGTCAGAGGCAATATTTATTGAAGAGAAACCAATAATATCGGATGCAGATAAATCAATTTGCACAATTACAAGGTCCCCATTATAGCTTCCAAAAAAAAGCGCCAAGATCTGGTTGCTAATTAGGATAGAAGTGCTGCAATTTAACGGGCTATCATGACTATAAATAACTTTTGAACGGTATTGGTCCTCGTCATTATCTGAAATCCAAAAAATATCACCCAAATGACCTGCAGCAAACATACCAACAGGCGTTGAAATAAGTGTGTTGCAAAGACTACCCAACTCAATACATTGTCCAGAGCCTGTTTTGAGCTCACCAGAGTCTCCTACTTGCCAAATTTGGTCTTCATAAAAAGCCAATGCATTAATTCCTTTGGTATATGCTTTAAGTGTTGGTATCCATTTATTTAAACCAAAATCATATGAGTGAAAGATACCATTAAAGGAGCCTACGTGAAGGAGATTTCTTGATTCATCCATGCAAAAAGATTTGGCCCAGGCTTGATCGGGCATTGATATTTTATTCTCAAATTCCAGTGCTCCACCAAGAATATTCCATGAACAAATCGTGTTGTCATAACTAGCAGAAAACAACTTTTTTCGATTTTCGCTTATCGCGATTTTTTTTATGCCAGTATCATGATTTTTATAATTGATGTTGCTTGTAGAATTAATGATTGACAATTTACCAGTATTGTCGCCAGCAAATATTAAATTGTCTCCACCTATCACGACGGTATCTGCATCAGAATCGCCCAAAGTGAAGGTATTAACCTGTTCACCAGTCTCGAGAGACCATATTTTAACAAATCCATCATCGGCTGAAGACACAAGATATTTATCATTATCAAACCATTGGACTGAATTTAGATAGTCAGTATGCCCGGTAAACGATTGAATACAAGTACCTAATAAGTCGAAGACCTTAATACTTAAATCCATACTAGCTGTCGCTATTTTAGTTCCATCTGAAGAAAAACTTGCCATAACAAGATCATCTGAATGGCCTGTAAGGACACGCTCCAGAAATAATCTATTTTCAATACACCTCCACAGACGAGCCGTACAGTCACTGCTGGCACTAACAACAAAAAGACCATCACTACGAAATTGACAATGGCTAACGAGGTGGTCGTGCATAACCATATCAACAGATTCTGGTTGGAATTGGTTAGTTAGGTTCCATAAGATGAGTTTATTATCATAACCACCAGTTACGATATGTCGATGAGATTGAGCGATTGCACTAATAGGGGCTGTATGATAAAACACAAGGTCGTCCAGAATAATGAAATCATATTAATAGAAATGGCAGCTATTGAACAATTAGAAGGGAATCAAAATAATATTTTAATCTTTGTTTTTATAAATAAAGAATGAATCCGACGATATCCATCATCAAGAAAGAGCTACTAGTCTTGTAGGGCTGGGACTAAATAAGAAAAAGTGTTGAAAAGTAGCATCGGCTTCGTAACAATATATCGGAAGCCTTGCATGACATGTACATGAAATTTTATGTATTAATGGACATTTGAAACCATCTTGACTAAAATTTAGTTGTCCTTGATTGAGGAATTTTTATTCAATGTCTCAAAATTCTGACAACATCATTGATCTGCAGAAAGTATCAGAAGCATTTAATAGCCTTGAATTTGAAAATAGGACCGAACTCGAGTCATTCTGGGAAGAAACGCAAAAGTTCAAAGAGGCAGTGTGTCCAAGCCTGAATAAAGCAGAGTTTAAAACATTTCTGGTAGGCTTATTTCAAGATCAAGTTGTTAGTGACGTTTCTGATGACCAGATTGTTGAAATCGAAGATCCAGAGGCAGAGGATGTCGAACTAAATCAAGATGAACTTGCTACTGTTGCAGGTGGATTTGGCCGTTTCAGTGCACGTAAATTTAGATTTAAGGAGCCGATGAAAGTATTGCCTGTCGGCAAAGGTAAATCGAGGATTGGATTCACATTAAGAGCAAAGATCTGATAACAACAATATAAAATTATTTTCTCTAAAGCGTAGTTTCAATCTGCGCTTTTTTATTGGCAATGGTTAATTATTGAGGTCAATACATCAAGGCATGAATAGAATTATAAAGATTTTTCCTAATCCTCAGCGATAATATGAACACACCCGACGGAAATACTTATTATGTAACAATCGCTTGAAAATTAAATGGGAAGGCTTGAAAAAATTACCAGTTTTACACTTGATTCGAAGGAATCGTTTTTATTGAGTGGTACAAATGGTGGTTCTATATTTATACAATCCATTGAAAATTTAGAAATCATAGCAGATCTAAGAATCTCGGTAGGATCTATTGAAGTGGTTGCAGTGCATCCATGTTTACCATATGCAGCAGCGCTATCAATGGATCATACAATAACATTAGTGGATATAGAAAACCTAACCAAACCATTTATTATCGACAGATTTAATTCTAGGGATATAGAGGCTGACAATGAATATTTCGAGAATATTATACCTACTCAATCATATAGTCAAGCATTAAGCTTTCATCCTCAAAAAGTTGTATTGGCTACAAGGACTGGAAATGGAGCACTTATTGAACTTGAACTAAAAGATGGATATCTTCAAAAGGTACGAACAAACAGATTTCATGACGAAGACTTAATCACAACTCGTTATGTAAACGACGGAAAGCAAATATTAAGCGGAGCTGCTCGAGATATTGTTTTATCTGAACACGGAAAAGAGGTGTTTCGATGGACAATTGGAGATCTAAACCATCATTGGTTTGAGCCGATACGTGATGATGTATTTTTAGTAGCTTGTGACGAGTTATTTGCAGTAAAAATAGATCTAAAAAACAGAGATAAAGTTGATATAGGTCCAAAGTTTATGCGAGATGATTTTGAACATATAACATTTAACCGAAAGTCAAATAGTGCATATGCCTGTGGGTTTGATGCAGATGTCTATAAGGTAGATCCATCTTCGTTAAAGCCAGTTTGTACAATATGGTCTGCACCATATAAATTACGATGGATCAAGAATCTAGAGAAGGATCCTAATATTCTAATAATCCATTCATTCAATGGCTCCATCTATAGATATAATATTGCAGATAATAGAGTTGAAGCTAGATTCAAAAAAACCCCAAATACAATATGGACATGTTGTCGAATAAAAGATCAACTATTTTTTGCAGGAGAGGGAGAACTCTTAACCTCTTCCAGGATAAACGTAGTGGATTCAAAGAATAATATTCCAAATATCACCATCGAAAATATGCACATCAAACAAGACAATGCAAGCTACACAAAACGAATAATACCCAAAAGCAAGGAATCTGATGCTATTTTAATCGCACAAAAAGATGGTTTTATAAGGCAACTTTTAGACAACCGAGTGACAGAGATATTCGCCATAAATGAGCAGATACGAGACATTGGATATTGGCATAAAAAAGATTACGTCTATATATGTACAGAACAAGGTAATGTTTACTGCATACATTGCACGACGGGAGACATAAAAGCCTCGTATCATCACCCAGAGAACAAACCACTCTGGTCTTTGGCAGTTAATGAAACATTAGGCGTTATTGCTGTAGGTGCCCGAAGAGGAAAACTGAAAATCTTATCTTTATCAAATCTTTCCGAGCAGTATGAACCTAACCATTGCTGTTCAAGACCAAAGAGAATGAAATGGTTTGACGATAATCTCATTTTTGTACAGACTCATCAGCTAAAAAGATATAGTTTGTCAGAGAATAAGGTGCATGATTTTGTTGGCCATTGCAATAATACTATTGAAGACTTTATATGGGACCTAGAATACGGTTATTTAGTATTAATATCTTACACGACTGAAGTTATCTTATGTGATTTGAGTAGTGGACGGAAATTATGTGTGATGCCTGACCAAATTGACATCAGCAAAGGAATAGAATGGATTAGTCGTGAAAATGACAAGAATAGTTATCCTTTGGATTTTGTGACATTTGGGAGAGAAGGATCTTTACGATTATATCGGATCCACAATGATCGGATTACCTCATTAGGATCTAACCTATCAGAAGTATTGGGATCTGCAAATTAGAGATCATGTCAATCATAATTATTTCTAGCAGTCAACGGCTTGATTCCCAATCTTTTAAAGTATCAAATTATATACAAAAAAATCTTAAAACTGATTTTGAAGTGGATTCTACAATTATAGACTTAGCACAAATACAATTACCAATGTGGACAGATCATAAAAATTCAAAAGAGATTCAAGAAAAAGCTTGGCAAAAAATAAAGCCAATCCTCAAAGATGCTTTCGGTTATGTGATCGTAACGCCCGAATGGTCAGGAGGGATAACTCCTGCTTTAAAAAATTTCTTTTTATATTGCACTGACCAAGAATTAACTGACAAACCAGCTTACTTGGTTAGCGTCACAGCATCGTATACCGGAGGGAATCTTCCGCTAGCCGAATTGAGACAGTCATGCTTCAAGGACACTCAGATTTGCTATATTCCTGAACAGATGATAATCAGATCAGTTAAACATGTTTTAAATGATCCTAACCCGAATACAGATGAGGACTCATACACAAGAGCTCGTCTTCAATACGGTCTCAATATATTCCTTCATTATGTGAGCTGCTTAATTAATATAAGAGAGGAAAGCATAAGAGATCTGAAAAATTTTCCATATGGTATGTAGTAGATGCACCCGAAAAAAGTATTTTTTACATTAGAAGCGCTTGTTTCTGATTTTTATTATGCAGGATTACTACAATCAGCTTCTGAGATGGATATCTTTAAAATAATACATATGAACGAATTAACGTTAGACGAAATAGCTTTGCAAGTTGAAAGACTGCCAACAACAAATATAGCGAGGCACAGTTTAAGTCTGATTTTAAAGGCTTTAGTTTCCATGAACTTATTGATCAAAGCCTCGAGCAAATATGCCGTAAATCCATTATACACAAGAAAAGATCTTTTGCCTATTTTTTTGCTAAAAGAGGAGTTTTTAGCTGCACAAACTGAAAATCGTGAATGGCTCAATATTAATGCAATTGTATCCGGTCAATTAAGTACATCCTTGGACTACAAGAACGGTTTATTGAAAGGAAATATAACGAAGTTCAATGGAATACAATGTATCAATAATATTCTTGGGAAATGCGTAGTCGAAGAATTCTCAAAAGATTTTGCAAACGCTAGCTATATACTAGATATAGGAGGTGGGGATGGGATATTCAGCAATCTATTACTAAATAAATATCAAAATTTAAGAGTAGATATTGTCGACTTAGATGACGGCGGATCAAGCCCGGCACAATATTTAAAAGAAAAACAACATTGGGAGAGGCTAAAAATAATTAATGCAGATGCTCGTGAATTCAGCAGCTCTAAAAAATATGATCTAATAGTAATAAATGAATTGCTAGAACTATTTCCATATCCTGAAAAAGTAAAGATTATCGAAATGGCTTTCAAGCAACTGAATCAACAAGGTAAATTACTAATTACCAAATTTAATCTAGATAAACACGGATTAGAACCACTTTCATCAGCAGTATTTTCGTTAAGAATGAGGATGAAATCTGAATGCAGCTATTTAGAAACAAACGAAGAGTTGATACAAATGCTCAGAAGTTGTGGGTTCTACATATCAGATTACAAATGCTTAGATGGCATCAAATCAATTTTTAAAGCAGAAATTCTTAATATTGCCTCGCCTAACTCTGAACAAGTATCATTACAATACAAATGTGATTGTCAACCGATCTCCATTTCTTCCAAAGTTTTATTACCTAAAATGGATCAATTAAAATATGAGATGTGGTCTGAGTTGATGAGCATTGCCAGCTCGTACCGAGTTCCTGCTATTTTGTTTGCTTCGTTAGAATTAAAAATTTTCGAGTGCATCTCTACTGATGGTTCAACAATTAATGAAATCAAGAAAAAAATAGATATTAATGATATTGCCATTGATTTAATCATCAAAACATTGATCTCACTAGGGATCCTTGAATTAAAAAACTCGCGAGTTTATCTCGACTCAAAGTTAAGAACATTGCTATGTCCTGGCGAAGAATCAATGATCGAGGAATTACTTCTTTATAAAAAAGAAAATAATCTTTGGCTGAACTTAGCCAAAATTATCTGCAACGATAGTTTACGCTTAGACGCACGAAAGGAGATTGAAACAAACCATATTGCCGAATATCTCCATTTAGTCTCAACTGGCAATCAAGATTCAGTCAAAGCAACTATTAAAAAGATAAAAGAACTGAATATTATTCCAAATAAAATAACTGATATAGGAGGCGGAAAAGGTGACTTTTCGATTGGATTTTGCCAAGAATTTCCAAAGGTTAATTGCACGATATTAGATCTTAAGCATGTAATCAATTATCACCTCTCAAACAATTATTCAAATGAAAGCTGGTTTCAAAGAATAACATTTATAGAAGACGACATTACTGAGGAAGCAAATCGTGAGTCTGCGGATTTAGTCGTAATAAGTGATATGCTTCACTATTTTGATAGGACAACAAAAAAAAGAATATTGAATAATGCTTTAACCTTGCTAGAGAAGGGGGGACACTTAATTTATCACAAATTCTCCCTAGATCCAGAAGGAGTTGAACCCCTTTCAGCAGCTATGCTCTCAATTAGATTTAACACTAAGCGGCCAGGCGCATACTTAGAAACTGACCAAGAAGCAATGGAGATTTTGGATGAATTGAAGATGACTCACATACATACAACTTTCTTAGATCATGGAAAGACTTTATTAATTCATCGAAAATAATTTCATTGTGCCAACTAGCTTACGCTGCAAGTCACTCTTGCTGCCGAAAAGATATCAAGAGGCAAATATTAGAGCTAAGTTAGTTTAATAGTTCTTGTACAGTCTTCATAAGCTTATTTAGTTTTAACAAGGCTCTACTTGGTTGGGTTGGCGCTGCAAATCTAAATTATGGAAAAATCAGAGTCACTTAAAGGAAGCAAGCACACTGCCATAGTTGTTACCCTATAATTCACACATAATAAAACACAACCTTGTGATACTCGGTCAAAGGTGAATGCATGCGACTTAGTATCAGCCAGGCTGCGTATTGCGTTGTTTTTTGTGCGAGAATATTACTACCAATATGGCAATTCACACTAAAAGGCCAAAATGTTAAGCAGCGAGACTAGATAGAACATCTTACATTTACTAAATTTGCCGGCTTATGGGTGAAATATATCCTAAATGTTGCCTGTCGTGTGCCTAAAAAAATATCAAGAAAGTAAATAAGAAAACGAAATGATGAAGCCACCCAGCAAGAGTGAGGGACATTAACCTTCTCACAGTCAAATGAGATCTTTATGCTCCGGAGCCGCCCCGAGCATTTAATACTAGGCACAGAGATAGATGATGAAAATTAATTCTAATAACAGCGATTATTTGTAAAAAATACTACAGATAAGTAGCAAAGTAGCCTCAATACAAATTTCAACCAAAAGGGTGACACAGATAAACAGAGCCTCTATTTTTAAGCTATGAAGTGGTGCAGCCAAATCAATGGCCAAAGCCTTCGACATTTTCAAACAAGGCTCAAAAGAATTGCTGGGATGGCTGAAAGCAGCTGGAAACCACTACACGATCCCACCAGAAGCTACTCTCGTTAAGGAGGGAGACTTAAATTCAGATTTAATCGTCCTCGTCAGCGGGAAGATATGTGTCAACACAACCTCAAAGGAAGGTAATACTCTTGATTTAGCAGAATTGACATCAGGTTCATTATTTGGTGAGATGAGTTTGCTAGAAAAACGACCGGCAGTAGCAACTGTCAAAGCATTAGAAGAATGCATTATATGGCAAATAAGCCATGAAAAAATCAGTTCTCTCCAAGTATCTAACCCTGAATTATCACTGGAATGGCAGCAATTAATTGCTAAAAAACTAGCCCTTCAATTGACCAAACAAAATGAGTGGATATATCGAAATGTGTCTAATGTACAGGCCATTGAACCGCTTCGCAAAGTATTGATTTTGTTTGCATCACTAAATGAATGCGATATCTACAAGCTGGCAAAGATAGGAAAACTTATGCATGTAGAACCAGGATGTTGTTTGGTACGTCAAGGGGAAAATGTGACATCTTTATATCTGCTCTTATCAGGAGAAGCGGAGATTTTGATAGAAATCAATAAAGAAAGCAAAAAAGTAGGAAGTTCATGTAGAGGTGAAATTCTTGGAGAAGTGACCTTTCTGCTTCCGGAGCAGAGAGGTGCCAGTGCAACAGTAAAGAGCAACGGGATGGAACTACTATGCCTAGACAAGCAAGAACTAGCAAAACTTCTAAAAGAAGACCCAAATTTTGGAGCTAGATTTTACATTGCCTTAAGTCGCATGCTTTCACAGAGGAGCAGAGATCAATTAGTAAGTAGGCAGCTATCTTCTTTAAGCCAAAAAAAATTGATTGAAACTCAAGCTGAAAATGCAGCGGAGATGGATTTAAATGAGCTTGCGGATACAAGCCGAGCAGGCCGCCAATTCCAATGGCTATGCGAAAAATTTCAAATGCACTCTAAAATTTGAAGATGAAACTGAAAGCCGGTGAAACTAAGAATTGGCCCGAAATGCCCTTCAAAATTGAAGAAGGTGCTGTTCTGCTGAAGTCAAATAATCTGAATTTATTAAGGCTCGATAAAGTAAATTGCCTACCTGGTTTGAACCTTAAAAGCAGCAAAGCGATAGGCTTACATCTACAAGCAATAACAGACTGCACATTATATTCAGTGGGAGAAGATACGGCCATGAATGAACTTGAGGAGGGCTATCATCTGCTTGAATCTATTACACGTCTTCTCCCGAAAACAAACACGATTGATTTTTCTCATAAGAGCTATCAAGAGCTTACTGAATTATTAATGAGCTCACTAAATTCACTACAGAAGCAAAATAAAGAAAAAAATCTTCGACTCATCAACGCTCATATACCCCTCAATCAAGAGAGTAGTGAACAGCTACTTATAGCTATGCATGAAAGCGACACAGAGACATCATTGAATGCGCTAGCTCCAAAAGCTGAAAACTCACTTTGGGAATGCATTCAAATTATTAATCCCAATGCCAACCCTCCAAAATACATCACAGGAGCAAAAGATTTTCAGATGGAAAAGCTAAGTCACTTATTGGAATGCGCTAATCTTATTGGTCGAGAAGTAGTTATCTCTCCTGAAAACTTAGAGAAGGACTGTGGTGATTTAATTGCGTTCCTAGAAGAAAAACGTGATACTCCGATCCTTTTAAAATCTACAAACGATGGATATAAGGTATGGTCCCCAGAGCTTATGCTTTCCGGTTTTCCAATTAAAGACTGTGAAGGAATTTTAGAAAGAATTAATAGGCGAGCAATCTCGGTAACCCAAAATTTTCGAGAAAAAGATTTAACAACTCTTGGTCTATTACGCTTTACCTATGGAGAGCCCAAAAATATAACTAAATTTGTTGTTGGAGGATTACTTTTAGGAATTTTAACTGGATTCCTACTTGCAATAGGGCGCGAGGTGGGAGCCGCAAGATGGATATTTGGAATGGGAATATCTGGCGTACTAATAGGCACATGCCTTGGGTTTCTAAGTAAAGGCTTTCGATTGGCTGTGGGTGTATCGCTTCTTGCGACCCTGCTTGCATTATTAACCCCAACATTCAATACAGTCATAACCAACCAAGCCTTACCAGATCGTGACCTAAGCTTATTGCTACAAATAAGCCTTATTTTAATCGTTGCTGGAATTACAAGAGTAAGTTTAGGCTGGGTTCAAAGCCATTCATTACTAATTGCTCAGCAAAAAGGAGCTGCAAAAGCAGAATTAGCCTCAATGGATAGATTACTACAATTGCCAATTGATTTCTTCCAAAAGCGCAATGTTGGAGATTTGCAATTAAGATTTGACTCATTAGATGAACTCCGCCAAGAAATACAAGCATTGCTTGAGGGCGGCCTCTTTCAATTAGCCCTAACAAGTATATATATACTTTTTATGTTACGCATAAGCGTAAAGCTTACAGGCCTATCAATATTAATTGCAGCTTTAATATTATTGCCCACTTTAATTTTGGCCCTACAATCGCGTCCTTTGCAAAGACGCCAAGAAGAAGCTGAAGGGCAAGCTCAAAGCCGTAACCTAGAATTGATTGGCGCGGTTTCGAAACTTAGAATCGCTGGAGCAGAAACTAGAGCAGCACAATGGTGGGCTGAGCAATATAAAAAGGTAGTCAATTTAGAAAATTTAGTGGACGCTAAGGAAGCAACTGCGACCTTACTGCAGGATGTAATGCCAAACCTAGGGACGCTTCTTCTTTATATAGTTATTACAAAATTAATCAGCGAAGCAACTCTATCTCAGCAAATCAATGCTCCTAATGTAGGCCAACTATTGGGGTTCTTTTCAGCATCAGGTACGTTTATTGGGGCATCTGCGAGTTTATCGAGTCTTTTAGTAGGAGCGTTTGATATGCCAATCATTTACGAGAGAGCTAAGCCAATTTTAAAAACAACTACTGAAGCGACAGAGGCAAGCGAAGAGGCTGGAAATTTACGTGGTGATGTCTTAATCGATCGAATAAGTTATCGATATTCACCTGAAAGTCCACTCGTTTTGAAAAACATCAATATAAACATCAAGGCGGGAGAGTTTATTGCAATTGTGGGAGAGTCTGGATCTGGAAAGTCAACACTAGTAAGACTTTTGCTAGGCTTTTCAAAGCCAGAGGATGGAAGTATATATTTCGATGGTCAGCCTTTAAGTAGTTTAAAACCCGACAGCATACGTCGACAGATCGGTACCGTAATGCAAACAAGTACTCTTTTTAGTGGGACTTTAATGGAAGCTATCGCGGGCGGAGCGGTTATACAGGAAGAAGAAGCATGGCATGCTGCAGAGCTTGCAGGGCTAGCAGAGGAAATAAGCACAATGCCAATGGGGTTACAGACCATGGTCCCTGAAGGAGGTGGTACTTTGTCGGGAGGTCAAAAGCAGCGTGTTGCTATTGCTCGAGCTTTAGTCAGAAAACCAAGAATTCTTATCTTTGATGAAGCAACTAGTGCTTTGGACAATCGTACTCAAGCTACTGTAAGTAAAAGTCTTGAAAAACTAGCAATCACACGAATTGTCATTGCGCACAGATTAAGCACAATCCGCAATGCGAATAAAATCATTGTGATTAGCAGGGGAGAAGTGGAGGAACAAGGAAACTACGAAACACTGATGAAACAAGCTGGATTATTCAGCAAACTTATGCAAAGACAGCTCTCATGAGTCTTTTCAGAAAAAATGCGCTCGATGCGTTGTCAACTCCAGAGAAGTTAGACAGCCCCATGGAGTTACTGAGACCAAGTCAATGGGTCCTTCTTCTCTCATTAGCTGGATTGAGCATAGCAATGCTAATTTGGGCTATTTTTGGAAAATTACCAATCCGAATCAGTGGTCGAGGAATCTTAATTCGTACAAATAGCTTAATAGTCGTGCAAAGTGAAACCGAGGGAAGAATATTGTCATTAACTCATAATATTGGTGATTGCGTCAAGAAAGGGCAGCTAATGGCTACCATCGATCCAATCAGTCAAGAACTAGTGAAAAAAGAAGCCGAAATGCAACTTCAATATCTCGTAAATCAAGACGAGCAAGAAGATCAACTAGGCATGATCCGTATTAGGCAACAACAAGCAGAGATAGATAGAATCGAAAATCTCGCAAAATCGGGAGCAATTTCCATCGATCAATTAAGCCAAAGACAAAAAGAATTAAGTAGTTTAGTAGACAGTATTGAGGCGCGTAACGGACAAAGAGAAGAACAAATTACGCAACAGCGGGCAAGAATCAAAGCTAAGAATTATGAGATTAATCGCACTGCAAAAATCCGAGCCCCAGTAGAAGGATGTGTCGTTGATCGCAACGTTTATCAGGGTGAGGTAGTTCAACCAAGAACAACTCTTCTCACGCTTGAAAAGAAGAGTGCCAGTAAACCATTAGAAAGCTTAGTATTTTTCCCCGCTGGAGACGGAAAACGACTGTCTTTAGGTCAGCAAGTGCGAATCCACCCCTCAAATACGAAACCTCAAAGACATGGCGGTATTGAAGGGAAGATTTTAAAAATACGCCGTCTACCTATTAATGATAAGGCTCTCACCAAACGACTAGGTCTTGAATCGCTTTTAAAAGCTATAGGCAATGACGATAAAGAGCCTTTAATTGAAGTCAAAACATCATTAAAATATGATTCGTCCACATTTAGTGGGTATGACTGGGGAGGTGGACCTGGACCAAAAATAAAATTAACAGCAGGAACGCCAACAAATGTGCGTGTTCTAGTTGAAGAACGACGCCCAATAAGCTATGTAATACCGATTCTTCGGAATCTCTCAGGTATTTACTAAAGGACTTTTTAAGATGAACCTTCTAACACAATTTATCAACAATAAGTTTCAAGAATTCCGAAGTAAGCAGCTTGGCCGTTTCGTACGAACACCAACAGTTCTGCAAATGGAAAATACAGAGTGTGCTGCCGCGTCACTGAGCATCATTTTGCAATATTATGGACGTTATATTCCTTTGACTCAGCTACGTGAACTATGTGGGGTCTCTCGCGATGGTAGTGATGCTGCGAATCTTGTTCTGGCAGCCCAAAGTCTTGGTTTAGAAGCAAAGGGATTTAAAAAAGGTCTGAGTGCTTTACGGCAAATCAAACCACCAGCTATTCTGTTTTGGGAATTCAATCATTTTCTTGTTTTCGAGGGATTTATAGGGGATAAAGTTGCTATAAATGACCCTGCTCTTGGGCCACGCACAATTAGCAAGGAAGAGTTTGATATCAGCTACACTGGCATTGTTATAACAATTAATCCTGGGCCAAATTTTGAACGAGGAGGAAGCGCTCCTTCTGTTTGGCCGGTAGTGCTTAACCGATTGTTGTGTGAGCCTAAAGGAGTAACATTTCTCATAATATGTGGAATTATTTTAATATTGCCTCAATTAGTAATGCCGATTTATGCACAAATATACATTGACGAAGTGATTGGCAACAATATGCAGAATTGGCTAAAGCCAATGTTGCTTGCAATGGCTTTAACAATCGGAATACAAGTGGTTTTACAGAATCTGCAACTCGTTGCTACACGTAGCTTGGAAAAGCGTCTGACAAGAAGATTTTCTATCGAATTTGAGCATCAAGTCCTTTCCTTGCCAGCGCGCTTCTACAGCCAGCGACATGCCTCGGATATTGCAACCAGGATGGAAAACAATGCAGAAATTGCTGAATTTATAGGTGGACAACTTATTCCAACATTTACTGGAATTATCCTATTAGGTTTTTATTTGATTCTTACTTTTCTTTATAGTTACTGGCTAGGCCTCTTAATTCTTCTAACCACTGGATTCAACGCCTTAGTCGTGCAAATTAATCTACGCCTGCAAAGAGATGCGAACCTTCAGCTGCAAAAGGATAGCGCTCAATGCGATGCGGTTGTGGTAAGCGCAGTACAAGATATTGAAACAATTAAATCGGCGGCAATTGAACAAGATATATATCGTAGGTTTGCAGGATTTAAGACCAGACTTCTGAATAATATACAGGAACTTCAATTGCTAAATGCACGCATCAAAGTTGCGCACAACTCTTTAACCACACTGAACGAAGTTGCAATACTCTTATTAGGCTTTTGGCTTGTAATTCAAGGAGAACTTACGCTTGGAATGTTACTAGCAGCACAAACAATAGCATTTAGCCTCAAAGGGGAAATTGAAAAAATTATTGAATTCATTCAAGATCTTCCATCATTTGAAGCGGGCGTTTTGCGTTTGCAGGATATCGTGGAACAACCTCGTGACCCATTATTAATAAATGATTCTCGTGGAAAGCTGGATAGTTCTATCGAGCGAAAACTAAGCGGTCACATAGAGCTTAAAGATATATCGTTTGGATTTACACAAATTCAAGAGCCATTAATAGAAAGTCTCAATTTAGTCATTCAAGCTGGAGAAAGAGTTGCCATTGTTGGCATGAGTGGGAGTGGGAAAAGCACAATCGCTAAAATTATTAGCGGCCTGTATCAACCGACATCAGGTGAACTTCTTATTGACGGCATACCTCTAGTAGACATTCCTCGCAACATCGTTAGCTGCTCATTAGCAATGGTAGAACAAGAAATACAATTATTTGGTTGCTCCGTTAGAGACAATCTAACCCTATGGGACAAATCAATCAAACATGTTGACCTCGTGCAAGCTTGCGAAGATGCGGCTTTATTAGATATTGTCCTAAGTCTATCAGAAGGTTTTGAAACCCAGCTTGACGAAGACGGAAATAATCTTTCTGGTGGACAACGACAACGCCTAGAACTTGCAAGAGCATTATGCAGAAACCCGAGTATTTTAATTCTCGACGAAGCCACCTCTGCCTTAGATGCCGAAACCGAATGGAGAGTAATTGAGCAGCTTCGACAACGTGGCTGCACTCAGATAATTGTTGCCCATCGGTTAAGCACCATCCGAGATGCCGATACAATATTGGTGATGCAAAATGGAGAAATAATCCAGAAAGGGACCCATGAAAGCCTTGTGAAAGACTCTGAAAATGTATACGCTCAGCTTATCAACGAAATTGCTTGAATATCGATCATTTTTTCACATACAATCTATTACGGCATTCTCAAGTCTCTCAGAAAAAACTAGATGGTTTTTGAACAGTCTTCGTTCAAAGCACAGCAATGACCAAGAATGGTCAGTAGAAGTCACTGAATCCTTTTTACCCAGATTGGTTTATGACTCAAGAGCCTTAAGGATGTAAACCTCAATGAAAACCGCCCACCCCCCTTCACTGGGTAATGGCCGAGACGCTGAACGGGTCAGCAACAGATAAGGGAGCAATTCGATGTGCAGAGCCTGAAAGGAGGGAGTGTCAGGTGCCGGGGTAGCTCCCGAAAGTGCTGGAAACAGACTGCCAGTAAGACGAACCAGAGTGACAAACGCTGCTGCCAGATTCCTGCTCAGGACAGCATTAGGTTCAATGCTGCGAAAATCGACTTCCACCGCAGCGGCAAACTGCTTGAAACAAAGCACAGCAGCCAACTCCAGCGGCATCAGAGAAGGAGCACCAAGTCCTGCCACCCCACCAAGACCATGGGGATGTATCTACGTGAGCAAGCGCTGGGCCTTGATGGCTGCCAAAGCCTTGAAGACACGCTGCCCCTGCACAGGGTTCGACTGCATCAGTTCATGGAGAGCGAGCTGCGAAAGACGCAGAGCCTCCACCCCTCACATGCAGTCACACTGCCCAGGCAACACCTGATGAAATCTGAAGCAGGCCGTCCGGAGCCTCGCTCTCCTGAATCAGGCTGACACCTGGAGCAAAAGTGCAAGGCTGCACATCGGCAAACGCCTGATCAACAACCCCTTCAAACCCCTGGAGTAGCAGCATCGACTCCGCGTTCAAAAACCCTGGGAAATTGTTCGGAGGGTATGCAGAATCCAATTAATCGATAGGCCATAAGCCCTCGACCCGCCAAGGCTGGAAACGACAAGATCCAAGTTGGACGAAGAACTGCTGAAAGCCTTGAGTTGGAAGCGCTTTCAGAACCAGACATGCAAGCCGTGATCTGGATCACGGGAGTCATTGATCAAACCGTGAATCAGGCCTGATTCGCATCACAGGGTCGGAAGAACTTTGCGCTGAAGGTGAGTGAGT
>MDSZ01141454.1_pt1 | contig 19782 bp, 19 predicted proteins | sample 811201 | NCBI WGS metagenome assembly MDSZ01 (sample SAMN05326647, study PRJNA326480) | marine metagenome | isolation source: seawater | place: Indian Ocean: North | collected 2010 | reverse complement strand
TTTAGACAGGGTTTATTAGAAAAGGAGCTTGGTTATAAGATAAATTTTATTCAGGACAATGAATCAAAATCTTCAAAGGGAGTATTAAGAGGACTTCATTACCAGAAACCCCCTTACTCTCAAGCAAAATTAGTTAGGGTTATTGATGGAAGAGTTTTAGATGTTGTAGTTGATATTAGAATATCAAGTCCAACTTTTGGTAAACATGTTGCAGTGATATTAGATTCAGAACAAAAAAAACAGTTATTTATCCCTCATGGATTTGCTCATGGATTTGTAGTTTTAAGCGAAACAGCAATTTTTTCATATAAGGTTGATAACTTTTACGCACCTAATTCTGAGAGAGGTATTGCTTTTAATGATAAAAGTTTGGATATTAATTGGCAACTCCCACACGACCAACTTTTGATCTCAGATAAAGACAAAAAAAATCCTTCTTTAGAGCATCTAGAACAATCCTAAATCAAATTGAGTGACTTTAAAAATATTTGGAATCATCTTTCAAGAAGGCGGCAACGTCAACTAGGACTTCTACTGGCTTTAATGATATTGGCATCATTATTAGAAGTAATAAGTTTAGGTGCAGTGTTACCATTTTTAGGAGTTCTTACTGCACCTGAACAAGTTTTTAATTATTATCTTGCAAAACCTTTGATAGAGTCACTAGAACTTACTAGCCCCAACCAACTTCTTTTTCCTTTTACAATAATATTTATTTTGACAGTAATATTTGCTGCTAGTGTAAGATTATTACTCCTTTACTCAATGACAAGACTTGCATTTGCAATTGGTGCAGATTTGAGTATTGATATTTACCGTCGAACTATTTATCAGGAATATGCAATTCATATTTCACGTAACAGCAGTGAGGTAATTAATGGAATTATTACCAAAACAGGTGCTGTAATCAATGGAATTATTAATCCAATGCTTGTACTAATAAGTTCTAGCGTATTTATTCTTGCAATCATTACAGCACTAATTTTTATTAATATTGAGGTTGCACTCATATCAGCAATTGGCTTTGGAAGTTTATATTATGGAGTATCTAAATTCACACGCCAAAAGCTTAAGGAGAACAGCCAATGTATCGCTAAGCAGTCCAGTCAAATGATTAAGTCATTACAAGAGGGTCTTGGGGGAATAAGAGATATTTTGATTGATAGTTCACAAAAGTTTTATTGTGATTTATATCGTAATGCAGATCTACCTTTAAGAAAGGCTTCTGCGATTAATATTTTTATAAGCAGCAGCCCACGTTTTTTAATGGAGCCAATAGGTATGATTATAATTGCCGTAATTGCTTATTTTATGAGTCTTCAAGAAGGCGGGCTTGTTAAAGTAATACCAATTTTAGGTGCATTAGCACTTGGGGCACAGAGACTTCTTCCAGCGCTTCAACAGGCTTACAGCTCTTACAGCACAATTAGAGGATCATATGCATCTTTTAAAGATGTTTTGAAATTATTAAATCAACCACTTCCAAATTTCTTAAGTCTGTCACAAAGAAGACCATTATCTTTTAAAAAAGAAATTCAACTTGAAAACCTTAGTTTTAGGTATACAGAAAATGGCCCATGGATTTTGGATAAGGTAAATCTTACTTTTAAAAAAGGGATGCGTATTGGATTTGTGGGTAAAACTGGTAGTGGTAAAAGTACTCTTTTAGATATTATTATGGGTTTATTACCCGAAACAAAAGGTAAATTTAAAATAGACGGGAAACTAATCAAAAACTCAAACCGTAAATTATGGCAGGCCAATATTGCACATGTCCCTCAAAATATATTCTTATCAGATAATTCGATTAAAGAGAATATTGCTTTTGGCATTCCCTCTGAAAAAATTGATTTACAGAGGGTAAAAAAAGCAGCTCAACAAGCACAAATTGATCAAACAATTGAAAAATGGCCTGAAAAATATGAAACATTTGTTGGTGAGCGAGGCGTTCGTCTCTCCGGAGGGCAGCGTCAACGTATTGGAATCGCTAGGGCACTTTATAAAGATGCCTCAGTCCTAATACTTGATGAAGCAACCAGTGCCTTGGATAACGAAACAGAAAATTCTGTGATGACTTCAATTGAGTCATTTGATAAGAAAAAAACAATTTTGATTATCGCTCATAGATTATCTACTTTAAAAGGTTGTGATCAAATTATTAATTTAACTCAAGATGAAGTCAAAGTATCTTCCTATCAAGAAATGTCTGCACGATAAAATTTTATAAATTACATTAATTAAACAGGAAAAAAATTCTTAAATTTTATGAAAATTGCAACTGATACCTCTATATTTGAAATAAAACCAAAAGATGTAATTTATCCAAATAATGAAGAGTTAATGGCTATCATTAAAAATGCAAAAAATTAATTTTCAAAAGTACAACTCATTTATTTTTGACTTTGATGGAGTCATTCTCGATAGCAATAATATTAAAAGAAATGCCCTGGCTAATGCAGTTGAAGGGATTTTGTCTAAAAAAAAAGCAAGTGAGTTCGTTAACTATTTTATAAGTTTAAATGGAGTACCAAGAGAAGAAAAGATTGCTAAATTTGTTCCTGAAGAACATTATAAATATGTATTAAAAAGGTATGAAGATATTATTAATGTTGATCTTAAAAATGCTCAATTAATATCTGGTGTTAGAGATTTTATTCATGCAATTGCTCAATTAAAAAAAAATATGATAGTTTTATCTGGTGGAACTCAAACAGAAGTAATTAACTTATTGCAAGAAAAAGAACTTTTAGAAAATTTTGATGCTGTATTAGGTGGACCAAAAAATAAAGAAGAAAATTTAAAAGGTATTAAATTAGAAAAGCCTGTTTTATATTTTGGCGACAGTAAAGTAGATTATTTGGTATCAAAAAAAAATAATTTTGATTTTGTTTTTGTTTTTGGAGCAAGTAATGTTGAAAATTGGGAAATCAAGGTGAAGGAATGGAAAGTGTTAAAGGTAATTCGGGATTTTGCAAATGAATGATAAAAAAAAGATAAGAATAGGTATAAATGGCTTGGGTAGGATCGGGAGAGCGATATTCCGAGTAAATCAAATAAAAAATTATTTCGATGTAGTAGTAATTAACGAGATAAATCCTGATGTTAAAAATATTGCTTACACACTAAATTATGATACTTTGTATGGAAAGCAAGATATCAAATTCGAAGGCAAGGGTAATAGTCTTTTTAGTACTTTAGGGGACATTATTAGCGTTCATCATGAACATCATATAAATGATTTAGATTGGAATCAGTATGATGTTGATTATGTCATTGATGCATCAGGAATTTTAGATAATGTAATACATGCTAAAGAATTAATAAGGAAACAAAAAATTAAAAATGTGTTTGTTACTCATTCACCTAATAATGTCGATTTTACAATGGTTTTAGGTGCTAATGAAGAACAACTAAATATTGATAAGCATAAAGTTATTTCAACGAGTATATGTGACGCTACAGCACTTGGACCTGTTTTAAATGTCATTAATAAATCATTTGGTATTAATGATGGTTATGTGACAACTTTGCATCCATGGCTTAATTATCAAAATTTAATGGATGGGCCATCAAGCTCTTGGTCTGTTCCTGGTGAAATTTATCATCATTATGCTTTAGGTAGATCTATAGATGGCAATATGATTCCAAAACCAACTTCAGCAATAGAGGCTACTTGCAGAGTTACAGATGGACTTACTGAGCAGATGATAGGGTCATTTTCCTATCGAACACCAACAGCAATTGTAGGAAGTGCGGACATAACACTTAATTTAAAAAACAATACAGATAAGCAAGAGGTAATAAAAGTGTTTGAAGAGAAGGAAAAAAATCAAAATATAAAAGTTATACACAATAATATAGATCCTCTAGTTTCACTTGATTTTCTTAAATCTGAATATTCAGCAATTGTTGATCATAGGTGGACAGATGTAATTAATAACTCATTACTTAAAATGGTTCTTTGGTACGATAATGAATGGGGCTATTCCTCAAGAGTTATCGATCAGGTGAAATATGTTTCTGATAAAGAAAAAGGAAAAAAATGAAAGAGTTAATTACAATTGTTCCTGCAAGATTGGGAAGTAAAAGAATTAAATTAAAAAGTTTGCGTCTGTTAGATGGAAAACCACTGATTGGATATATTTTAGAAACTCTTAAAAAATCTAAGTTTCACAAAAATATTTTTATTAATTCAGATAGTGAATTGTATGAAAAAGTTGCTAAGCAATATGGCGTAGATTTTTTTAAAAGGGAAAAGTCGTTAGCAACTAGTGAATCACTTATAGATGATTATTTATATGATTTTATGAAGCAACAACCATCAAAGTATCTAGCAGTAGTAAATCCAACATCTCCTTTTGTTAGTGAGGAAACTCTAGATAATGCCTGGATGAGATATAAAGAAAGCGATAGCGACACACTTTTATCCTGTGAAAATATTCAGACACATTGTTTTTATAATGGAGAAGCAATTAACTTTACAACAAAAGGACAACATCCCCGTTCCCAAGATCTTAAGCCAATTCAAGCATTAAATTTTGCAATAACTATTTTTGATTGTAAAAAGTTTATTAATAATTATGATAAAAATAACTATGGTGTTTACACAGGCAAACTTTACTTTTTCGTAACTGAAGGAAATGCAAATATTGATATTGATTACGAAAATGATTTTATATTTGCGGAATTTGTGGCAAAGTTTTTAAGTTCAAATGTTAATGTTATTCCTAAATATTCGAATCTGGCTGACGAAATTATTGAAAAAAAACTGGATGTTAGTAATTAGATGATTGACCCTGAAAACATACATTGTTTAGCTTTGAATTACATTGGGGTTGGAAAAAACAAACAAAATCCTCTTTACTTTGTTAAGTCAAAAAATTCATTATGTTTTGATGGGGCTTTAGTCAAATACCCTTCTGATTGTATAAAAATGTGGACAGAAGTTGAACTTGGAGTCGTTATAAAAGAAAATTGTTATAAAGTAAGTGAACAAGAAGCAGATAAATTTATAGAAGGTTTTATTGTTTGCGGTGATGTAACGTGTGGGAATATTCACAATAGAGACCATCATTTAGGTTTCTCCAAAAGCAGAAAGAACTATTGTCCTGTATCTAATGAAATTATCTCAATTAATTTAAAAAATTTAGGAAATTTGAAGTTATCGACATATGTAAATGGCAACCTTACTCAAGAGGGAAATACTAGGGATATGTTTTTTAATCCTCATCAATCATTAAGCTATATATCAAATATTACTGAATTATCGAAAGGAGATATTATTCTTACTGGAACTCCTTCAGGAGTTGAAAATAATACTATTAATGCTGGTGATGAAGTAATTCACAGAATTGAAAAAATTGGAGAAGTCGGTTTTCACTTAGTTAATGAATAAAGTATATATAACTGATTACATAGAAGATCCTTTTATCGAAAAAAAAATTTTGGGTAAGGAGCTTGGGTCAAAAATATGTGAGGATATTGAAATATTAATTGTTTGGCATCAAAAGATTGATGGAGAATATTTAAGTAAATTTCCAAAAATTAAGGGAGTAATAAGATATGGTGTTGGATACGATAATATCGATCTTGAAGAAATAAAAAAAAGAGGTCTGATTTTTTGTAATACGCCTGATTATGGGACCGACGAAGTCAGCGATACTGCGTTAACGATGATGCTAAGTTTTTTGCGAGGGGTTTTTGCATATGATATTTTTTCTAAAGAGTATTTCAATACATGGCAGGAAAATGTTATACCAAAATTACGAAGGTTATCAATGTTGACATTAGGCGTAGTTGGAGCTGGAAGAATTGGAACTGCCTTAATGCGTAAAGCAAAAGCATTAAATATGAATATTTTATTTTATGATCCATATAAAGATAGCGGTTATGAAAAAGCAATTGGCGTAAATAGATGTTTTGAGCTAAAAAGTTTTTTAAGTGAATGTGATGTTGTATCAATGCATACTCCATTGACTAATGAAACTAAATTTATGATTGACGAAAATTTTATAAGTAATATGAAACAAGATTCAATTTTAATAAATTCATCTCGTGGTGAGGTTATAAAAAATCTAGATGTAATTTATAGAGCGTTAAAATCAAAAAAATTATACGCAGTGGGATTAGATGTTCTTCCTGATGAACCACCGCAGGATTGCGATTTAATTAGAGCTTGGAGAAGTAATGATAAAGAGTTAGCACATAGAATAATTATAAATCCACATACTTCTTACTTCACTCAAGAATCATTTATTGAGATGAGAGAAAAAGCTGCTCAAAATGCAAGCAGGATACTTAATGGCATTAAACCACTCAATATCATCATAGATGGAAGTTGACTTCAATAATCCTTAGACTTAACAAGTTAATGTTGCTAAAAAAAATTCTAACTAGATAAGAGAAAAAAAATGAAAGCTTTAATTTTAGCAGGAGGTTTTGGAACGCGTTTAAGTGAAGAAACCGATATAAAGCCAAAACCAATGCTTCAAATCGGAGAGTATCCTATTATATGGCACATCATGAAAACTTACTCATACTATGGCATAAATGATTTTGTCATTTTATTGGGTTATAAGGGTTATGTAATCAAGGAATACTTTGCAAACTATTTTTTACATCAAAGCGATGTAACAATTGATATATCAAATGGAGAAATGCAGGTATTAAATAATTCGAGTGAACCATGGAGAGTTACTTTACTTGATACTGGTCTTAATGCATTGACTGGATCAAGAATAAAAAAAGCAAAAAAGTATATAAATGAAACTTTTTTACTAACCTATGGTGATGGTGTAGCAGATATTAATATTTCTAAATTAATTAAATTCCACAAAAAAAATAATAGCTTATTAACAATGACTGCTTCTCAACCAGAAGGGCGTTTTGGTTCTATTCATGTAAATGATGATAATCAAGTATTATCTTTTAAAGAGAAACCAAAGGGTGATGGCTCGTGGGTAAATGCAGGATATTTTGTCTGCCAGCCAGAGGTACTTAATTATATTGGAGATGGAGATGAAGTTATCTTTGAAGAGGACCCATTAGAAAACTTAGCTAAAGATGGAGAAATATATATATATAAACATAAAGGGTTTTGGATGCCAATGGATACCTTAAGAGAAAAAAAATTGTTAAATGAATTTTATTATAGTGGTAAAGCTCCATGGGTAGTTTGGAGAAAATAATGTTTGGTAATTCTTATCAAAATAAGAAAGTATTAGTTACTGGTCATACAGGCTTTAAAGGATCTTGGTTAACAACTTGGTTACTAAATTTAGGAGCTGATGTAATTGGCATATCAAAAGATATCCCAACCAAACCATCAATGTTTGAGGAATTAGGTTTAGAAAAAAGGATTAAACATCATCTAACTGACATTCGTAATTTTGAAAATTTAGTTCAGATTATCAATCATGAGCAACCTGATTTTGTGTTTCATTTAGCAGCACAGGCTATTGTATCAACTTCATATGATAATCCGCTACAGACTATCTCATCAAATGTGATAGGAACAGCTAATGTTTTAGAGGCACTAAGAATATCCAATAATCCATGCACAGCAATTATTATTACTAGTGATAAAGCATATGACAATGTAGAGCAGATTTGGGGATATAAAGAAAATGACCGCATGGGAGGAAAAGATATCTACAGTGGATCTAAGGGTGCAGCAGAGTTAATAATAAAGTCTTATTACCATTCTTTTTTTAAACAAGAAAAATCAAATGTAAAATTAGCAACCGCAAGAGCAGGAAACGTTATTGGTGGCGGTGACTGGGCTAAAGATAGGATTGTTGTAGATGCTATGCTTGCATGGAGTAAAGATGTGGAACTTGAGATTCGGAGCCCTGATGCAACTCGTCCTTGGCAACATGTGTTAGAGCCACTAAGTGGCTACTTAAATCTCGGCCATAAGTTATATGCTGACAATAGTTTTAATGGAGAGTTTTTTAATTTTGGTCCCAGATCTGAACAAAACAAAACAGTAAAAGAATTATTGCAAGACTTAAGTGAATATTGGAATTTAGATAAAAGTAAAAATGCATTTACTATAATAAATGAAATTCCTTTTCACGAAGCAGGATTATTAAAACTAAATTGTGAAAAGGCCTTAGCAAAACTGGAATGGAGGGCGACTTTAGATTATAAAGAAACAATCAAATATACTTCACAATGGTATTATAAATTTTATAAAGAAAATCAAAATTTATTAGATTTAACGGTAAAGCAAATAAGTGATTACGAAAAAACGGCTAAAAATCAGAAGCTAGCATGGACGGAGTAACTCTTACCCCTTTAAAGCAAATTTTGCATCCTAAGGGAGATATATTACATGTCATGAAAAAAAATGATAATGGTTTTTGTGGGTTCGGTGAGGCTTATCTTACGAAAATAAATCACAACGAAATTAAAGGTTGGACCAAACATAACGAAATGACACTAAATTTAATTGTATTTTGCGGGGAGGTTGAATTTATAATTCACAATGAGTATGATTTTTTCTCAACCAAATTATCAAAGAATAATTACCAAAGATTAACTATCCTACCAAATTTATGGGTTGCATTTAGGGGGTTAGGTTCTGAAAATATTGTGCTTAATATGGCAAATATTGAACATTCTGCAAATGAAAGTGATAAAAGAGCTATCGAAAGTTTTGAATATAATTGGAATAAATGATAAAAAGAAAAGTCTTAATAACTGGTGGTTTGGGTTATCTGGGTGGAAGACTTAGCAGATATCTAGCAGAAAAAAACTTTGAAGTAATTGTTGGTACCAGTAGAAAGAAAGCTAAACTCCCAATTGAATTAGCTGATTGTTCACTAACTTTTATCGACTTAACCAATTTACATGGATTGACTGAAAAATGTCTTGGTGTTGAATCGGTAATACATCTTGCTTCAATTAATTCACAAAATAGTCAAAAAGATCCAATTCTTGCGATTCAGATAAATGCAATAGGAACATATAATTTAATTCAAGCTTGTATTTTAAGTAAGGTAAAATATTTTTTATATTTTTCATCTGCACATATCTATGGAGCTCCACTAGTTGGTAACATAAATGAAAATACCATACCTAAACCAGTACACCCATATTCCATAACACACAGAGTTGCTGAAGATTTTCTTCTGGAGGCAATAAATAACAAGAAAATAAATGGTAGTGTTCTGCGACTTTCAAATGCAATTGGGTTACCAATAACAAAAAATAAATATTGTTGGATATTATTTATTAATGATGCCTGCAAACAGGCTGTTACAGAAAAGCGTATTGTTATTAATTCAGATCCCAATATCAAAAGAGATTTTTTACCTATAAAATCTGTATGTAAGGTAACAGAATATTTCTTAACCAACAAAAAAACTTCAGAGTATCCTATTTTTAACGTTGGTAGTGGTAATTCATTTAGCTTATTGCAGATGGCGAAAATTATTGCTACTCGTTGTCAGTCATTATATAAATATTATCCCAATATAATGTTTTCTAAAGAAAACACCTCAAAAGATAATAGCTTTAATTATAATGTTGAAAAATTGACCAAAGAAATAAACTTCAACTTAGATAATAACTTAAACAACTCAATTGATGAAATTCTTAAATACTGTAAAGCAGAAAATAAAATACAGTGATGCATAAAACTTTTCTTTGATATAAAAATGGTTCAATAAAGATATGACTATAAAGAAAATTAGAACTAAACTAACTATTGGTTATGCAACGCACAATAGAAAGCAATTTATTATTAATCGCTTAAAAACTTTAGATAGTTTAAATATCCCCCCTGAAGTGGAGATTATTGTAATTGATAATGCTTCGACTGATGGAACATTTGAGGCGATAAAAGAAATAACAAAAAAAACAAAGATAAAAATATATTGTAATAAAAAGAATCTTGGATTTTCAGGTAATTTTATAGAAATTTTGAAAAAAGCGAGAGGTGATTATGTTTTATGGACTTCTGATGAAGATGAGATTAATTTAATAGGCTTAGAGAAATTTTTTAAATGGATTGAAGGAAAAGAACTAGATGCTATTTTCTTAAATCACTATCAAAAAATAAATCAAAAAAAATTTATTGCAACACGAAAAAATAGATCAAGATTGCTTTGCAAAGATGATTTATGGGGTGGTTGTCATTTGCCAGGTGTAATATGGAATAAAAAAGTAGCTTTACAAGGTATCAGAGATTGGGATAAATTAAAAATTAGATTTCCACAACTTTCTAGATATTATCCTAATTTATTGATTTTATTAAGGATTCTACCTAATCAAAAAAGTTATTTTTATAACGAATATGTAACTTTTCAAGTTGAATATGCAAAATCTCAACATATTTCAAGATCTGGTTTTCAATATCATCATCTTAACCCAAGATGGCTTCAACATATTGAATTAATGGATTTTATTCATTTATGTATTAAATTTGAAAAAAATCTAATACGAGTAAAATACTTACAAAAAATCAAAAAATCTCTTAATGAAAATTTATACAGTTTTTTAACAGAGGCAATGCGACAAGAAAATCCTTACCTATATTCACATTTTATACGATCACATACACCAATCTACTTTATAAAAAGATGGTACAAATTAATTAAATTAGTAATTAAATCAATTATAGATGATCCAGAATTAGCAATCCTTAGAATAAAAAAAAGATTAAAGATAATGTACATGGATTATAAAAAAACTTGACATTACTGTCTTCCAATATTTTCATAAAACAAAATTTTGATTAAAAAAGAAGATTTTAAATATCCAAGAATATTGTTGATTGGTGGTTCAGGTCAACTTGGTCAAGAATTAAAGATTACATTGCAGTCACTTGGTAAAGTTTGGAGCCCAAAAAGACAATTCTTTGATCTTTCAAAACCAAAATTGCTTAGAAAGCCGATACAAAAATATAAGCCTAATATTATTGTAAATGCTGCTGCATTTACTTCAGTTGATCGTGCTGATTTAAACTCAGCTTTAGCCTACAAGGTCAATTCAGAAGCACCTAAAATTATTGCAGAAGAGGCACGTAAGTTAGATATTCCTCTTATTCACTATTCAACTGATTATGTTTTTGATGGGTATAAAAAAAAATCATATACAGAAAATGATTTTGTTAATCCATTAAATATTTATGGAAAAAGCAAGCTTAAGGGTGAGCAAGAGATTCAAGATGTACATGATAAACATTTAATTCTTCGTACAAGTTGGCTTTATAGTGAGAATATAGGAAATAATTTCTACAGGACAATGCTAAAGCTTTTTAAAGAAAAGAAGATAGTAAAGGTGATAAATGATCAACTAGGAAATCCCACATCTGTAAAATTTGTTGCAGATTCGACATTTGAGATAATTTCAGACCTAAAAAAAAATAAAGAAAATAGATGGGGTATTTACCATTTAGCCTCTGAAGATAAAATGACTTGGTATGAATTTGCTAAAAAAATTTATTATAAAGAAAGGTTAGAACATTCCTTTTTAGTTAAGAGTATTTTGCCGATATCAAGTGGACAATTTTCTTCCAAAGTTAAAAGGCCAAAAAACAGTACGCTAAATTGCGATCTTGTTCAGGATAAATTTGGAGATATCTATAAGAAAAATTTTTACGATAAATCTAAGAAAACTACAAAACTAATTTTTTTAATTTATTTTTATTTTTTAAAAATTTTAATGCCTGGATTCATTTTATTTTCACCTTCTTATATTTCTTCATTCCTTGATTTTGGTCGAAAAAATAGAAGGTTACCAAAAAGGTGTGAAAGAATTATAAAAAAAGATAATGTTTTAGATGAATTTAATTTCTTTAATTTTGATAGCCCACAGTATGAAGAGGTAAATATTGTAATGAGGGGGGGGTTTGAAAAAATAAATGATTTTAGCTTACCTACCTTTTTTATAAATTCATATAAACCATTGCCATCAAAATTTTTAAATCCATATTGTGTTACTTCGGATAGACTCATCTTTAAAGCAATGATGGGAGAACCTGAAAATAATTTTTATAAAAGATTCACCCGGAATATTAGGCATAAAAAACTTTACGTAATGCCTTTAGTAGCATTAGTAAATAATTTAAACAAAAATAATTCTTCATCAAGAGAAGATTCAAAAAAAATAAAAGAATTGGTAACAAAATACAAAAATGATATTGGCTTTGATCAAGATTATAATTCTGTAACATGTACCCATCCCTTCAAGGGAACAAATATTCAGATTGGTAGCGGAATATTATGTGTTATGGCTATGTTAAAGCTTTCAAAAAAAGTTAATGTTTATGGATGGGATGCTTTTTTAAATGAGCAATTGCCAACAGGGTTTTGGTCCCAAACTATGAAATTATGGTCAAATTTTAACGAGTTTCATCCAGGCTCAAGATTTGCGGCGATAGTTTTAAATTGGATTTATGCCTACAGATTGATAAATGAATTTAATTCAGAAAGATTAATTGTTTATGGGAGAATTAAAAGTGTTGCAAAACTTCATTGGGTTAAAAAATATCTTTTCAAAATTATATATAAGTAGTATTTCATATTTGATCAAAAATTTCTTAAGGAGTATGTATGTTAAATAATAAGTCATTACTCATTACAGGCGGAACAGGAAGTTTAGGTAAAGCATTAACTAAAGAGATTCTTCTTCGCTTTCCAGATATCAAGAGATTGATTATATTTAGTCGGGATGAGCTAAAACAGTTTGATATGGCACAAGAATTTTCTGAAAAAAAATACAAATGTATGAGATATTTTATAGGAGATATTAGAGATATCAATCGTCTGAGAAGAGCTTTAGAGGATGTTGATTACGTTATTCATGCTGCAGCATTGAAACAAGTTCCTGCTGCAGAGTATAATCCAACTGAATTTATTAAAACAAATATTCTGGGTTCTGAAAATTTAATTGAAGCTTGCCTTGATAATAATGTAAAAGGCCTTGTTGCCCTTTCAACAGATAAAGCAGCAGCACCCATAAATTTATATGGGTCAACTAAACTTTGTAGTGATAAACTTTTTGTTGCAGCAAATGGATACAAAGGAAGTAGGAGTTTGACTTTTTCGGTTGTTCGTTATGGAAATGTAATGGGTTCTCGAGGCTCAGTCATTCCATACTTTATTGAAAAGAGGCGTGAAGGTCAATTGCCGATTACAGATCCCAGAATGACACGTTTTAATATTTCGTTGAATGATGGAGTAGAAATGGTTCTATGGGCATTAGAAAATGCAAAAGGAGGCGAGATATTTGTCCCTAAGATACCTTCTTACTTAGTAACTGATTTAGCGAAAGCAATTTCTCCAAGTGCTGAACTTATCAATGTGGGTATCAGACCTGGCGAAAAAATTCATGAAGAAATGATTACTGAGAGTGATAGCCTTAACACGGTTGATCTAGGTATTTATTATGCTATTTTATCAACCTCAGGAAAATATTCAGTTGATCGATACTGTAAGGAATTTAATGGAACAGCTGTTGGTGATGGATTTTCGTATAATTCTGGAACTAATCCTGATTTTTTATCAGTTGAGCAACTCAGTAGTTTAATAAAAGAAGAGTTTGATTCAAGCTTTGAGCCTATGTGATGTTTTTACCTATTTCAAAGTATAAATAAATAAAATTTTAATATTATGTCAAGAAAACCATATATACCTTACGGAAGACAAGAAGTTACCCATGATGATGTTGCAGCTGTTGTAAATGTTTTGAAATCTGATTTTTTAACTCAAGGACCATGTGTGCCTAAATTTGAAAAAAAAGTCTCAGAATATTGCGGAGTTAAAAATGCTGTGGCACTTAATTCATCCACCTCTGCCCTTCATATTTCTTGCCTTGCTCTTGGTCTTAAATCAGGTGATTGGCTGTGGACTAGTCCAATTACTTTTGTTGCTTCAGCAAATTGTGGACTTTATTGTGGAGCAAAGGTTGATTTCGTTGATATAGATCCTGATACATATAACCTTTGTCCAAAAGCACTAAAAAATAAGCTTATTCATGCCAAAAAAATTGGTAAATTACCAAAAATTATAGTTCCCGTTCATCTTGGTGGGCAGTCTTGCGATATGAAAGCAATTCACGAACTTTCAAAAGAATTTAATTTTAAAATTATTGAAGATGCATCACATGCAATTGGAGGCAAATACTTAAATGAACCTGTGGGTAATTGTAAATACAGTGATATTACAGTTTTTAGTTTTCATCCGGTGAAAATTATTACTACCGGTGAAGGTGGCATGGCATTGACTAATGATAGCAATATTGCTGAACGAATATCTCTATTACGTAGTCATGGCATAACAAAAAATCCTAAGTTAATGACTCATCAGCCAGATGGTGATTGGTATTACCAACAAATTGACTTAGGTTTTAATTACCGTATGACTGATATTCATGCTGCTTTAGGAATAAGCCAATTAGAAAGATTGGATAATTATGTATCTCGACGACATGAACTTGCTATTAGATATGATAAACTTCTTAAAAATCTCCCTCTTAAAATTCCATATCAAGATAGTGATAATTATTCAGCTTTTCATTTATACATTATTCGACTAGAAGATAGTAAAAAGCATAAGCAAACTTTCGAATTTTTAAGAAAAGAAAATATCGGGGTTAATCTTCACTATATACCTATTCATATGCAACCATATTATAGTGAGATTGATATTGAATATCGTGATCTAAAACAATCTGAGTTATATTATAAAAATGCTATAAGTATTCCTTTATATCCAGCTATGACTGAGCTAGAACAAGATTTTGTTGTAAATTCTTTACGAAAAGCTTTGCAAAAATGAAGATTGAATTGGGAACAGTTCAATTTGGAATACCATATGGAATCGCCAATTCTAAAGGCCAGGTGGAACAAGCTGAAGTAAAAAGTATTTTAGACTATGCCAAAAGCTCAGGTATTAGCTCAATAGATACAGCAATTTCTTATGGCACAAGCGAAAAATGCTTAGGTGAGATAGGGTTAGAGGGATTCCAGGTGATTACGAAGCTACCAGAAATTCCTGAAAATTGTGGAAATTTGAAATCATGGGTTCTGAAGCATATTCAAAATTCTTTAACTACGCTATCAGTAGATTCATTATCTGGCCTTCTTTTACATAGACCTCTTCAATTACTTGATTCAGATAAGAGAGAATTATGGCCTATATTAATTCAATTAAAGACTGATGGTTTTGTCAAAAAAGTTGGCTTTTCTATCTACACACCTAATGAATTAGATAATTTATGGGATTTATATAAACCTGATTTGATTCAAGCTCCATATAGCATTTTTGACAGACGCTTAGATACTAGTGGATGGTTAGATCGTCTATTTAATGAAAATGTGGAGGTGCATATTCGCTCTATATTCTTACAAGGGTTATTGCTAATGAATAAGAATACTAGACCTACTAAATTCAACAAATGGTTTAAGCTATGGAGGAAATGGGATGATTGGCTTGTTGAAAATAATGTCAGTCCTCTGCAAGCAGCAGTTTCATTCTCAATGTCAGATAATAGAATTACAAAAGTTACAGTTGGCGTAGATAGTCTAGATCAGCTTAAAGAGATAATTTGTGCATCAAATAACAATATAAATAAATTTCCTCGAGACTTTAATGTCAAAGATTCAAAACTTTTAAATCCATCTGAATGGAGCTTACTATGAAAGCAGTTGCAATTATTCAAGCACGAATGAATTCTGAGCGATTGCCAGGAAAAGTTTTAATGCCTTTGGCAAACAAACCTGTCCTTGATCATATTATCGAGAGGTTATCTTATTGTAAGCTTATCGAAAAGATTATAGTTGCCACTTCCAATGAAGATACTGATAATCCAATCGTAGAATTTTGTAAAAAAAATAATATTAATTATTATCGTGGAAGTCTTGATGATGTTCTTGATAGATACTATCAAGCTGCTAAGACTTATCATGTAGAATCAATCTTGCGTATTACGGCGGACTGCCCTGTAATTGATCCTATAGTTGTTGATGCTGTTATAGCCGGTTATCTATCAAATAAATATGATTTATATGGATTGGGTGGAGAATTTCCTGACGGTCTTGATTGTACCGTTATTTCTTTTTTTGCATTGGAAAAAGCATGGAAAGATGCAAAATTGAAATCAGAAAGGGAGCATGTCTGTCCCTACATCGAAAAAAATCCACACTTGTTTAATACCGGAATGTTGGAATTATTTAAAGGTTTAGAAAAGTATAGATGGACTCTTGATATGCCTAATGATTATCAGTTACTTAATAAAATATTTGATCAGTTATATAGGGAGCAAACGCCATTTCTTACACATGAAATTTTACAATTCATTAAAAGCAATCCAGAATTACTTGCAATTAATTCCGATATTGTGCGTAATGAAGGATATCTAAGGTCAATACAGGAAGAAAACAAAAATAATGTTTGATATTAATGGACTTAAAAATAGCAAGGGTCCCAGTTTATATAAAAAAGCAAAAAAGTTAATTCCAGGAGGAACCCAATTACTGTCAAAAAGACCTGAGATGTTCGTTCCTGAAATTTGGCCTTCCTATTATTCAAAAGCGAAAGGTTGCAAAATTTGGGATTTAGATGGAAGAGACTTCATTGATATGTCAATTATGGCAGTTGGCGCATGTATTTTGGGGTATTCAGACGAAGATGTTGATGAAGCTGTAATTGAATCAATTCACAAAGGTGTGAACAGTTCACTTAATTGCCCTGAAGAAGTTGAGTTAGCAGAAGCGTTGATTGATTTGCATCCATGGTTTGATATGGTTCGTTATGCTCGAGGTGGAGGAGAAGCTTTATCTATTGCGGTTCGTATTGCTCGAGCCAAAACGAAAAGAGATAAAGTTTTATTCAGCGGTTACCATGGGTGGACAGATTGGTATTTAGCAGCGAATTTAGCTGATAACTCAGGTTTGGATGGGCAGTTAATGCCTGGACTTAAACCAAACGGGGTCCCTAGAGACCTCACTGGAACTGCAATACCATTTCATTTTAATGATATAGATTCTTTAAGAGAAACAATTCGGGGTAATGAGTCCGAAATTGCAGCAATTATGATTGAGCCAGCTAGAGGAGAAGAGGCACCTGAGGATTATTTGCAAACCTTGAGAGAAATTGCATCAGAAATTGGAGCGATATTAATTTATGATGAAATAACAAGTGGATATAGAATGTGTGCAGGAGGAATACATCGAAGATATAACATAAATCCTGATATTGCTGTTTTTGCTAAGTCTATGGCTAATGGCTACGCAATGTCTGCAATTCTTGGAAAAGAAGAGGTTATGCAGGCAGCACAATCAACATTTATTTCTAGTACTAATTGGACAGATAGAGTAGGCCCAGCAGCAGCACTAGCAACATTAAAAAAATATCAAAAAACACAAACAGATAAACATATTATATCTATAGGAAAAAAAACCCAAGAAATATGGAAAAATGCTGCTCTTAAAAACGAACTAGATATTGAAGTTAGTGGATTACCGACACTATCGTCCTTTAATTTCAAAAACGAGCAGGGTATGGATATGAATACTAGGTTTGTTGTAGAAATGTTACAAAAAGGATTTTTAGGTTTTAGGCAATTTAAGCCTTCTTTGGCTCATAGTCAAACTGAATTAAATTTATATAAAAGTGCAGTGGAAGATATATTCAAAACTTTATCAAATTTACCAAAAGATAAAATACTGAATTCTGAAAAAGCACATACTACTTTTAAAAGATTAACAAAAGAATAAGGCAAGGAAGTTTCATGAACAGAATTACATGGAAAAAAATAAATTCTTTTGAGAAAAATTATAAATCAATAGATCATGAAAATTTACGCACATGTCCTATTTGCGGATCAAATCACTCAAAAACAATAATGAATCTAGAAAGTTTTCAGTTTTACTTAGATTCAGATAAGACCCCAAAGCTTTTTGATGTCAAAGAGAGTATTTGTTTATCTTGTTATGCTGTATACCTAAACCCTTGTTACTCTCAAAGTGGATTTAATGATTTGTTTTCTGAGGCGGGTCAAAGTTATGGCTCGACTGAAGAGCATACTGATGAACAAATAAACTGGCTTAAAGACAATAATCTTCTAAACGAAGGAAATTGTGTTTTAGACGTTGGTTGTTACGATGGGAATTTTCTCTCAAAGTTACCAAAAAAAATAAAAAAAGTTGGAGTAGATATTGATGAACCAGCAATTAAAAGAGGAAAAAAACGTCATCAAAAAGCAAACATAAAGTTCTTTTTAGGTGATTTTGAAACCTTTTTTTATGATGAGATTGAGCCTGACACTATTACTATGTATCATGTATTGGAACATTTACCAAGGCCTGTAGAAGTTTTAAAAAAACTTCATTCAATTTCTAAACCCACTACAAAAATAGTAGTAGAAGTACCAATTATAGAAGATGGTAATACAAATGACATAAATGGTTTTTTCAGTATTCAGCACACAACACATTTCAGTTCAAATAGCTTGCTAAATTGCATGACTCTTGCAGGATGGGAAGTTAAAAAAATTCACAAAACTGATGACTATAATGGTTACAGAGTTATTGGATCAATTAGCACAAAAAAAGTGGATCATAGTTCATTAACTTTAAATAAAAAAGATTGGATTAGTCTAAACTCCAGCTTATCCTCTTGGTATAGTGCAATTGATTCTGTTGAAAAAGTTGTTCAAAATATTAAAAATACAGATAAATTTGTTATCTGGGGTGGGGGAGCACATACAGAATATTTATATCAAACAACTTCTTTTTTTCATATATATAATAAATCTGATTTCATTATAATTGATTCTGATCCAATCAAACATGGAAAAACATGGAGAGGATTAAACGTATATGATCCTTCAATACTCAATAAGATAGATTGGACAAACACAAGTTTAATTATATCAAGCTACGGAGGTCAAGAATCTATTGCTGAAGAGGCTTGTAAAATAGGCATTCCTGATGTATGTGTTATTAAATTATATGAAACAATTCGTCGTTATTAATTTATTTGAGAAAATATAGGTTTCTGTTATGAAAGGAAAAATAATTTTTTTTGGTGCAGCGGGCTCAGCAGTTGCTTACTGCCAACATACAAAAACTAAACCCGATTTTTTTGTGGACAATGATTCAAAAAAATGGGGTACTTTTGTTGAAGGTATTGAGGTTATGCACCCCGAAATTTTAAAAAAAACTCCAATAGAAAGAGTGGTAATTACATCAGGATATGAAAAAGCAATTTTCCCTCAAATCTTAAGTTTAGGAGTTGAAGAAACAAAAATTCTAAGACCGGCAAAGTCTTTGTTAGGTTTTCATATATTCAAAGATGAGGAAAATAGAAAAGAATCAGCAAAAAAACTTTTTCAGATAACTTCAGAATTAAGAAAAAATTGTAAAATTGTATCAGTGGGGGGGACTGCTCTTGGATTCGCCCGAGGAAATGACTTCATTCTTTGGGATTCAGATATTGATCTATTTGCCCCAATTCAATCAAAACTTGAAATATTTAAGCTTCTCGAAAGTCTTGGATATAATCCTGAATATGAGCTCGATTCAATTAAAGCAACTGTAATTCTAAATAATGGAGTGGAGGTACCAATTGGAATAGATCTTCTAGATTGGAGTAAAGAAACTTTTATTGATATTTTCGAAGATTATTCATGGGTATGGCCTACAAAAATGTTTACACACTGTTCAGAAATTGAGGTTCATGGAGTTAAACTTAATGTGCCAAATCCTGTTGATAAATATTTAAGCAAGATATATGGTAATTCATGGCAAACACCAAATCCAAACTTTGCTTA
>MDSZ01235451.1_pt1 | contig 19783 bp, 23 predicted proteins | sample 811201 | NCBI WGS metagenome assembly MDSZ01 (sample SAMN05326647, study PRJNA326480) | marine metagenome | isolation source: seawater | place: Indian Ocean: North | collected 2010 | reverse complement strand
CCAGTGTATTGTTATCTTTGGTGTTGGTCCGCTGTTGGCACTACCATGATAGATGCCTGGCTTCAGGTCCCAAAGGTCACCAGTCTTCCATTGATTCATACAGTGATTGCCATAATGGAAGAAATGGCCAAAGTCCCAATCTCTTGGAAATATCATATATCTTCTAAGCCTTGAATAATCTGCTTTTGCGTCACCGGTACGTCTTATGAAACTTGTATAGGTGTCCACATGGCTCCAGTGCATACTGCCTGGTGGTTGCACAAATAAACTGACACCAAGTTTATCTTCACCGAACTGTGGAAACAATTCTCTCAATGGTTGCTCCCAATGTTCAAAATCTTTATTTGCTATCTTGAAATATTGTGTATTGTGCTTGTTGAACGTGTTGTTTTTCAACATCAATAATGCCTGTTCTCTGATGGGAGTGTCAGTTGCGTAATCAGAACCATGCCAAAATTCTCCGGTAGCATTGTCATAGTCCCAATACTTTTCAGGTAACCCGTGCTCGTTACATTTCTGAATGCACCATTTGGACAATCCTTCCCAGTCGAACTTATCTGCCCAATTGCCAATAAAACAACTTGCGTCGTTATGATCTTTTTTCATTGGATCCCAATGCCATGGATGTTGTTCTAAAATTTCAGGTAAAACTTTACCTTTTGGGTCGTGTCTAGTTTCAGTTAGTTTGAACCCCAGTGGATCAACCACACTGGCACGTTTTGGATGTTTTTTAAATTTTATAATTTGTTTTACTGCCATATCTAATTGTAGTGTAACACATAAGGCAATAGGAGTCAATATCGGTTATGCGTCACACTACTGATTGATTGTTGGCGAGATACTCGCGTACGGCGTGGCCCTTTTCTAGCGGCGTTCCCAATGGTACTAACAGGTCACTGTTTTGCCGACGTCATCTGGATGATGGCGTTACATTTTTATTTATTTTCTTTTGATCATGCTTTGGAATAATCGATCCAGAATTATTGCAATTACCACTATGGCAAAACCATTAAGCAATCCAGTTGTTATGTATTGGTTGTTTATTGCCTTTAAAATATTTGCACCAAGTCCAGACACACCTATCATTGATGCGATCACTACCATGCCCAAAGACATCATTATGGTTTGATTAACACCAACTAGTATTGATTGTAGTGCAATAGGAAATTTTATCATCAGTAAAATTTTGATGTTATTCAATCCCAGCGCCATTGCTGTTTCGATATATCTATATGGGACCTGTTTCAATCCCAGGCTTGTCAATCTCACCACCGGTGGTATTGCGTAAACACAGACAGCAATCAATCCTGGTACCTTACCTATGCCCATCAAAGTTATGATAGGTATTAGATACACAAAGGTTGGAATGGTCTGCATCATATCTAGTACAGGATTTATTATTTTTTGTAATATATTCCTGCTATGTAGAAGAGTTCCAATTGGTACACCGATAATAATACATATGAATGTTGCAACAAGTATTATAGACAAGGTTTTCATTGTGTCTTCCCATAGTCCAATTAAACTGATACTACACAAACCAATTATTATCGCTATAGTAAGTCTGATACTTTTGCTTACTAGATATGATATAAAAGATGTTGCTAAGAGTATTATCATCCATGGAGTTTGCACCAATATATTTTCAACGAAAATCAAAAAATGTAAGAGTGGTACAAAAAAGTTTTCTATTGTTTCACCATGATTGGCACTGAAAGTAAAAAATAAATTATCAATTTTTGTTTTGAGGTGTAGCAGTGAACTGGCCGATAGTTGTGGAAACTTATCAAACCAGTTCATACTTTATTAAAGGCTGTTTTTTATTTTTTGTTGTGCTCTATCACCTACCCATTGTGTCCAAACATCTGGATACTCAACTAAAAAATAATATGCCGCGTCGCCGCCCTCTAGTTTGTTATTTTCCATGTAATCCAACACATTATTCAACACTGACGTGTCCCATGTGCGGTTCTCTAGATAACCAAGTGTGGCCTGTTGGGCATTATCTTTAAATTTTTTTGTAATAATTGATGTTACTACAGGTGTGGTCCATGCAGAAGGTTTTGGTTCTGCACATTCTTCTACAGATTTGACAATGCAGTTATTCCAATTATCATCACCGGCATACTCTATTCCCCATTCAAGCATTTGCATATTGTATTTGCCTGCCAATGCAGTTGGAGTCCAATAGAATCCAAACCAATTTTGATCTCTCACACTTGCTTTTGCAATGGTGCCATCAAGTCCTGCAGATGATCCCGGATCAAGCATCTTCCATCCTTTTGATTCCATATCAAATGCTCTAAACAAGTTAAGATTACTTTTTTGACAACCCCACCCTGACGGACAAGTCACGAATGCTCCTTTACTTGGATCTTCTGGATGTGGGAACAGTTGTGGATTATTGATTACATCAATTACTGTCTTTAATTCAGGATGTCTTTTTAACGTACCTGGTGTGACAAACCATCCCTCACCTAATCCGTTTATAGGATTTTTATTAATTGTGTTTAACGTTCCTTCTTGTTCTGCTTTTTCAAGAAGTGTGGTCACAGTTGATGCCCATAGTTCCGGTGCTATGTCCGGTGTACCTTTGTTCATCATCGCAGTGAATGTTGGCACAGTATCTCCAACGACAAGATCAACCTTACAGTCATAACCACGTTCCAATATAATTTTGTCAACGTTGGCCATCAGTGTGGCCGATCCCCAATTCATATCTGCTATTTTTACATTACAATCATTGGCATATGTTATTTGTGAAAATAATAATGACACAAGGAAGGTAATCATAGAAACAACTCTACTCATAATTTTCAATTCCTTTAGGTTAAAGTACCCCACTTCAGTGTGGGTGTACAAAGACTCCAAAAATACTTATTGCAATTTTTTATACTGCCTTAAAAGATGAGCATACACCTTTGTCCAATAATCCTTAAACCATGGATCGTTTGCCGTTTCCATCATGCTTTTTGCGTTGCGTATTAATCTATCTTTGCTTGGTTCAAAAAGTTTTGCTAATGGCGTCATTTTAATTTTGCCAAAATTTCTGCTTCTTTACGTTTGGCAATTTCCGCTTTTTGTTGTGCTTCTTCTTCCAGTTCTTCCTGAGACTTGACCTTTTCAGGCTCAAGTTTAGTAGGTGCCTCAATTGGAAAACCTGCATTATCAAACCATCTACCATCCGCTGTGACAACACAAGGACTGTAAAAACTTTTTTTCTCTTTGGTAACAGGATTTGTGCTTTCAATCAATCTTCTTTTGGAATATAATTTGCCGTGGTAGATTGTGCCATCTGCCTGTGTAAGACGCCTCTGGCCTTGGAATATGCTTCCGTATACTCTATCTATCATTATGTATTCATGACCATCTTCGTCTTTTTTCCTCTTTGCCTTGTCGTAAGATTTTGGTAACTTATGTATGCTTTCAGGTATGCTGGTATAAAACATATTTGTATAGGTATGAACCTTTGTCGTTTCAAATTTATTTTTTGGTTTTTCCGTAATTTTGTTTAGATTGTCTAATAATTTTTTAGTTTTTTCACTCATGTTAGAAATAATTTAAATTGAATACAAGTCTATACGGAGCATCACAATTATTTGTAGTGCCACTGTGTTTGGTACTTGCATCAAAAATAATTAGTTTGTTTTCAACACTTGCAATTTTTTCACCTGTCTCAAATTTTGTGTATCCATTGTTTGTGTTCAAATATAAAATAGCAGTTTTTAGATTGGCAGGCGGATTTGGTATATCTATGTGTGCGTCATGCTCGATTATATTTTCATTTCTTGGTAAAAGATTAAACTTGGCTCTTACCAATGATGTTATTTTTAGACTCTGTACAAAAATATCTAGACCACCTAGGGTAAATGAACTTTTAAACTCATTATCTCTGTAAATTGTATGTGTGAACTGAATGTGTCCATCATCGGGATAACTTACACCATGATTGAGTGCCCATGGAAATTTGGCATCAAGCACTATCTCTTTGATGTCTTTTAAATCTTGTTGTTTGAGAAAGTTATCTATCTGTTGCATAATATTTCACAAAACACTGTGGTTGCGACTACGAGCATCGCGGTTTAGACTGTCACGGCCCTCCGCTTTAAAATGCAAATATGCCCTAGACGGGTTAAAAAGTTGAGATTACAAACGAATACAACGCAGTGCAATCACAATGTTTGCTTTGTTATTACCATTATATATGAACTTTGGTTATTTGTCAACCAGTATTGCTGTTGCCATTCCGGCAACATAAAGATATCTGTAATTAATGTTGTTTTTATTAACAAATTCTTGCCATGCCTTGTGCTCTCCCTGTCTCCAATTCTGATGATTGAAGTAGTCATCGAACACAACTATTGTGCCTGGGACAATTTTACCAGACATAGTGTTCAATATATCGACTGTGCTGGAATACACATCACAATCTATATGAATATATTTCGCAACATCTTTCTTGTAATCAAAATTTGGAAGTGTTTTATCAAACCAACCATTGACAATTACACCGTTGCTTGGCACATCAAATGGAATATTACCTCCATGATCAAAAGCACCCTTGTGTATCATGTTACCTTCCCATATCTGTCCAGGCAATCCTAAGAAAGCATCAAAACCAAATACATCTTGTTCTTTGAATAGTTCACATAGTTGTATAAAACTTTTACCATTGTCTACACCATACTCTGCGACAAATCCATCTTTAATTGTGCATCTTTCAAATGCTTGTTGTCTCAACAATGCTTTGCTATCGTCAAGTGTTGTAAATGTTTCCGGCTCTTGTGCTGGAATGTATTCTGGTTGTTTGTCTAATCTGTAAAGATACTCTGCACTATCTTTTGTTGCAAGTTTTTGAATCTCTGCATTCAATCTGTTATTTGTGCCAAAGTGTTGTGGCAATGTATCGTTTGGTCCTATGCCTTTGTGTCCTAGGTGTTTCATTTGTTGTACGGCTCCATTAGTTTATCAAATTGTTTTTGAGATATCATCTCTAATATTACAGCATCTGCACCCTCTTTGTAAAGAGTTTTCACATCTTTAAGCACCATGCTATATGGAAAATATCCCCAATGATATGTTTCTGTTTTACCATTTTGTGTAATCTTTACCTTATAGAAACAATCAAACTTCATAGTTTTAGTTCCTTGTAAATGTCAAAATGATCTTTTAGTGTGAAAGTATCAAAGTCTATTTTTTTACCACCCGGTGTGTATATGTTTGCTTCTATACCTGCTATTTTATATCTTCTAAAAGGATGCCACCAGTTGTTGTTAATTTTTGCAAGTCCTTTGCCTGCTAATAGTTGATCACTTGCTTCACTCAAATCCACAAGAGGCATACCCAACATCAATTCAAAAGTTATATGTCCTTCGAGATATGCGTCTGTCAAAAGATTTTGTGGTATCACGTGTTCATTAACTCTACGTTTGTCTTGTTGGAATCTTTCAACATAATGAATACTGTAGATGTCTTTACAAATGTCCTGTGCTCTTCGTATACTTCTGTTGAGTATTTTATAAATTTCATATCTGTCATCGGCAGATCTTTTTTCTGTCAACATAAGACGTAATCTATCTGCTTCACTTTTGACAAATCGCAAACTTGCTATGTTGCCTTCGAAAGTATTTTTTCTACGAAATTTAGGCAATGGCATGAACTCATCACCAAGCCATTTTATTTTATCTTCTTGAATCATACACTCTGTCCAGATAGCATCGCTTGAAATCTAGCACAAATATTGTCATCCAATATTCCAACTTTACAATTTTGATGATGTGGCACATTAAAGTATTCGTCCTTACCGGCAAACTTCTTGAATATTTCCCTCATTGTATTACACATACCTTTAGGACCCTCCATCGCTGTGCCGTTATGATGTTGCCATTGTTCACGTGTGCATTGTGTAAAGTTTTTTGCATTACCTGTTGCACGTTTTATAACTCTTAATTGTTTTTCCATCCATCCGGGTGGAAGGTCTTCTAGATCCTGTTCACTTCTTGCAATACGAACTTGGTCCACCAATCCAATGTAAAGACCTTGATCAATCTCTTCTTCGTCATCATACACGGTTTTGATTGCATTCAGTATTTTCATAAGTTCAGGACCTTTTGCTTCGTCAAAACCAAAATGGGCATATTGAAAGTGTGAAAAGAAATGTGGTTTATCGCCTTTAAGTTTATCGCTTTTTCGAATTCTTTGTCCTTCTAGATCTATACCACATTCATCAAATACTTTTTGTATCTTGTGTGCTTTTTTTACTCTTGGATCTTCACGTTCCTCTTCTGTGCCGTGTTCCCATCTGTAAAGTAAAGTTCTGTGTATATCTTCTTTACTTGCTTTAGCAATACCAGAATCATTACATACCTCAAATGCATATGCAGGAAATGTTTTTTCTTCTGTTTCTATCACACATACTTGTATTTTATCGATGCCTAAAATAGCACACGTCATTAACCTGTGCTGTCCGTCATACACATAAATTCTTTCATCTTCTTGTCCATTTAAAAGTTTGACACCTGCCGCGGGCATACAAATTCTAGGATCAAATCTTTCTATAATTTTTGCAACGTGCTTATGTTTAATATCTCTTTGCACCGAATAATCAATCCAAATGTTGCTGATATCAATAACTTGCACTCCTTGTGGGAAATTTTTGCCTTTTGCTAAATCTTTTTGTAATTTGTTTTTTGCACTGGCTAGAATACCGTCCCAACCTTTGATTGTATTTGATAGTGCTGTTTGAACTTCTGGAAGGATATCCAGCAAACGTCTTTTTTCTCTTTGCATTTATTTTTCTCCTATGTAAAGTGTCTGCTGACAATAAGGCTACAACGCCATATCAGTGACATTTCTCTATATTATAGCAGAAATTTGTTATTTGTCAACCTAGTGCTGTTCACAACTGGCACGAATGGCCTCAGGATTGGTAATTGAAGTGAATTCCCATTGTGCTTGTATGCAAGATTCCGCATCAGGATGTTCAACACGATACCAACCGTGTTTTTCTAAATGCTCGGCGGTGTACCATTCACCCGCCACAACAAAGTATACAACTAAAAACCATTTCATTATTTTGATTTTTTCTTTCCTAATAGATCTCTTACAGTTTCTTTGCAAGAGTGGTGCCAATACACACCTGATTCACGCAGGGACTCGTTGTTTTGTCGAAGTTTTTCCATGATACGTTCGATCCTTTTGTACTTGGCAGGTGTAAGTCTGCCATCAATGGCTTTCTCACAAATGTCTAATACTTTATCAATATCAGGACAGGTAATATCCGGCACTTTAGGTGCCTTTTTTCTTAACTTGCCCCAATAATTTGTTCGCTTTTGTACCCATTTCCACATCGACCATTCCCCTTGACACAGTATTTAAGTACCGGTAGTTGTGAAATAAAGTTATGTTATATGTAATATGCTAACAATTTAAGAAGGGCAACTTCTGTTGCCAGGCGTTGCCCATGCCCCGTGATTAGTGGATTAAGCCGCTAATCTCATTTTAGACATGCCAACTGTTAAGTCAGCAAAGCCTAATGCTTTTGTGTTAGCATTTAAAAATTTGGACGTAACCTCGTGCCAACTGGGTAAACTCCATTACGTATTCATAACACGTCGATACCTTGTCACCCCCGGAAGGGATTACATAAGCCACCAACTTAATTTGGTGGAGGTGCCCGGAATCGAACCGGGGTCCGTCGAAACTATCCCATAACTTCAACGTCTACAAAAATAATTATACATTTTTTTTCAGATTTCGTAAACCATTTGGTTGACTTTTTTTAAAAAATAGATAAAATAGTTGTGTATGTCAAAAAATAGAAAATTTACAATAATAGATGGTGGTGAGTCTAAAGAAGTAGAAGCAACTTCATTCAAGAAAGCAGTGAAATCCTATCAAGGCAATGCCAAGAGTAAAGTGATCACTATAGAGTGGGAGGCCAAAAAAGGCGGCGTCTATACTAAAGAGCAGATATTACCATTGGGCAGAAAGAAAAAAATAGGAAGATAGGATGAGAGTAAGTCACAACCCGCTGGTAAAATGGATAGTGAGATTAAGAATGTTCTGGGCAGATTTTAGAGGACATCACGGTAAACGTTGGGACTATGAACCTGGAGACTACTACATGGGCAGTCACAAAGGACATAGAAAACACGAAAAACACTAATTTATTTTATTGAGTACCAAACACCTTTTCCAACAACACTATAATTGCCTTCAAAGGCTTCATTCACACTTTTGCTTACAGTACCCCAATTGAAATCATCGCCCATTGCATAACCACCAGGTTTTAGTTTTGGCCAGAATGCTTTAATTTCATCCCGCACAAATGGATAAGCATGGTCCGAGTCATGAAATATGAAGTCTAAACTTTCATCTGCAATTTGATCAACTATTTCTAATGAGCGTGATTTGATAATTTTAATACGATCACCCCATTGTTTGGCACCTTGTCTAAATTGCTGTTCGTTTTTGTTATGATCCCATTTATGAATTTCTTGAAGGTTTTCTAATGTGAGATGCCCATTAAGCCATCTAGGTTTTTTATTGTATTGCCAGTCATATTCTGGATTATCGTTTTGCTGTTCCCAAGCATCAACGCATATCATTTTTAGATCAGTATTTCTCATCAGGAAAAATGTTGTTGTACCTATCCAAACTCCAAGTTCAAGTCCCAGGCTCCAGTTGTTTTTTTTTGCAAAATTGGCAATTACTCTATATCTGTCCATGACATCTCCACTGGTTTTAATTTACCTCTTGTTCCTTTTTCATGATAGATAATGCATTCGTCATGTAATTTTTTGTCTTCTGCTCCCTTGACATTTTTATGCCTCATCCATGTACCATTCAACGCTACAGCGTTTTCTTTATGAATTTCGTTTAACATCTTTTGATCTATACCAATCTTCCAAGATTGTTTTGTAACTATGTTCAATAATTTTGTTCCATACCTTCTTATTTTATCTAGATCTCTAGGATGAAAATGGCAGAAGGTTGCCATTAATCTACCGTTATGAACAGTGAAAGCAGTGTTTTTAAATAGATTTTTCCTCATCTTACTGGAAGGCTTATTTTTTGCATATGCATCAACATCAGCAATAATGATACTTTGATCTTTTGTTTGCATGATACTTGCAACTATGAATCTTTTGCTTTGGCAATAGGATTCGTACACATAGTTTTTTAAGAGTGCTTCAGGTTGCACAGCATACAAACCAGGATGTTCTATTCTAAATTTATTCACAAGAGTTTTCCAATCAAACTTGTTTGTATAACAGTAAGTGTAAGATACATTCAATTTTTCTAGTCTATCTAAACTTTGTTTACTGGGATCAGTTACATGAACATGGATAGGGAGTTCCCATAGTGTAGTGAATGTTTTGTAGAATCTTGGAAAGTATTTGTTAAAATATTTTTCATCACAACCAGTCATAATAAACTTTTTGTGAGTGGGCCAGTGACCTAATATGGTGTCAAACATTTTAACTTATTGTGTTGGCAGATTCATTCTCGTCAAGTTCTAATGAAACAAGATCTCTATCTCGCTGATTTAAATTATTTAATAGTCTTTGACTTTGGTTGGTAACTGTGCCTCGGGTGCTGATTCCTAATTGCAAACAACATTTGGCAATAATTTGTTCTACAAATAAGAAGTCAAATCCTTTGGTGTCGATCCTATCGTCTTTTTTGGCCTTTTCTGCAACAGCATCTAAGTCGTTGTGATCTAAAACATCTGGCAAACCTCTGCTTTCAAGCACAGCGTCTATAACACTTGCTTTATCAGAGTCTGCATCAGTTGTGTATATTGGATTCAGTTGGTCGAAATTTTTTTCATAATCATTAAAATAGTTTTGCCAGTTTGTATCTTGTGCAGTTCTTGCCATTAACTTACGTAGATCAGGATCGTCTGCGAGAGATGTATATGCTTCGTTGTCGGATAATGTTTCTGTGTAACTTCTCAAACTGGTTATGTTTGAATTTTCTAAATTCATTTGTGTTAAAATTTCTTCTCTAATGGCTTGTAATTCGCCAATTGGATCTCCTTGGAGAGCGTCATTTATCCGCGTGTTTAAGGATGCCATATTGCCCGCGGCTTGATTAACCCTGTTGTCTAAGGTTGTCTGGAAGTCTGTAGAGTCATCTCTAATAGTTGTTAGAAAAGTGACCAACTGTGTATTTGAATACCTAACTGCCGCTGTTCCAGTTGATAGAGTACTGTTTACCCTTGCTGTTGTATCAATCAATTGCATTTTTTCTTTCAGCCTTGTGAATACAGGTTTTGTGCTGTCTTCTGTTTCTAAAAAAATATTGTTAAGAGAGCCTAAATGGTCATTTACATCTCTGGCTTTTTCTGAAGCAGAAACGCCAAACAGGTTTGGAATTAAGTTTTGCAATGATTGTACCAATTGCAATATTTCTAAAAAACTTCCTTGACCTTGATCGTCGGGAGTGCCTGTAATTGTAGAATCGCCCGGTATTATCGATCCATCCAATATAGTATTGGTATGCCTTACCACATCTTGTAAGTAACGTCCAATCTGTAAATGAGGCTGAGCGTTGTACAAAGTTTCTAGTGCATCATTTTTTTGTGTTTGTGATAAAACTGTGTTATTGTGTATTGCCTTGTCTACATCAAACTGAGATTTGATAAACTGGTATCCATCGTCCTTGTCAACTGCTTTGATATCATTCACGGCATTCTCTAATCCTTGATTAGAAAAATTTGGTGTTGATTCTATAAGTGATTTTAGTCCTTTGTTGACAGCCATTTTTAAAATCCATTCGCAAAGACATTTGGTGATCCACGTAACATAAAGCCACGGTCAGCACTATCTCGTCTTCTTGCTACAGGTCTGTTTCTGATAAAGACATTTGGTGATCCTCTTTTTACTCTCGCACTATGAGGGACACAACAAAAAGTTGGTCCACATTTCCTTAATATAGTGTGCGGTAATAATCTGTCACCTGGTCTTAGAATTGCTTTGCCGTTTGCAAATACCTGAAACTGTGATGCTTTCACACCAATTGCTCTAGTACACGGGTGACCTGTTAGTGCTTTGTCTACTACATTTCTTGATACTGCTGGCATAGTGTAGGTATTTATAGCAGTAGAAAACTGCTATGATTATAACTTAAATTTAGCGAATTGGCCTTTTTTGACATCCTGCTTGATGCCACCAACGATGTATGATTCTACTTCCGTTTCCTGTGGAGCCACCTGCATTCCTTTGCTTGACAGCCAGTGTTGTGTCCATGGTAAAGGATTTTGTGTTGCCGGAATGTCATATATTGGATCAAATCCCAATGCTCTTAATCTTTTGTTTGCTGTCCATTCAACATAAGACCCTAGTAATCTTTCGTTCAATCCGATAATTGATCCATCTTTGAATAAATGTTTTGCCCATGCCTTTTCTTCGTCAACACAGTCTTTGAACATCTGTATAACTTGTTTGTCTGTGCCTTTCATTGCTTTAGTCATTTCTTTGTCATCACCTTTTTGCCATGCTTTGATCACGTGAGTAGACAAGTTCAAGTGTGTTGCTTCATCTCTTGCTATCAATGAAAGTATTTTTGCTGATCCTTCCATAAGTTTAAGTTCACCAAATGCAAATGTACAAGCGAATGATATATAAAATCTCAAACCTTCTAGCAAATTCACAGTCATCATTGCAAGATATAATTGTTTTTTAAGATCTATCATGTCTACTTTTTTACCTATTGCGTAATCTAGTGCCATTTTACCAAACTTGTCATAGTTTGCAGTTACTGACTTGGCTCTCTTTAAAATTTCTTTATCATTTAATATAGTATCAAATACTTCTGTTGGATCTGGATAAACATTTTTAATAATGTGTGTGTATGATCTAGAGTGAATAGTTTCAAAGAAGTCCCAAGTAACTATGCAACCTTCCAACTCAGGATTGCTTACATATGGCAAGAACATAAGACTTGGTCCTCTGCCTTGCACTGAATCTAGCAGTGTTTGATATTTTAAGTTTGCTGTGAATATGTGTTTTTGTTCTGGTCTAAATGTTTGATAATCTGCTCTGTCTTTTTGTAAACTAACTTCTTCCGGTCTCCAAAAATAACCCAGCATGGTTTGATTGAGTTTATCAAATTGTGGATACTTAAACACATCATATCTTTGTACACCTTGATCCTCACCAAAAAACATAGGCTCTTTAAGGAAATTGATATCGTTCTGGTTAAACACAGTTTTTGTCATATAGTTATAAAATTAAATTGTGCAGGCTTCACACTCACCTTCGTCGTCTGCGATACTACTTATCTTATTGTGTCCGTTAACTTGTTCCTGATCTTGTGGTTCGAGAATTACGTCTTCACCCTCATCTTCCTCTTTCACAGCACTCAGACCTGCTGGTTGTACGTCATCCTCTTCACCTTTGAAATCATATGTGTTTTGATAGTATGATGTTTTCCAACCATACTTGTATGCTGATAACATGTCTTGTGCCATTGCTGACAAAGGCACTTCATTGTTTTCATATTGTAATGGATTGTAACTCCAGTTACCAGATATTGCTTGATCAAAATATTTTTGCATCATTGCTACAACATTAATATAACCTTCGTTGCTTGGCATATCCCACAATAAAGTATAATCATTTTTCAATTTAGGATATCCCGGAACAATTTGTTTTAATGGACCTTTTTTACTTTTCTTAATTGACAGTAATGCTCTTGGTGGTTCGATACCATTTGTTTCGTTACTAACAACAGAAGAACTTTCACTAGGCATCTGTGCCGATAATGTTGAATGTCTTAATCCGTGTTTTGCAATATCTTTTCTAAGACTCTCCCATGCCATTCTCTGTTTGTGTGGCACAATTTCATCAACTTCTTTTTTGTAATGATCAATTGGCAATAAGCCATCTGCATATTTTGTTCTATCAAATCCGTCACACTTGCCTTTCTCTTTTGCAAGATCACAACTTGCTCTTAACAAGTAATATTGAAATGCCTCTGAAAGTCTATCTACTAATTCCCACGCCTTTGGATCACTGTATTTCACGTTATTTTTTGCAAGATAGTGTGCAAGACCTATATAACCTATTCCTAAACTTCTTCGTGCTTTAGTGCTTACCTCTGCCGCCTTAACGGGGTAGTCTTGATAGTCTATAATCTGATCCAATGCTCTTACACTTAGATTACATAAATTTTCTAATTCACTTACATCATTTAATTGTCCAACGTTAATTGCGGAAAGAATGCAAAGTGCAATCTCACCTTGTTCGTCATCGATGTGTTGTATGGGTGTGGTTGGAAGTGTAATTTCTTGACATAAGTTAGACATTGAAACTTTGTCTTTAAATGAACTATGTGAATTTGCATGGTCCATATTCATAATATAAATTCTTCCTGTTTCTGCACGTTCTTTTAAAAGATCAAAAAATAAATCTTGTGCTTTTACTTTTTTCTTAGGAATAGTTTTGTCTTGTTCGTATTTTAGATAAAGATCATCAAAGTCTTCTGTACCAAATGCATCATAAAGTCCTGGAGCCATGTGTGGTGATATCAAACTAATTTCTCCATCGTCTATAAATCTTTCATAAAACATTTTAGATATTTGTATAGAGTAATCCATACGTCTTACTCTGTTGTCCTCTGTGCCTTTGTTGTTTTTTAAAACTAGGATGTCTTCTATCTCTGGATGCCAAATTGGAAAGTGCACCGTTGCGTTTCCGCCACGCACACCATTCTGTGTGCAACATCTAACAGTTGCTTCGAATTTTTTTAGGAACGGAATCACTCCTGTGTGTTGTACTTCACCGCCTCTTATCTTAGAATTGATCCCTCTGATCCTTCCGGCGTTGATCCCAATCCCAGCACGACGTGCCACGTAAAGACCGATAGCCATATCGGAACTAAAAATACTAGGCAAAGTGTCGTCACTATCAACGAGTACACAACTAGCAAACTGCCGTATAGGAGTTCGTACACCAGCCATGACAGGCGTTGGAATATTAATTTTATGTAACGAAATAGCATCATAATATTTTTTGACATAACTTAACCTTTCTTTTTCTGGATAGTCGGCGAACAGTGTGGCCGCGATCATCATGTACATGTCTTGCGGTGTTTCATAAAGTTGTCCAGATGATCTGTCCTGCACGAGATACTTGTCAACAATCTGTCTTAATCCTGCGTAGGTAAATTTTAAATCTCGATCACGTTTGATCCAAGTGTTCAGTTTTTTAATTTCTGTCTTTGTGTATTTTTCCACGATGCCTTTATCATATACACCTAGTCTAATATTTCTTAAAACTAATTTTAATAATGGAATGTATTCGTATTGTCCGTGTGCTTCTTTCCTTACATCATAAGATAGAAGTCTTGCCGCGGCATATTGGTAATTTGGATTTTCTAATGTGATCAAATCATTTGCTGAACGCACTAAAACATTTTGTATATCTTTGGTTGTCATGCCATCATAGAATTGTATGTTGGCATTCATTTCTATTTGTGACGATGATACTCCAGGAAGACCTTCACAGGCCTCTTCAACGACGAAATGAATTTTATTGATATCCAAAGGCTCCATCCTACCATCTCTTTTTTGAATCTGAATGTTGGAAGAGTTGGTAGTTGTCATTACTTTTTGTGTAAGCCTCGTTTTGATTTTTGTTTTTTGTGTATCCATATTTATCTAGTTTTTGTTTTCTGTTGTTTTTAAAATTTTTTCCTTATTTTTATCATAGGTCATATGTGCATAACTTGGTAGTCGTTTTGCTTTTTTATTTTATACTAATATTATGATAAAAAAAGATTTTTGTCTACGGATTAGTTATCACAACTTGCGATTTAAGTAGTCTATTAGATATTTTTCCAATGCAAGATATTCGTCGGCATTATGATGCCACATATATGCGTCTATATTTCTTTGCTCGTTTGATGGTAATTGATCGTACATAAATTTATTACCGCAAAAATTAAAAATATCAATTATGTTTCTGTTATTTTTTATAAGATTCAATTTTTCAAAACCTTTGTAACCTGCCAGATGTCCCATTTCAAAATTGTTGCACATATCAAACATCAAATATTTTATGTTGTTTGCTTCAAAAAATGATGCCAACGCAATAATCTCGGTAAACATTTTGTCCCAGGTGGATCTCACATTGGGAATGATGCCGTAGTAGTTCTCGACCAACTGTTTTACTTTTTCTTTTGATATTGACTTATCCAGTTTGTCAAAATCAATATACTCAGGATGTTGCATTCTGTACCAAGTGCCGTCAATGGTCACATCTTCTTTGGCAAGTGCCAATTCCCATCTGCTGGCCAGTGTGATTGGAATCACAGCAAATTTAGGATTACCAAATGCCGCACAGTATTCTATCGTGCTTCTCAGGGTTCTTTGAAAACTGCCACCAACTAAAGATATATTCTCAGTTTTTTTACAATCTATTGCTTGTAAAAAGTTTCGTGATGGTATCCAGCGTTCTGCAAAACTGCAACCGTTTATTAATAACATTAAATTGTTTATACTAGAATTTGTACTTGGTATTCCATTGTGGCGGCAGTACCAGTATTACTTGTGGTGTATTGCACACGAATCGTGTCATTACCAGCAGTGGAATCACCGTCAGAAGTTTTTGCTGAAAGTGTTACACCAGCATCTCCGTTGCTTTCTTCGTAGTCATCGTTGTGAGATGAGTTCTCACCAGCGGCACTAATTGTCAATATACCTGTACGATATGTTGTACCTCTGTTGATTTTATATGTAATTTTAACACCTTTATCATGAAAGCCAGGAAGATATATTCCTGTATCGGTGGCCGTCGATGTGTTGTCTGCTAATGTAATCTGTTTTACTGCTTTAGTGTGCATTCCAATACCCTGCACCTCTGGTGGTGTGTTGGATGGATCTGTTGAATCACCAAAGTTTGTATCTCTTTGTGATGTTCTTTCAAAAAAGTCAAGTATTGAAGTACATTCGTCATTGTCAAATTGTATTACCGGGACTTCATTAATACTATTAACACCTTCGAAATTATTTGCAACAGTTTCCGCATACCAATTTCCATAACTGATTACGTTTCTTGGACCAACTCCTGAGTCCGCTCCTGCGGCCGGTTTGACATAAATTGCTTGTTGTCCTATCGATGACCAACTACTTCCTGTAAACTGCACGTCTCTTGGACCTTTTGTTAAACCATTTGTAGAACCGTCCATTGATTCACCTAACAATGCACCATAGTATGATACACTGAAATCACAATCGTTAAATCGTACATTCGTTGCGTCATAACTGATATCTACTAATCTTGCAAATTTTGTAAATTGGCATTGGTTGAAAACAATGTTAGCACAAGGTAAAGCAGTTGTTGATCTCACAGTAATACCTTTTGAATTAGAATTGTCTACACCACCTGATGCATATGATCCTTGAAATTTGCAGTTGTTGAAATATAAATTAGTTGCGTTGTCAATGCTGATACCACCATAGGCAACTGTATTTTTGAAAGTTATACCTGTAATTTGAATTTGTGTAGGTGTAGTAGCACTTGATGATCCAATAGAACCAAAACCATTTCCGTCATCATCTTCTGTAACAGCCACAGCATTCGTGGCACCGGAGTTGCTTATAATAGTTTTATCAGGACCTTCACCAACTAAATGTGCGTAAGGTGGAATAGTAAGTGCTGAAGTAATTTTGTATATGCCAGCAGGAAAAAATATTGTACGTCTTGCTCTTGTATCGTCTTGATCTGTGTCTGAATAAATTTCGTCTAATGCTCTTTGAATTGCCGCGGTATCGTTAGTTGAGTTATCACCTTTGGCATCAAATTGTTTTACAGAAACAAAGTCATCTAATCTTTGCTGTAATGTTCTTGTTGTATCACCTGAACTTGCTGTAGAAATTGGTGTTGAATCACCAAGATAACCTTTGTAAACATAACTTAATGATGTTGAGAATGCAGAAGATCCTGCAGTCATTACTTCTGTGTTTCCTACTGCTGGAGCACCGTCCGCCACTGTGCCGTTTCCTATGAATAATCTCTGTTCGTCAACTACCCAACCTAATTCACCTGCGGCAAGTTGTGGTAAATCTGCTCGTTTTCCACGTCTGTGTTGTATTCTTGATATCTGTACTATCGGCATATAGAGTTATTTATTACAGTATAGACTTGTAGTATTGTTCCAATTTTTTGTACCACTCGCTAGTCCAGTGTTCGTAGTTGTCTATTTCAAATGTTTGGAATTCGTTATTCTGTGTGCATATAAACACACGTCCTTTTTTAATTTGTGTGTCATATAATTTGTTATGTGCTTCACTGTAGGCAACCAACTGTAAAAAGTAATCTTCTATCCATTCTTTTTTCTTTAGTTTTCTTGCCTGCTTGAAGTCACAGATTGCAGGTTCACCATTATACACCGCAACAAGGTCGGTAGTGCCTGCATACAATTCTGGATAATGCAAACTTACCTCTGATCCCCATACTTCGGAAATGTCTTTTAAACCGTTGTCTATAATCACATTGGCCATACCATGTGCTTTTTGTTGAATAAAATTTGATCCAGGAGTACGGTCTTCACCTTTGACATGTTTTTCAAGACTTCTATGCATCACTGTTCCAATGTTTGCTGATTCTGTTGTTATCTGTTGTGCCTTCTCAACTCCTATCCTCTTCCTCCATGCGTGTAAATGTGTCATGTCTTTGGTTGCCGAAAGCACAGTGGTTACACTGGGCACAGTTCTACCATCGGGTGTCGCATAGTGCCTTTTACCATTTTTTGCAGTCTTACTTAAATTTTCGTAAGGATATTTTTGCACGTATACAATACCTTTGCTTGTCAATGCTTCTACTGGTATTTTCATTATGTTATTATAGTTTAAGAAGTGCTTTCTGTCAATGCCTGTTCTAAAGCAGGCAATAATTTACGCCAAGATTTTGTATTTCTGTGCTTATCTTGGACGTCATTATATCTAATAAAAGATTTTTGAAAATGCTTTTTCTCTTCATCTGTGTACACATCTTTTCTTAAATTAACAATCTGATTTTCATAGAAATCTATTATTGTTTTGTGAGATGAGAAGTCATTTACAGATTCTTCTAATTTGTTTGCAATATTTTGTTTATATTTGGTTGGCAAAATATCATAATTGCATATTGTTGGATAGTGTACTTGGGCCATCCATGACATATTAAATTTATTTCCCAGTTCACCGTCGCTGAAATCCAACCACCATTTTATAATATCATCTAGTTGATCTATATTCAGTAATTGTATTGCTGGACTTAAAGTTATATTGCCATTGTTTCCCAATAAATTTTTATAGAATTGTAAGTTTTCACACACCTTTTTAAAATTACTTGGATACCTAATATATTCTGTGCGATCACCTAAACCATCAACACTTGCCCATACAATCCAATTCTTTAATTTAGGCAACCATTTTGTTAATTTTGGATTTACATTTGTTAAATTTGTGTTTAGTGTTATAGACAAGTTTTTCAATTTATCTTTTTGTTCAAGATACTCGAACAGTTCCCAAAACTCTGGAATGACTGTAGGCTCTCCACCTATTACAATTAGTTCTGTGATGTTTTTGCTGATGTAATCAAAAAGTTTATTTTTGACTTTTTTGTTTTGAAACCACTTATATTCTACTGCCAAATTGTTTGTCCATATATTGACGTTTCCGCTTTCTTTGTAAATCCAATTTAAAAAATCTTTATCTGTTTTGCCTATTTCTAAAAGTTCTTTTCCTATTTGATTTGAATATTGTTGTCCACACATTTTGCATTTGAGGTTGCATACATTTCCTAGGTGCAACTCCATATTCCTTGGCATGATATCAACTGATCCATCTTCATTGGTGAGAGATAAATTTTTGATTTGATCTCTAGTATCACGCATTGATTTGTATCCTCTGGATTCTTGTTCAACACACTTTGCACACGACGGAATTGCTTCGTTGTTTTTCATTTTTAATCTCATCAGTTTCATTTCTTCCGAATTCCATGCTTTTTGTGGTGAGTCGTTGTTGATATGCAATCTGTTTCCTTTATCATCATTTAAGTTGTCCATTGTGGCACAGCACAATCTAAAACTGCCACTCATATGAATGTACTGATGATTCCAGAGTTTGGCACAATAACTTTTACTCATTGTATCCACATACATTTTGACAAGTGGATAATCTGTAGTTTTGCACTTGTCCTTGTATGCCTTTCCATATCTCAGTAAAATAATATCCGTCTAGTATTTGTTGTAATGGTGTATGATGTATATTCACACTTGCATAATCTTTGATAATGTTTTTCGATTCGTGTATTTTTAAGTCTCCTAACCAACAGCAAGGACTTACGTTACCGTTTGCGTGTAAAAATATTTCTACGTTTTTTCTTGAGAACGAGTGGCAACATATTTTGTTAGTTGTTGCTTTTTGTACTTTAACATCTCTCTTATTATCAACATCTTGTACGATCTTGTTTTCAGGTTTCTCTAATTCATAGCCGTCTATTTTAATTTTATTTCTCTGCAACCAGTTGCCATCTTTATCAAAGTCGTTCCATCTGGTTGTGGTCTTTTTATTGAACAACACAAATCCTAATTGTTTGCTTAACTTTTCAGCAGTTTCTACTTGATGTTGATTATGCTTGAATACCAGGAAGTCCCAATATGCCACACCACCTGCATCCAAAAAACTCTTTACATTCTCGAACATTTTTTCCCATTTAACATTTCTTCTATATAGATGATTAGTGTCCTCTAATCCGTCAATTGAAAAAATTACCCTTACTCCAATTTT
>MDSZ01215145.1_pt1 | contig 19788 bp, 15 predicted proteins | sample 811201 | NCBI WGS metagenome assembly MDSZ01 (sample SAMN05326647, study PRJNA326480) | marine metagenome | isolation source: seawater | place: Indian Ocean: North | collected 2010 | reverse complement strand
TTAAAAAAGAAAAATGTTTTTGCTCTTATAGTTAATGGAGATTCTATGATAGACGCATGTATTGCAGATGGAGATATGGTTTTAATGGAGCCAATTACAGATTCATACTCTCTGAAGAATGGAACTATTGTTAGCGCTATGGTTCCAGGTTTAGGGACAACTTTAAAGTATTTTGTAAAGAGAGGAGGAAAAATATTTCTTGAGGCTGCAAATCCAGCTTATGAAGCAATTGAGTTAAATATTGGAGAAGTTGTTTTTCAGGGAAAATTATTGGCGGTTTGGCGAAAAGTTTAATTTTAGATAAATTCATATTTTGAAAATATAAATATTAAGGTTTCAATTGGTATATTTTAGTTAGTGGGGCCATAGCTCAGTTGGTAGAGCACCTGCATGGCATGCAGGGGGTCAGCGGTTCGAGTCCGCTTGGCTCCATTGCGAATTTCTAGTAACATTAATCGCTTTGAATAATTTGTAATATTTAAATATAGAGTATTTTATATTAAGCATTGATTTATAATACTTAAAAAATTAATTTAATGTATCAAGAATTTATAGATAAATTAATTAAACAAAATAATTTACAAGAAGAAAGTCGATTTGTTTCATTACAACTTTTAGAATTGCATAAAGAGGCCTTTAAAAGGGAATCTGTTCAAATACTTGAATTAGGTGTTTGTTCAGGCCAAAGTACAAAGGTTTTCTTAAATGCTATAAGTGACAAAAATTGCTCTAAATTAATTTCGATTGATATAAAGGATTACTCTGAGGTATGCTCATCATCAAAGTGGCATTTTATAAAATCAAATTCTCTAAATATTGATTATATCCTTAAAAAAGAACCAGATATTGTTAATAAAGGTATAGATATTTTATATATCGATTCCTATCATAAGAGAGAACATGTTCAAAATGAACTTTATCTTTATTATCCCTATCTGAATCAAAATTCAGTTATTTTTTTTGATGATGTAGATTCGGGACCTTATATGATGAATCAAAGGAAAGATAGTATTAGTACAGAAATAGAAAATCGGTCAATATTAGATTTGATAAATTCTGTGTTTTATACAAATAAAAATGAGATAAATCTCAATATCTTTAGAGGTAGTACTGGATTGGCTAGGATGGAGAAGCTTTCTATAAAGGGAACATCTTTAAAGACTGCTAAAAGATTTTTTAAGAGGAGAAACAAAATTTTGTGGAAAATAATTTATCTCTTATTGAGAAAAAAAGAATATTCTCCAAAATTAAGAAATGAAAAAAGTTTTTAAGAGGAAACTTCCTGATCTATGTAATTGTAAGATCAGCATTATAGGATTGGGATATGTTGGCTTACCTTTGGCTATAGAATTTGCTAGAACAGAAAATTGCAAAAGAACAAGTAAAATCTTGAATAGGTCAGTGTTTGGTCTCGATATTAATGAAAAAAGAATTTCTGATTTAAAAAACGGAATTGACAATACTAACGAGCTTACTGATAATGAGAAGTCCTTCTTGAATAAAATAACATTTACCAGTAACCATAATGATATTTATGATTCTGATGTATTTATTGTTACTGTCCCTACTCCTATTGATACAAAAAAAAATCCAGACTTGAATCCTTTGATATCAGCAACTGAGACTATTTCTATTTGTTTAAAAAAAGCAAAAGAAAGAGATCTTTATCATGATAAAAAGATAATTATTTATGAAAGTACAGTTTTCCCAGGGGCTACAGAAGAAATATGTTTACCCATCTTTGAAAAAGAATCAAACTTTAAAATAAATCGAGATTTTAGTCTTGGATATAGTCCAGAAAGAATTAATCCTGGAGATAGAGATCATAGACTAGTTAATATTAAAAAAGTTACTAGCGGAAGTGATAAAGAGACGAGAGTTTGGGTAGATAATTTTTATGGATCAATAATTGATGCTGGAACTTATTCTGTAAGCTCTATTAAAACTGCTGAAGCAGCAAAGATTATTGAAAATACCCAAAGGGATTTAAATATTGCCTTAGTAAATGAATTAGCTCAAATTTTTGAAAGAATTGGAGTAGATACAAAAGAAGTATTGGATGCAGCGAGTACAAAGTGGAATTTTATGAATTTTTACCCCGGTCTTGTGGGAGGTCATTGCATTGGAGTTGATCCATATTATTTGACATTTAAATCAATAAAGGTTGGTTATAAACCAAACATAATATTAGCAGGAAGAAAAATAAACGATTCTATGGGCGCATATACTGCTGGTCTACTTATAAAAAAAATGCTAAAAAAATCAATATTAATCAAAAAATCCAAAATTTTGATAATGGGCTTTTCATTTAAAGAAAATTGCCCTGATATTAGGAATTCTGGAGTTATAAATGTTGTAAATGAATTAGAAGAATTTGGTTGTAAAGTAGAAATATATGATCCATGGGTTCCTCCAGAAGATGCATTAAAGTTATATAAAATTAATATTTTCAATCATATTCCGAAAAATAAATATTCAGGAGTTTTCATTGCTGTACCACATAAATGTTTCTTAGATTTTGGAATTGAAGGGATTACAAAATATTGTGAAGAAAACCATGTAATTTTCGATTTGAAATATCTATTCCCAATTGATGAGAGAATCGAAAGAATATAATATTAAAAAATTTTCATAAAATATAAAATATAAAATATAAAATAAAAATATAAATAAATATTTAAAATCTATTCTTTTTTTAATTTAATTGAAAGGCTCTCCAAGTCCATCAAAACTAAAGTTGTGTATTTTGAAGTTTATACCACCTGATTGATTATCTTCTCTATAGTAAAAAGATAATTTATATGCCCTTCTATTCCATCCAATTTCAATTTTATTATTTTGCAGCTCTTTATATTTTCCTGAATTAATATCAAGGTTATAATCAGTTGATAATTTTATAGTTAAAGGTCCTAATATTTGTTGTTCAATTTTAAATTCAATAGCATGTAAGTCGTTAGATTGATCAAATTTAAAAGGACTTTTGCCATCTGATATTGTTGTTTTTGATAAAATACTAAACTTGGAATAGTCTAAAAACTTTTTTTTAAAATTTCCTAGGGTTAATTCTGGGCCAGCCCTAAAAGTATATAAGTTTTGAAAATTATCATCATCATATCTGTAGAAATCAGCTTTAGTTTGTACAAATAAATTGAGTCCATATGGTATTACTGAGGGAGTATATTTGTATTCACTTGTAATAAATTTGGGTTTTGTTTCCGGTCTCCAAATAGGATAAGTATGATTTCTTTCAAGAAATATATTCAACCTTTTTCTATCGATAATTTGTGAAGTGTCTTCCTTTTTCCCCGATTTATAGTTTCCATAACTTAATGCAATTGTTGAGGATTTTAGTATGTTATTTTTTATCCAGAAATTATTTTTTTCAATTTTAGAACCATATGAACCTAAAATCTCAATATCACCTAAAGAGCCATTCCATATCTTATCCCTGTATTTAGAAAAAATTGAAAATGTAGTTTGTTTTTGCATATTATTTGTACTCTCTTCGTACAATACTTTCGACAAATCTGCGCTTGCAGTAACTATTTTTTTAAATTTTTCAAGATCTAATGAATTAAATTGCGCATTTGCTAAAAAGTTAAATCCAAAAAATTCGGAACTTAATTCAGTATCTAATCCAAAAAGATCTAGTGCTTGTATTTCTTGTTTCACTTTATTACCAAGAGTAGGTTCGTTTTTCTTACTAAAAGCTTCTGTTTTTCCAACTAACGCTCTTTGTAAAAAAAAGTATTTTTTGAAATCTAGTCTAGTTTTATTTTTATCTAAAAAAATACTATCGAAATTTCTACTTATAAATAGACCATCTGATGTCTTTTTGTCATATCCAATATCCCATCTGTAGTTATTTTTTTTATTTACTGTATATCTCCTAGGCCCTGTTGGTATTCTTATGAAATTATCTAAAACAATTGTTGACCATTTCGATTTTATTAAAAAATCTCCATCCTCTTCAAAACTTCTGAAATTGTTATTATTTATTATCAGTTGTGGATTGTTAAAAGGATCATTAGTTAGATATAATTTTTTTGCTTTCCATTTGTTATCTTCTATTTCTATTTTTTTAGATGCAAATCTCCAATTTTGCATTTCATTTAATTCTAATTTTGGGCTTGTTGATTTTTTATCCTTAAACTTTATTTGAGCAACTCTTGGAATGATAGATTCATTTAATTTGACATTTCTAATAAATTTATCTTCTTCATTAAATTCCCTAATTAGGTTATTTGATTTTTTGTTGGAAACGATATCATTTAGTGTATTGAAATTGATGTTTCCATAGACATCTTCAATAAAACCTTTATTATTTTTAATGTCATATTCAATCTTGGTTGATGTTATGAATTGATTATCTGATTTAAATAAAATATCGCCAATTATTAAAAGCTTTTTGTCTATTTTACTATATGTTAGTTTGTTTGCTTTCAATATCATTTTGCTTTTATTAATCACAACATTCCCTTCAGCTATGAAAAATTCTTTACCTTGAAATTGAGTATCAGATATTATTTCAATTCCACTTGGGTTTTCATCGAGAATAGTTTTTTCAATATTTTCAGCAAAAAGGGGAAGGGTCTCGATTAATAATATTTTATTATGAATGTTTCCTTTATTTTCTAAGTTTTTCTCGAAATTCTTATTGAAATTTATGTTTTTTGATTCTTTTAAACTTTTAGCATCTAATTTATTAGATTTTAATAAATCTAATATCTGATAGCCGTTTAAAGCAAGAAAACAAAAAACAATAAAGTATTTTTTATACAATTGCAGCCATTAAATTACTTAATAATACATTATTGTCAAAAATCTATGTACAAAAATTTTTAAAGATGCATTTATAAAGAGTTAATTTTTCTATTTAGACTTCATACGTATAATTCAGAATTCTTATTACTCTCATCTAACATAAATGTTTTTTCTTACATAATTAAATTCTAAATTAATTGGAATGAAATTCTAAAAATCCCAATATATACCAAATATATTTGGTATGAAGGGATTGAAATGTTTCAATCTTAATTAGAAATAAAATGAATCCTCTTGAGAAATCTGAAAACTATTTTTTATATTAAAGAATTATAAGAAAAATAAAAAATCAAATAAATAACTTTAAAAAAAAATTTTTTGAGTTAAAGTTTTAGTAGATTTGTTGTTTGATGAAAAGTTTTTAAATATAAAAATCGTTAATTAAAATTTTAAAATGTGTAAATCACTTGTTTGTATTGTTTTAGGTACAAGACCAGAAGCAATTAAATTAGCTCCAGTAATTCTCCGATTTTTGAAATCTGATAAATTCTCCACAAAATTAATATCAACTGGACAGCATAAAGATATGGTCGCAGAAGTTATGGAAACTTTTCAATTAAAAATAGATATTGATTTAAATATAATGAAGAAAAAACAATCGTTGGAATATCTAACTTCTGAAACATTAAATCAGCTAGTTGGAATATTTGATGACCTATCTCCTTCATTGACCCTGGTACAGGGTGATACATCCTCAGCTTTCGCAGCTGCTCTCGCTGCTTTTTACTGTAAGGTTCCTGTGGGGCATGTTGAAGCAGGACTGCGCACAAATAACTTTTATGCTCCTTTCCCCGAGGAAATCAATAGGAGATTAATATCACAGTTGGCAACTTATAATTTTGCTCCAACTCAGATTTCTCTAGATAATCTCAAACAATCAAATACGATAGGAGAGAATTTCCTCACTGGTAATACAATCGTTGATGCACTTAGGTTGGTTTCGAAAAGAGCTTCAAAACCAATTTTCATGAATAAAATAATCAAAAATTCAAGAATTATTTTTGCTACCATTCACAGGAGGGAAAATTGGGGAATTAATTTAAATAATTTTTCTTTGGCTATAAGGAATATTATTAACTCACATAGGGATACTTTTTTGATAATGCCTATGCACCCAAATAAGATTGTCAGGCAAGCTTTAAAAGAATATCTAGAAGGATATTCAAGAATACTTCTTATAGAACCTTTGCCCTATGAAGAATTAGTTTATATTCTTAGAGAGTCGTATTTAGTCATTACAGATTCAGGTGGGTTGCAAGAAGAAGCCCCTACTTTTGGTAAACCAGTTTTAGTTTTTAGAGAAACAACAGAGAGGGAGGAATTGATAGCTTTGGGGAGTTCGAAATTAGTGGGTACATCTGCTGAATCTTTGGAGAAATATGCTAACGAATTACTTACTAATAAAAATATGTATAAAAAAATGTCGAAAGTAAATAATCCCTTTGGTGACGGTTTTTCTGCAGAGAGAATTTTTGATATTTGTTCATCTAAAATCTAATAAGATTAATTCTTCTTTATCAAGGAAAATTCTTTTTTATTTATTTATCCTCATTAATTTTAAAAATAAAATCTTTAAGAAGAATAACTTTGTGTATTATTATTTATTTATGAAATATCTTATTACTGGTTCTGAAGGAAATATAGGTAGTTCTCTCAAAGATGTTTTTGCTGAGGAGAAGAATGAAGATTATGCATGTATTGATATTTTTCATAAAAATGAGGCAAATTATAAAAGATGTGATATTTCTAATATTAGACAAATAAGAAAAGTTCTTGATTTATTTCAACCAAAGATAGTAATTAATTTAGCTGGTGAATTTGGAAGATGGAATGGAGAAGATTATTATGAAAATTTATGGCAAACAAATGCTGTAGGTGTCAAAAATTTTTTGGAATTACAAAAAGAATATAAATTCAGATTTGTCCATGCTTCAAGTAGTGAGGTATATGGAGATTATAAAGGTGTTATGACAGAAGAAATAATGGAGGAAGTACCTATAAGACAGATGAATGACTATGCAATATCAAAATGGGTAAATGAAATGCAAATTTCTAATTCTGTTTTAATGAATGGTACAGATTCAGTTATTTTTCGTATATTTAATACTTATGGACCAGGAGAAACTTTTAATGAATATAGATCTGCATTATCAAGATTTATTTTCTCAATCTTAATGGATCTACCTTATAAAGTTTATTCTGGCCACATCAGAACACATACCTATATAAAGGATTGTGCAAGGATGATAAAGATTATTGCAGATATTGGTAAATCTGGAGAAGCATATAATGTTGCAGGTCCAGACAAAACATCAATGGAAGAGGTCAATGAAATGATCTGTAATATAGCGAATAAACCTTTTAAAAAGGAATTTTTAGATAGTAAAAATGAACCCTTTACGACTAAAGTGAAGTTAGTATCAAATGCAAAATTTATGAAATTAGTAGATAAAGAATTTAAATTTACTCCATTAAAACAAGGCTTGGAGAACACAATAGAATGGTATAGAGATTTGTTAAGTGAATAATAATAATTTAAAGGTTTCAGTTCTTGGGCTTGGTTATGTCGGATTGCCTTTAGCTTTAGTGATGGCTAAAAATGGGGCTTATATTAATGCATTTGATGTTGATAAGGAAAAAGTAAAGTTTCTTAATTCAGGATGTACTTTTTTTGATGAAGAAGAATTATTGAATTTATGGAATAAATATAATTCTGAATTGAATATTACTAATACTTTTATTCCTTCAGACGTCTACCTAATAGCTGTGCCTACTCCATTAGAAAAAGAAAAAGTTTCTTGCGATATGTCATATGTTAAAAATGCCCTTACTTTAATTGGGACGCACTTAAAAAAAGGTGATATTGTGATTTTGGTTTCTACTTGCCCCGTTGGTACTACTCTAGAACTATCTAAATTAATAAAAAGTTTTTCAAAATTAATAGCTGGACATGATTATTTCTTAGCTTATTGTCCTGAAAGACTTTATCCTGGTGATACATATAACGAGATAGTTAATAATGAGCATATTATTGGAGGTTTTACAAAAGATTGCGGACTTGAGATATCAAAATTTTATAAAAGATATATATCAAAGTATACGCAGATAACGAGTTCGAGTATTGCTGAATTGTCTAAGCTGGCAGAAAATGCATATAGAGATGTAAATATCGCTTTTGCAAATGAATTAGCAGCTATAGCTAATCAAAAAAAAGAAAATGTTCATAAAGTAATTGAATTGTCTAATCTTCATCCAAGAGTAAATATATTGCAGCCTGGAATTGGCGTTGGAGGTCATTGCCTACCAATAGATCCCTGGTTTTTGATACCATTCCAACAAAAATCTTCAAGTTCTGTTATTCGTGCATCTAGACAACTAAATGATCAAGTTCCTCATATTATTGCTAAAAGAATTATAAAAATGATAAATACTAATAAAAGTAGACCAATAAAAAAAAATTTTGATATTGCATTTTTAGGTTATACTTACAAAGCTAATAGTTCTGATTTAAGAGAGTCCCCAGCAAAATTAATTATTGAAATTATAAAAAGCCATGAATTTAAAATATATCAATATGACCCCTATATTGATATAAATGAAACTAGAGAAAATGTTCTAAAGAATTTAAAAAATTCCACCTTAAAATTAATGCTAGTCGAACATGATAATCTAAAGTTTTTTTGTGAGAAAGTTGATTTAATAAGTTGGAGAGAATTAATTTAATCATTAACTAAACTCTATGTTTTTATCACAAATATTTATAATTTCTTTTCTATGAGTTATTAATATGATCGTTATTTCTGGGAGATATTTTTTTATATTTTTATAAAGTTTAATTTCAGTTTTTAAATCTAAAGCATTTGTTGCCTCATCAAGAATAAGGAATTTTGGTTTTTTATATAATGATCTTGCAATGGATATTCTTTGAAGCTGACCTGAACTAAAATTATTTCCATCTTTATTTAAAGTTGTATCGTAACCGTCAGGAAGTGAGTCAATAAATTCCAAGCATAGACAAATTTTCAATACTTCTTTAATTCTTTCTTTAGAATAATTTTCTTGATCGTATAAAACAATATTATCTGAAATTGAGCCATTAAAAATAAAAGGTTTACTTGAAGCAAACGAAATTTGAGAATAAAGGTTTTCGGCTTCACTCATAACAACAGAATTATTTTCATAAAGAGGATTATTATTTATAAAAATATTCCCTGCCCTTGGAATCATTAAACCTAAAATTAGGTTTATAAAGGTACTTTTCCCTGAGCCTGTTTTTCCAAAAATCCCATATATTTTACCCTTGCTAATAGTAAAGTTTATAGCCTCAAAAATCAATTTATTTTGATTTGATCTATAGCTGAATGATAAATCTTTAATTATTATTTCTTTGATTTTATATGGATTAAAAGATTTGATATCGTTTAATCCATATAGTATTATTTGCTTTAAATTTAAATGATTTCTTAGAGATAAAAGGTCACTTTTAAAACCTTCTATGCCGGCCCAAGTACTATAAATTTGCTGCATACTTGGAAGTATTTTAGGGAATGATACTAGTAAAATAGAAATCGAACTAAAAATTAAATTTAATTCATAATCAAAATTTAAACAGATAATAATATAAGTTAAGATTGAAAAAATAAAGATAAATTCTAATATTGGTTTTGGAGCTAATTTATAAAATTGATTTACACTAGAAAGAATTCTTTTTTGTTTATCTAATTTATTGAAATTTTTTATTTCTTGAGATATCCTATCTTCAATTTTATATTCCTTATATAATCCAAATACATTTATTATAATCTGAGTAAGTTGATTAGCATTTTTCGTAATTAACTTACTGTTTCTGTTAAGTAAACTTTTTAATTTTTTTGCTATCAATAGGTAAGTCGATATTATGCTTAACCCTAAGAAAAAAGTAACTTCAGGATTTACTAGGAACAGTCCAGTAACAACTAAAAGTAAAGATATAAGTGCGTTAGCAGCTAACAAAATACTATTAGTTGCAATAACGGCTCTATTAGTTTGATTTATTATTGTATAAATAATATTAGAACTATTTAATCGCTGAAATTGTTCAAAAGAAACTTCAAAAAGCTTACGGAATGATTTATTGGTTATATCATTTCCTATAATTGCCGATGTTTTGGTTATGTATCTTAATGACAGTATTTGAAAAATTCCAGAAATAAAAAATACTAAAATTATAATCGCAAGTACTTTAAATATATCTAATTGATCAATGGATATATTATGTAAAAGTTTATTAAAAAATCCAAATTGATTGTTATTTTTTCTAGAAAAAATAATTTCTATTAATGGAATAAAAGTTGTAATTGAAATTACTTGTAGTAATCCATTAATAAACATTACTGGGAGAAGGCATATTATATTTAGTTTTGACTTTTTATTTAAATAGCAGTTAATATCAAATATTATTTTTATAACTGAATTATTTTCTTTATTCACTTTAATTTAGATAAATAAGATTTAAAAGTAGAGCAAAGGTTCTTAACTTTAAAATTTTCTACCATCTTAAAGTTTTCATTTTTAATTTCACTTAATAAATAAGGATCATTCAAATATAATTCAATCTCTTTTAACCAATTTTTGTTATGAATATTTATTGGTAAATAATTTAATCTTGGCTTGAGAAGACCTTCATAGTTAGAAATTGGAGCCAAAGGAACAACGCCACATATCATTTGTTCCCAGAATTTTGGCCCTACTGTTCCAATTGCGGATTCTGTATTAATACACAAAGTGATTGTATTCATCCAATTACAATATTCTTTTTTATTTAGAAAGTTATCAGGACCAAACTTAATATCTAAAAATTCAGAATCTTTTCCAAAAAATTTATAGCAATCTTCAATTATCTTTTTTCGAGTATTATTATTATATTTAGAATTTAAATTACCTCTAAAGCCAATTCTATTAAATCTTTTCTTATTTAAATTAATAAAATTTTTTTCATCAACTCCAAAAGGTAACCAGAAAATTTCAGTATCACAAATTAATTTCTTATATTTATTAAATAGCTTATAAGAGCTTAAAGAATGGGTTATACATGATTTGATTCCTAAAAATTTCATTATCAATGATTTTATTTTTATATTCTTATAGTCATTTTTACTAAATAAAATTTTTGTAGCTTTTGTTTCTTGAATATTTCTTAATAAAATATTTTTTCTAATAACAAAATCTATAAATATATCGTTTGTTATATTTATAGATTTAAAGCGACATTGTTTTACGCAATAATCAATAAAGGAATGACCTAAAATTATAAAATCATAATTTTTTAGAGATGGTGATTGAGAATTACCTATGGTAAATATTTCACAGCTAAGTTGTGTTTTCATTTCATTTAGCCAATCATCATAGTAATGTCCTTGTTTGTACTTATCTGTTGGTAATGAGATAATTAAAGATTTCATTTTATTTCAACAACTTTATTAGATGTTATAAAATTGATTGAGAATTTATTATCAAATTTTGCATATATTTCTTTTTTTATTGATTCTAGTCCCAAAGCCGTAGTTATAATAACCTTTGATCCATCCTCTATTTTTTTTAATTCAGAAATATCTCTTATTATCATATCTGTACCTGGAATATAGTGATTTACTTTTCTGTGATCAGAATCAACAATAATCAAATCATTATAATCTTCTAATATTGATTTTATTAGAAGTATTATGCTAACACCTCTTCCACCAGCTCCCCAAACAATAATTTTCTTTTTTTCTATTTGAGTTTTTTTGATAAAGTTAAAAATATTCTCTTTAAATTTTAAATAATTTTCTTGGAAATGATTTTTCGAATTATATTTTTCTCTAAATTCTGCGATTATTATAATATTTTCATCTTTAAAACTGTTGCGGCACTCTAGAACCTCCCCATCAAATATAGAAATAAGATTAAATAGACTTTTTAATGAAAAATATGAAATGTGTTCATGGACAAAATCATTAAATCGAAAATTACTTAAAGTTGGATAAGCATTAGGAACCTCAATTATCATGAGAAAACCTTCATAGAACAATTCTTTCAATCTCTTAATAGTTCCATTAGGATTTTGAAAATGTTCCAAAACATGTCTCATTATAATTAAGGGTCTCCCTCTAGGTAAATCTTTTTTATTAAAGGGGAAAAGACAATTTTTTATATGAAGATTTTCTTTATCATCAGGCTCGCAAGAAAGTGATTTGTCGTATGCATAGACTTGTAAAGTATTGATATTTGATAAGTATCTTGCGAAATTTCCACTACCTGATCCAATTTCTAAAATGTATGATACTTTCTCCAGAAACTTTTTATTAATAATTTCAGCTAACTTTTCAGATTCTTCAATCCACAAGGGACTCTCATACCATGTAAAGTTTTCATCTCTTTCGTAATCCTCCTCATTTATTTTTGAACTTATATTAAATACATGGTTACAATCATTGCATTGGTATATATTCAAGGGTCTTTGTGAAGTATTTAATGAGATATTCTTTGACTTTGCGAGATTTAGATTACCTGCGGGAAGATCAACTGTATCAAATAGATGTTTTATATTTTTAGATAGACAGGCAATACAAGTGCTCATAAATATTTATCTTTTAACCAATTAAACCATATAATATTGATTTTTTTTTAATAAGAATTTATTAAATTTTATAATGAGTTAGTTTATATAAATTAAGACAGATTATAAATTTTGTTTAAATGATAGATATGATTCGTTGAAAAAAATAAATATAATGCCCTCTTTTAATTTAAATTTATAGAAAAATTTATTTTTTATTTTAAGATCAATATAATTAGGAATATATATTAAAAATAATCCTTTAACGTTTACATAATCAATAATCTCAAGAAAATTTTTTTTAAGAATAATTGTTCTATGACCAATAACCTTTCTATTCAAACCTTGCGTATCTGAGATTTCTAAATAATGAGATATTGAGTTTTTTGTTTTTGAAATTCCCTGTAAATCTAGGGGAAATGAAGATGACATTGTTGTTGAGGAAACGATTATATATGAAAAAAAATGATCGATGATTATCTCAAAAGCCTGTTTATAATTTCTTTTATTGAAAATGCAATCCCTAAAGTGCAAGAATGTTCTTTTAATATTATTTAGAAATATTTTGTTATTAATTGAACTTATAGCCTTTATGTTTATAGATCTATATTCATAGGGAAATAAATCTAAAATATTTGAAATACCAATTCTTTTGATTGGTTGTATTCCAATTGATCTTATTCCATTTAGAGGACTAAGAGGGCTTTTTGATTTGAGTAATTTAATATTAGAAAAATTATTCTCGAGATTTAATAAAGTTAAATCTGTTTTATTTTTAATATAATTTTTTTGTAGAATTAATCTATACAAAAATTTATCTTCTGAGTGGTTTGAATCTAATCTTTCTTCTATTTTTTTAAAGAAATCATCGTCTAATCTACATAACCATGCTATGTGAGACTTACGCATGGTTTCACATTGCCAGTCATTCTTAGAATTTAGTTTATCCTTTTGATCATGTTCTTTAAAAAATTGATTAATACATCCTTTTGAAAACTTTAACCAGTTTTTATCTTTAGTTAATTTATAAGCTTCTTGAAAAACATAAATATCATATGGGGTTGATCCTATTTCATATAAATTATGGAAATAATACCTTTTAGTCTCTAAAGTTAAAATTTTATAAAAATCTTTATTATATAAATTTGTAAGAAATGAAGCTCCTTGTAAAAATATATCATTGTAATAATCATCATTAATATTTAAATTATTCATAGAATATTTCATAAAAGCAAAACATCTAGAATGATAATAAGGTGTAATACTTTTTAAATCTTTTGATAAATTGCTATATGAACATGAGCCATCTTTATTGTTATTTTTGCAAAAATTATCGAGTACATTTTTACATAATATTTTGTATTTAGGATTATTTAATTGATTCGAATCTTTTAATATTCTCGTGAATCCAGATAAAAGCCATAAATATTGGTTATGAATTGGAGAAAGTTTTTCTAGTTTATTTATTGCATAATTATTAAATATTTCTAACATTCCAAAATCTAGGAATTTAGGTATATTAATAATTTCTTTAAGGTCAATTATACTATCAAGAAATATTCCGCAATCTATCGCATTAGTAGAATAGTTATATCTATTATTTAGCCCAGGGTATAAAATTATATCTTTATTTGAATTTCTACGGAAAGCATACCTATATTCATCGATTGTATTTTTTGCAAAAATTAAGTATTTTTTATCGTTTGTTTGTTCAAATAGATAATTAATAATTGGCCATATATAAGATCTTCTTCCAAGGTGCATAATTTTATCTTCTTTGCATATTTTATTTGTATGTAGAAAGTCAAATGCTGACTTAATTATTTTTATATTTTTGTCCTTGTAATTCATGAAAATATTGTTAACGGTAAATCTAATTAATCTTTAAGACTAGAAATTAGATTTAATATTTTTTCAGCCCTTTTTCCCCAACTATATTTATCAACTTCTTTATAGGCATTTTTTGAGATTTTATTGGAAAGATCTTTGTTTTCTGAAATCATATTAATTCCATCAGCAATTGCTTTAGGAGAGTTGGGTTTAACAAGTATACTATTTTTTTTATTAGTTAATATTTCTTTTGTAGAAATTAGATCAGTCGCTATAATTGGATTTTTAGAGCACATATATTCAAAAAGTTTCAAAGGGGATGCATATTTAGTGTAGTGATTTGTTTTTGGAAAAGTCATTAGTAATACATCTGCACTTCTTTGCCAAAATCCAATTTTATTTTTTTCTTGATGATCTAAAAAAATAATTTTTTTTGGATTTATTTTATTATCATTAATAATTTTTTTATATTTATCAATTCCAGATAAGGGCCCCCCTATTAAATAAAATATAAAGTTTTCAATTTTTAAGTATTTAATAGATTCTATGATTTGCGGAATACCCTTTTCTTTACCCAATGTATAAAATTTTCCAATATACATAATAATAAATTTATCTTGCGGTAATTTTAATTTTTTTCTTGCACTATATTTATCAAGTTTGATTTTAAAAATTTCCCTCTCAACAGCGTCATGAGCACAAACTATTTTATAATCACAAATACCATTTTTCTCCAACTCCTTTTTCATATAATTCGTTAAAGTTATAATTCCTTTAACTTTTTTGATTGTATTTATTTGCTTTTTAAAATTATTTTTATTTTCTGATAAGGAATGAATTTCTAAAAACATTCTTGATTTTATTTTTGGGATGAAAAAAATTATTATCTTTGCTAAATTTATATCTCTTGTATAAAAAATACTTCTATTTTCTGAGCTGAATATTATTTTTAATATAATTGCAAACGCAAAGGAAATTAAGAGAAGAATGCTACTAAATTTTTTATAATTATTTAAAAATTTATCTATTTTTATTAGATTAAATAAATTAATAACATCAATTGATGGAAGTCTTTTTATTATTGGAATTTTGTTTAAGTTATAGTAAATTGATAAATTCTTATTTTTTATGGATTTAAAGTTATATCTGGTAGGAGTCCAAATTTCAACTTTTTTATTTTTATTAATAAATGCCTCACATGTTTTAAAAGTTTGATATCCATTGGCTTTTTCAGTAGGTATACGGGATTTATATAAATAAATAATTTTCCTATAATTCATAATAAAATTTATTTAAGTCTATGGGCGTAAACTTTTCTTGAAAAATATCCTCCATTCAACCAATTTTCCCATGTTATAAGACTATCAGAAAATTCCATACTATCTCTTGGAATTAAATAAGGATTTGTTTCTCGCGAAAAAAATGCTGGGATAGTTGTAAAAGCATATTCATATGGCGAATTTTTGATTAGTTCAAAACTTTTCTTGCTTAGATTTTTAATTCTACCTCTTGGATATGCAAAATATTTTACTTTCTTTCCAATAATTTCACTGAGTTCTTGTTGATCATTATAAATTTCATCCTTCATGATTTTTATATATTTAGGATTTCCTAAGTCAATATGATTTATAGTATGTCCTCCAATATTAAATAATTTCTCTCTACTAATATCTTTTACTTGTTCTTTCGAAATTGCAGTGAGACTTTGTTTGGTTCTATTTAAATTTTGCTTAATAAAATTTGTTCGAATAGATTTATTCTTATTTAATATCCCTGAACAAATAAAAAATGTTGCTGGAATTTTTAATTCTGCCAATACAGGTGCGGCTATTTCATGCCAACATGAAAACCCATCATCGAAAGAAATTGATATTGATTGTTTTTTATATTTTGCGATTGAGTGATTGTTTAATTCCTCAAAAGATAAAATATTATATTTTTCTTTAAGCCAAATTAATCTGCTTTTAAAAAGTCCTTTTTCTGGAATTTCATGAAAAACTATAATTCTTGAATTTTGATTATTTTCTACTATTCCTCTATATTTACCTATTAGGTTTATAGAAGCGTTTCTTAATTTTCTTTTTAAATTTTTCATCAATAATTTTAGAAGATATTTTTTTCTATATTGCGAACAAGAGATTCAATGGAATGATTATTTTTAACAAATGCGCTTAGTAAACTTGAATAGTATTCATAATTTTTATTATCAAAATTTAAAATGTTTGTTAATTTTTCAATTATTTTATTCTCATCTTCATTTTTTTGAAAAAGCATAGATTCTTTTAATTCTGAATTAGTCAGAGACTCTCTAAGGCATTCATTATTTGAAAGAATTGGCAAACCAATTGACATGGCTTCAAGTACCGCTTTATCTAAAGCAGTCTCAGAAAAGTTTAAATATATATTGTATTTGCTCAACTCTTTATGTAGTTCTTTATGTGCTATTGGTTCTTTAATTTCGACAGTTTTACTAAGATTTTGACATAATATTAAATGATTTAAATATTCAAGATATAAATTATCTCTTTTTGTCATTGGTTGGCCAAATATTGTAAGGGAAACCTCTTCAGGATAATATTCATTAATTTTTTTAACTAATAAAATCATTTCATGAATATTTTTTCTGGATGAAATCCTGCTTGTTGTAACTAATTTTTTTTCTTTTTTTACATGAAAGCTTTTTCTAATTGGAAACCTTTTTAAATCAATTCCATGCCCTATAACTAATTTTTTAGAAGATTTAATTGGGAATGAATTATTTGTACAAGTAAACAATTTGTCGACAACAAATTTAAACCCTAAAAATGTTAAAGGGCCAATGACAGGGTGAGCCTTCCATTGAAATACTTTAACCCCAAAAAGTATTTTAAATATAATTAGATTTATTGCGTAAGGACCACCTTGATGAATAAAAATTATTGAATTTTTTTCTGAATGTTTAAATATCTCTCTATAAAAATAAAAAAGACTTATTATTTTATTTCTTGAATAAATAGAAGATATTGAACAATTATTGAAATCACAAGAAGAATAATTTTTACTTCTAGTAAGAATATGTAATTTTTTTATCTTTTTTGAATTACTAAGAATCCTTATCCATTCAATAACATTTGCTCTAAATGGGTCATTATGATCAAATTTTTGAGTTATGAAGCAAATATTTTTACCTTCCATTTTAGTTATATTTTTTTAAAATTTCATAAAGTTTTAAATTTTCTTTTATAAAAAATTTATCTAACAATTTTTTTTCATTGTACTTTAAAATAACTATTTTTTTGGTTTTTGATCTATTTAGAGATCTAATTATTTCAGTTAAACCAACTTTTCTAAATAATAATAATAATTTAGAAAAACCAATCTTCTCAAATAATCTAGCAATTTTAGATAAAAGTTTATCTATATATAAATTCTTGATTATGTATGTTTTGTTAACTTTTTTGTTTGCTGAAAAAGAAACAAAATTTGAATTTATATTTAAAAAAATTGCAGTCTTTTTTAAGACCTCATTTGGATTTTCTAATATATCTTTGTAATTTATTATGTGTACTTTTGAATCCCCAAATAGATTAATATAGTATTCTAACATTTTAGAAACTAAGCTATTTTCTATAAGATCAGGTCTAATCTTTATAGCTTCAGAAAATGATATTTCTTGACTAATTTGACCATTTGCTTTGCAATGATTAAAGTGTGAAATTGTTCTTTCATAGGGATCTCTTATAGATACAATAATTTTTGCATCAGGATTATAATTGTAAATCCTATCGGCGCAAACTTTAGAATATAAATATGATGTTGAAAATTCACCACTGAGCATTTCCCTTTTTTTATTTTTGAAGATTTTTTCATACCATTTTATCCCCTTGCACCAATTTTCTTCTTTACTAAAGAAATGTATTTCTTTAATTGGCATATTTGTTTCTGGGTGATCAGTCAAACAAGTATAAAGCCATGAAGTAGCAGCTTTTTGGGATCCAATTCCAAAGAATGCAACTTTCATTGAGTAAATTTAGATAAATCTACTTTACTATTGAATCCACTCTCTGATACTTTTTTCCATAACCAAGCTCTTCTTTCTAAATTAATATTTCGATTGAATTTCCTTAAAGCAGTTTTTTTTGCATTCTTTGCTAATTTTTCTCTTAGATTATCATTGTTTAGAATTTTAATAACATTTTTTGCAAAAATAATAGGCGAATTTTCTCTGACTATTATGCCTGTTTTTTTATCTTCTACTATTTCTAAAACTCCATCATTGTAAGTTGAGACTATTGCAAGCTCTGATAATGATGCTTCTGCTAGAACAACTCCAAAACCTTCATAAGATGAGGTATGAAGGTATATATCAGCTACTTTGAATAGTTTTGCCAGTAATTCATGATTTGCGCCCTTTTCAAAAATTATAATATCTTTATTTAAGTTAGGATTTAATTTTCTTAAATTTTTTAAGGCATAATTATTTATACTAAAATCACCAACTATTATAAGCTTTGTATTTGGCACGTTTTCATTTATATATTTGAATGAATTTATCAAAAAGTCCAATCTTTTTACTTTTACAGGTCTTCCAGCCCAAATTAAAAAACGTGTATCTTTCTTATTAGACAATTTACTTTCGATTTCTCTTAGTTCTTCATTTTTAAATTCTTTTATAAAAGATTTTGTATTAATAAGTGTATGATTTACAAAAATTCTTTTTGGATCAATTTTAAATTTATTTATATATTTATCTTTTTCCTTTTTATTGTTTACTCTCCAAGCATCAGCATTTTTAATATTAATTTTCAAAAAGAAATTTAAAATACGAAAATATATTGGTCTTTCGTTTAACCAAAGATTATTATCAACAAATGATGAATGATTCCCAATAATTAAGGGAACCTTAAACAAATATCTTATTAAAGAGCCAATTAAGGCAGTACCGAAAGGGTCTTGAGAATATATAAGATCAAAATTGTTTTTTCTAGAAATATAAATTGCTTTTATAAGTGCTTTAAATATCAAATTTATATGAATTTTAGAAGCGACGGGATAAATAGTCAAAAATTTATTTCTTTCGATTTTTTTTGCATAATAATTTTTATTTTTAATTGGTGATAATAAAATCATGAATATTTTTGAATTTGCTTTCTTAGCATATTTTATGTGTCTATTTATAGTCCTATTACCTTTCCCTAAGGTAATATCAGATCCGAGGCTAATCATTAAAACTTTCATAAATTAATTATTTCCTCAAAAAAATCTATAGTATTTGAAACCATTTTTTTCATTTGGAAAAGTGGTAATGTATTCTTTTCTGCATTTTTATAAAATTTTTCTCTTAAATATTTATTTTTAACAAGCTTATTTAGCGCTTTTGATAATTCTTCTTGATCCCCATAAGTAATTAATAGTCCGTTATATTCATCTTGAATCAATTCAATGTTCCCTCCAACCTTAGTTGCGATTATGGGTGTTTTAGCTTTCATCGCCTCTATTAATACATGCGGTAAGCCTTCATATGATGAATTAAGGACGAAGATTTTAGCTTTGGAGATTTCTGGAATTACTCTTTTAGA
>MDSZ01142602.1_pt1 | contig 19789 bp, 12 predicted proteins | sample 811201 | NCBI WGS metagenome assembly MDSZ01 (sample SAMN05326647, study PRJNA326480) | marine metagenome | isolation source: seawater | place: Indian Ocean: North | collected 2010 | reverse complement strand
AGCGGTGGGATTTTGCTGCCAGAAACCGTCGGGAGTAAAGTGCGCGATTCTTCTTCTTCTTCTTCTTCTTCTTCTTCTTCTCTTCCAAAATCTTCCAATCGTCGTCGTCGTCGTCGTCCGTGGAGTTGATGTCTTCACGAGCGAGAGAGGGAAAGATGAAGATGGTCTCGAAGGAAGAGAGTGGAGAGTGTTTCGCGTCGATGCATCTGCGTTTGTTTTCATCTCTCTCTCTCTCTCTCTCTTTCGAGAAGTTCCATAAGGTACCGTGTGCGAGTGATTCACCTTTTTCTCTCTCTCTCTCTCTCTCTCTCTCTCTCTCTTCTTCTTTCAATGTCACAGCTCAACGCCGGCGTGGTCGTCGCGGTTGGTCCAGGTCGACCGAGTCCAATGGATGGAAAAATAATTCCAAACGGTACGTCTTCATCAAAAAACGAACCACGCGTCATCACTCACACTCCTCTCGCTCCGCAGGCGTCAAAACCGGAGATAAAGTCTTACTCCCGGAGTTTGGCGGTCAAGCCGTGCGTCTCGACGAAGGTCCGCAAAAGAAAGAGTTCCTCTTATTCAGAGACGAGGAGATTCTCGGGATATTACAGGACGAATAATACGAAAAGCACACGCACCGCATAGCACTATTTTGACGATACTAGCAGTACTTATCACGATGATGATGATGATGATTTCTTCCCTTGTTGCCCCCTCGAGGAAAGCGGTGCGCACAAGCGTCCAGTTTCTTTCGAATTCTTTCGTTTTTCTCTCTTCTTTTCAAAATTTTTATTTGTTGTCTTTTTTTGTATCTCTTTTGTCTTGTTGTTTTGTTCCTCTTCCTCCTCACAAAAATAATAAATACAATTAGAGTGGTTGACACACACAAATGGCGCCTTCTTCTCCCGGCGCGGCGCGGCGCGGCGGCGATGATGGCCCACCGGCGAGGAAGCGAAAGGAGAGGGCGTCTTCGTCTCCGTCGACGCGGGCGCGGCGAGGGAAGAAGCGGGCCCCGGAGGGTGATGATGATGGTGATGATGATGATGGCGATGATGATGGCGACGACGACGACGATGCCAAAATCAAATCTCAAAAACAGAAGAGGAAAAATCAAACGAATCATCATCGTTTTGGGGCGGGAGACGAGTCGCAAGTCGCGTCGAAAGAGGAGGAAGACAACGACGAGGATGACGAGAAAGAAACGACGCGCGAACCGAAGATAAGTCCGAGAGAATGGTTCGCGCTGTTAGAAGAGTCCGCGTCGAGATATCGAGAGGACTTAGAGCGATTGAGATGCGACGCGGAATGCATTGTAGACGACGACCAAATGGCTTCCAAACGGGAAGAGGAAAAGAAGAAAGAGAAAAAGAAAGAAAGAAACCTTGACGAAATATCCCCGTACGACGCGCTCGATTCCGGATGTCTTTTGTTTGAAGACATGTGGAACGTGCGATCGAGAGCGATGGAGGAGCATTTGTCTGGAACTTCTACCACCGGTGCCGCTATTGATTCAACTACTACTTTGGCGACGCCGAGTACGGCGAGGAAACGCCTGAAGAAGATCATGAAAAACAAAGAGAAAGAAGAAGCGAGCAAAGCATTCGACGGAATCGGAACGTTCGAACAGCTTTTGGTGCAAAAAAAGTCGCAACTGGCCGATGTGTTAGACCCGGTGTGCCATTCTTCCGCGAGTAATTCAGCCTTGAAGGAACCAACGGCGAGCGAACAACTTAGTCGGTTACCGCACTCGCGCAGGTTTATTGAAATCTATGAAAAAGGATCCACGACCAAGGAACGAGTGGAGAGATTGAAGATGGTTGCGTACGTCTTGAACTTGAAGCTACCGGGTGAGGTGTGTCAGAAGAGAACCTCGAGTGCCATACGGGGATTTCAAGGGCAAATGAAGGAAGTGTTGATGCGTTTACTGTCTTTAGCATTTGCGTGTGCCAGACACGAGTTACGCGATGCTGTATTTTTCCTTCAGTTAGATGAAAACTTGGTCACGAAAGAGATGGCAAAAGAGCAGAACGATAAAGCGAGAGAAATTACGTTCCAAAACGCGCAGATTTTGACCGCCGTGATGTCGGTCATGATTGGTTTAATTAGCGAAAGTAACGAAAAAACGTTTGAGACTTGGCAAAAATTAGAATACACGGGACACGTGTCTTCAGAAGCGGAGGCAAGTAAGACAACGGAACCGCACGAAAACACTATGCTATTAGATTTCGATTGCCTGAAAAGGTTTGCGCGAATTTTACGCAAGAAATTTCACGCGAGAAATCAAACGATAGCGACGCCTGGGACTACCACAAATAAGAAAGGAGAATCAATATCACCGATAGTGGGCGCTGCTTTGACAGCAGCTGCTGCTGGCCCAGAGCCCGACGATGACGAAGAAGCAGAGGGAATGGAATACGATCAAGCGATGAAAGGAGATGGAACAAAACAACAGCAACAAGCAACCACGACGAAGATGACGACGGCATCTCTCTTGACACATTACCCGTATTTATTTTCGGGAATGCGTTTGGAGGATAGCGATATCATAGGCCTATGCATCAATTCCATGCCAATTGTATCGTTCGCGGGTTCGAGGATACGAACACGTCGATGGGAGCAAAATGTGGAAGATATCAAAGTGTGCAAAGCTTTTTGGGAAGTTTTAAAGCTTGGCAACGATATTGTTTGTCGCTTGAGTGCAATGGTTGGAGATTTGTACAGCGTAATATCGCCAAAAAATTTAGACGAGACATTCTTCGCTATAGGAAAGGAGAAAGTGGCGAACAATTTATCCAGATGGCACGCGCCCGATTTTATTGAACAAAAGGAGATGCTATTCTACGCCGAGAGCGTACAGATGCCATTTACATACGACCAATGGCTACTGATGTCGCACTGCGAGACGAAAGATGCATTTTGCCGCAAACTCGTTGCTTTTTTCATGGTGACTCAAGATTCCTCGATTCAAACAGTCCCTCAATATCGGAAAGATATTTGTCGCACTTTGTGCGTCTTAAAGTACCACAAACACTTAGTTGATGGCATGAAACGCGACTTAGTGGACCGATTATACAGTTCTACTGAGGAAAGTGGAAATGTTAAAGCATCGTTACTGCTTCCACTACGAGAGTTTCCGGGACAATACGGATCACACGACCATCAAACTCTTTACAAGCTGACGGCGATGTTGGGTATTTTGAATGAAATGGCGAGATATACGATAAGGATATACGATACCGAGGTTCGAGAGAACAAATACGGAGAGAGCGCAGAGTTCATCGTCAAAGAGGCAAACATTTTACCTCTGATTCTCCAGCTCTTGCGCGATATCCCGTCCGACGCAATCATGTTGCAAAAAGCAACCGGTGGTTACCGCTCCATTGCACTTGACCTCGAGTTAGCGTCGTTGTTTGGAGCTTTATGCGAGAAAGAGCAAGTTCGCGCGGAGTTGCTGAAATATGAAGACGGTGCGTTCCTACCGCTGGTAGTGAAGAGACTGATTGATGTGTTATCGTCTTCCACATCTTCCACGTCCTTAGCGAACGATAACACGCAGCTTGACCTGTACGAACACAACATGTGTGCCTCTCCGACGTATTTGTTAAGGAAGCGACTAACGGGACGGGGATTGAATTATAACCCGAGACCGGGGGCAGGTTCTTCTCGAAAAAAAGGTTACATAACGGCGGAGATTATTGAAAAAGTTTCCGTATGCTTCGCCAATATGAACGGGAAAATTAAAGAGATTAACGACGAGCTGGACAAGCGCGACTTCTCTTCGATTTTGTTAAAATTACTCGAACGAAAAGAATCCGTCGTGAAAGAATCGGTTTCGGCGGCAATCATCGCAATGGGTGAACACAAGAAAATAATAGGAAGGATTGAACTATTGGTAAAAACTTTTGCCCATGATCACGAGTTATTCCTCTCAATAACTGAACGAGACGCTTACAAATCCATGATGCGATCTATCACGGAGTTGGTGAAGGAAACTCCAACCTTGCCGATTGCCATTGATAATGTTGTGTGCCGAACTCGCATGCACAGATGGAAAGAAAGAATCTTCCGAGAATCGGAAGAACACATTTACGACAATCTGAAAAATACCGAAAAAGGAATGGCAAATTTGAAATCATTCGACGAAGAATACGGCACGGGAAGTTTAGTGAAATGGTTTGAACCTTCAGGAGGTGGCGTTCTTACACAGTTCCAAGACTTGCAAAACGCGCTCGATCAGATCGTCACGTGTTGTACTTCGGATGTCATAAAGTTTCGAAATTATTACGACGATGGTGATGAAGAGACCAAGAGACATTTGGAAAAGACCAAGTTATATAGAGCCGTTCGCGTATACGCGCGTATATTTCGCGCGAAAGTCGCGGTGGGTTCTCTTGGCTTACCAGAGGGAAATCTCTCTCTTGAGGTGAGTGAGACTGATCCAACACTTCATGCGACTGGCAAGAACCCGTCGGTGCTCGAATTAAATTTAGTGGAAATGATCATATCTGCACTTGCAGATTTACGCTTAGAAGATGCGAGCGACGTTATGGTTGACGAGGGAATGGTTGAAAGCGTGAAGTCGTTGATAGAAGTTCTCCGTAAGATCAACACTCGAGTAGAAGTGTTGTTAGATTTCGTGAAAGATGAAAAGGAAGATTCGCGCATCATCTCCGTCGCGGAAGTGCTCAAGGAAGCGTGTTATTGCATGAGTTTATTGGCCAGTAAATCGTGTCATCAAGACCGCGTTGCGAGTGCCGGGGTTATTCCAGTCTTGGTCGAGATAATCTCGAATTTTAACTCGAAGCAAAAGGAAAACCCGCACGATCCGGTCGCCATCACGTCTTCTGTCGCGAGACGTGCTGCGGATGCAATCACGAACCTCGCACACGAAAATCATACCATCAAATCCACCGTGCGGAACGACGGTGGTATTCCACCGCTAATCACTTTGTTGCATTGCGTGCACGACGTGAAAGTACAACGCGCCGCCGCTGCCGCACTGAGAACGTTGGCGTTTAAAAATCCTGATAACAAAAACCAAATCGTCGAAGAAGGCGCATTGAAAATGCTCCTTTTCATGGTCCGTTCGGAAGACTCTTCGGTCCATAAAGAAGCCGTCGGTGTGATTGGAAATCTCGTTCACTCGAGCTTACCCATCAAGAAGCGAGTGTTAGACGAGGGTGCGTTACAGCCCGTTATTGGTTTGTTGTCTTCCTCATGTCTCGAATCGCAACGAGAGGCGGCTTTGTTGCTTGGCCAATTTGCTGCTACAGAGCCTAGAGATTATAACATGACTCGAATCGTTCAGAGAGGTGCCATTGCGCCTTTAGTGGAGATGCTGAAGAATCCAGATCCAGGTTTACGCGAAATGGCTGCGTTCGCATTAGGAAGACTCGCGCAAAATGCAGACAATCAAATTGGCATTTGCTTTGGCTCCGCTCTCAGCCCTCTCTTGAAACAACTCGATTCTAACATTGATGACGTCATGGTGCATTTACGGAATACAAACAATTCGGCAAAAAAGCTGGACTCTGAGTTGAAAGAGGACGCGAAACGATATGTGCAGAATTTGCAACACAACGCAGCCTTTGCTTTGTACGGATTATCGGACAACGAGGATAACGTGCACGTAATTATCACGGAAGGGGCGGTGCAACGTTTCCGTGATGCCACTCTTCTCTTGGACGCTTCCATAACGTGCGTGCAAAAGACCTTGCAACGTTTGGAAGAGAAACTGACGTTAGATAAAAGCAAAAAATGTCGCGAGTATTTGCAATCCCTGATGACAACCGAGCCAAAACACGCGACGAAGTTTCGCATCGCCGTCGCTTTTGCGCATCTGTGCAATAAGAACGATATGCAAGAAATCTTCCTCGAATCCGGAGGTTTGAAAATATTAATTGATGTTCTCGTCAATCACGCGTGGAACAAGACTGGGCACAAATTTTCCGAAAAAGGAGTGTCCTTCAGCAGACCTGGAATTAATACTACCGGTATTCGACGATATTTTTTAAAGTCACTCGCGTTTACACCGTCAGCCGCGACGAATGAAGCCATCAAATACCCGGACGAATCTGGCAATTCTGACTTCAATAAGAGCATCGTCGCGATTAGAGAAAAATTAGCAAACGTCCAAAATTTACATGGTCATTGCTTAACCGCTTCTTCGTTGCTCCCATCCGGAGCGACAGGAGCCAACGTGCGAGAAGCCATTGAGGCTATCTCGAGCATCGTCGAAAAGACGAAATGCGACGGTTTAGGTAATAACGCTCCGGAAGATTCCTTAGATGAGTTCATTCAACTCGATGATGATGCAAATGAAATCGAGGCGAATAAATACGTTTCGGAAATTTCCACTCAATTTTTACCTCGGAGTAACGGTTTTGTTGAGTCGGATTTATTCCATGAATGTTTCGTGGTTACGGATGGTGGCGATAAAAAAGTCAGAATTGGTGACCGAATGCCGGGGATATCGAGTGACATGAAATTGAATGCAAAACTCAAGAACCTTGATTTTTGCGACGTTGTGTTCGTGTGCGCCTATGGTCGTCGAGAGTATCGTGCGCATCGAATTGCATTTGCGCACGCAAGCGAAAAATTTTTGAAACTCATAGAAGCTGGTTGCTTGCACGTTGATAACGCGAAAAGTAAAAAGGACGAAAAAGTCTTTGGCGCCATGGTTGACGAAGAGGAAGATCCGGCACGCATGATGATTGACGACGACGATGACGATGATGACGATAACGACGACGATAACGAGAACGAGAACGACAAAGTGTTGTGTCGAGTAAAGCTCGATTGTTCGGAGATGGCGTTCGAGAAATTGCTTTACTACTTGTACACCGGCACATTCACCAGCTTTCTAAGGCCTCGTAGAGAATATCTCGACGCCTCTGCACACGAGCGAGTGGTGGAAATTTACTTTGAAGTACTCAATTTGGCGAGAAGATACGATCTCGACGGTCTCATTCGAGAAGTCGAGGTCAGTTTCAAAAGCATTTTTACTGTGCAAAACTACCTACGAATTATGTATCACCCGGGGCTGGAAAACTCAGAGGTGATCACCAAACTCGGCTGGCAATTTGCATTTGAGAAGAGGAACGTGCACAAAATAATCGAGCTTCATGGTATGAATTACTACACGATGATGATGCACGACGACGAGGAAAAATTGACAAACTGGTTGTCCGATCGAATTAAAAACGCTCGCAATTTCGCGCAAGGATGCGAAGTGGAATCAGACGAGGAAGTAGAAGAAGGTGAAGAAGAGGGGCTCGAGGAACTAGAATAGACACAAGAAAGAGAGAGGGCGAAGAGCCCAGGAAATACTAATATTATTAAGAAAGGTAGGAATACTTTCTCTTTTAATAACAATAAGTTCTACTGAAATGCTACTACATAAGAATACACAACGCGTTGTTTCCTCTCATTTTCTCTAAATACTTCCGTAAAGCCTTTACTCCTTTACGAGATGATGAGCGCCTTCTTCAACAACGAGCCTGCCGTTTCGCTCGGTTTTGCGCCTTTTGCGATCCAAGCCTTGATCGCCGGGGCGTTCAAAGAAGACTCTTTTTTGAGCGGATCGTACCATCCTAACAATTCGAGAGGTAATCCGTCGCGTCTCTTTTTGGAATCAATGGCAACTAATCTGTAAAACGCTTGGCGCTTTCTCCCCAAACGCGTAAAACGAATCTGTTTTCAGAACGAAGAGAGAGAAACAGGGTTAGGTTGAATTCCAAGAAGGCGGAAGAAAATGAAAACGACGACTCGAAAAAGTACTCCTCCTTACCACAACTCTGTTTTCAATCTTCAACGAAGGAAACGCTTTCGCGGTTCTCATCGGCGCCTGCGTGTACGTGAGAGAATTTGGTGAGTTTTTGCGTCGCACGACGTCGCGACGTCGCGAATCGCGCGCGTCGTCGTCATTTTTTTCGGATTTTTTATCCAGAGGGAGGGAGAGGGAGACGGCTGTCATTCCATCCCAAGGTGACCGCGAAAAGAAACGTCGCGAAAACGAGCGCGTACCTTGGCCGATAAGCCTTGCGTGGAGCACACGCCGTTTGAGAAATTCAATCGAGCAGGAGTGGATGCTGCGAACGACATCGCGTGGTGTTCGTACTACGGGCTACAGTGACGTTTTCGAGGCCCAAATTTGACCTTTTTTTTTTCGTCCGGCGTCGATTGACGATTGAGAGGGGCGGGGGCTCCTTTTTTTCGCTTCGAAAAAAACTTCGAGTTTGAGTCTTTGAACTCTCTTTTCTTTTCCTTCTTGAAAGAAAGCGCATTTTTTTTTTGCGAAACGCGTCACAAAAGCGAACGTTGCGACGAAACATCCACCGAAACAATGATCAACGCCGACGGAGATAACGTCGATTTGTACATCCCGAGAAAGTGCTCGTGGACGAACCGCTTGATCACGTGCAAAGATCACGCGGCGATTCAAGTGAACATCGGGCATTTGGGTCCGGACGGGACGTACACGGGCAACTATTCGACTTTTGCCATTTCGGGTTACGTGAGAAACAAGGTACGTTGTCGTGGAGTGCAGTTACGGATGCAATAGTATTCGTGGGACGCTCTGTCGCGGATGCTTTTGGAGTCGTGCGATCGCGAGTGGTTGAATACCGCGCGATTTCGCGTTTGATTTTTCCGAGGAAACAAACCCCACTCTTTGTGCTTTCTTTTAGAGAAATCAAATCTCGTGCTTTTGTGCGCGTGCTCACCTCTCCTCTTCTCTCTTGTTCGTTTCAATGACAGGGTGAATCGGACTGCGCCATGGACCAACTCTGGCAAAAGAAGAAGGGCAACAACTAATGATTCGTCATTAGTCTTTGCTTTTATTTTTAGAAAGAGTTTAGCATTATAGGAACGGATTTGTTTATTTACAAAATCGAATGTATAGCACAATAACGAAAACACACGTCGTAACTGTAACTGTTTATCAAGTGGTCAAGGACGTAAGCGCACTGACGATACAACACCACTGATGACTACTAATACTAAATTACTTCTTTTTCACCGGAGCGAAGAAACTGGCAATGGACTTTGGCTTGGTTTTGATTTCTTTCAAACCGCCGTCGGCGTTCAGCTTAAATATCGTCTTCTCTTTCTCCGGAGCGCCAAACTTCTTATTTACCGAGGGTGGCTTTGGGAGTGGCTTTTTTAACCCCGCGCCCAGGGGGTTATTCGACGCTGTTTTGCTAAACTTGTTTCGTATGTCGTCGTTCTCATCGTTCTTGTTCTCACTTGTTCGCTTGAACGCGTTGTCTGTCGTCGGTTTTTGATGACTTTGCTTGTTCGGCGAAGAGAGCGGCGTGCGTTTTCTCTTGGACGCGGAGAGTGGTGCCGGCGTTTGCTCATTCGTTTGTGCTGCTTGTTCCGCGGCACCGAGCATTTTGGCGATTTCTAAATCTTCCAAGTCTTCTGCGCTCAAAACTGGTTGTTTCTTTTTCGCAGGCGAAACTCCTATGCTTTGCGGATGCTTCCTCGGCGAACGTCTAGGCTGAGAAGGAGGAGGAACTGCTGTTGCTGCTGCCACGGCTGCGGTCGCCACGGCTGGTGTTGGAGCCGTGAAAGTGGCACCTTTCTTCGCCGCAAACATAGAATTGATGTTGACTTTGGGAATTTTCGGTCCCTCGTTCATCGATTGCGTGTTATTATTATTATTATTATATCTTTGCTGATGTTGATGCTGAAAGTGTGGTTGCGCTCGGGCAAACGGACGCCTCGTGATGGGGTCCATTCTTCCTTCGGCGATTTCAATCGCAACTTTGTTGTCGAAAACTTTTCCCAAAAAGTCAAGCTCGTCCGACGTCTTTTTGAGAAGCTCCTCGGGAAGCGGCGTCAAGTGCTTCAATTTCTTTTCCTTGATGTCGTAAATCAACGCATGTTTGAACGTATACACCGCTTTCTGCCATTTCGCGATGTAATCCTCTGGCACTTCAATCTTTGGGTCTTTACTCATCATCTCTAACGCGGTTTTTGCGCATCGATTATTCTTGTTGACGAACGCGTGGGCCTTTTTAAAACCAACATTTCTAACATTTTCCAAGAAGTCGCACCCAGACATTGCACAGAGACCCAAGAAATCGTCGTGATTCCACTTCTCAAACGACAAGGGAGAATTGGCACCCCTCGAACCTTTTCCTTTCGAGGCAGACTTTGCACCACCTTTCTTCTTTGTGGCAGTCTTTTTCATGTCTACGTTTTCATCCGATTCGTTCGTTCCATCATTTTCCACAGTAATTTGACTGTCGTTGTTATCCGTCATCTCACCGCACGTCGTCGTCTTGTTCATCAACACGTCCTCTAACAAAACTTCTTTACACGCCCCAAACTTATCCAACTTGAAACAAACTCTCTCGCACCCGTATGCGATCAAATCGGAATCTTCCGTAAACACCACATCCACTCCACCATTTTCCCTCGATTGCTTCGCCAAATGCGCTATTTGCGCGTCCGCCTCGTATGGAGCCACGACAAATTCGATCCCTTCTCTCTTCAGCGCCGTAATTAACTCCAATGCCATGCTCGGCGAAATGTCTAAGCTTTGCGTAAACATAAACGTCGCGCCTTCTCGATTGCCTTGTTCCAACCGCTCTCGTCCTTTCTGTTTCGCTTCTTCTCTTCTTTGTCGTCTCGTGCCTTCCTCGCTCGCTTTCGCTGGCAATCGATCGCCGTCGAACACAATCACGGGGTCGATGCCAAAAAATTTCAACATGTTCGCTCGATGTATGCAGTAGTTGACGTACGGTGCGTCTCGATTTTGCTTTCGCCAATAGTGATTCCCTGTCTGCAATTCTAACGCGCACGAGTACGCGCCTTTGTGGAGCCACGAGTACGCGTCAACGGCAGCGCGCATACCTGCACCACGACGCGTCAAAGAGCGTGCATGTGCGCGTTGTTTTTGTCGGTCAGCTTCTCATCGCTTGTAAAGTCGAGAGAGACACACACGCGCAAAAACGCGACCACATCGAAAAACGGTTCGCACGCGTTTATACAACACACAAAATCGATGCAAAAAAATCGCATTCTTTTCGTCGCGCGAAGAAGAGGGGAAGGAAACAAAGAATAAAAAAGGAAGCAAGCGCACCTCGAAACTGCTCCACCCGCGAGTCTCTGTGGTAGTGTTTCAACTGCTCCGGTAAACCTTTGATGCCCATGATGATGACGATTATTGACTCCTTTGGTTTAAATAATACTAAAGTGATTTTGTGCAAAGGTGCTTTTGTCGAACGTCTTTTCTTTCATTTCATTTTTTTGAATTTTTGAATTTAGGGTTTTAATTACCGTTTTTTTTTGTGGTCCCACACAGAAGAAAACTACTTCAGACCACTGACTACTGACTCTTTCAACGCTTTCCTTTCAAGCTGTTGTTGTTGTTGTTGTTGTTGTTGTTGTTGTTGTTGTTGTTGTTGTTGTTTGTTGTTGTGTGACACCCACACGCCGACCGACGGAAAAAAAGAACGAGGAGAAAAAGAGAGAGAGAAAGAAAGCGACCAGTCATGGCGAAAACGCGACGGAAAAAGAAGCGCACGCACGCGAGCGAGACGAACCATGTCGGCGGGACACGAACGGCTTTGGGGACGTCCCCATCACAAGCGTCTTCTTCGGGGATTCCGAAAACGTTCGTGGTGAAACGAGGGAAACTCGCGCACTTGGTGAAGAGTTTGACCGAGGACGTTCGGAAAATCATGGAACCACACACGGCGTCGAAATTGAAAGACTCCAAGTCGAACAAACTGAAAGATTTTATACAAGTCGCCGGACCTTTGGGCGTGACGCATTTCGTGTTGCTCTCTGCCACGGAACGTGCGAAATACTTGAAAATATGCAAAACGCCGAGAGGACCGACGTTGACGTTTCGAATCGATAAATATTCGTTGGAAGCGGACGTGAAGAAAGCACAGAAGAACCCAAAATCGAGAGGGAAATCGTTTTTGAATCCAGCGTTGGTGGTTTTGAATAATTTTAGTAGCGGTAACGAGAGCGAAACGAAACTGTGCGCGTTGACGTTTCAGAACATTTTTCCAGCGGTGAACGTGAAGAAGGCAAAGTTGAGTTCGTGTAAACGAGTCGTTTTGGTGGATTACGATAAAGAGACGAATTTGTATCGGTTGAGGCATTTCCACGTGGACGCGAAGCCGGCAAAAGGCGATCGGAAGTTGCGGAAAATGTTAAAAACGAGAGAGGTGCCGGATATGGGGAGAATGGCGGATATTAGCGAATTTTTTACCGGCGGGATGAGTTCACAAGGCTCGGATTCGGACGTTTCCGACAGCGAGGACGACCCAAAAACCAAAGTAGAATTAGCGCACGACTTGGATCGAGTGAACAAAGCGAAATCGACCGCGAAAATTCTTTTAAAAGAACTCGGTCCAAGACTGGATCTCGAGTTGGTAAAAGTCGAAGAGGGTGCGTGCGAAGGACGCGTTTTGTTCCATCAATACGTAGAAAAAACAATCGAAGAGGTGAAAACGCAAGAGGAATTGCGAGCGCAAAAAGAACAGTTGAAAATCAAACGACGAAAAGAGCAAGAGGAGAACGTGAAGAGGAAAGAAAGAGAGAAGGAGAGGAAAGAGAGAGAAACGCCGAAGAAGAGACCGAGGCGGCTGAGGGAGAAAAAGAAAGACGACGAGGAAGACGACGACGATTGGCCGGAAGAGCCCGAGAAGGAGTACAAAGAGGGCGACGTGTACGAAGGAGACGAGAAGAAGAAGAAGAAGAAGAAGACATCGGGAAAGAAAAAAAGTGGATGAATGTAGAGAGCGCGTAGTGTAACGAAGTGGTGAAAGAAGTACCACCACAAGAACTTTTTCATTTTAGAAACAAACAAGCAAAGAAATTTCTCTTTTTCTCTCATTTTCGCCATTCTTATTGCCCCATCGGTTAAAGGTTTAATTACACAGCTTTAAGGAACACACACGCAAAACAACAAAAATGGTGCGTCGTCGCATTTAGTGCTTTCTTTAGCGCGCGAATTAGCGCGCGAATAGCATCGTCGCGAGTCGCGCGCTCGTGCGGAGCGCGCGTTTTGAAATCTCTTTCTCTGTACATTTTGAGCGGTTTAGCCCCAAACGAAGAAAGATTTTGTTTGAGAGATTTTCTTTGCGTGCGATGTAGACCGACTCGAAGGGATCAAACGCGTAAGATTTGACACGGAGTGCGCGAACATCGCGCGCGAACATTCGCGCGTTCGCTTGCAATCTGCATTCGACCTTCGCATAGTCGTTGTTCGATCGAAGAGCGCGCACGGAATTTCTTGTCTTTTGTTCGGGAAGAGCCCCAAAAGGAGGAACGGATTGCCACACGAGACGGCGATGTGTATGCCTTTTGAAGAAGAAGGACGAATTCGCATCTTTTTGAAATTCTCGTGCTGACCCACACGTATTCTCCGTATTCAAACCCTTTTACTTACAGTCTGGAGAACTTGCATGCACTTACGCTGCCCTCATCTTGCACGATGATGGCCAAGAAATCACCGAGGACAAGATCAACGCCATCGTCAAGGGCGCCGGTATCACCATCGAGCCGTACTGGGCGAACTTGTTTGCCAAGTTCTTGGCATCCAAACCGGTTGAAGAGTTGATCTCCAACGTCGGCGGCGGCGGCGGTGGCGGTGGCGGCGGTGGCGGTGGCGGCGGTGGCGGCGGTGGCGGCGACGGCGCGGCCGAAGAGAAGAAGGAAGAGGTGGTTGAAGAAGAGGAAGAAGATATGGGCTTTGACTTGTTCGATTAAACAAGAGTCCTTGCGACGAAGAGGCTTCCGACTTGGATTGGGGTTCGGACTCCGACAACGCAAGACATAATTTTAGAATGCGTATACAATAATAGATTAGTAGTTGTTTTCTATAATTATATATAAAGTACACTCGTCGTGATATCGAGGAACAATAACATCAACGTATTCATCATTTAAATGGTATCGCTCTTAACTAACTGTCACGGACACTTTTCGTCGGAGTCAGAGATGCACGTCCCGACGCCAGCTTGGCCTCTTATGGCTTTTTGAATGTTTCCATTTTTCATCATGTCAAAAACGACAATTGGTAATTCGTTCTCGCGACACATCGTGATGGCCGTTTGATCCATAACACCCAGCCCTAACCTTTGCACGGTTTCGTACGACAACCTCTCGTATTTCTTCGCGTTGATGTTCTGTTTCGGGTCTGAGCAAAACACGCCGTCCACTTTCGTCGCTTTCAATACGACCTGCGCGTTAATCTCCGCCGCTCTCAACGCCGCTCCCGTATCGGTGGTGAAAAACGGATTCCCAGTCCCGGCACCGAAAATAACTACTCTCCCTTTTTCTAAGTGCCGTATAGCGCGTCTCCTTATGTAAGGTTCCGCCACCTCTTTAATGCTCAACGCTGACAACACTCTCGTTTGGACGCCTTTCGCTTCAATGGCGCCTTGCAACGAAATCGCATTCATAACCGTCGCCAACATCCCCATATAATCCGCTGACGCGCGATCCAAATGCGCCCCTTCATGGCTTGCACCTCGAAAAAAGTTCCCTCCACCAACCACCACGGCAATCTCTACTCCTGACATGCTCGCCGCGACGATCTCGCCAGCTATGCGTTCCACCACCGACGGGTCTAAACCAAAGTTTTGCTTCTCCAAAGTTCCCGATAACGCTTCGCCGGATATTTTCAGCATCACGCGTTTCCATTTCGCGTTCGCTGGAGTCCTCTCGCACTCATCGTCGCTCGCGCTTTTACTTTGCAAAGACGATGACGACGACGACGACGCGTCTTTCCCCTTTTTACTCCGGCCTTCTTCCGCGTTTTCTTTTTTCTTCCGTTGTTCTTTCGCCATCATCGACGCGGACATGGCACCACCACCACCACCGGCGCCTCCTCCTCCACCGCTGCTGCTCTTCGTCGTCACCGCCTCGCCGCGTCTGTCGCTCTTCGTCCCGTTGCCGACGTCCAACGCGTCTCTGCTCCTCGGGAACGCGCCAGCCACGACGACACGCGATGAAAGTTGTTGTTTTTTCTCCCATTGTGCCCACCGCGATGATGACGACGGGCAGCCGCCGCTTCTTCTTTTTGTCCAATTCTTCCCAAAAAAGAACTTCGTCTTTTTCTTCTGTTGTTGCCCTCTTCCTCCTCCTTCTCCGCGGCGCGTTGTTGTTGTTGTTGTTGTTGTTGTTGCCGCCGTTACTCGCGTCGTCGTGCAAAAAAAAGCGTTGTTCTGCATCGTCGTTTACGTCGCGTACGTCGTTTACACACTACGTACTAATGTCGTTTCTTATTTTTAAAGTCGAAAGACTTTTTTGAGAGCACTTTTAAGCGGTTTTTGGAAACGTGTGACCCCCCCCCTTTTTCCTCTCTCTCGTTTCCTCCTCTATGTATCAAAAAGTCAGTCAGTCAGGGGCACTTGAAGAATAATAATAATGAATTCTTTTCTCACGTGTTTCCTCTCTTTTCTTTTTTTTTCGTCGTCTCTCTTTTTTTAGGTTTTACTACTCATATGATAGACTTTTTGTCGTGGAGGAAAAGCAGCTCCTTATTTTTTAAACTCTCTGAGAGAGTCCTAAAAACTAGCACCTTAAAAGAGCTCCCGAAAAAAGGTGAAAAATAAGGAGGTGCGTTAGAGGTATTCTGAGTAGAGACGCTATTAAAACTTGTGAGTGTCTCTGAGGTATTCTGGGTATTCTGACAGCGAATAATCAGCTGTATATTTTTTTTGTTCCTTTTTTTAACTTGAGTGAAGAAAAAAAAGGTCCACCCAAAACAAAGTATTATGGTCCATATAAAATAACGACCTCATTATTTTTGAGAAGAAGAAGAGACCACCACCAAACCACCACCACCTTTATTACCGGAGATGACGACGACGGTTCAGACGACGACTCAAAAGACGAGAGAAGGACGACGACGACGACGACGACGAGAGTCTCGGGGTGGAACGTCAAAGTCTTTCTTCCAAAACAAAACGATGATGATGGGAAGCAACAACACACAACGTGATGATGATGACGGCGGGTTTCGCCTGACGACGACGACTCATGGGGAAAAGAAGTCGGCGTTTGAAAACGCCGTCGAACGGACGAGACGCGCGGTTCGAAGAGAAGTGAAAACGACGCAAAACGGATGGAGGATGAGCGTGGGACTCCCGCTGGCATCCGTGACCTTCGCTCGGGCGAAAGCAAACGAACAGTTTCAGCTGTGCGCGGCGGCGGCGGCGGCGAAGAAGAAGACGACGACGACGAATGAAAAACCCGTGAAAATTCCACTCGCGCGGATGTTGAAAAGCAATCGAGAAGGTATCGTCGTGAACGCGTTGGGAAAAACGGTCGCGGTGTTCTTAGCCGGTGGAATAGCCGGCGCGTTGGCGAAAACGTGCACGGCTCCGCTGGATCGATTGAAAATTATCATGCAAACGTCGGGAGCGTCGCAACAGAGCGCGGCGGCAAAAGCAGCCGTGAGCGGAGGGTTAATACCAGCGTTTTTGGCGATTGGTAAAACCGAAGGTTTAGCTGGGTACTGGCGAGGGAACACGCCGCAAGTCGCGAGAGTGTTGCCATATTCGGCGACGATGTTGTTCGCGTACGATTTTTATAAGAAGAAATATGCGGATAAGAGTACCGGAGAGTTGAGCGTGCAGGGGAGACTCTTAGCCGGAGCCTCGGCGGCGTGTACGGCGACGATTGTGACGTACCCGTTAGATATCATTCGATTACGTTTAAGCATTGACCCGACGACAACAAACATGGTAGCGGTGTTTAAAAACATTTTACGTGAGGAAGGTGCGATGGCATTCGCTAAAGGTTTACCGGCGACGTGTTTATCCATTGCGCCGTATTCGGCGTTGAATTTTTGCGCGTTTGATTTGTTCAAACAAACCATTCCGGAAGATATTCGCAACGAACCGCAAGGAATTGCCATGGCCTCTTTGATGGCCACCGCGGTTGCCACCGGCTCGTGCTACCCGCTCGATACCGTGAGGCGGCAGATGCAAATGAAATCGAGCACGGCGACGAATGTTGTCGCCGCGGCGAAAAACATCGTCTCCAACCAAGGCGTCGGCGGTTTGTTCAAAGGATTCGTTCCCAACGCCGTGAAAAATATGCCGAATAAATCTATTCAGTTGACCACGTACGACGTTCTGAAAAAGTTCATCGCGAGAAGTGAAGTCGCGTACGAGGCTGAGAAGAAGGCGTATTTGAAAGACTTGAAAATGAAACGCGTTTGAGCAAAAAGGGAGAAGAAGAAGAGAGAAAGTAATCTGAGTTTTATCATCATCATCATCATCATCATATATTAAAAAGAAAAAAGAAGAAACAGAAGAGAGTCGCGTTTAATAACGCGCGAATACGAATGCGCGTGTTTTAATGCCGATACATGATAGGTACCATACCCCGTGATACTACGTATATATAATTACAACTCCCGCAAAAGCGACCGACGCCCACAAGCTCGCTTTCGCGCGCGCTCAGTGATCTCCTTTCGGATACTCGAACAACCCCAAATCTCCTCCCCACGGCCACTGTTCTCTCGATCTGCGTTTCAAGTACGAGTACGCCGGTTGCTCTTCTCCGTGGCCGTGTTCCGCGCTCGCGAAGCTGTACACGCCAAACGCGCAGCACGCCGGTATCGCGAGAAACGTCACCGTTCGCCATTTGCTCATCTCAGCTGTTTATATTTTTTATGTGTTTCATTTTGAAAGAAGGAAGAAAAATATAATTTTTTTTGTGAGTTTTTGCACCCAAAAATTATATATATACATGAAGAGAGAGAGAGAGAGATCCTTCGCGCGATAATGGATCGACGATGGTCTATAGGCGCGACACCGTGATCTTTTCGTCAAAAAGAGAGCACCCCCCCCGAAAATTCGGTGGCAGCAGATTCTTTTTCAAGAGATCCCAAAAACGACGACAACGAAAAATAATGGGTGCGTGATTTTTCGGATGCCGACGATCTCGGGCGATAACAACAACACACGTACCTCTCTCTTCCTCGATGCTTCCACCGCCGCTCATCGATCGCCGAAAGTCGTTCTTCGCTTTCCCGCCGCCGCGTTGGTGGTTTCGGGAGACAGTTCGCAACGCCTCGCGTGCCGCAGCTCTGAACATGAGAGAGGTATAGTCTTTGTCCTGTGTTTTATGTCGTTTGCCCTTCGATGAAAGCGGCGCAAATCTGACGCGTTTTTCTTTCTTTTTTTTTTTTTTTTTGGTCGAAAAAACGAAAGGATTTTTTATAGGAAGAAGAATAAAAGGCAATAATAAAACGAATTCATGTCTTTGAGGTGAGAGGTCTCGAAAACAAAATCTCTCTCTCGTCTGTGATGCAATACCCAAAAGGCGAAGAAGAGACGCGTCGAAAAAACGAGACGAAAAAAGGGGTGGTCGATTTTGGTCTCTCTCGCTTTTGGGTGGTAAAAGGGGTACTTTTGCGTTCGCGCGCGCGTTTGCGCGTTTTATATATACAAAACGCAATTAGTATACTTGGAGCGTGTCGCCGCGGCGCTATGGCGACGCTAAGCGAGTCAAATCTCAGGACGACGACGCGAGTTTCTCCAACAGTTTCCTTTTTTTCTCGGCGAGGAGCTTTTGGATGTCGTTTCTGTCGTCGTTTTCGTCGTCGTTTGCTTTCCTTTTATCTAAAAGTACCTCTACTTTAGTAGCGTCTTTCTCTCCGACGACGTTCGTCTTTGCGCCTTCTTCTTCTTCTTCTTCTTCTTCTTCTTCTTCGACTGGAGGTAGAACTTCGATCGATACGATGTGGTTTCCTTTCTTCTCGATCCCTTGCTTCTCCAATATTTTCTCCGCCCCGTCTTCCGTGCCATCTTCCACGTACACGGTTTCTTTCCCGTGCAACGTTTCCACTTCGAAAAACCCGCCCTCTTTCGCTTCCAACGCGGTCAACTGTATCGTCGTCTTCACGTCGTACTCGTTCGATTGGCACTTTCGAAACTTTTTCGACGGCATGGTATGAATAACCGCGAATGTCTCTCGTCCTTGAATCTTCACGCGTTGGTTTTGCTTTGGATTTTTCGGCACTTCCACTCGACATTGGATGAAATCGTCCACGGCGCCGATGCCTTTACACTTCGCGCACACGCCCGAATGGTCGACGACTTCAGTCTTCGCGCGACCCGTGCCGAAACACGTCTGACATGTCGCCCGGTTGAGTGTGGTGCATTTCGTGCACGTCACGCTACTTCCTCCCGTCTTTCCTGTTCCGTTGCACTTCTCGCACGTCGTCTTACACGGTACCATGGCGAGTTTGACGCACCCGTTCGCGCTTTCTTTGAACGTGACGTTAATCAGCACGTCGGACGTGTGCATTCCATTCACGCCGTGTTCTTTGTCGTGCTGTATCCGTTGGAGCGGGTCCGAGAGGCACCGGAACGCCACCGTCATTTCGGCGAACGTTTTGGCCATCTCGTCTTGGCGTTCTTTTTCTTCTTTTTCTTCTTTTTCTTCTAAATGATGTCGCCTTTGGTTGCGTTGTTTGTCCGGGTGGCACGCGAGCGCGAGGCGCCGGTACGCCGTCTTCATCTCCCGATCCGACGCCGTCGGGACCACCCCGAGGATATCGTAGTAGTTCTTCTTCTTTTTGGTCGACATCATAATCGCATAGTATAGTCGTCGTCGAAATCCTCTCTCTCCGAAACAACACAGCGTCTCCTTACTCCTCCTCCTTCTCCTTTTTTTTGGTCGTCGTCGTCGTCTCTTCTGCGGCCACCCAAAGCCGCCATCGTCGTTCGTGGTCGTCGCACCGTGTTTCAGACCTCTTCTCTCTTCTCTTCTTCTTTGTCTTCTTCTTCTTCTTCTTCTTCTTCTTCTTCTTCTT
>MDSZ01005750.1_pt1 | contig 19798 bp, 17 predicted proteins | sample 811201 | NCBI WGS metagenome assembly MDSZ01 (sample SAMN05326647, study PRJNA326480) | marine metagenome | isolation source: seawater | place: Indian Ocean: North | collected 2010 | reverse complement strand
TTGGTACCTGATGTTGCAACACCAGCTGCCTTAGCCTTCTCGACTAACTCGTCCTTCTTGAGCTTCATCAGCGATGCTTCAGTTTCACCGGAAGGTGCTTCTTCAGCTTCAGGTGCTTCTTCTGCTTCTGCTTCAGGAGCTTCTTCCTCTGCTGCTGGCTCTTCTTCTTCTGCTGCTGCAGGTGCTTCGACCTTCTCAGAGATAGATTCCATTGCCTCAGCTGCTGCCAATAGGTCTCCTTCTCCAGATTCTTCAGCCTCAAGTGCTGCAGCTTTCTTTGCCTTCATCTCAGCCTCTTGGCGAGCTTCGTCAGCATGGATTTCATCGAGTGTTGGACCCTTATCGGTAACTACACCACTCTGCAAGAGTTGGCTCTTGCGGATTACAACGGTGCGGCAAGGATAAATTGCCTTTACAGCGTTACGGATTTCAGTTTCTAGATCTCCGCCTAGCATAGACTCTTGCAGTGCAGAATAGTTTGACTTAGCTGCAAAGGCACGAATAATTTCTGCAGACTTTGCACGAATAGCCTGCTTGACCGAGGTCTGTGTGCGTCGCTCGGTAATGACGAGTGGCTTCAAGCGCACTAGGTATCCATCGGTTGTGACAACATCAACTACGTCATCGACCTTACCGCGGTAGCGACGAATCTGACGGCGAGTGTGGTCAGACTGGTGTGCATGACCGACGAATGTGGTCAAAGCATCTTGGCCTACAACTTCGGTTACACGGAAGCGTAGTAGAACGTGCATTTTGGTGAAGTCACCATTGAACTCTTGCTGTGTCATTTCATAGACACGGCCCATAATGTGCTCATCTGTTTCTCCGATTGTCTCTCCGATTCTCTTGAAGTTCCATGGGTGCCTTGGGGCTCTGATGGTGAACCATCTTTTGTTCTTCCACTTATCACGCTGCTTACGTGCTGCTGCACGGGCCTTTGCACTCATCTTCTTCGCCATATCGGATCAACTCTCGGATTGCGGGGGCTACCCCACTTGCAGCCATGCGACCAACAGGGTGTATATGAATGCAATAGATGAGGGAATAACACACCCCGTAGGGGTGATTCGACAATAATTACCAGCCACGCTGGTCAAGACGAACTTCGAGAGTTTCCAATTCATCTCCACGCATCGGAGCCCCTGCCATCATCGACATAGCCTCCGCTACTTTGTCAGGATCATCAAAGTGGGCGGTTGCCATTACGATTGCATCCGCCATAGTTGCTGGGTCTTCAGACTTGAAAATTCCAGAGCCGACAAAGATTCCGTCAACTCCCATTTGCATCATCAAAGATGCGTCTGCAGGCGTGGAAATACCTCCTGCACAGAATGTGATTACGGGTAGTCGCCCTAGTTCTGCAACCTCCACCAAGATGTCACGAATACTGCCGTGCATTTCATCATCGATTGCTCCGAATGGAGTTATGTCAGACTTACCAGGTAAATCGCTGGAATTAGCTAGTACTCGGTACCTGTCAATGATGTGTTCTGCAGCGGCATCCAAACCGGAGTCATCCAGTGTCTGAACCTGCCTAATCTCTTGGTCGATAAGTCTAGCATGAGTTACAGCAGCCACTACATTTCCAGTACCTGCTTCACCCTTGGTACGAATCATCGCCGCACCTTCGTAAATTCTTCGAACCGCTTCCCCAAGTCCGGTAGCACCACAAACGAATGGAATGTCATGTGACTTTTTGTCGATGTGGAAGAAAGGATCTGCTGGTGTCAGAACTTCAGATTCATCAACCATGTCCACTCCAAGAGATTGCAAGACTTGGGCTTCAGCCTCATGTCCGATTCTGCTCTTTGCCATCACTGGAATAGAGGTGCAATCAATAATTCCTGTAATCATATCTGGATGAGAAGTTCTGGCTACTCCTCCTGCTTTCCTAATGTCAGCTGGAACTCTCTCTAGTGCCATGACGGATACTGCACCAGCTGCTTCAGCAACCGCAGCCTGTTCAGGAGTGACAACATCCATGATTACTCCGCCTTGTAGCATTGAAGCAAAACCACGCTTGAGCAAGTCATCTGCGTGGCGGAGCTGAGAAACATCTGCGTCAGATCTCATGGGTATCAATCCAAGCGGGAAGTCTCCCCCTCATCAACGTATGTTAAGAGGCAGAGAAAATCAATCACCGAGAACTGGAGTGTCTCCAGTTGCAATCTCAGCGTCTACAGATTCTTCTTCATTGCGAACAAGCCACTCTTCTTCATCATCAGGAATATCGGTGTCTGCAAAGATCGCATCGACTGGACATTCTGGGACACATGCACCGCAATCGATGCACTCATCTGGATCGATGATGAGGTATGTATCTGCCTCACGGAATGCTTCAACCGGGCAAACAGCAACACATTCCTGGTATTTGTGGTCAACACATGCGGAAGTAACTACGTGGGTCATGGTATCTCTCCGTACCGTCGTTAGATAGGAGGGATATAAGGGGTTGCTCAGCCCCAGTCTGGTTTTTCGGGCAACCTAAGATTCAGTGCTTCGGTTTTGGCTTTTTGCAAAGTTTCACGAGCAACGGCAAGAGGATCATCTCCAGGATAGATTTGCAACTTTGTTCGCCCTTTGACAGTCGCTCTAATTCCAGGAGTGGTTAAGGTCATTTTACCGGAGAGAAGGTCTAGTAAATCTAGACGGATGTGAATGACATTGTCTTCATCCATTCTAGTATCGAGTTGAAGTTCTAACTCCTCTAGAACTTCCACACCTAATCTGGCTAAACTCTTAGTTGCAGGGCCACGTTTCTTTATTTCGGCAACCACAAGGTGAACCGGTGAGCCATGGTAGGAATTCATTCTCTCAATTGAGACGGCTTCGTCATCACCGACCAACCAAGATAGTGCAGCGGCGTGGATACGTTCATCCTCGAGCCCGCTGGCAGTAGAATTCCAACTGATGTGGTGGACTCCCATGTTAACCCTCCAGTGAAGGAGGATGATGAGCCTTGTTAGTCTAATGGATGTTCAATACCCTCTTCTCCGAGAGTCCATTGGAGTGTTTTGATTACTCCATCGAGTGCCTTATGATTGCGTGCAGCTTCCTTCATACCCTCACGGTCGCCGTCCTTTTTGCACTGTTCAAACCATTTTTTCCACTGTTCTCTTCGAGCAACTGCCTTATCCAGCATTTCCTCAATTTCTCCCCATGAACGGTCGTAACTTCGTACGGGTGGAGTGTCAGCGCCTGTAGCCATTGCGGCGGTGCGATTAACAACCGTATAAGAAACAGTCCCCGACACGATGCTAAAAAGCATCAAGGTCGACGCTCATCTTGCAAGTCGATTCTGATTTCGGTCTCATCACCAATCACGCATCGCTGTATGCGTGAATGAACTGCTGAATTTTCACCAATAATCGATGACTCAGATACACCTTCGACACGAGAATTTGACATTACAACCGAATCAACAACGGCACCATTCACCGACGCACCATCGAGAATGATGCTGCGTTCTACATGGCCACTGACACTTGCTGAAGCCGAAATGAACGAACCATCTGGTAGGACTTCGCCATCTGGCATTGGGAAAGGAAGTTCCATCCTACCCGCAACCAATGCCATCTGTGCTTTGTGAAGTTCAAACGGATGGCCAACGTCGAACCAGATACCCTTTACGGTCTTTGCATACATTGGCCAACCACGAGCAAGCACATCAGGGAATAATTGCTTGCTGAAATCATATTTCTCACCCTCAGGAACCAAGTCCATTACATCCGGTTCGATGATGTATAGACCAGCATTAATTAGATTGGAAAATGCTTCTTCAGGCTTCGGTTTTTCTAGGAACTTCACAATGTATCCTTCGTCCAAAGATGATTCGATTTCGCCGTTATTCTGTTGTGACAATCCAACAATACCGAATTCGGTTGGATCTTCGACTTCCCAAAGTGCCATCGTCACTTTGGCACCAGATTCACGATGCGCACGAATCAAATCTGCAATGTCGAACGAAGCGACAGAATCTCCTGAACCAACAACGAATGTCTCGTCGAGTTCATCTCGAAGTAAACCGACGCTTCCTGCAGTACCCATAGGTGAACTTTCTTGGTTAACTCGACTAGAGATCTCCCAAGATTCGATTTGAGAATACAATTGCTCACCTTTGTGACCAGTGGTCACAATAATCTCATTCAGTCCAGCATCGACCATTGCATCTTTGACATAATCAATCACAGGTCGTCCCAAAACACGAACCATGGGTTTTGGACGATTTGCAGTTAGCGGCATCAGGCGAGTACCACGGCCTCCGGCCATGATTACACCTTTCAGAATCTCACTTCCTTCCACGAGATGCAGTCATGTCTACACGGCGCATTCCCTTCTTCTTTGAGGAACGACCTTTCTTGACTCCAAGGCCATCTCTATCTCCACTCATCGTTCCACCAAATGTTAGCGAACCTGCGGACAATAGATGTTCGACCATCGAGTCTGCGACCTTTACATCTTCAGCACCTGTCTTCATTTCCTTGACAACAGAGGCATTGTGATCGGTAATCCAAGACTCTCTTTCTTCTCTAGCGATCTTGAGTTTGTCTCGGGCTTCATTTACTTCCTTCATCAACTCGGATATCTTGGAGTGAACTTCATCTGCCTTTTCCTTGCATGCAACAAACTCCTTGTGGAATCTGTCGCCTTCGCCCTTGAGGAAATCACGATGAGCAAACAGTTCATCGATTTCTTTGCTCATTCCCTTGGCTCTTTCTAAGCATTCTACAAACTGCTTGTGTGCAGCATCAGCTTCAGCCTTGAGTTGAGCAATTGCTTCATCTCGGTTTGACAAGTCAACTTTGATCAACTGTAGTTTGGCAACCTCAGGTTCCAACTCCTTCATGCGACGGCGCATGAACTTGATTTTCTCCATGGTTTCCTTCTCTTTCTTTGGAGACATTCCACCACGGGTTTCGTAGATCTTTTCCATGTTGTCAACTTCACTAGCCAACTTGTTGAATTCAAAAGTTGCAGACTTCTTCTCATCTGCATCTCCACGCTGAGACTTAGCCTGGCCGATTAGGTCTCTAATCTGGGCCTGAATTGCATTTCTTCTCTCCTTGTGGATATTCTGTTCAGCACGAATCGCCTTAACCTCTGCAACCGCTAAGTCGACCTTTTCACGGTGCTCCTTGTACTGGTTTTGAATGGCATTTCTTTGATCTGCAAATCTCTTTGCTTGATCGTTATGACCATTACGAGCTTCCCTCAACTTGCGAACTTTAGCCTCCATCTGGTGAAGGTGGTCGCGAATGTCCGCATCAGGACTGGCCTCTTCATTGGGGGTCTCGGTCATCAGTCCGCCCACGACATCGTGGTCTTCAATGCTACGATTTGATTTCAGATTGAATCATGCTACGGAAAGCACTGAAATCGCTTGAAGAATTATTGAGGTTATCAATCCGAATCCTCCAAGTAAATTACAAGAAAAGGCAGCAGTATTTCGCAATCGCTTAATGAACTCATGACGAATGTTAACATTGATTTGACGTCCAACAAGTAAGTCACCGCTAACTTCTTCTAATCTGATCGCCACACTGGCATCTCCAATTCGCTCAGGAAGTAATGTCTGCCATGCGATTGTACCCTCTCTAAGAATTCCTGCCATACGCCCAAGTTGGTCATCATCACCTTCGCTGGACACTGGAGTTATCTCATCCGGCCACCAATTCCTAGAACTTGGTGCTAAACGATACCTTAGTGAGAGGTCATTTGGCCTGAAATCTGGAGATTGAACTCTAAGAACAACATGCTTTTCCTGATCAGACATGTTATGCAGATAACAGAATAGGTTAGCCTTGTCGTGAACAACGCTTTCAATATCGACATCGAAAACAAGTTCATCCATCTCCGGCTGTATACCGATTGAAACATCTTGTTCAATTCTGTTGATTAGTCTGAAAAAGGCTGGACAGGAAACTTCCGCCCTTTCGAACAGGGAATCCCAAATCTCGACTTTGAACACTTCATGATCTTGGAGTGACTTCACACCTTCGTCTACCAATATCTCTTCCAATTCTAGCTGAACTTCCGAACGGTCGAGCGAACCCTTTCTTCTAAGATGCATTACCATCAGGAACTTCTCTCGGCCATGCTCTTTGCTAACTTCAGGACGAAGGTGTCCGTCTAGCTCAAGTAGGAAATCATCGAATCTACTTCGAAGAATTGGGTCCATGTGAGTACTCAACATGTCATTGAATACTTGGTCAAGTGTTGATGGGTGGATAGGAGGATAGTATGCATCCAACAGACCATTGTGCTGGACCATGTGGAAATCTCTTCCACGGGTGGTCATATGTTGCCCAATCGCCAAAGTTACCAGAGCAGAGGATGCAAGTAAACCGCGCATACCTAATTCTGAGTCAATGGGTAACCATGCTGAACCAATGACGGTGATAATGGAAGTTACAGCCAACCAAAGTGCAGTATTGTGACTCGCCATGGTACGGAAAATCAAACTCTCTAACGAAGGGAAACCGTGCATGCTAGTGACCGGTCTATGAGCATCAGATGCGGCTCTTACTTCAGCTCTGAATACCTTTTTTGTCAACGTCATTCTCTTTCTATGAAGATAGAGACTTGCACAAAAACCTAGCAAGATAGTTGCTGATATCAATTTCAAAAATGTGGAGAAATCAAGCCCGATTGATGGTTCAATATTATCTTTCCAAAACGTTGGCGAACCAGAACTATAACCCCATGCACCGAATAAGAAAATCAATGCTGTTGCAGGTAGAACTAGAACTAAGCGTAGTCCACCTGAAATGAATTGGCGATCTATGTCATGAAATCGTGCTTCTGCACTCTTTAATCCATCTACAGATGAACTCAAACATTACACCTCAAAACTATTCTTTCGCTCAATGCTTCTGAAACTTGCAACTCTACTCCATCGATGGTAAACTTGTCATCATCACGGTAGATTTGACTACCAATAGCCAGACCTGAATGTTTGATTATATCACTAACTTCTGCAGTGGTCATAATCAAAATCACTTCACCTGTACTCCCCATCTCCAAGTTATTCAACAAGCAAATATTTGATTGCGCATTCATTCTGTTTGCTACCCTATCGGATGGAGGAGGGATTTCTTTTCCACTTGGATCTTGTTTTGGGTCTCCCAATAACAGAGATACACATACCTCTAGGTCATCGTTAAACGCGTGTTCCAATCTACAAGCGGTCTCATGTATATCGCCTTCGAATGGTAGGACACTAAGCAATACCTCTGCAAGACGATGACGACGTTTCATCATTGCACCGTGCTCCAATCCTGAATCGGTTAGTAGTACCCCCTTGTAAGGAACATAATCTACGAATCCATTCTTGGACAAACGCTGAACCATTTCGGTGGCAGAGGCTGGAGAGACGCCGAGATAACTTGCTAAGTCACCATTTCTTACTCGCATTCCTGGATTTTTCTCATGGAAGTCAAACAATGTCTCGAGATATTCATCTTCAAACTCTTGGAAATGACCACTACCCATAATACCACCAATTCTTAATTACCTACAATCATGCTTTCCTAGCTTCAAAAACGACCTCACAGGCCGGGCAACGAGCCTTAGCAGGCCTTCGGTCGTATGGTACTTTTAACTTGCGAGCGCACTTTGGACAACCTAGTATGTCGTCACTCGAAGAAGACCACAATTGGTCATCAGATTCCTCTTTACCATCTTCGTCTTCATCCTTTGTATTTTCAGGCTCAGGAGTATCTTGCTTACCTTCTACATCGAATTTCGTCTCACACTCTGGGCATCTTACTCCACCGGTATATGTCCTAGGAACTCGTAAGCGTCGTTCACAAGTCGGACAAGCGACTTCGACCTTTTCGTCACTTGAAGCACTTGATTTTGATTCCTTCTTTGGTTTCTTTTTCTTCTCATCCTTCGGTGAATTACGAATTCTGACTACGAAAATGAGTAGCATACCCAATAACAGCCCACCTAGTATTCCACCCCATGGAATGGAGAAGGATTCTGATTCAATTGTTACCGGTTCTGATGCTATGGAAACTTGATCTGTTACTGTAACTTCATCTACGGTCCAAACCGCCCTTATTGTGACAGATTCACCTTCTGGCCAGGTGACAACCACACTCTGGTCTTGACTAGTTTCCAATTCTTGAGATGATTTTCTTGCTAGTACCACTCCATCTGAATCTGTTATCAATACTTCACCAGATGAGATGGCCCCGGACCCTGAGTTGGCTATTGTATAGAATACAGTAGTCTGTTCACCAGCAGTTGGTTTTGCAGGTTGTGTGTTTGGAGAAACAACAATTTCAGGTTCAGGGGAAAAATCTGGAATTGATTCAACTTCATCATAATCAGAACCGAAACCCATAGTCCAACCAAGTAACTCAATGGTCGAGTAAACTTGCTGACCATCAGCACCTCCTAGCACGATGCTAGATGTGGTTATTCCTGGCAATAACACTCTCTCCTCGACCAAACCGTCGTTTCGAATTCCATCTTTTATCGAACCATGAGTTAGAACTACTGTCCTTGAACGACCTTCGGAAAGCGATACTGTCCAGTCGATTTGTACACCATTGGACACGTGTGTGACCGATTCAATGTCTAACACAATAACCTGCGCAGCAAGAATCGGTATAACTAGGGAGCCCGATAGATTTGCATCGATTGCTCCATCATCGCTCACAATGCTCCAATTTACTATGTGATCACCAGGTTGAGAGAAAGTCAGTTCTTGATGAACTTCTCCAGCTTTATTCGAATCTAAAGTGATACTAGAACCGAGTTGTTCAACTCCATCAATCTCAACCTGCATAGTAGCAGTGCCACTTGCATCACCTTCATTTCGAATGAGCATTGATAACAATACTTCATCGCCAACGTGCCAAGGACCCTGCAATAATGAAGGAGAGGAATGTCCTGCTCCTAAGAAAACTGCAGATTCAATATCGACTACGTCAACTGCATTATTTGTTACAGAAGTCCGTGCCAAAGAGGTAGTACAAGTTAGAGTACCTGGCTTGGAGTTAAGTGATACGGTGGTGCTGGAATTAGAGTTAGTTGCAATCTGATGAGACTCATCGAGAACTAAATCGCCATCGAAATCGCAAGTAAGATTTCCATCAAACAAGGCGGAACCTGTATTTTCAGCGGTTAAACTCCATTCCATGGTTTGACCGATCTCCGCTGAATTGGTCATATTCAATTCCAAAGAAATCAATGGTAAAGGAGGAGGCCCTACAACTAATGTTGAGTTGGAAATATCATCTGAAACATCTGAATCTGTAGTACCATTCAGTGCTGCCGAAACAGCATATTCGCCTTCGGACATTACTCCGGTTTGGAAGGATAATGTCAAACTCGAATCAGGAGCTACGTCTGCATCTAGGGTGTGGGTTTGACCTTGTAATGACAGATCTACTGAACCATTCCATACTACATCACCATCATTGACAACGGGGATATCGATTCTAGCATGGTCTCCATCGTTCACGGTAATGTTTCCAGTTTCATCACCTGATGAATTGACGCCTGTGAACAAAATATTGCCAAGTGAGATATCTAATGGACGGAGCCTGTGAATAATCTGCGACCAAGACACTGACTGTTCGTTACCAGGTGTTCCAACGTCTCCGGTCAGATCAATCGTCAAATTCGAATATCCAAGTGGAGCATCACCAAGTGTTGATTCAACATATACCAATACACCATCACTGACCAAGGAATTTCCTGAATCGGAATCGATTAAGTTACCTTCCATGGTCGAGAGCGTTATCGACCAATTAACCGAGGCTGAACTAGAGCCTGCAGTTCCGTTGAGTGTTAGATTGACATCTATCGGGCCGGAACCAATCTCACCATCTCCGGTCACGGTAACAGATTGAATCACACCTCCAGTTGCAGAAACCGTTGGCATGAGCGCCAATGCCAGCAATAACACGAGGAAAACGGCCCGGCGCATGTAACCCTCTGCATGCTTGGGGGTTATTCACCTTCACCCACCCTTAAGGGTGGGTCGGTGGCTTTATCGAAGGTGCGCAGGTGGGCGCACTGGTTCCAATGGATGCAAACGACCTTCTCGCAGTCTCACCCAAGCTGCTAGCTCAGGCAATTCTTCATCGACGCGAGCGTATTGCTGACATGATCCCTGAAGATTTGGAAGCGAGGAAAGTAGAGCTCGCAGAAGCAGTACCTCAAGCCAAAGCCGCTCGAGATGAGAGAGATGGAATCAACTCAAAAGTTGCTGGGCTAAAGAAGGAAAGAAATGATGCTCAAAAAGAAGCGAGAGTACTTTTCGAGCGAGCCAATGAGATTCGCCAGGGCCTAATCGCTGATGGTGGAATCAAGAATCCTGATCCAAAATGGGCTCAAGAGAAGTTGGCAGAGAAACTATCGAAGATAGAATCAGAGCTGGAAACTAGTGCTGGAACTCACAAGACAGAAGAGAGATACATCAACGAAATGAAATCTCTAATCAGAGAACATGAAGAGTGGGTGGCTGAGCGAAGTGCATCCCAACCGCTTGTCAAAGAGATGAATGAATCTAGAAACAAAGCAAGGAAGTTACTAGATTCTGCACAAAAAGCTCACGATGCAATGGTCGAATTAGTTGAAGCGAACGCTGATCGTCATGAAGCATTCATGCGATGGGAAGAAGTTCGTAGAAGATCTACTTCCAGAACTAATCGTTTAGAGACTGCACTCTCATCAAGTCAAGAAGCATTGGAATATTGGCAAGATAGGCTTGCCAAGGACGATTTCTCCGAACTTACGGTAGACGCTGAACGAGTTAGAGCAGGCGGACCTTCGAGCAAGGCGATTGCTAAAGCTGCTAAGATTGAGCGAGAAGCGAGAGAGAAAAATGTTGGAGGTGAAGAGGAATGAGCGATTCCTGTGACATCACTGGCATGTCTTCTGAATTAAGTTCAGAACTTCCAGATTTACACTCCTTACTAGTGGACAAAATGGAACTCAGTGTTCCAAGCAACGAAATACTTACTGGATTTGCAAAGCCACTTCAAAATACAGTTTCAAACAATGGTGTAAACAAGGGTGAGACCAAGAGAAGAACCAGTTTGATGAATCATCTTGAGAAGACTATCGCTTCCAAGTTTAAGGGTTCCAAACTAACTAGCTTTGGATCCTCTGAAACAGGACTATCTCTCAAGGGAGGAGACCTTGACCTATGCCTACAGATGCAAACAAAAGATCAGAAGGCTGTAATCAAGAAAATTGGAAATCTTCTACGCCGTCAAGGTATGGAGAAGGTTCACGTATTGTCAAGAGCAACTGTTCCGATTGTCAAGTTCAACGACCCACGCAGCGGAATAGAAGTCGATATTTCAATTAACAATAGTTTAGCACTCCACAATACCAAACTATTGCGAACATATTCTGAACTAGATGAGCGTGTCAAAGAACTAGCATTGTGTGTGAAGTATTGGGCTAGACACCGACACCTTTCCGATGCTCCAAATGGCACACTATCCTCCTATGCCTGGTCGATTTTGACCATTTACCACTTACAATCAGAAGGAGTAATTCCAAACTTGCAATCGGGTGAAGAAAGAACGATTGCTGAAGTTGATGGACATGAATATGATCTGACAATAGGTGACCAGCAGGCACTTCAAAGTGAAAAATCACTTCCTGAATTGTTATACTCATTCTTCCACAGATTCGCCACATGGAACTGGGAAGAAGATATCGTATCAATACGAACAGCATCTACACTTTCTAGAAAGGACAAGGGATGGGAAAATGAAGAGCCAAGTGCATTGGAAGTAGTTACATCCGATTCCGATAAGATTGGAAGAATGGGAGAACATCATTTGGCTATTGAAGACCCTTTCAACACCGAACACGATTTGTCGAGAGTAGTTCGTGCAATGGGTGAGTTAAGAATCCGAAATGAATTGATTCGTGCAGCTAGAATGATTGGCGAGGGTGCGACATGGAAAGCAATCTGTGAAACCGTTAATCCTGAAAGATTGGAACATATCGAGCCAGAAGACCTATTCTTCGATCTAAGAGACAAAAGCGACCATGATGTCAAGAATATGCGCGAAAAGGTCGCTGCAGAAATGGATGCCCTCGACAAGAGAATTGAGGCACTAGAAGCAGAACGACTATCCAATATCAAAATGGCACGCGCTATGCGTGGAGTGATTGAAGAAACCTCAGATCTTCGTAAAGAGCACAAGAACGTCATTGTTGGATTACGTGAACGCAACAAGGAAATCGAATCCTTGAAAGAAAGTCGAGACAAGATCAATGCAAACATAATCATACCTCTGCATGTAATTGAAGAAGAGTTGTCGAAGGTATACCTTAGACTAACTGAAGAAATGGACTTACACAGAGTACCTTCTCTCGAGAGAGAAAAGTCACTTTTCTCGTTATTCCTAGAACTGCAAGCGATGCATGGCAAAGCACGTGAAGCGAGTGAAAATCATCAACGATTTTTGGAACTTGTGAAAGAACAGAAAGAGCAGATTAAGCAATTGAAGATCTTTGAAACCAAACATGATGAGGCAACAACCAAACTTCTTGCGGATGAACCACTTCTCAAGGATAAGGACATCTCCAGCAATGAGGTTCGAAGTCACGACCGTAGAGTTCAGAATATTCAGAAAGCACTACGCCAGCGTCGCGGGGAAATTCACCGACTACGCCGTGAAGCAGGTCGCTTAGATGCATGGCTTCGCAAGAAGTCTGGGGCTGGAGTAAGAAGACCAAGCCATCGCGATAACCGCAAGGGTGGAAAGAAGGGCAAGAGAGGTCGCAAAGAAGACGCCTCTGCACCAATGACACTGGGCGATATTTCCGGACTCCTTTCAGGCATGAGTAGCGATTCTTCATCGAAGAAGACAAAGAAAGTTTCATCCAAGAAGGCTGGAATGAGGAAGCTAGGAAATCTTGGCGCTCATAGAGGTAGTCGTGGGAAATTCCAACGAAAGGACTGATGGTTAGGACTCTCACGCAACTGTGTGGGCGCAACCTGGCATATCGGACCTAGTCCTCGACAACTTACCGACGAAATGGTCGAAGTTGTACGCCAACTATTCCTCGATCAAACCGGGGAGCGATATATTCCCGAATCTGTTCGCAGCCTACCAATACCTGAATGGTCAGGTAACCTGCTATTACTAGACCAAAATGGAATGATTCGTGGTTTGCTGTGGGCTGCACCATTTATGGAAAATCGTGTTCGAATTGTCGCTTTCGCAATCGATTCTGAATATCGCGGTAAAGGATATGGTTCCCAAGCATGGGATTTGTTGGTTCTGGCGACAAAAGGAATCGGAAGAGACGAGTTACAACTCGAAGTTCGTGGCGATAATCAATTTGCAATCAATTTCTATAGAAAGCGTGGTCTAGAGGTAGTTTCTGATTTAGAAGGATACTATCAAGCAGGTATTGGCCATGTGATGCGCGGTTGTATCTGAATCAAAATAGTCATCACCCGCCAATGACAGCAAGGTATCGTGGAGAGCAGAATCATCAACACTCTTGCCAGCGATGACTCGATTGATATCGCTGCTCTATTAGATCCAGAAGGGTTCGTTCTCCATCGTACAGCATCTGATTTTGACGGGTCATCATTACTCACAGTTCTGGACCTACGACCAGATGACGAATCCATTACTGTGGTCGGAGAAGTGTCTACACTGATTGCAACTCGTTTGAAATCGGGTCACACTTTGGTAGTTTCTTGCCCAAGTGAAGGCAATATTGGCATGGCTAGAATGCTTTGCAGTAAGGCTGCTAAGGAACTTCTGGCAATTCTTTGAACCGGCCTCCCGTAGGGAGGCTTCAAATGGGGGAGGCAAGTGGCCCAGATGCCGACGGTGTGGGAACATCTAGGCACAAGGTGCGATGAAGAATGGCAGATATCAAGGACATGCTGGATGAAAAGCGGAAGATGGTCGACCAGAAAGCGACTCAATACCGCACTACTCGAGACGAGTGGAATGGACGAACCAAGGAACACACTGTGATCCGTAATGAGCTAAATGCTGAAGTTCGTGAACTCATCCAAAATGTCCGCCAGCAGCGCGAAATCCGTGAACAAATGAATGAGTTAGTTCGTGAGAAGAAGTCTATTCGTGCTGAAGCAAACACCAAAGTAAAGCAAGCAAAATCAATGCTAGACTCTGAGAGAAGCGAGAAGGACTCGGAGCCTGCATCAACAGATCGTCGTGGACGTCGTGGTGAGAGAAAGGTCACAATTCACTCTCTTCGCAGAGATTTGCAAAGACTCGAGCGTGAATTCGAACAAGGCCGACACACTGGCAAGAACGAAAAGAAGGTCATGGAGCGCATGAAGAACCTCTCGAAGCAGATTCGCGACATGAAGCAAGCCGAAGATTCCAATGGCGACCTCAAGGAAGCTCGTGGAATGCTACGTGAAGCCATGGAAGCGCAGGAACTTGCTCACATCGAGGTCCAGAAAGCAGCCCAGGCAGCGCAGGAAGCACACGAACTGATGTTGCAGTGGAACAAAGAAGTTGACCGCCAGCGTGAACAAGCTGAATCGGCACATCGTGAACTACGCAAATCAAAGAAGGAAGCTGACAAAGCTCACCACTTTTACATCGTATCTCTACGATGTTTACACTCGATACAAGACATGCTGAGAGCAATGCGTGGAGCCTCAACCGGCGACAGTCAGCGTGGACCACGTGTCGAAGTTCAGGACTTAATGAGCAAGTTGATGAGTGGAGATACACTGTCTACTGACGAGTTAATGCAACTTCAGAGGTTCGACTGAACCTTCAAGGGCCACCTTGTAACCACTAGGTTTGAGCAGGGGGTATTATCGTGATTAACAAGGACGAGATTGCCGGCATCATCGAAGACTATGACAGCCTGAAATTGCGCATTGGAATGACCGCTAGTCATTCTGCTCTTGACATCTGTGATGGTGCCATTGAGGAAGGATTCCCAACTGTTGCATACTGTCAGAAGGGACGTGAAAAGACATACTCAGAATACTTCCGAACCAACAGAAACTCTGCTGGTAGAGTGACCAGGGGGATGGTTGACAAGACAATCGTCATGGATTCATTCAACGATGTGATGAATCCAACCATGCAACAAGAAATGCGAAAGAGAAATGTGATTTACATTCCAAATCGATCTTTCACTTCCTATTCATCCATTGAGGATGTCGAGAATAACTTCCATGTCCCTATGTTCGGTTCTCGAAACATGCTGAGAATGGAAGAGCGTACCGAAGATCAGGATTACTACTGGATTCTAGACAAGGCAGGTTTGCCATACCCAGAAGCTATTGAAGATCCTCAAGATATTGACTGTTTAGTTATTGTAAAACTTCACCACGCCCAAAAGAAATTGGAACGTGGTTTCTTCACATGTGCTTCGTATGAGGAATATGTTGAGAAGAGTGAGACGCTGTTGAAAGAAGGGATAATCGATCAAGAATCATTGGATGGAGCAAGGATTGAGCGCTATGTTATCGGTCCAGTATTCAACCTCAATTTCTTCTATTCGCCATTGGAAGAAGAAATGCCAAAATTGGAACTTCTCGGCGTAGATTGGAGATTTGAATCTTCTTTGGATGGACATGTCAGATTACCTGCTCCACAACAAATGACAATGCCTGCGCACCAACAGATTCCAGAGATGACCGTGGTAGGTCACAATACTGCAACCATACGTGAATCACTACTTGAGAGCGCATTTGAACTTGGAGAGAAGTTCATCAATGCATCTAAGGAACATTATGACCCAGGAATCATTGGGCCATTCTGCCTTCAAACCTGTATTGACAAGGATATGAATTACGCAATCTATGATGTCGCTCCACGCCTAGGTGGCGGAACAAATGTACACGTTTCAGTTGGCCACCCATATGGTAATGCAACTTGGCGTAAACCTGTTTCTAGTGGCCGTCGAATCGCAATGGAATTGCGACGTGCAGCCGAGCAAGACAGATTGCTTGAAGTTCTAACTTGATACGGTGATGTAATTGGATTACGAGGTTCTAATCTCATTTATCCTCTTCATGCTATTATTCGCAGGAGTCGGAATGGCTTCTATTCGTGTAAAGAAAGATACAACTGATGACTACTTGGTTGCAGGAAGAGGAATGCATCCGGCTTTGGCTGCATTGAGTGCAGTTTCCACTTGGAATTCAGGTTACATGTTCATTGGATTCGTCGGATTTTTGTGGATGTTTGGATACTCTGCCATTTGGATTGCAATCATCTCCACTATTGGACAACTGGTTGCATGGATTTGGTTTTACAAGAGAATTCAACATGAATCTAAGAAACGTAATGTTCGCTCTCTCTCAAGCCTAGTAGCCAAGGTAAATGGCGCACCAGAGGCAAAACTAGCTGCGATTTGTTCAGTTTTGTTCCTACTGATTTATGCTGCCGCACAGTTATCTAGTGGAGGAAAAGCATTGTTTGCAATGCTAGGTTGGTCTGAAGTTACTGGAATATTAATCGGATATATTTTGGTAATTTTGTATTGTACTGCAGGAGGAATAAGAGCATCGATTTGGACTGATGCTATACAATCATGTGTTATGATCATTGGTTCATCTCTGCTATGTTTCGTCGCACTGAGTGATGTTGGTTGGATTGGTGGGCTACATTCATCCTTGACAAGTATTGACCCACAGTTGACTTCACTGATGCCTTCTGAAATGAAATTCGGAATTACTCTCTGGCTATTCGCATTCTTCCTCGGAGGAATCGGAGTTGCAGGTCAACCACAGGTAGTAACCAGAGTGATGACATTAGAATCTGATAAAGATCGAATTCAAGCATGTATCTGGTTCTTCGTTTGGCAAACACCTTTCTTGATTCTCATGGTTCTAATCGGTTTAGCTTCCAGAGTCATGTTCCCTGTAGAGAATTTCGATCCTGAAATGGCCTTGCCAAAGATGGCAATGGAAGTTCTAGACCCATTTTGGGTCGGTCTTATTTTGGCATCAATTTTTGCAGCCACAATGTCTACTGCGGATTCACAAGTTCTGGCTTGTACCGCAGCAATTACTGACGACATTGTGCCAGATTGGGCTCAAGACCACAAGAAAACTAAGTTGACCACAATCACAATGGCAATTATTGCAACTGCCATTTCTTTATTCGCTTACTTCACTGAAAACAACTCAGTTTTCGACCTCGTTGTCCTTTCAGTATATGGTTTAGGAAGCATGTTTATTCCGCTACTAATCATTCGTTTCACCGGCTTCCAGCCATCATCTCAGCATTCGATAGCAATGATGCTAGCAGCATTATTTACAGTTGTAATATGGTCTTCTGCAACCGGACTTGCAACAGATCTATTCCCTTCAGTTCCTGGAATGGGTGCAGCATTCTTAGTGCACTTATTCTATTGTATCAGGGACAAAGAACCTTGGCTTATGGATCGTATCCCTTCTCGAGAAAAAGCAATTACTTGGGGAATTGTTTCTGTTGGAGCGATAGTAATGCTTGAAGTTCTAATAATCATACTAGCGTAAACCGGTCTCCTTCGTTACCGATACGCCAACCCAGTTCTGTAACTGCAGTATCATCTCTGCACATTGGATTTGTATGGTTTAGATGGATGAAAATGACTTCACCATCACCCTCTCTTCTCTCTCCTAACATCTGAAGTGTTTGTTCAATCGGCGGGTGAGGAACTTCTGATTGATCTCGATGTTCAAGTTCATCAGAACTGTAGAAAGTCCCATCGATTAAAGCGATGTCAACCTCAAGGTGATTCAGCCATGACCTAAGGTCATGACCAGATAATGTCTCTTGCCAGGTGTCATGGTCTGGCAAGAATAGCAACGTCTTCTCGGCCTTGATCAAATAAGCATGCATGTCTGACAATTCTGCACGGTGAGGAACTGGTATGGCTTCAACACTAACTCCGGGCAACATTACTACTGAAGCCACTCTAGGCTTGAATACTCCTTGAGATAGCATTAGCGACCAATGAGGAGTTCGTTCGATTAAATCAAGCATTTTTCTAGAGCAATGTAACGAAATACCCTGAGCATTCATTGTCTCTTTTCCAAACAAGCCTAGACCGTCCACATGCCCATAATGAGCATGAGTTAGGAATAGGGAATCAATCTTTGAAACTCCCCAAATTCGCAATTGGTCACCCAGATGCCGAGTTGCTTCAAACAAATGATGACCGCCCTCAGCATCAGTTAATCCGATGCTCACCGGGAATCTTTGCTGTAAATCAATACAGCAATCACAACCAACTTGTGGAACTCCACCATCCTGGGCCGAGCCCAATAGGACGACTTCAACCATCGATTCCGACCTCAAATTTTGCGAATCCATTCACGTGAAGTCGGATCTCGCATGTACCATGCACCAGATGCATCAGGATACTCCAGCCATTCATTGCCGTCACTACGCATCGTACCAACGTCATACATTGTAGGTGCTGCAGGTGCTGCTGCAGGCTGAGATGGCATCAATACCGGTTGATGCTGCGAATAGATGTCACGTCCTGATGAAACAGTTGTCATATCAGAATAACCACTTTGCTGAGCATACATATCCGGCATTGCAGGCATAGCTGCTGGTTGCGCACTCATGTCAGGCATAGCAGGCATTGAAGATTCTAAAGCCAATTCATTATCTCCACGACCTTTTAGCATGAAGAAAGCGCCAACTGCAATCAGAACTATCACAAGAAGTGTTATTCCGCTTACAACAAGCACATTGTCAAACGCACTACTTTCCTCAATGACCTCTTCACATCCCATTTCCTTTGCAACACCTGCTACATCTGGGCACTTGTCTGCATCCTGACCATCCGGATTGTCACCAAAACCATCGCCATCGGTATCATTCCATTGCGACATTAGAGTTGGGAAGGCATCAATTTGATCTGCCCAACCATCTAAATCGGAATCTGGACATCCTAGTATTCCACCTTCAAACGAGAATCCCATTTCGTTTGGACAGGAATCAGGATTGGTTCCCTGAATGTTATCACCAAACCAATCACCATCAGAATCTGCCCATTGAGTTGAATCAAGTGGATATACATCAGAACCATCCATTGGGTCTGCCCAACCATCACCATCGGTATCAGGACAGCCTAGCAAATCTTCAGTAGAATTACCTGAGACGTCAATGCAGTCATCATTTCCATCAGCAACTCCGTCTTTATCTTCATCTCTATGATTTTCTGGATCCACAGGGAATGCGTCCATGAAATCAGCCCATCCATCACCGTCAGAATCTGGACAGCCCAAAATATCCTCTTGCCAAGAGTTACCGGGTAGGGTAGGACATGCATCTTGGTCACGTGCATATTGGTAGAATTCACCAGGCCAGTTTTCACTACGGTCACTCCAAGTTGTGTTACCATAATTATCTCCAAAGCCATCTTCATCCCAATCGGACCATTGTGTACCATCTAATGGGAAAGCATCTGCTCCGTCTCCAACATTCCAGTCATCATCACCACTGGAATATCCGTCACTGTCCTGGTCCGGACAACCAAAGCGGTCTAGAACCGAAGTTCCTGGAATACTAGGGCATGCGTCCGGAGAATTGCCTGCTTGGTTATCTCCATAGCCGTCACCATCCAAATCATCCCATTGGGTAGGGTCATTTGGCAAATCATCATCAGTATCTGCCCAACCATCGCCATCAGCATCTGGACAGCCGAGTGAACCGCCAAGAGTTGAGTTTCCTGCTTGGTTTGGACATGTATCTTCGAGGTCAGCATATCCATCCGAATCAGAATCAACACATCCTGTATATCCACCTAGGTTCGAATATCCTTCAACCTTGTAACAATCATCTTCGGCGTCTTCGTA
>MDSZ01016428.1_pt1 | contig 19802 bp, 17 predicted proteins | sample 811201 | NCBI WGS metagenome assembly MDSZ01 (sample SAMN05326647, study PRJNA326480) | marine metagenome | isolation source: seawater | place: Indian Ocean: North | collected 2010 | reverse complement strand
TAGAATATTAGGCTATCTCAGAGATATATTAATTGCAATATTTTTAGGTGCTTCAATTTTGGCAGACGCTTTTTTTGTAGCTTTTAGACTTCCCAATACCTTCAGAAGATTATTTGCAGAAGGCACATTTAACGCTGCATTTATACCCAGCTATGTCTCTGCAAAATCGCAAAGTGCGCATTCAGCAAAGAAGTTTGCAGATGAGGTCTTTAATTTATTAATTTTAGCACTTCTTTTTATAGTTTTGTTAGCTGAAGTATTCACACCTTACTTGGTTTATATCATCGCACCAGGTTTTTTTGAGGATAGTGAAAAGTTTAGTATTGCAGTGGAGTTTACGAGAATAACATTTCCCTTTTTATTATTTGTCAGCCTTGCATCTTTCTTTTCTGGGATTCTTAATACTAATAATAAATTTGCAGCAGCAGCAGCAGCACCAATTTTTTTAAATATTATCTTAATCACAAGTTTAATTATTTCCTATCTTTTAAATCTTAATTTTGCAAAGCAACTATCCTATGCGGTAACTATTTCTGGGATCATACAATTATTATTTTTGATAATCTTTACAAAAAAATTTTACAAACCTTCATTTGATTTAAAAGTAAAATTGAGTAATAAAGTCAAGTTATTTTTTAAAAAGTTATTTCCAAGCATTTTATCTTCTGGAGTCACACAAATAAATATTTTGATTGGTACAATTATAGCTTCATTTGAAACTAGTGCAGTTTCATACTTATATTATGCTGATCGTATATACCAATTGAATTTAGCAATAGCAGGTATTGCTGTAGGAGCGGTTTCATTGCCAGTGTTATCTAAAGCAGTAAAGAATAAAAATCATTTAAAGATTTCTAAAATTCAGAGTCAATCAATTGAACTTTCTCTTTTACTCTCAATACCTGCAAGTTTAGGTTTAATTTTAGCATCCGAAGAAATAATCAATGCACTATTTGGTTATGGTTCGTTTAGCAAAGAAAATGTAAGAATGACATCACTTGCATTAAAATATTTTGGATATGGAATTCCAGCGTTCGCACTTGTTAAAATTTTATCCAATTTCTTTTTTGCAAGGAATAACACCAAAACACCATTTTATATTTCAGTGTTTATAGTTCTATTGAATGTTGTAATAAGCCTTACTTTTTTTGAGAAGATTGGCTTCATTATAATTCCTTTAGCCACTTCAATCTCTACTTGGGCGGGTATAATTATATATACTTACTTATTAGTTCAAAAAAATTATTTAATTTATAAAGATAATTTAAAGCAAAATATTTTAAAAATATCTTTATGTTCAGTTTTAATGAGCTTCTCATTAATCTTTTTATTGAATTATTTTGCAGGATATTTAGAGTATTCGTATAAATTAAAGGCTGTTTATTTATTTCTAGTTGTTGGTTTTGCTGCAAGTATTTATTTGATATCATGTTATTTAGCTGGAATATTGAAAACAAAAAACTTTAAAACAAACTAAAATGAGTCATAAAAAATTAGTATTCTCTGGAGTTCAGCCAACAGGAAACTTACATTTGGGTAATTTCCTAGGTGCATTAAAAAATTTTGTATCATTACAAAAAAATATGGACTGTATTTATTGTGTTGTTGATTTACACGCAATTACAGTATTTCAGGATCCAAAAGAATTAAAAAAAAACGTTCTGGAAACAACAGCAAGTTTTTTAGCAACTGGACTTGATCCACAAAAAAGCATCATTTTTAATCAATCTTCAGTTTCTGCTCACTCTGAGTTAGCTTGGATATTAAATTGTGTTTCAAAAATTGGTTGGTTAAACAGAATGACTCAATTCAAAGATAAAGCAGGCTCAGATAAAGAAAAGGCTAGCGTAGGGCTATACATTTATCCAAATTTAATGGCTGCAGATATTTTATTATATAAAGCCACTCATGTGCCTGTTGGAGCAGATCAAAAACAACATCTTGAGCTATCGAGAGATATTGCTCAAAAATTTAACAACGATTTTAATTGTAAGGACTTTTTTCCACTACCTGAACCCCTTATTTCAAAAAATATCCCAAGGGTAATGAGCCTCAGAGATGGCAAGAAGAAAATGAGTAAATCTGAAGCTTCAGATTATTCAAGGATAAATTTAAAAGATAACGCAGATGAAATAATTCAAAAAATTAAAAAGGCAAAATCAGACTCTGACGTAATACCAGATAATTTAAAATCCCTTGAAGGCAAGCCCGAAGCTTTAAATTTACTAAATATATATTCAGAGATTTCGAAAAAAAATATTGTGGAGTCCTTAAAGGAAATGTCGGGAAAGGAATACTCATTTCTTAAAAAAAAGCTCGGAGAAATGCTGGTTAGTGAAATATGTCCTGTCGGGAAAGAAATTGATAAATTAATGAATGATGAGACACATTTACTCAAAATTTTGGAAAAAGGCACCGAAAAAGCTCGATTAATAGCTGAGGAAAACCTAAAAAATATACGTGAAAAAGTTGGTTTGATATAATATAAAATTCTATGATCCAAACAGAACCAACACCAAATCCAGAGTCATTAAAATTCTTATCGGAAAAAGTTATTTCTGCAGTTGGAACTGAAGAATTTCAAAAAAATGATATTGATAAAGCTTCAAATCCTTTCATAAAAGAATTATTGAGTTTTAAAGGTGTTGAATTAGTTTTGTTGTCCAAAAATTTTTTATCTGTAAAAAAAACGAAAGATGCCTCTTGGAACGAGTTAAAACCGATGGTGATTTCACATTTAAATCACTATTTTGAGAATAACACTGGTCCTATTTTAAAAAAGGATCTAGAAAATAAAAAAAACATTAGCGAAAATAATGAAACTGTTAAAAAAATTATTGATGTTCTTGATACCAAAATTAGGCCAGCGGTAGCAAGAGATGGTGGGGACATTAAATTTAAATCATTTAATAAAGGCATAGTTAAAGTAGAGCTTCAAGGAAGCTGCTCAGGATGCCCAAGCTCAATGATGACTTTGAAACAAGGTGTTCAAAATCTTCTTAAGCATTATGTTAAAGAAGTTAACACAGTAGAAGCAGAATAATATGAAAAAAAGATTAAGTTATAGAGATAAGCTAATAGAACTTGCACAAATTTATAACGTTAAAGAGGTACAAGATTACATTAAAAGTAGAAAAACTTTAACTTCTGGGCAACTAGAGTTAATTTTAAAAAAAAATAAAATTATTATACCAAAAGATTTTAATACAAGTTTTTTTAAAGAGAATATAACAAAACCACTCGCAAAAGCTTCAAAGCAAATTGATGAATTTAAGGAAGGCAGTTCAAAAGCAGTTTCAAAAATTTCAAGAAAGGTTGGGTATTTTAAAGAAGATAGTTCAAGATCTTTTAATAGATTTTTATCAAATTCTTGGAGATCAATAGGACAAGTTGGAATAGGATTTTTAAATGTACTTCCAAAACTTGGCAAAACAGTAATTAGTTTCTTTGGTGATTTATTTACCAATTTGTTTCATGGTATTTACGAACAACAAATTAACAAAGGCAAGGCTGGAAAAGTAATAATTGGTTTCTTTATAATTGTTGGAGTCGTAACTTTAATTGCTACAGGCATAACCACTTTTAATGAATTAGATAGATTCACAGAAAAACCTGTTATAGAGCAAACTGAAAAAAAACCACAACCTCTGGCTAAAAAAAAAGAAAAAACACCACCTCAAATAAAAAAGAAAACTGAAAAGAAAGAGGCTAAAAAACCAGAAATTAAAAAAAAGAAAGAAAAAATTACAGAACTTATTCTTCCAGATTTAAACTTAAAAACAGAAACAGTATTAAATCTTTTTAAAGATGTAAATTACGATCTTAATAAAGTAAAATTCAACAAAATAGTTAAACCAATTTATTTTACTCAATTACCCAAAGATTTAGATGAAATACAAAGCGTTAAATTAAAAAAGGAAACTTTTATCAAAATTATACTTCCATTGGTTGTTGCTGAAAATGAAAAAATACTTGAGGATAGGTATAAGCTAAGCAAGATTGAAAATAAAAAACTTACAACTGATGATGAAAAACAATGGTTAAGACAAAAATTTTTGGAGTACAAAGTTAAAAAGGGAAATGTAAAAGAATTAAAAACACGAATGGATATTATTCCAGTTTCTATTGCTCTAGCTCAAGCAGCCAAAGAAAGTGGTTGGGGCACTTCTCGTTTTGCATTAGAAGGAAACGCAATTTTTGGACAATGGACTTGGAATGGAAAGGGAATTGCTCCTTTAGATAGAGATAAATCAAAAAATCATAAAATTTTAAAATTTCCAATTTTGAGAGCCTCTGTGAAAGCCTATACAAAGAATTTAAATACTCATAAGAGTTATGTTAAATTTAGAGAAAAGAGAGAAAATCTGAGAAAAAAAAATAAAGAACTTATTGGTTTAGAACTAACAGGTACGCTAGATAACTATGCTCAAACAGGTGTAGAATACACTAAAATATTAGAGCAAATTATTAGACAAAACAGATTAATGGATTTTGAACCTGTAAAATTAGCTAACACGTCACCAAATAAATCATTGAATTTATAAAAAATTATTTTTCAGAGATTACAAATTGAATTCCAAGCCATCTCCAAAAACCACCTGCTTCTTTTAAAGAACAATTAATTCTGCCACGTTCTCCAATAAATTTTTCTTCGATAATTATTTCTAGCAAATTACTTTCTATAAAATTAATTTTTGAATTTCTCCATTTATTACCTTCATTTGAAAAACAAGAAATTTGATTTAAATTATCTATGCCCTCATTAAATAAAATCTCAACTTTTGGAGGATTATAGTTTTTTAATAGATATTTATCTTCTGGTGTAATTTTTTTATATTTAAAAGGCAAAGTTTTCATTAAGGTTTTGAATCTGTTTATCTCTCCATATTTTTCATTAATTGGAAATCTGGGTAACTCAAACAAGTCCTTTGTTTCATCTATTACCCCTGAATGTTGACCAAAAGCAAAATTGAAACCTAGTTTCATTATTATTTTTTTAAATTCTTGACTGTACTCACCAAATGGGTAGGAGAAAAAAGTTGAATTTCTACCTAATTTCTCTTTGAAAATTTTTATAGATTTTAAAATATCTTTTTCAATTATCTCAGAATTTTCATCGACAAGATATTCATGAGAATGACTATGATTTCCTATCTCTACGAATTCATAATTATGCAACTCAATGATTTGATCCCAAGACATATAATTAAACGCCCCAACCTCTCTTGTATTGACAAACAGAATAAAAGGTATTTTTCTTTTTTTTAATATTGGCCAAGCATTTTGATAAAAGGATAGCAAACCATCATCTATGGTAAGCAATATTTTTCTTTGAGCTTTATTGTTTGAAAGATTTTTCTTAAAATCTTTAGGGTTTATAAATTGGATGCCTTCATTCTCTATAATTTTCAATTGTTCTTTAAAAACCTCAAGTTCAATGTTAGTAGATGGATATTTGCTTTCATTAAATCTGTGATACATTATTGATATAATGCCGTAGTCTTGGAAATTTTTGGCAAATAGTGTTGAATATGGTTTGTTAAGAGGTAACAAAAAAATTATAAATAATACAATGATAAAAGATTTTTTAATTATAAATTGCACAGGCAAAAATGATCAAGTTGGTTTAAGAGTAGATAATAATTTTTTTATTCATGATTTTCAAACAAAATTTCAAAACAATGAACTTTTGGCTCAAACAATAGTAAATTTAATCACTAAGCATAAAGTAAATATTGATGAAAATTTTTCCGTATTAATTAACTATGGTCCTGGAAGATTTTCATCAATTAGGGCCTCTCTATCAATAGCTAAAGGAATAAAAATCTCAAAAAATGTAAAATTATTTGGTTACAAAGGCAAAGATTTACCCCAATTTAACCTTGAAAATATTGAGAATTTGATCAATAAAGATTTATTAGAAAAAAATTTGATAAAACCAATATATTTAAGTTAAATTAATAGTATGAGCACAATAGAAGTTAAATGCAAAGAAAAAGGTGTTAGATTAACAGACCAAAGAAAAGTTATTGCCAAAATACTTTCTGAGTCTAAAGAAGTTTATGGATCAAAAGATCATCCAGATGTGGATGAACTACATAAACGGGTAACTCAGATTGATGATAAAATTAGTATAGCTACAGTCTATAGAACAGTTAAACTTTTTGAAGAGGCCGGTATATTAATTAAGCACGATTTTAAGGCTGGAAAAGCTAGATATGAAATAAATGATGATCACAATCATTTAATAGATATTAATAGTGGAGAAATAGTAGAATTTGTCGACAAAGAAATCGAGGCTCTTCAAGAAAAAATTGCCGCTAAATTAGGTTATAAATTAGTCGATCATAAACTTGAACTTTATGGTTCAAAAATAAAAAAATAAATTGTCAAAAAAGATTTTTATCAAAACATTAGGCTGTCAAATGAATGAGTATGACAGCAATCGTATTAAAGATTTCACAAAAAAAATTGGTTATCTATCGACTACAAAAATAGATGAAGCTAACTGTTTTGTATTAAACACGTGTCATATTAGAGAGAAAGCTACAGAAAAAGTTTATCATGAGGTCGGCAGAGTAAAGAAAAAATTTAGAAATAAAGAAAAACCTATTGTGCTAATTGTAGGATGTGTTGCTCAAGCAGAGGGAGATTTATTACTAATGAAAGAAAATTATATAGATGCAGTGATTGGTCCACAATCTTATCATAATATAAATGATATTATCCTAGCGATTGAAAGTAAAAAAAAGATAAAACTAAATTACACTGAGTTTGATGTAATTAATAAATTTGACGAAATTAATCTAAATAAAAATACTGATAGTAAAGTCTCAACTTTTTTAAGTATTCAAGAAGGATGTGATAAGTTTTGTAAGTTTTGTGTAGTTCCCTATACTAGAGGACCTGAATATTCAAGATCTTTAGATGAAATTTTAAAAGAGGCAAAGCAACAAGTAGATAATGGATCAAAAGAAATAATTTTATTAGGTCAAAATGTTAATGCGTATAAATACAATAATAAAAGGCTTTCAGACCTTTTGTTTGCCTTAGAAAAGATTTCGGGCTTACAAAGAATAAGATATACCACTTCGCACCCTAAAGATCTGACACAAGATTTAATTGAAGCACATGGAGATTGTAAAAAATTAATGCCAATTTTACATTTACCAGTCCAAAGCGGCTCCTCAAGAATGCTTAAGTTAATGAATAGAAATCATACGATTGAAGAATATTTAAAGTTAATTGAAAAATTAAAAATAAAAAAACCTACAATGAAATTTTCTAGTGATTTTATTATTGCATATCCCGGTGAAACGGACAAAGACTTTGAAAAAACAGTACAATTAATGAAAGAAGTTAAATTTATTAACTCATATTCGTTTATATTTAGCCCACGGCCTGGAACTCCAGCAGCTACCTTAAAAGAAATAGATGGTTTAATTGCAAAGAAAAGATTAGCTTATTTTCAAAATACTTCTAATGATGTTAAAAGTGAGTATAGAAATCAATTAGTAAATACAATTGTTAACGTTTTATTTGAAAATAAAGTTAAAGATGAAAACAAATATTTTGGAAGAGATGAACATTTTAATTCAGTTATAGTAGAGTCAAATACGGAATTGTCTGGCGAGATTAAGGAAGTTAAAATAAATAATTGTAATCAAAATACACTATTTGGAGAAGTTGTTTCAGCGTCTAAAAAAGTAAAAGTAGAGTACGCTGCTTAATATATGTCGGAAATAAGCAAAATAGATCAAAGTTTAATTATTAGAAAAATAGATACCAAGACAATAAATATACAAATTAATAATAATGAAATGTTAATGGCAATTGTAGGCCAGTTTGATCAGAATTTAAAAGAATTAGAGAAATTGACCAAAACAAGAATATTTTTTCGAGGAAATTCAATTACATGTAAAGGAAAACCAGAGGACTTATTACAATTTTCTGAGGCAATTAAATTTTTAATTGATAAATATCTTTTAACCAATTTAATTGAAAAAGGGGATATAATATCTTCTGCAAAAAAGAGTATGAAACTAGAACAATCAAATATAAAATCTTTTCAACAACTAATTAAAACACCAAGAAAATCTGTTATTGCTAGATCGGAGAAACAATCTGATTACATAAAAGCTTTAAAAGAAAATGATATTATTATGTGTCTTGGACCAGCCGGTACTGGAAAAAGTTTTTTAGCCGTTTCTGTGGCGGTGACTTTATTAATGGAAAAAAAAATTGACAGAGTAATTTTGTCAAGACCAGCAGTTGAAGCTGGGGAAAAATTGGGATTTTTACCAGGAGACATGAAAGAGAAAGTCGACCCTTATCTAAGACCATTATATGATGCTTTGTATGAATTATTTGGCGCTGATAAGATTGATAAAAAGATAGAAAGTGGTGAAATTGAAATTGCACCGCTTGCATTCATGAGAGGTAGAACTCTGAAAAATTGTTTTGCTATATTAGATGAAGCACAAAATGCTACGGAAACTCAAATTAAAATGTTTTTAACAAGAATAGGGGAAAATTCTAAATTGGTGGTAAATGGAGATCCATCTCAAATTGATTTAATAAATAAAAATCAATCTGGTCTAATTAAATCAAAAAGTATTTTAAAAGATATTAATGAAATAAAGATTGTTGAATTTGATCATAATGATGTTGTCAGACATCCATTGGTTTCTAAAATTATTCGGGCTTATCAAAAGAAAAGCACTGATGATAAAAATTAATGTAATTTCAAGCAATATTCTTTGGAATAAAAGTATAAAGAACCCAAAATCGTTTATTAATAAAAAAATTAAATTAATCAATAAAAAAAATACATTATATAAAAAAAATATTTTATCTTGTACGTTACTATTATCTGGAACTCAGGAAATTAAACAATTAAATAAGAAATTTAGAAATAAAAATAAGTCTACTGATGTTTTATCATTTCCTTTTTATGAAAAAAAACACTTAACTAAGATTTTAAAAACTGAAAAAAAAATTTACTTAGGTGATATAATCATAAATTTTAATAAAGTAAAAAATAAATCAAATAGCAAGTTATTTAGGGAGCAACTAAATAAACTGTGGATCCACGGTTTATTACATTTATTAGGATATACTCATAAGAAAAATAGAGAATTTTTAGCAATGCAAAAGTTAGAAAATAGATTTTTTCATTTCTTAAAATAAACAGAAGACAATGTTGAATTATGTTTTAAACAGTCGAGCAATATTAATCTTTATACTACCTCTTGCTCTGGGTTTATTAACTGTGTTTTCTTTTCAACCGTTTAATTTTACTATTATTAATTTTGTTGTACTTCCAATACTTTTTTTAATAATTAGCAATGTTAACAAGAGATCAAAAAGCAGATATAGAAAAAAGCCTTATCTTAAAAATTTTTTTTATATAGGTTATTTTTTTGGAATAGGTTTTTTCCTTTCCGGCGTTTATTGGATCTCTTATTCATTAACGTTTGATGAAAGCTTAAAGGTAATAATTCCTTTTTCGCTTATATTAATTCCTCTTAGTCTAGCTCTCTTTTTTGGATTTGCATCACTTATTTCTGGGCCTTTCATAAAAAATGATTATAGGTCCTTCTTTTTATTTTGCTTAGTTTATTCATTAACGGATTATCTAAGAGGAAAAATATTTTCAGGATTTCCTTGGAACCTTTGGTCATATTCATGGTCTTGGTTTGCAGAAATAATTCAAGTTTTAAACTTTATAGGTCTTTACGCTTTTAATTCAATTTCAATAGTTCTTTTTTGTTCGCCAGTTATCTTTTTTTTTAAATTAAAATATAAATATTATTTTCTTTCATTTTTTGCATTAATTTTCTTTTCTTTTTCCATTTATGGTTCATACAAAATTAACAGTGATCAAAAAGCTTTTTCAACCATTAGTGAAAAAATAAATATGAAAGTAATTTCTCCAAGTTTTGAAATGCGATATATTAAAAATGATAACGAAATTGAAGAAACTATTAAGAAAGTTATTAGGTATAGCGATCCAGAGGCAGACAAAGAAACTTTGTTTGTATGGCCGGAAGGTATATTTGCAGGAGTATACTTTGAAGATCTCAAAAAATTTTCAAACTATTTCAATGAAAATTTTTCAAAAAATCATTTAATAGTTTTTGGTATTAATACTGAAGATCTCTCCAATAATAATTTCTACAATAGCTTATTAATTACAAACAATAATTTAGAGGTAGTTTATAAATATGACAAAAAAAAACTTGTCCCATTTGGTGAATTTATACCATTTGGAGAAAAATTGGAAAAATATGGCCTAAAAAAAGTTACACAAGGATATGGATCATTTGCAAAAGGTCATAAACAAAAAAATTTTATCAATAATAATTTAAATTTGCTCCCGTTAATTTGCTATGAAATTATTTTTCCAAAGATGGTACAGGACTCTGAAAAAGAAACAAATTTAATTGTAAATATATCGGAGGATGCATGGTTTGGAAGATCAATCGGCCCCCATCAACATTTTGCAAAAGCGATTTTCAGAGCTGTGGAAAATAATACCTATGTAGTGAGATCAGCTAATCAGGGGATAAGTGCTTTTATAAACAATAATGGCAAAATAATTAAAAGACTAGAGCCTGATGAAGTAGGAAACATAGAATTAATAGTGCCTTTAATTAATAACAATTTGAAAAATAAAAATGATTTGATATTTTTTGTTCTTTTATTTACATATTTGATTATCTCTTTAATTTTGAGAAATATAACTAATGCAAAATAAATATTTATTTACCAGCGAGTCAGTCTCTGAAGGACACCCAGATAAAGTCTGTGATCGAATTTCAGATATGGTAGTTGACTCTTATTTAAAACTAGATCCATTTTCTAGAGTTGCCTGCGAAACTTTAACCACAACCAATAAAGTCGTGCTAGCTGGAGAAATTAGAGGGCCAAAAATCGATAAAGACGAAATTATTAGCAAAGTTAGAGCTTGCATAAAAGATATTGGCTATGATCAAAAAGGATTTAGTTGGAAAACAGCAGACATAGAAACTTTTTTACACGAACAATCAGCTGATATAGCCATGGGAGTTGACTCAAAAGGCAATAAAGATGAGGGAGCAGGTGATCAAGGAATTATGTTTGGTTACGCGTGTACTGAAACAGATGATCTTATGCCTGCTCCAATTCATTTTTCACATAAAATTTTAAGATTAATGGCCGAGGATAGAAAAAAAAATATTCTAAATGGAATAGAGCCAGACTCCAAAAGTCAAGTAACAATGTTATATCAAGACAACAAACCTGTAAAAGTAACTTCTGTAGTTATTTCAACACAACATTCAAAAGATTTAAATCAGGATAAAGTCAAGGAATTAATAATCCCTTATATTAAAAAGTCTATACCTGAAAAATATTTACAAGATTTAAACACTAAAGAAATTTATATAAATCCGACTGGCCAGTTCATAATTGGTGGTCCTGATGGCGATTCAGGTTTGACTGGAAGAAAAATAATTGTTGATACTTATGGAGGAGCAGCACCTCATGGTGGTGGAGCTTTTTCTGGAAAAGACCCCACAAAAGTTGATAGATCAGCTGCATATGCGGCAAGATATTTAGCAAAAAATATTGTGTCTGCTGGGGTTTCAAAAAAATGCTTAATTCAACTCGCTTATGCGATAGGTGTTTCTAAACCTCTATCTATTTTTGTAAAACTAGATGAAGGAGATGAGAGTAAAAATGAATTAGTTAAAAAAATTATTGAAAAAGAATTTAATCTATCTCCAAGAGGAATTAGAGAAATGCTTAAATTAAATAATCCTATTTATGAAATTACATCTGCATATGGACATTTTGGAAGAAAACCAACAAATTCAGGTGGATTTACTTGGGAAAAAACAGATAAAGTAGATTTATTTAAATTGTAATCTTGAAAAAACATTAATTTTCAATTAAAAAGTACAATATTCGGAGAACATCAAAATGGGCTTTTGCCCATTTTTTTTTAGGAGCAATAAAAATGTTAAATAGAGGATTAGATAAACAAGAATTATTGAGAATTGTAGATGCGGTAGCAAACGAAAAGTCAATTGATAAGGAGCTTGTTATTGGATCAATGGAAAGCGCGATACAAAAAGCAGCTCTAACTAAATTTGGCAATGACAATAATATTGAAGTGATAATTGATAGAGAAAGTGGTGAAATTAAGATTCAAAAAGTTTTAGAGGTCGTTGAAAATGTTGAAGATGCTGCAAGAGAAATTACCTTAAAAGAAGCACAGAAACTTGACTCAAATAACGAATTAAAAGTTGGAGATAAAGTATTTGAAGAACTGCCTCAAATTGATTTTGGTAGGATAGCCGCGCAAAGTGCCAAACAAGTTATAAGTAGCAGAGTAAGAGAAGCTGAGAAAAACAGACAATATGAAGATTTTATTGATAAGCAAAGACAAATCTTAAGCGGAATTATAAAAAGGCTAGAATATGGAAACGTTATTGTAGATTTAGGAAAAGCAGAAGGCGTAATTAAAAAGGATGAATTAATACCGCGAGAAATTTTAAAAACTGGAGATAGAGTAAAAGCTTATTGTTATGAAGTGAAAAAAGAACTAAAAGGGCATCAAATATTTTTGTCTAGAGCTCACCCTCAATTCTTAGCTAAATTGTTTCATCAAGAGGTACCAGAGATTTACGAGGGTACTATAGAGATTAAATCTGTAGCCAGAGATCCCGGTAGTAGAGCAAAAATTTGTGTCCATTCCCAAGACTCATCTATAGACCCTGTAGGGGCATGCGTGGGAATGAGAGGAAGCAGAGTTCAAACTATAGTAAATGAATTACACGGTGAAAAAATTGATATAATTAAATGGACTGAAGATTTACCAACCTTAATTTCAGAATCTCTTTCGCCAGCGGAAATTCAAAGAGTTCTAATTGATCAAGATAATAAAAGAATAGATATAATTTTAACAGAAGAAAACTTAAGCAAGGCTATAGGTCGTAGAGGACAAAATGTTAGACTTGCATCTAAACTAACTAATTACGAAATTGATATACTTACCGACAAAGAAGACTCCGAAAGAAGACAAGCTGAGTTTAAAGATAAAACAGAAACATTAATAAAGAATTTAGAAGTTGATGAAACTTTAGGGCAACTTTTAGTCTCAGAAGGTTATCCAAGCATAGAAGATATAGCTCAGTCAACTGCTGAAGATATTTCTAAAATAGAAGCAATCGATGAAGAAACAGCTAAAGAATTAATTAATAGGTCAAAAGAAACATTGATTAAAGAGAAAGAAGCTGTGGCTCAAAAATTGAAAGAACTAGGTGTTGAAGATAACTTAATTAATTTAAAGGGTATGACACAAGGAATGTTAGTTATACTTGGTCAAAAAAATATAAAAAAATTATCTGATTTTGCAGACCTTTCATCTGATGAACTTATTGGAGGATTTGATGAAATCAAAGGGAAGAAAATTAGAATAGAAGGTTATTTAGAAGAATTTTCTTTGTCAAGAAAAGAGGCTGATGAGTTAATAATGACAGCCAGAGAGATTGTGTATAAGTAATGTTATGGAAAAGGATAAAAAGAAAACACTTACAATATCATCAAACTTAAAAAAAAAAATTGACACAAGTGCAATTAGCACCGGTAAAAAAAAATCTTTTTCTGTAGAAAAGAAAAAACCTTTCAAGGCTGGAAAAGTTTTCAATAAACCACATCAAACTTTTAATCAAATTACTAATCAAGATCTAAGAAAAAAAAATAATCCAGCTAGAAAATTTATTGAGCAGCAAACTACCAAAGACTTTATTAAAAAAGATAATAAACCAGCAGGTAAGAGTAAACTTAAGTTAAAAAGCCCAATAGATAAAAGAGATTTTAAGCTTACTGTCTCCAGAGCTTTAAACGTTGAGGAAATAGAGATTAAACAGAGAAGTTTAGCATCAGTTAAAAGGGCAAGATTAAAAGAGAAAAAGAAACCAGAGGGTGAAGAGAAGAAGGAATTTAAAAAAGTTATAAGAGATGTAAAGATCCCAGAACAAATTACAATTCAAGAATTGTCTAATCGAATGGCTGAAAAATCGAGCGATATTATTAAATTTTTGTTAAATATGAAAGTTATAGCAACCATAAATCATAACATTGATAAAGATACAGCAGAGTACATAGTAAAGGAATTTGGTCACAAGCCAGTATTAGAAGACCAGCCGATTATAGAAACAACTAAAATAAAAGAAAAGTTAGAGGGTGATATACAAACGAGATCACCAGTGGTGACTATCATGGGGCATGTTGATCATGGAAAAACATCACTACTAGATGCATTAAGAGATTCAAATGTTGTTTCAGGAGAACATGGTGGAATTACTCAGCATATCGGAGCTTATCAAGTAAAGACAGACAAGAATAAGGTAATTACATTTATTGATACCCCTGGGCATGCAGCTTTTACTGAAATGAGAGCACGAGGATCAAAAATCACAGACGTAGTAGTTTTAGTAGTTGCAGCTGACGATGGTATTAAACCTCAAACAGTGGAAGCTATTAAACATGCTAAAGCTGCTAAAGTTCCAATTATTGTAGCAATTAATAAATGTGATCTTCCAGAAAAAAATATAGGAAAAATAAAAAATGAAATGATGCAATACGAATTAATTGCTGAAGACTTAAGTGGTGACACGTTATTTGTAGAGGTATCTGCTTTGAAAAAAACTAATTTAGATAAATTGAAAGAGAGCATTTTATTACAATCAGAAATATTAGATTTAAAATCATCTTTTTCTGGGCCAGCTAGAGGTGTTGTAATCGAGTCTAAAATTGATAAAGGAAAAGGTCCTGTCTCAACCGTATTGATTACCAATGGTAAATTAAAAAAAGGCGATCATTTTTTGTGTGGAGACACATGGGGGAAAATTAGAGCAATGATAAATTACGAAGGAAAAAATATTGAAGAAGCTCTACCATCAATGCCAGTTGAAATTTTAGGAATGAATAGCTCAGCGTTTGCTGGAGCAGAATTTTTAGTAACAAAAAACGAAGATGAAGCTAAACAAATGGCAGAATATAAAAAAAATAATTCAGACAAAACTCAAATATTAGCAAAAGATAAAACAACATTATTTGATAATGTTAAAGAAAAGAGTGAATTAAACATTATTGTAAAATCAGACGTTCAAGGCTCAAGTGAAGCACTAAAAATGGCAATTAATAAAATTGTTCACAACGAAGTAGAAGCTAAAATAATTTTGTCGGATATTGGGATGATAAATGAGACTGATGTAACTTTGGCTAAAGCTTCTAACGCAATTCTCATAGGTTTTAATGTTAAGCCTAATAGAGAAGCAAAAAAATTAGCTGAAGAACAAAAAATTAATATCAAATATTTTAATATAATTTATGAAGCTTTGGAATATGTAGAAAAATCTTTGTCTGGATTACTAGAGCCAGATGTTAAAGAAACACTATTAGGATCTGCGGAGATACAAAAAATATTTAAAGTTTCCAGTGCAGGTAAAATCGCAGGTTCTAAAGTTTTAAATGGTGAGATCAAAAATAAGTCTAAAGCAAGAATAATTAGAGACGGTGTGGTTGTTTATAGTGGTGAGATACAAAGTATTTATAGAGAAAAAAATCAAGTGAAAGAAGTTGGAACTGGTTTAGAATGCGGTATTAGCTTAAAGGATTTTATAGATTTTAAAGAGAAAGATGTAATAGAGTCTTATTTAGACGAAAAAATTCAAAGATCAATATAATGAAAAATAGCAGCTCCGAAAAAAGTTTTAGTCAAAGACAATTAAGAGTTGGAGAACTCGTTAAACAAAATTTGGGTGAACTTTTCATTCGAAATGAAGCTAAAATACCCTCAATAAACTCAAAATTAATTACAGTTACAGAGGTAAGAATGACTCCAGATCTCAAAACAGCTAGGGTTTATGTTATTCCATTAGGTGGTATCGACATGGAAGAAACAGTAAGAGCCTTGACGGAATACTCCCATCTTGTTAGAAAAGCCCTGTCTAAAAGGCTAGACATTAAGTTTCTTCCTAAACTCACATTTGTCGAAGATAACTCTTTTGAATACGCTGAAAAGATCGAGAAAATTATAAAAGAAATAAAAATAAATGATACAGAAAAAAAAAGATACAATTAAGTCCTTAGCTACACACAATAAAGATGTAGGGTCAACTGAGATACAAATAGGATTATTAACTGATAAAATATCTAAACTTTCTGATCACTTTAAAAAATTTAAAAAGGACAAACACTCTACTTTAGGTTTGACTAAATCAGTAAATAAAAGAAAAAAACTTTTAAATTATTTGAAAAGAAAAAATCAAGAGTCTTATTTAAAAGTAATAAAACAACTTAATATAAGGAAATAATGTTTAAAATTCATAAAGAAGAAGTTACAATTAATGGAAAAAAAATCACTCTCGAAACTGGAAAAATAGCTAGACAAGCAGATGGTGCTATTATCGCTACTTGCGGAGAAACTGTTGTTATCGCAACTGCAGTAGGAGCAAAGAAAGTTAATGATGGACAAGATTATTTTCCTTTGTCAGTTAATTATCAAGAAAAATACTATGCTGCAGGTAAAATCCCAGGTGGTTATTTTAAAAGAGAAGCTCGACCGACAGAGGCCGAGACTTTAATATCAAGATTAATAGATAGACCTATCAGACCATTGTTCCCTTCAAGCTTTATGAATGAGGTACAGATTTTGCCAACAGTTCTGTCATATGATGGGGAAAATCAACCGGATGTACTTTCTATAATTGCTTCCTCAGCAGCCCTAGCAATTTCTGGTTTACCATTTAAAGGTCCAATCGCAGCAAGTAGAGTTGGATATAAAAACAATAAATTTTTATTAAATCCTACAACAAGTGAATTAAAAGAGTCCGAACTTGACTTAGTTGTTGCAGGCACAAAAGAAGCAGTTTTAATGGTAGAGTCAGAGACATCAGGGTTAACTGAAAAAACTATGTTAGAGGCCGTTAAATTCGGTCATGAAAATTTTGTGTCGATTATACATGCTATAGAATCTCTCGTTAAAAAAGCTGGAAAACCAAAATGGGAAATTGAGGAAATAGATCATTCTGAATTGAAAAAGAAAATTACTGCGGCTTTTGAAAAAGATTTGAGAAAAGCTTTTAATGAAACAGATAAAAAAAAAAGATCAACAGCAATATCTGAAATTGATTCTAAATGTAAAGAATTATTTGAAACAGATGAAAATGTGACTGAAAACCAAGCAATGGCTCAACTTAAGTCCCTCGAAAAAGATATAGTTAGAACAGCAATTTTAAAAGATAAAAAAAGAATTGATGGCAGAGGGTTATCAGATGTGAGACAGATTAAATGTGAAGTAGGAGTTTTACCAAGGGCTCATGGGTCTGCTTTATTTACCAGAGGTGAAACACAAGCGCTTGTGGTAACGACTTTAGGAATGACTGAAGACGAACAAAGACTCGAAAGTCTAGATGGTATGCAAAGATCAAACTTTATGCTTCATTATAATTTTCCACCTTTTTCAGTAGGTGAATGTGGAAGAATTGGAACCGGTAGAAGAGAAATTGGTCATGGAAAACTAGCATGGAGAGCAATTAATTCCTCTTTGCCTAAAAAAGAAAATTTTCCCTACACACTAAGAGTAGTTTCTGAAATTACAGAGTCAAACGGCTCATCTTCAATGGCAACAGTGTGTGGAACTTCTTTATCTTTAATGGATGCAGGGGTTCCAATTAAAGAACCAGTGGCAGGAATCGCTATGGGATTAATAAAAGAAGGTGATAATTTTTCTGTCCTTTCAGATATTTTAGGTGACGAGGATCATTTAGGAGATATGGATTTTAAAGTTGCTGGGACTAAAGATGGTATCACTTCACTTCAAATGGACATTAAAATTACAGGAATAACATTCGAGATAATGGAAAAAGCTTTAAATCAAGCGAGAGCGGGTAGAGAGCATATCTTGTCTGAAATGGGCAAGGCTATAAAAAGTTCACGAAAAGAGTTTTCAAAACACACTCCAAAAATGGAAACCATTAAAGTTGATAAGAAGGACATCGCGACTGTGATAGGAAAAGGTGGAGCGACGATAAGAGAAATTGTAGAAACATCAGGCGCAAAAGTTGATGTAAAAGACACAGGAGAAGTTACAGTCGCAGCACCAGACGCAGAGTCAAGAAATAAGGCTATTGAATTTATTAAGAACTTAATCGCTAAACCAGAAATGGGCAAAATTTATAAAGGGAAGGTCGTTAAAATAATGGAGTTTGGAGCTTTTGTTAACTTTCTAGGAAAACAAGATGGTCTAGTGCATATCTCAGAACTAGCATCTAAAAGAGTTGCAAAAGTAGCAGATGTTGTTAAGGAAGGCGACGAAGTTTCAGTAAAAGTGGTAGGATTTGATAGGGGAAAAGTAAAACTCTCAATGAAGCAAGCTTCAGCTTAAATTTTATATTCAAAATTTTGAGACTCTGTATTAACTTGTAGTTCATAAGCTCCATTTCGTATATGAAAATTTCTAGCCATATCAGTTAAAGGCGATAAAGTTACTAGGCGATTTAAGTGATTTGATTGCTTAATCTTTTTAAAAACTTCTTTGACGATAAGTTTTCCTCCGCCTTTTTTTTTAGACCAAACAGTATAAGCAACAGCGATTTTTCCCACATTTCTATCCCTCAAAGCGCTTTGTAAGTAAGCATCCTTGGTCATCAAATCCAATTCTTTAACTGTTTTTGGAATTTCGTTTGTATATCCAAAACACATAATAGCACAAATCTCTTTTTTGTATTTTACTCCATATATTTTTCGACCATAACTAGTTCTAAACTCAATGTCTAATTCTGGTCTTACAGGATCTTCTTTTATATTACATGAATTCAGCTCAATTAATTCAGCTCCTTTTATCCAATCAAAAAAATCTGATATTTTTTCTTTAACTTTTACGTTTATATTTTTCATTTATTTAAATTCTTATCCTCGATTAAATTCGAAAAGATATGTTATTTTTGCAGTTCAGGTAATATTCTTTGGATTAGGCATACCAACTTTATTGTAACCAGCATCGACATAATGTATTTCTCCTGTTACACCAGCTGCTAAATCACTCATTAAATACAGAGCAGAGTTACCAACATCATTAATATCAACATTTCTTTTTAAAAAGGAATGATCTTCATTCCACTTATATAAAAATTTAGCATCACCAATAGCCGATGCGGCAAGTGTTTTTATTGGACCAGCACTTATAGCATTCACTCTAATCTTTTTTGATCCAAGATCTCTCGCAAGATACTTAACACTTGCTTCAAGGGCTGACTTGCAAACACCCATTACATTGTAGTTTGGAATTGCTTTGGTTGACTCATAAGTTAAAGTTAATAAACTACCATTTTCTCTCATAATTTTAGATGCCTCTTTTGCTACTTCTGTAAAAGAGAAACAGGAAATTAACATACTTTTTAAAAAATTTTCTCTAGTGGTATTTAAGTATTCTCCAGATAACTCTGACTTATCCGAAAAAGCTATTGCATGCACCACAAAATCAATTTGTCCCCATTTTAATTTTATATCTTCAAAAAGTTTAGTTATTTCCTCTTTTTTTTCTACATCACAGCTAAAGGTTACATTTGAGTTTAATTTTTGAGCAAGAGGAATTACTCTTTTCTTTAAAGCATCACCCAAATAGGTAAAAGCTAATTCAGCTCCTGCCTCTGAAAGTTTTTGTGAAATACCCCAAGCTATTGAGCGTTCATTTGCAACACCCATTATTAAACCTTTTTTTCCTTTCATTAAATTCATTTTTGTACCTT
>MDSZ01234184.1_pt1 | contig 19804 bp, 16 predicted proteins | sample 811201 | NCBI WGS metagenome assembly MDSZ01 (sample SAMN05326647, study PRJNA326480) | marine metagenome | isolation source: seawater | place: Indian Ocean: North | collected 2010 | reverse complement strand
CAGGATCAGGAACTCAAACGAATATGAATGTTAATGAAGTTATTGCAAATAGAGCAATAGAAATTTTAGGTGGAAAAAAAGGGACAAAAAAACCTGTACATCCAAATGATCACGTAAATAAATCTCAGTCTACTAATGATGTTTTTCCTACAGCAATGCATATTTCTGTTGCGAGAGAAACATTAGACAAATTATTACCTAGCTTAAAATTACTAGAGAAGTTTTTGAAAGCTAAAAGTATTAAATTTAAAAATATAGTTAAAATTGGGAGGACACATCTTCAGGATGCCACTCCTATAACGCTCGGACAGGAATTTTCTGGGTATCACCAACAAATAAAAAAAAGTATAGAAAGAATTCAAACTTCTTTAAAAGATATATATTATTTAGCACAAGGAGGGACAGCCGTTGGAACAGGTATAAATACAAAAAAAAATTTTGATATAAAAATTGTGAAGGAGATAAAAAAATATTCTAAAATAAATTTCAAACCTGCTCCAAATAAATTCTCAGAACTTGCGGCACACGATGCTATTGTAAATTTTTCAGGATCTTTAAATACTTGTGCAGTTTCTTTAATGAAAATTTCAAATGATATTAGGTTTCTAGGTTCGGGACCAAGAGCTGGATATGGAGAATTAATACTTCCAGAAAATGAGCCAGGATCATCAATAATGCCAGGTAAAGTCAATCCTACTCAATGCGAAGCAGTAACAATGGTTTGTGCGAAAGTGATAGGTAACCATACTGGGATAACTATTGCAGGTACACATGGTCACTTCGAGTTAAATGTTTTTAAACCATTAATTTCATACAATGTTTTACAATCAATCGATATATTGGCAGATAGTGTAAAAAATTTTTCTAAATATTGTGTTAAAGGTATTAGACCAAATAAAATAAAAATAAAAGATCATTTGGAAAACTCATTGATGCTTGTAACAGCACTTGCTCCTAAAATAGGTTATGATAATGCTGCAAATATTGCCAAAAAAGCTTTAAAAAATAATACAACATTGAGAAAGGAAGCATTAAAATCAAAACTAATATCAGAAAAAGATTATGATTTAATTGTAAACCCCAAAAAAATGGTTTCCCCAGACTAATTAACAATTTTTCTCAATGATGCTTTGAATGCCTGAAAATTTGAAAAAGTAATTGGCTTGTCAAAATTTACTAAATTATTTTCATTATTAATTTTAATATTTTTAACTATAAATTTTCCTTCATCAATATTTTTCACCAAATCAAAATATATTTTTTTTAATTTTTTTGTTTTTTTTGAACTTAATTGAAATGCCTTAGCAAATTCTATATGATCATCGATGTTAATAGTATTGTAAGAAATAAATTTTAGCTGACCTTGATCTTGGAAATACTTTATTTTTGAATTTATTATTCCAATTTTTTCAACCTCAATAAATGAATTCAAAAATTCAATTTTTTTTTCATTTATATAAAAGTTAAATTGACCACTTTTTATTAATGTATTTTTTATATTTTTAAAAGATAGCCTAAATTTTCCATTCAAATTACCTAAATAATTTTTATCATAATTGAAGAAAAAAATTAAGAAATTATCTATTATTGCATTAATACTTTTATTTGAAATTATAAATTCACTATCTGAGTAAAATGGATCTAATTTTATTTCAGAATTTAAGAATAATGTCGAATTCTTTTTATTTTTTGAGGAAATATTTATTTCTCCATCTAAGTAACTATAACTTAAATTTAATTTATCTTTTAATATTTTTATATCAGTACTACCATTAAATATTAATGGATTTTTAACATCTAAAAAATTTTCAATTTGTAAATTTGGATTGGTTGTATTTAATCTGCTCTCAATCAAATTTGGATTCAAATAATTTTTTTTCCAGAAATATTCAAAATTAATATCAAAAATATTCCCATTTATAGTAAGTTTTTTTTCTTTTAATTTTTCGTTAATTTTATAATTAATAGTTTTTATTGGTGAAATTATAATTACTTCATTGTCGTCATTCATTAAAAAAAATTTGCTATTTTTGATTATTATTGGATCATTAATTTTTTTATAAAGATGCTCTCTAAAGTAAATAATATCTTTAAATTTAAAATTTATATTCGTATCAAACATTTCAACTGATATAATTTTGTCTGTCGACTTAAGATATATATTTTTTAAGGGTAAATATAATTTTAGGTTATCAGTCTTTATTGTAGATGAATCATTGTTTTTATTTATTCTAATTTCTGCTTTTTCTATTAATAGGTGAGGTTTTGGAAATGGTTTGTAAGATATTTCACCTGAACTTTTTAGGTAAATTTTAAACTTTTTATAAAAATTTTTTTCAATATCTTTAACAACACTTTTATAATTAAATAAAACTGGTAAAGATAAAAAAGATAGTGAGGTAAATGTTATAAATATTGAAGCTAGAATAGTTAAAAATAAAAATTTATTATGTTTAATTTTATTCATTTAGATTTAATAGGCTTATACTATAAAAAATAATATGTTAAATTCAGAATATTTATTAAATTTAAACGAAAATCAAAAAAAAGCAGTACTACATTTAGATGGCCCTTTATTAATTGTTGCTGGAGCAGGCTCAGGAAAAACTAAAGTTTTAACATCAAGAATTGCTCACATAATTAGGCAGCATAAGGCTTTTTCTAATCAAATTTTAGCTGTTACGTTCACCAATAAAGCCGCTAAAGAGATGCAAATCAGAGTTTCAAAATTATTGAAAAAGGAAGCAACAGGAATACCTTGGTTAGGAACATTTCATTCAATAAGTGCAAAAATTTTAAGGAAACATGCTGATGCAGTTAAATTAAAATCTAACTTCACAATTATTGATCAAGACGATCAATTAAGATTAATCAAAAATATTTGCAAATCAGAAAATATAGATATAAAAAAAATATCTCCAAAATACATCCTTGCAGTAATAGATAAATGGAAAAATAAAGGTTTATATCCTGAAGATGTAATATTAAAAAAAAAAGAGGTTCTAGAAAAAAATTTTCTTAAAATTTATAAAATTTACCAAATGAAATTAATAGATTTAAACTCTGTTGATTTCAGCGATCTTATATTGCATACAGTAAAAATTTTTAAAAATTACACAGATATCGCAAAATTATACTCAAAAAAATTTAAATATATATTAGTTGATGAATATCAAGATACGAATTTCATTCAAAGTGAGTGGCTAATGAGTTTATCAGTCGAAAACAAAAATATTTGCTGTGTAGGTGATGATGATCAATCAATTTATAGTTGGAGAGGAGCTGAAATTAAAAATTTTTTAGAATTTGATAAAGTCTATAAAAATACAAAAATTATTCGATTAGAAAATAATTACAGATCTACCCAAAATATATTAAACGTTGCCTCAAAGCTAATTGAAAATAATCAAAACCGAGTAGGAAAAAAATTAATCTCATTACAAGATCAAGGTGATTTGGTTAATTTAGATTGTTTTAGAAATGTTAAAGATGAAGCAATTAAAATAGCGAATGATATAGAAGATTTAAATAATAAAAATTCACTAAATGAAATCGCAATTTTGGTTAGAGCAATTTTTCAAACTAGAGAGTTTGAAGAAAGATTTTTAAAAGTAGGTATTCCTTACCGAATAATTGGTGGAATTAAATTTTATGAACGAGCAGAAATTAAAGATTGTATTGCATATTTGAGATGTGTTCATCAAGATAAAGATGATTTATCTTTTGAGAGAATTTTGAATGTGCCTAAAAGATCTATAGGAGATACAACTATTAAATTAATTAGTGAACATTCAAAATCTAATAATTGTTCATTAGAAATTTCAGCAAAAAAATTATTAGAATTGAATAAAATTAAACCTAAGACAAAAATAAGTCTTATACAATTTTTGAATTTATTAGATAAATGGAGATTTGATCACAAAAAAAAAATAAATCACAATAAACTTTTACAGATAATTCTCGACGAGTCTGGATATAGCGAGATGTTAAAAAATAAAAAAGATTTGGAGAACGAAAATAGGCTAGAAAATATCAAAGAACTTTTAAGTGCTATGAAAGAATATGATAATTTAGAGAGTTTTTTAGAGCATGTTTCACTTGCAACTTCTCTAGATCAGAATTGGGAAAGTGAAAAAGTAAATTTAATGACTATGCATGCTTCAAAAGGACTAGAATTTGATGTTGTTTTCTTACCAGGATGGGAAGAAGGACTATTTCCGCACCAAAAAAGTATAGAAGAAAAAGGAGAGAATGGGCTAGAGGAAGAAAGAAGGTTGGCATATGTTGGCATAACAAGAGCTAAAAAAACTGCAAAAATCTCATTTGCAATGAACCGATTTTATCAAGGAGATTGGATCGATAGTATAGGATCAAGATTTATAGATGAACTTCCAGATGAATTTATAAAAAAAAATAATAATTTTATTGAAAAAGATGAAAATGAATTTGATTTTAACCAAGATATAGATTTTGAAACTGAAATTAGAAGCCCAGGATGGATAAGATACCAAAAAAAATTAAAATGACTAAAGAGATTAGAGAAATAATCAGGAAAAACGAATTGGATGGGATTATTATTCCAAAAAATGATACATATTTTACAGAATACTCGAGATCTAATATATTAAAAAATATAACAAACTTTAGTGGCTCTGCTGGATTTGCAATAATATTAAAAAAAAAAAAAATTACTATTTGTTGATGGTAGGTATACTATACAAGCTAAGAAAGAAGTTGGAAATAAATTTGAAATTCTTCAGATACCATTCATTTTTCCAAAGAATTATTTCTCGAATATAAATAAAAATTTAAAAATCGGTTATGATCCTAAATATTTTACATCAGATACACTTTACAAATACTTTAAATACAGTTGTAAATTAATACCGATTACTAACATTTTTAATTTAGATAAAAAGATTAAAACTATTTCTAAGCCATTTTTTTTTATTGGAGAAAAGGTAACAGGCGAAAGTCATATATCTAAAATAAGAAAAGTTATCTCATATATGAAGAAAAATTACATTGATAGCTTTTACATAAGTGCTGGGGAAAACGTCTGCTGGTTATTAAATATTAGAGGCCATGATTTAGAAAATAGTCCATTAGCAAATTGTAAAATAATTTTATCAAAGAATGGTAAAATTAATTTTTTTTCAAATAGAAATAAAATTAAAAAAATAAAAAATAAATTTAAAAATATAACATTTAATGAGGAAGAGGATTTTTATAAAATACTCATGTCTTCGAAATCAAAGTTTTTCGGTATTGATAAAAATACTTGCTCAGTATATGAAGAAAATTTGATAAATTCACAGGCGACAATTAAAGTATATCAAGATCCGATATATTATTACAAAGCAATTAAAACAAAAATTGAAATTAAAAATATGAAAGATGCACATGTTGAAGATGGAGTTGCTCTAACAAAATTTTTGTATTGGATCAAAAGTCAAAAAGAAAAAGTTTCTGAACTTTTTATAGAACAAAAATTGTCTAACTTCAGAAAAAAATCATTAAAATACTTGTATCCAAGCTTTAACACAATTGCTGGCTCTGGACCTAATGGAGCAATAATTCATTATAGGGCAACAAAAAAATCAAATAGATATGTAAATAAAAGAGATATATTGCTAATTGACTCTGGTGGACAGTATAAATGGGGTACAACTGATGTGACTCGTACCATATGTTTCAATAAACAATCTAGAAATGTAAAAAAAAATTATACAAGAGTTCTAAAAGGACATATTGCAGTTCTACTTGCAAATCTTGAGAAGTATAAGACAGGACACTTAATTGATAAGATTGCTAGAAAATCGCTGAATAAAGCAGGCTTAAATTACTCACATGGTACTGGTCATGGTGTTGGATATTTTTTAAATGTACATGAAGGGCCTCAAAGCTTATCGAATAATAATCAGATTAATTTAAAAGAGGGAATGATTTTAAGTAATGAACCAGGGTATTATTTAGAAAATAATTATGGAATTAGAATAGAAAATTTAATTTTTATAAATAAATTAAAGAAAAAGTTATACTTTGAAAATTTAACTCTTGTTCCTTTAGATTTAGATTTAGTAGATTTCAACTTATTGAATAAAAGAGAGAAGGAATATATTTTTTATTATCACTTAAATATTTATAAAAAATTATCGTCTAGATTAAATAAAAAAGAAAGAAGATGGCTTATTAAGTTAATTCAATAAATTTTTTAATATTTCCTCATTAATTATTTTTACTTTCAAATTTTTTGCCAATTGTATTTTTCTTTTTGTTGGTTTAACTCCAGATACCAAATAATCTAACTTTTTTGATACTGTGCTTACTATAATTCCTGAATTTTTTTCAATTAACGATTTTGCTTCAGCTCTACTATAGCTTTCTAATTTACCAGTGAACATAAAAGTTTGGTTTAATAATTTTCCATCTTTTACTTTTTTTACTTCTTCTACTTTTAAAATCTCAGATAGGTCAAAAATAATTTTTTTATTAAATTTATTTTCAAAAAATTTGATAATTGATTTTATTTGTGTTTCACCTATTCCATCAATATCTAGCAAAATTTTAAAATTATTATCTTGTATAATTTTTAAAAAAGAAGAAATATTTTTAAGATAGTCTGAAATTAATTTAGCATTTTCAATACCAATATGTCTAATACCAATTGAAAAAATAAATCTTTCTAAAGATACAGTTTTTGAAGTTTCGATAGATTGTTTTAAATTTTTGACTGATAATGTTCCCCACCCATCCATTTTTAAAATTCTATCATAATCAATTTTATAAATATCTTGTGGTTTTGTAATAATTTTTAAATTCCAAAATTTTTCAATAACTTTTTTTCCAAGTCCATCAATATTCATTGCTTCTTTAGAAATAAAATGTTTCATTTTTTCAATTGCAATTTTTTCGCAATCGTAGCTGTCATTAGTACATCTTCTTACAGCATCATATTTTTTTGTACTTTTATTAAATTCTTTTTCTGTTTGAGATCCACAAGAAGGACATTTTGTTGGAAAATTAAAAGCTTTTGATCCAGCTTTTCTTTTACTTTTATCGACCTCTATGACATGAGGAATAACATCACCAGCTCTTTCTATTTTTACAATATCTCCCCTCCTAATATCTTTTCTTATAATTTCATCTTCATTGTGTAGTGTTGCATTTGATACTACACCCCCGCCAATATTTACTGGTTTTATTTTCGCCACAGGTGTTAGAGCACCCGTCCGTCCAACTTGTACTTCAATATTTAGAATTTCCGAAACTGCACTGTCTGCTGAAAATTTATGCGCTATTGCCCATCTTGGTGCATTTGATGTAAAACCTAATCTCTGTTGTAGTTTTAAATCATTTATTTTATACACTAAGCCATCCACATCATAATCAATTTCAAATCTTTTTTTTTCAAATTCTTTGTGAAATACCAAAAGATTTTCAATTTTTTTAAGAACTATATTTTGCTTATTAGTTTTAAAACCCCATTTTTTTAAAGATTTTAAAAATTCTGATTGATACCTAAATTTGTTATCCTCAAAATAACCAAACGTATACGCAACAAAATTTAATGGAATTTTTTTTGTTTCATTTGGATTTTTTTGTCTTAGTGATCCAGATGCAGCATTTCTAGGATTTGCAAAATTTCCCTTAATTTTTTCAAATTCTTTTTTTTTTATGAAGACTTCACCTCTTATTTCTATATTATCTGGGAAATCATTGTTTTTTATTTCTTGAGGTATATCTTTAATTGTTTTTAAATTTTCTGTAATTAATTCACCTATTTTTCCATCTCCTCTTGATGCTCCATAAATTAACTTTTTATTTATATAGGTTAATGATGCGGACACACCATCGATTTTTGGTTCAACACTGTAATCAAAAGTTATTTTTTTATCTAAATAATTATTAATTTTTTTTTCAAAATTTTTTAAATCTTTTTCATCAAATGCATTAGATAATGAGTACATTTCTTCTTTATGTTTAAATTTTTCAAATGTTTTTGATGGCGAGAAACCTACATTATTTGATGGCGAGTCTTTATTGCTTAAAAAGTTATATTTGTTTTCTAAACTTAAGATTTCATTTTTTAACTCATCATAAATTTTGTCTGAAACTAGTGGTGCACTATTTATATAATATGATTTATTGTATTTAATTAACAATTTTATTTTTGACGAATAATTCTTTTTAATAGTCTCTTTATCCATCTTAAATCACTTAAAAATTTTCATAAATTTTTTAAGTAAATTATCCTTATTTTTCTTATTTTCTTCTGGTTTCTTTATTTTTTTGTATTTTTTATCGATTAATTTATAACTTTCTTCATACCATGCACTTGATTGATAATTATAACCTAATAATGCCGCATATTTATTAGCCTCGTCTAGCATTCCGATTTTATAATGTAATTCTACGAGTCTATGTAAAGCTTCTTCAACATATATTGTTGTTTGATATTCAGATGATACTTTTTTAAATCTATTTATTGCAGGGATCCATTTTTCTCTATCGACATAATATCTAGCTAAATACATTTCTTTTGATGCTAATATTTCATTTATAAATTCTAATTTATATTTTGAATCTAGCACGTATTCACTGTTTGGGTAATTTGTAATAATTATATCAAAATATTTTTTTGATTTTATAATTTCATTTAAATCTCTTTTTTCGTCAATTATTTGATCATAATGGCATAACGCCAAAAGATAATATGCATAATCTTTTTGAGGATGATTTTTATATTTTATAAAAAATCTCTCCAATTCATTAATTGCATCACTGTAATATGATTGTATAAAATAACCATAAGCAGACATTAGTATAGATCTGGAAGCCCAAATAGATTGTGGGTAAAGTAATTCTACTTCATTAAATTTTTTTCCCGCTAATAATACATCACCTTTATTAAAAGCATCCATAGCCTCATCATAAGTTTCTATCATTTGCCCTTCCAGGTCTTTATTTTTAATTACCGAAACTTCTTCTTTTTTTGGTGAACAGGAGTAAATTAATATTATCAAAAAAAAAATTATATATATTTTTTTAAGCTGCATAGATAATCTTAACAGAAAATTAGTTTTTTGTAATCTAGGCTATAGATTTTAATTTTTGGTAATTAGCAAAAGTATGTGGTAATTGTTTACCTTTTATTTCAATCAATGAATAATTATTTTGTTTATCGAATACTTTTCTAAGTAATTTGTTTGTTAAAGCATGGCCACCTTGTGAACACTTTATCGAACCAATTATTTTGTAACCTGATAAATATAAATCTCCCATACAATCTAGAATTTTGTGATTTACAAATTCTAAATCATTTCTTAAACCTTCTGAATTTAATATTTCATTAGATTTAACTACAACAGCATTTTCAAGACTTCCACCTTTTCCAAGGCCAATTTTTTTTAATTTATCAATATCTTCATAAAGACAGAATGTTCTAGAAGAAAATACATCATTAAGATCATCTTCAAAAATATTAATTTTATTTCTTTGATTGTTTATAATGTTGTTATTATATTTTATTTCAAAATCAATTTCACTTGCTACATTAGATTTAGATATACTTATTTTTTTTTCTCCATCTTTTAACTCGATATGATTCTCAATTTTTATAATTTTAATTGGAGTTTCACTAAAGTAAAAACCTACTTTTTTTATTGCTTCAACAAATTTTTTTGCTGACCCATCAATAATTGGAACTTCTTGTGCATCCAATTCGACAATAGCATTATCTACACCTAAACCATAAAATGCACCCATTAAATGTTCTATAGTCGAAACCTTTACACCATGCTCATTTGAAATCGTTGTACATAAAGTAGTATCAGTTACATTTTTAAAATTTGGAACAATAACATTATTCATATTCAAATCTGATCTTTTAAATATAATTCCAGTATTTTCACTTGCTGGTAAAATATTCATATTTACTCTTTGGCCAGTATGAATACCAATCCCACTTAAACTAATTTTATGTTTAATCGTTTTTTGATTTAAAATTGACATATAAAGCTTATACAGACATGCTTTGTGTCAAAATACTCAAGTAATATTACAAGAAAATACAACTAATTACCGAATAGATTAAAAAATTTCTCAAAAATTCCCTTTTTTTTCCCTGTTTTTTGATAATTTTCAACCTTAATGAGATAATTTATAAGTCCCAGAGTGCAAATTTGACTATCAGTCTCATTAAAAAAATCTATCGAGTTAAAACTATACTTATCGTTTAAATAAAATGAATTCTTATTTAATATTTTTGATCCTTCACCAGTTAAAATCAGATCAGTATTATTCACATTTATAAATTTACTCGCATTAGCAAAAGAGAGATCTATTATTTCTTGGACTCTATATAGGATAACTTGTTTCAATTTATCTATGGATATTTTTTTACTAATTAAGTTTTTTATTATAACTGACTCATCTTTATCATTTTTATAATTAAATTCTGTATTAGAATTATTAAATGATCTTTTAATTTTCTCTGCCTCTACCAATTCAATATTAAATATTTTTGAAATATCTTTAGTTATATTATTTCCACCAATTGGTATTGAATTTATATATTTAATTATATTATTATTATAAATTGATATTGTAGTTCTATCAAATCCGATATCTAAAAATGTTACATTTTTTTTGTTTTCATATAGTTCAATATAATTTTTAGATTTTAAAAAACTAGTACAAAAGATTTCAAGCACATTTAAATTATATTCTGTAAAAATATTTATTATTTCATTTATAGAAGTTGAGTTAAAACATATAAATTTTAAATCGGTGGTTATTGAATTAATTTTTAATTCACCTTTTGGTTTTTTTGCAAAACTTTTATTATTTAAAATAAAATTCGAAGGTTCAATATGTATTATTTTTAAATTATCATAATTACTGTTAATTAAATGTTCTGATTCCTTGTAGACTAAACGTAATATATCTTCTAACGATTGAGGCTGATCTAAAATTTTTTTTAAGGATAAACTAATTGTTTTAATATGAATTGGATCTAATAACAGTATAATATTCTCTAAATGGAAAGATAATTTTTTTTCAGCCTCAACTATAATATTTTTAATTTTAAATTTGTAATCATTTATAAAGTTGTTTGATAAAATATATGAAAAGTTTGAGTAATAAATTTTTTTGTTTTTATCAATTACTGATAATCTTACTTTTGACCTTCCTAAATCAATTATGGTAAATAATGTATCACTTTTCATCACTTATAATTATCCGATTAGGAATTCTTAAATCAATTATACTATTATTCTTTACATAATTTTTATTAATAAATAAAAAATAAGTCTTTAATGCTACATCTAAATTTTGTGAAGGTAATTTTAAAATTGTGTGATCAGCTAATTGAATATCCCATCTTCTATTTTTATGAAAATAAAAATTTCTGATCAAAGATACATCAAAATTTTGTTTCTTTAACAATTCTATAACATTTAATAAATCAACTATTTCAAAATTTCCAAAAACATTTGGTAAATTTTTTTTTAATTTGTAATCAATTGAAGGAATAAATTTTCTATTTTTTCCTATAAAATATTTTTTTCCATCTATTATTGTTTTTGCAATTAAATCGGTTTCTTCGATAATAACTAGTAGTTTGGATGGGTAGATTTTTTTAATTTCTATATTTTTTAAGAATGTAGAATTTTCAATTTTGAGATTAATTTCATCTTTATTTAAATTTAATATATTTTTCCCAATTAAATTTAATTTTTTTCTAAAATCGAGTTTTATATCTTCACGACTTCCTTCAACTATAAATGTTTTAATTAAAAACAAATTATTATTTGAGTTTTTTAAATTTAGGTTAAAAATTGATGATAAAATAAAGAAAGATATAATATAAAAATAAATTTTTTTTTTATTTATTAATAGATGCATCTTCTATTATAATTTTAATTAAAGAATTAAAGCTAATATTATTATATTTTGCTATTTCTGGGACAAGAGATAATGATGTCATTCCTGGTTGAGTATTAATTTCTAAAAGATAAAATTTGTTTTTGTAGAATCTGAAATCAGATCTCGTTACACCCCTACACTTCAACAATTTATGAGCTTTGTATGCAATATTTGTTACTTTTTCATAATTTTTTTTGCTTAATTTAACTGGAATTATATGTTCAGTTTTAGATTTTGGATTATATTTAGCTTGGTAATCATAGAATTTTCTTTTTGGTTTTAGTTCAATAACACCTAGCTTTTTGTCTCCTAAAATTGCAACTTGAATTTCCCTTCCAGGGATAAATTTCTCGATCAGAATGTCATCGTACTCGTTTAATTTTTTTAAATTATTTACTATATTCTTTTTATTACATATATAAACGTTAACACTTGATCCTTCATTAATTGGTTTAATTACAACAGGAAATTTTAAGTAAGTTGATATTTTTTTAATTATGCGAGTTTTTGATTTCTCCTTTTTTAGAGAATATTTAATATACCTTGGTGTTGGAATTCTATTTTTATTAAATATTTTTTTTGATATTTCTTTATCCATACAACTTGCAGAAGATAGAACTCCTGAATGAGTATATTTGACCTTTTCAGTCTCTAAAATGGATTGGATGTAACCATCTTCTCCATATCTTCCATGTAGAAGATTTAAAACTAAATTAGGTTTAAATTTTCTAATATGTTTAACTAGCTCTCCATCAGGCTCTATAGTCTTAATTTTGTAAATATTATTTTTTTTTAATTCTTTTATTACACTTTTAGCTGTATCCAAGCTTACTTCGCGCTCCCTAGAATATCCACCAGCCAAAATAATAATTTTTTTCATTATTCAACTAATACAATTTCTAGACTTATATTAATTCCAGTTTTAAATTTAACTTTTTTTCTTACAAAATTTATTAATTTTTTCATATCTAAAGACTTTGCTTGATTTGTATTAACAAAAAAGTTGAAATGCTTATTAGATATACTTGCATCTCCAAAATGTGTATCTTTTGGGATACTTTCTTTAATTAATTCCCACACTTTTTTTTCAGTTTGATCAATAGGATTTTTAAATGTACTACCGCCAGTTTTAATTCTAGATGGTTGAGATTTTTCTTTTTTTTCCATTAAATTTTCCATTAATTTTGAAATATGGTTTTTATTTCCTAAATAACCTTTAAACGTTGCGCTAAGAAAAATAATATCTTTTGGCAATATTGTTTGTCTGTATTCAAATTTAATTTTTGGAGATGAAATTAATCTTATATTACCGTCAAAATCCAGATATTGTATTGAAGATATCACGTCTTTAAATTCTTTCCCAAAGCAACCAGAATTCATTCTTATTCCTCCACCAATAGAGCCAGGGATGCAATACATAAATTCAAAACCCGCTATGCTATTTTCCATTGCAAAATTTGACATTTTTTTTTGAAGACAAGCGCCTCCCGCTATTACATAATTTTGGTTTAATATTGAGAGTTTAGAAAAGTTTGACCCTAATTTAATAATTACTCCTTCATATATTTTATCATCAAACAATGTATTTGAGCCGGCTCCTAAAACAAAAATTTTACCGCGTCTTGAATAAAGTTGTAAAAAATTAACTAGTTCTTTTAAATTTTTAGGTTTAAAAAAAATTTTAGTTTTGCCACCAATATTAAACCAATTCAAATTTTTAATATTGTAGTCAAAAAAAATGTCACTATTAAATTTTTTTTTGAACTCTAAGAGATCATCAATAATCATATATTATAAATTTCTAACCCAATTAGAAATAGATCCAGCTCCCATAGCTATATAGATATTCTCCCCATAAGCAATTTTATTTATAAGTTTTTTTAGTTCCAATTGATCATTTACCTTTATAAGAATCACTTTTGAATTTTTTATTATCAATCTTGCAAAAGTGTCGTAAGTGAAACCTAGCTTTATATTTTCACCTGCTTTATAAATCGGGCATAATATTACAACATCTGAATTTTTGAAACATTTTGAAAATTCGAGTTTAAGATTTTTTAATCTAGAAATTCTGTGAGGTTGAAATATCGATACAATTTTTTTTTTTCTATAAACTTTTTTGACGCCCTCTAAAACAGACGCTATTTCTGTTGGATGGTGAGCATAATCATCATAAAATTTACTTCCATTTTTTTCAAAAAGATAATTAAATCTCCTTTGAACGCCTTTAAAATTTTTTAGACCAAGTTTTATGATTTTATCAGTAATTCCGATTGAATATGAAACTGCAGCCGCAGAAGCAGCATTTCTAATATTGTGAAGACCTATCAATGGTATATCAATATTATTGATGACTTTCTTTTTTCCCGGTAAATTTATCTTTAAATCAAAAATAGAATAATTTTCATTTAATCTTATGTTTTTAATTTGGAAATTTGAATTTATTGAAGTTCCGTAGGTATAATAATTTTTATTTTTAGTTATTTTTAATATTTCTTTATTATTTTTGTCATCTAAACAAATAAAGGTTTTTCCAACCGAAGGTGTATTATCTATGAAGTTTGAAAAATTTTTTTTTAAATTATTAAAACTTTTATAATAATCTAAATGTTCTTTATCAATATTTGTAACAATTGAATATGTAAATGGTATTTTTAAAAAACTTCCATCAGATTCATCAGATTCAATGATGCACCAATTGCTTTTACCTAACCTAGCAGAATTTCCAAATGAGTTTAAAACACCACCATTAATTATAGTTGGATCTAGTTTTGCACATGAAAAAATGCTGGAGATAATTGAGGTTGTGGTTGTTTTGCCGTGAGAACCTGTTACTACCACATTCCTCATTAGAGATACAATATGACCCAACATTTCTCCACGTTTATATATTGGAAGATTTAATTTTTTTGCTTTTATGTATTCCGGATTTGTTTTTTTTATCGCAGAAGAAATTACTAATATCGTACAATTTTTGATGTTATTTTTATGGTGATTTGTAAAAACTTTAATTTTTTTTTCTTTAAGTCTGTCAATATTTTTGTTTAAAGATATATCACTACCTTGAACCTTGAATCCAAGACCATCCATAATATGAGCGAGTCCACTCATTCCAATACCACCTATTCCCACAAAATGAATTAATTCAGTTTTACCAATTTTAATATTCATTAATTAATTCTCTTAATTTTTTATTTACAGCATTCCAAGTATTTTCTTTTGAAAATTCCTTTAAATGTTGTCTTTTTTTTGATATTTCATTCTCTTGTTGAATTAGCATTATTATTTTTTCGCTTACTCTACTAATATTAAAATCTTCTTGTTTTATTATCCAGCAACATTGTTTTTTCTCGTAAAATTCTGCGTTAAAAAATTGATGATTGTCTTTTGCATGAGGAAAAGGGACTGCAATAAATGGTATATTAAAGAATGATAATTCCGATAATGTTGAAGCTCCTGAACGTGATATAGCCATATCAGAATTTAAATACTCATTGTAAATATTATTATCAAAATCGAATATTCTATGTTTGATGTTTAAATTTTTATATTTTTCTTTTAGAACATGTATATTGTTTGGATCTGAAACCTGCTGACAAATTTCAATTTTAACTTTTTTTGATATCTGCGTAATTAATTTAAAAATTTCCTCATCGAAAAACTTCGCACCTTGGCTACCTCCCAAAATTAGTATTTTTTTATTTTCTAAAATTTCATTTTTTAATTTATTTTTTTTTTCATAAAAAATTTTTTTCAAAATAGGTTTGGTGTGATAAATTTTATGAAGATATTTCTTTGGAAATAACTTAGGATTAGGATCATAAGAAATTATTTTTTTAGAGAATGGTAAAAAATATTTATTCGATCTACCCAAAACACTGTTTGGTTCAAATAAAATAATATTTATATTTTGAATATAAGAGGCAAAATTGTATGGGAAAGACATATAGCCACCAGAACTTATTATGCTCATAATGTTGTTTTTCTTTAAGAAAAAATACGACTTAAAAATTGATATTATAAATAAAATAATATTAATTGGGATCTTGAAAATATTTTTTGTTATATTTGGAACTTTTATAATTGTGAATTTATAATTATTTTTATTAATAAATTTTGAGCCTCTTTCGTCAGTAACTATTTGAACATTGCAATTGTCTTTCAAATGTTCATAAATTGATAAACATGGTATAACATGACCTCCGGTCCCTCCTGTTACAATTAAGATATTTTTCATTTTAAAAAATCTCTTTTAGTAAAATTCAAAATAATTCCAGATATAATTGCTGTGCTTATAATCGAAGATCCACCGTAACTGAGGAAGGGTAAAGTCATACCTGTAGTCGGTAGTACTCTTATATTTACGCCTACATGAACAAATGTTTGTATTATAATAATTGACATGCATCCAATTAAGATAAGTTTTAGAAGATCATTATTAACTAAAATTGTTTTCTTAATTATTTTATAAGAGAAAACTAAATAGAGCGTCAAAATTAAAATGACTATAAGTATACCAAACTCTTCTGATACAACTGAAACAATGTAATCGGTGTGTGCTTCTGGAATTTTTGTGTTCAATGTTCCTTCGCCAATTCCTTTTCCAAATATTCCTCCGCTGATTATGGCATCACTAGCTTTATCTGACTGATAGTTATTACCTGAAGATAGATCAAGAAAAGACATTAATCTTATTTTTATATATTCAAATTTAGATACAAAAAAAATTAAATACAAAGTGAATATTGATATGAATATAGAACTTAAAAAAAACAAAATTAAATTCACTCCTGAAATAAAAACTAGAGTTAACCAGACAACGGTTATTAACAATGTTTGACCAATGTCAGGTTGGGCCGAGACAAATAAAACTACGGGTAAAAGTATCAATATGCTAAGAAAATATTTAAAATAAATTTTTTTTTGATTTATTGTTAAAATCATTGACAAAATAATAATAAAAAAAGGTTTAAATAATTCTACAGGTTGAAAACGTGGGAAAAACGGCAAATCTAACCATCTCTTTGACCCTTTTACTTCAATTCCAAAAAATTGAACAGAGATTAAAGATAAAAATGTAATTATAAATAGAATTATAGATACTTTTAGTAATAGATCTTTTTTTAAAATTGATAAAATAAATATAATTGAGATAGCTAGAGTAATAAATACCAAATGTTTCAAAAAAAAGTAATAAGAGTTGGTAGAGAGCTTATTTGAAGCTATTAGAGATGTAGACATTAACGAAAAAAATAAACCCAAAATAAATAAGCTTAAAATTAAAATAAATAAAAATTTATCTAAGTTTTTCCACCAATCATAAAAATTATCAAAATATTTGTTCATGTAGCTTAATTTTTTTTTTTATTAAAAAATTAAAATTTTGACCTCTTTTTTCAAAATTTTCATATTGATCAAAAGATGCAGCAGCTGGACTAAATAAGATTGTAATTTTCTTTGAATTTTTTTTATTTAATTTTTTTAAATCAAAAAAAAGAAGGTCTAAGATATCATCCAAATTTTTTTTATATTTAAATTTAATTTTTTTATTTAAAGACTTAAAAAAAAAATTTTTATCTTTGCCAAAAATATATGCATTTATATTCTTATAATATTTTTTATTTAACAAAAATTTATCACCTTTTTTGGCTGTTCCACCTAAGATCCAAAATATTTTATTTTGATTTTCTAATAGAGGTATTGATGATGCATAGCTAGTAGATTTTGAATCATTTATAATTTTTAAATATTGATTATCATAAACTAATTGCTGCCTATACTTCAATGGTTCATATCTATTTACAGCTTTGAAGATATTTTTATTTTTTAATTTTAAATATTTAGATATTTCAAATAAAAAACACAAATTTTTAAAATTTGCGTTTAGACTAAAATATTTATTCGTAATTTTTTTTTTAAATTTGTTATATTTTGAATATTTTAAAGTTATTAAGTTTGAATTAAGTTTATTTTTTTTTATTCTATCAATTAAATATCTATCATTATCAATAATTGATACATCATTTTTTTTTTGGTTTAAAATTATTTTAATTTTGGCATCTACATATTTTGAAAAGGTCCTATGTCTCTCTAAATGATCAGGGGAAATATTAATTATTAGAGAATAATCTGATTGAAAATATTTGCTATACTGACTTTGATAGGATGAAACTTCTATTATAAATAAGGTTTTTTTTGTTATTTCTTTTTCTCTTAAAATTGATCTACCTATATTACCTGTTAACCTAGCATCTATTTTGCTCTCTAAACAAGCCTCATGAATTATTTTTGATGTCGTTGATTTCCCATTTGTTCCTGTTATGGCAACCTTTTTGATTGAAGGATAGCAAAATTGAAAAATATCTAATTCTGTTATTATTTTAGAATAATTTTTTTTAATAAAATTTTTTAGCTTACATTTTTCAATATTAATTCCAGGGCTAATAATTATATAATTGAATTTAACTTTATTAAGTTTTGTTTTTTTAATTAAAAAATTATTATATTTTTCTGAAATTTTCTTTTTATTATCATCGTAAATTATACAGGTGTTATTTTTTTTTTAAAAATTCAAACGCTGATTTCCCAGATAGCCCAAAACCATATATTAAAAACGTTTTATTAAAAAAGAAATTTTTTTTTAACATTATCTTAATTTAAGGGTAGCTATACCTATCATTGCTAAAATTATAGATATAATCCAAAATCTAATTACAATTGTAGATTCTGCCCAACCTTTTTTCTCAAAATGATGATGTATGGGAGCCATTTTAAAAATTCTTTTTCCAGTTAATTTGAAAGATATGACTTGTACAATTACAGATACTGCTTCTAAAACAAAAAGACCACCAGTAATAGCAAGGACTATTTCATGTTTTGTGATAATACCAACGGCTCCTAAAGATCCACCTAATGAAAGAGATCCCGTATCTCCCATAAAAATTTTAGCAGGTGGAGCATTAAACCAAAGAAATCCTAAGCATGAACCAATAATTGCGCCACAGAATATTGAGGCTTCTCCTACCCCTTGTATATAAGGAATTTGTAAATAATCTGAAAAAATTATATTTCCCGATACATAACTTATAACAGCAAAGCATGAAGCAACTAACATAACTGGAACTGTTGCTAAACCATCAAGTCCATCTGTTAGATTTACTGCATTTGAAGAACCAACAATTACAAAAAGATAAAATGGAATAAAAAACCAGCCTAAATTAATTATCAAATTTTTAAAAAATGGAAAGTAAAGGTTATTTATCTCACTAGACTGATCTGAAAAATATAATATTAAAATACCTATCAAGGCCAATAATACTTGAAGGGTTAATTTTAAAATTGATGATATTCCTGATGAATTTTTAAATTTAATTTTTTTGTAATCATCATAAGCACCTAGTAAACCAAACGATCCAGCTATGAATATTAGAAACCAATTATATGGATTTGTTAAATCTCCCCAAAGTAAAACTCCAGAAAAAACACCTAATAATATCAAAAGCCCACCCATAGTTGGTGTTCCAATTTTTTTTACTATGTGATCGCTTGGACCATCTTCTCTAATTGGATCATGAATTTGTTTTGATTGGAAATATTTAATCAAAGGGTTTCCTACAAAAAAAACTACTATCATAGCTGTGAACATTGATAATCCTGTTCTTACTGTAAGATACTTGAAAACATTTAAAAAACTTATTTCATCGACCAATATAGATAATAGACTATAAAGCATTATTTTTTTCCGATTTTATATTTTTAGTGATTTTATTAAGACCAGTAGAATTGGAAGCTTTTATCATTAAAAAATCATTATTTTTAATTTCATTTTTTAATAAATCATATATTTCATCTTTATTTCTAAGAATTCTGCCTT
>MDSZ01142641.1_pt1 | contig 19807 bp, 21 predicted proteins | sample 811201 | NCBI WGS metagenome assembly MDSZ01 (sample SAMN05326647, study PRJNA326480) | marine metagenome | isolation source: seawater | place: Indian Ocean: North | collected 2010 | reverse complement strand
TAGCCTCCCTGGCTACTTTGCTTTATGCCTAAAGTAGAAATACCGCTTATCGCTCTGCAAGTAGCAGACGAGGAAGGCGTGATGGTCGCCCCCGAGGTGGGTGATGCTGTGAGTTTCACAATAGACGGTTCTGTCGAATCGCTGGGTGACGAGTTCGCCACAGTCGAGATGCAGACAGTCAACGGTGAGCCAGCATACCCGGAGGAGGTAGAAGAGACAGTCACTGAAGTCGAGGCACCGTCCAGAGATGAGATGGTTGCCGCGATGGAGGAAATAGATCAGGCAGGAGGATTATAAGATATGAGTACTAAAAATGTAGGTAACCCGCTTCAAGGCCGAAGGCTGAAGGGCGGCAATAGCGGTCAAGAACCGATTGCGATTAAAGCAAGTAACGGTGATACCACCACAGCACAGTCTGCTACTCCGTTCTTGGAGTTCACTAACGCAAAGATCGACGGTACAGACAAGGACGGTAGCACCAACTTAACTAAGTATAATGTTGATAGTCTTACTCCTGGCGCAAGTGATGTTCAGGGAGTGTTGATAAGCATAAACTCAGTTAAGTACTGGATACCTGTGTTTAAGGCTGACTGATGCCTCTAGTTGAGTTCAAGAATCACGAGACGGGGGAGATCAAGGAGTTCTTGGTCTCCTCCGACCTCGATAATTTTAGCGATGGCACTGGCACCTGGGCAAAGCTTGAGGTGCCAACGAGTTTCGCCATCGGAGGTATGCGCCAGGCACCGTCTCAGTCAGAGATGATCAAGCGCGGCTACCACCGGCAAGAAAACTCTAAGAAAGGCTGGAGGAGCGAGTTCAGCCGACAAAAAGTAAAAAAGATTTGGGGATTATAAACGATGGCAAGACAGAATGATGCACTAGCCAACTTTGGCACAACAACTAACGAGGAATTAAGCGTTTCAACTGGGGCATCGACCCCCACAGGCTTAAGTGATGAGTGTTCACCTGCGTTTCTGCTGATCCAGAACGTAGGCACTACTCCGGTGTTCTATAGGTTGGCTAATTTTGCCAGTGGTGCAGGTGCTTGCAGCACAACAAACTACACCGGCATTCTGGCAGCCTGCACAGCAGATGAGGATGGCACTGGTGGAGTGATTAGCTTTTCTGGTTATACCGGAGGTATCAGCTTCCGAGTCGCAAGCGGCACAGGCAAGGTGAACGTAAGCCACAGCGGCAGATTGGGGGATTAAGCAGTGGGCATAGCCAACATAATTAACAACTCCACCACAACTAGTGGCGGGGAGATCGTCCGCGAGTTAGTTAATAGCTCAGACGGCGCGGGTCTGCATTTTGATGGTTCGGCGGGAAACATCGACATTGCCTCGCCGCCAGATTTGGGAACGAAGTTTTCGTTTGAGTATGTTATTAAAGCCGACTCTTTCGGCTCGGCTTACAGTATCATAACCGACTTTGGGACGAGCGGTAGATTTCAGTTCGGCTCGTTTTCGGCTAACTCATACAACCTTGGCATCTACGATACTGGCGACCGAAACTTTGGCGTCAAAGTCTTGGACGACTTGAAAGTTCATCATCTCGTTTTGACCGTCGATGGAACTTCGGCCAAGCTGTACGACAACGGAAATGAAGTCGCGACAGCAACAGTTGGTTCGCCCACAATAGACAGTTGCACGGATGCGAAAATTGGCAAAGACGTTGGTGCGGCCAGTGGCTTTTTTAATGGAACAATTTACCGCTGCCGATTCTGGAACAAGACACTTGAGCCGGATGAGGTGAGGACAGCGTTCGAGCGGGCAGACGTTGATTTTGCTGACCAGTATGGTGACGCAGCTAACGTAATTACTACCGCAGCTTGGAAAAACTGGGGAACGAATCAAGCCGACACCGGAAACGACACTAACGACCGAGCCACCTTCAATAGCAATTACGGCACTTCTGGCCCTACGCTTGGCTGGGGAATATCTGGCACACCTATTAATATAAGCGTTGCGAGCAATGTTCTGACGTTTAGTGCGACATCCGATGGACAAGGCATACATTACGCGCTGCCAGCAGGAACTTTGGTCGCTGGCAAAAAATATCGCCTTACCATTGCCACTGGTGCGATAACCGGAAGTGCTAAAGCCAGACTTTATAGTTCAGCCGGATATGTAGATGTTAGTCTTGCAGCGTCTAAGACAAATTTTTGCGATTTCACCGCACCGGCAGGAGCAATTCAGTATTTTTATATTCACTTGTTTGGAGGCACTGGTGCATCACCGGCATCAATTCAATTAAACGCAGCAAGCGTCTCAAATAATTTTGTTCAAACCGGCTGCGTCTCCGACTACGACCTAGCATTTGCAAACCCAACGCAATCGCGAATGGTGCAAGACCGAAGCGGCGCAGCGGATGGCACGACAAGCGCAAGCGGCGTGTCGCAAGTTCAGCCGGTGGTTCAGTTGAATGCCGCCGCAGCACGAATCGGAACCACTCAAGCGACTCCTGCGGATAATCAGCTAATAGTTGGTGCGGGGAGTGGCTCGGCTCAAGCTGATGCTGATGACATAATTTTAACGAACGGCAGTTCGGTGAATGCTGGCATCACTTTTAACACTCCGAGTGCTGGCGGTTATCTGTACTTTGCAGACGGCAATGAGAATGACGACCTTTATCGCGGGTTTATAAAATACGTTCACAGCGGCAACGCTATGGAGTTTGGAACGAATGCTGTTTCTCGTCTCGCCATATCCAGCACCGGCGCGGTAGATATATCTGGCCCAGCGAGTCACGCGACTGCGTTGACGGTTGGCAATTCCACTGGCGGGACTGAACTTCAAGTCATTCCGAAAGAGAACGAAAGCATTACGCTGAACTCGACCGAAGGTTCAACGGCACACGCATTGATTTTGGCCACCGGAGGCACTCCTAGACTGACAGTAGCCAGCACCGGCTTGGCCACTTTCGCCAACGGCATAGCGTTGCAGACATCACCGACGAACCCAGATGCAACTGCTGGCGAAGCCTACACGTTAGACAAATACGAGACAGGAACTTGGACGCCTGTCTATGCCCCAAGTTCGGGTACATTTGCTACGATGGATATGGATGTTCTGAGTGCTAAATATACTCGGATAGGGAATACGGTTCTAGTTCAAGCCACCATCAGAACAGATGATGTCGATATTACTGGTGGTTCTGGCGTTTTACGAATTAACGGTTTGCCGTTCCCCGTCGCGGGAAGTGGTGCTTACGGAACAGTATATATTGGTGAGGCAGGTTCGTTTGCGTCGAGTAAGTTCCCGTGTGCTGGTTATTGCACAGTTAGTGCGTCTCACATAACGCTAACAAAACTGAGCGGAGTTGCGGGTAGCATTTTGGGCGCGGGAGTTGATTCATTAACAACAGGCACAACGGCGAACCAAAACTCACTCATTTTTGCAGCACAATACACAGCTTAATATGGCATTAGAAAAAATAACAGAAATTGGCGAGATGAACGTGGGTGCAAACTCCGTCATTTCGGTTCGCACAGATACCGTCATCAAAGACGATGGTGCAGAAGTCAGCCGCAGTTTTCACCGGCACGTTGTCGCACCGACAGACGATATAAGCGGCGAAGATGCGAGGGTGCAAGCGGTTGCTAACTCACTTTGGACTGACGAGGTGAAGGCAGCATATACCGCAAGTCTACCGGCAGAAGAACCGGCGGCAGCAGGATCTAGCGAGGAGTAATTTATGTTTAGCATTAACACAACACCCACAGAGTCGCTTAACGCATCTCGCGTGGACATCAGCATTAACTCCGGCGTGGAGTTCGGAATGCAGTTCAGTCTTGCCTGTTATGCCAAGGTGACGGTGGAAGGCGAAGAGGCTTGGAGCAGTTCACCGATCTTCAGCTCGCTTCTAAATGTAACAGGAGCAACTTGGGACGCTTGGGGGTCAGATGTGTCGGATCAAGAATATATCGGCAATCTCGCATTAGTCCAACTGGGCCTCACTAGGGCACCTGCCGGGGAGGCACCAGAAGCACCTGAAGCACCTGCTGAAGAAACAGAAGAGACTCCTGCTGAGGAGTAGTCAGTCCGCTGGGGGGATGAGTGGACACAGAGACAATCAAAGACCTGGGGGCACCAATCGCCATGACAGTAGCAATGAGCTACTACATTTGGCGAATGACTCAATTTCTTTTGACAAGTCTCACCGACTCTCTAGCAGAGAACCGGGAAATTCTGGTGAAGCTCATTGATTCTATAAATGCCATCAAGTCAGACCAGACAAGCCGCATTTGCGAACTCGAGCAAAGAGTCGCGGAGATTAGGGAGCAACATCGCAATTACAATAATCTGCTTGTGGGCAGTCGCGGTGGGGATCGGATGCAGCAACCTCGGAGCGATTCGTGACGTAAGATTGGGCTTCACAGGCTTCGAGATCGAGACCTGGGAACCGGAGGAGTACAAGTTTGGTGAGTGGCAGAGAAGCACCAACGGAGTGTGGAACAGGAGATGAATTTCGATGATATCAAGACGGCTATTGCGTCAGTTGTTGGGATCGGCAACTGGATGGTGCAGATTGATCTCATCCTCAAGGTTGGCATCAGTGTCGCCAGCCTGATTTACATAATTTTGAAGATACGACAGCTACTTAAAAAACAATGAGCTTATACAAGAACATACACGCGAAGCGGAAACGCATTAAGTCAGGCAGCGGAGAGAAGATGAGAAAACCTGGGAGCAAAGGCGCACCAACCGCTAAAGCTTTTAAGAAGGCAGCAAAAACAGCAAAGAAGAAGTATTAATATGTGGAAAAGTAAGACAGTATATGCAGGACTAGCTGGGATCGTTTCCAGCTTTGGTTTGTATATGTCATCGGAGCTAAGTCTCGCGGAGTTTCTCCAGGTGGCAGTACCAAGCCTACTCGCGATCTTCCTGAGAGCCGGGGTACAGAAAAGCACAGATGCGGCTCAACTAGCAGCAGAAGCTGCGAGCAGTGTCACACCTGCACCCAAGAAGAAGGCAGCTAAGAAAGCTTAGGAGGCAATCATGCCAGACATCAGCACCACACAATCATTTGCAGATGGTGATACCGTAACGGCAGCCAAGCTGAACAACATCATTGCAGGTGCATCGATCACCTCCGGTGCAGTCACAAACGCCAAGCTTGCTACTGACGCAGTTGAGTTGGACAACATGGCAAACAACTCGGTGGACACTGCTGAGTTGGTTAACAATGCTGTACAGAACAGCAAGCTGGAGACGATGGCGGCCAAGACGGTCAAGGCCAACGCCACCAACGCCACTGCTAATCCGACTGACGTTGCTGTGGCAGCCAACAAGCTACTGGCAGGCACCAGCAACAGCATCAATGCGGTCAGCTTCACAGACGATCTTGAGTTGGATGCCAGTGACTCTGCTGCCACAAAGATCAAAGCGGCAGCCACACTGATAGGTGGCAAGTCCAGCGTCACTGCTGACTCCTCAGATGAGTTACTTATCAAGGACGCAACTGACGGTGCGCTGAAGCGAGCAACTGCTCAGTCTGTGGTGCAAAGCCAGGTAGCCACCACAGGCACGAGCGGAGTTGTCCGAGTGTCTAGTGCGTCCAAGCTGATAGATGTCTCCAGTGCAATCACTGCTGATGTGGTGGGCATCACTACTGCGGCACCGATGCTGGCCAAGGCTTTTGTTGAGTTTACGAGTAACTCGACCAACGGAGCGCAAACGATCACAAACTCATTCAACCTGACTAGCCTGACGAGAACCAGTGCGGGAGTTTATGACATTCTGTTTGATACTGATCTGCCTAGTGACAAATACGTCATGATTGCCACAGCGCACTACCTAAACGGCGGCAGCGATGACTATCAGTTGTACGGCAGGATTACATCTAAAGCTACTCCGACTGGTGCTGGTTGTACGGTTAAGTTTGGTGCTTACAGTGACATCAACGCTCTGAGAGACCCAGACGGTTTGGCCACGCTAGTCTTCTACGGACTCACATCATGACTCTAAGCGATATTGCCAACTACGTCTGCAACCTGGTCAACAAGACTGATGACACCAGCAAGGCCAGGTGCAAAGAGTTTATCAGGCAACATCACGAGAACATCATTAACTCCGGTCTGTGGCGGGAGACTCTCGATGTAGAGCAGACCACACTGCCGTTTGATGGCAGGATCACACAAATCATACTCGACGATGGCGGCACAGGATACACCTCCGCACCCACTGTTGGTTTTTCAGGTGGTGCTGGCAGCGGGGCTACTGCTGCTTCTGAGCTTGGTGGCGGTGCTGTTAGCCGGGTCTACATCCAAAACTCAGGATCAGGCTACACCTCAGCACCTACGGTGACATTCACAGGTGGGGCTGGATCGGGTGCATCCGCAACTGCTGTTGTGTCTGAGTTGGCAGACGAGATGGTTTGCCCACAGAAGTTTGAGACGATACTTGGCATCAGCTACAACGAGCAGAACCTGCTACCTACGCAACTGATTACCGAGTTCATGACTGACCCGGAGAGTTTCAAGAATGATGCACACACTGCTCAGTTTAGCGTTATTGATAGTTCAGGTATCAACTTTGATCCTGCTTATGGTGCTATTGAGTTTCTGTCCTCAGACAGTTCTGACAACGGTAAGCAGATCACGATTGTTGGCGAGCTATACGGACAGGAACTGACAATGCAGAAGGAGACGGTGACACTTGCAAGTTCAGTCACCACCACCAACACCTGGTCAGCAGTTCACTCGATAAGTAAGGAGACAACAGCAGGATATGTCCAGGTGCGTAGTGCGTCAGACAACAGCAAGTATTTCTTTTGGCCCGAGTGGGAGAACGTCAGCAAGTTTCAGCGGGTTAAGTTCTTCGACAAGCCAAACTACTCCGCTGATGCCCCGGTCAATCTGTACGTCATTGGCAAAAAGAAAATTCAGCCGATGGTGGGTGATTACGACTCGGCAATGATCAGCGGCATTGACAACGTGCTGATACACTTTGCGACAGGAGACATGCTCAAACGCAGCAGGCAGTTTGGCAAAGCGCAGTTGGAGATACAGCAGGCCAACTCGCTGATGCAGGTGGTGCGGGATCAGGAGAATAACCAGTCAGCCAAGGAGACTAGGTTGATACCTGACGCATACGGCATGGGCTATTCTCGCGATGACTTTGGATTTTAGTTTATGCCGGTCTACTACAATGACGGACTTGACGATGCGGTGGTCTATGATCGCCAGGCAAGTTTCGTTGGTGGCCAGATCAGCAACTTCCGCGAGAACCTCCTAAACGAGTCCCAGGCTGAACTGCTGAAAGACGTTGATGCACCTAAGAACGGTGTACTCAAAAGCAGGAGAGGGTTCCACAGGTTCGCTAATCTACTTGGCAGTACGTCCAACTCTACAAACGTCCAAGGCATAGCTTATTTTGACACTGACGCGAAAGAGGCGTTGATCGTCTTCGTCAACGGTAAGATTTACTCGATTAACTCAAGCGGCACAGTTAGCGATATTGCATCTGCCGCTGTGAAGGTGAACAGCACCACCGCAAGAGTCTACACCGCCCAGGTGGCAGACAAATTGTTCTACACTAGCCACAACGGCAATGACCGCATCGGACAGATTGTGTGGGACACTAGCTCATCTGCGTTTGTGGTGACTGAGTTTCCTGCTGCACCGACAAACTCCAAGTACATAGTCAGCAACAACTTTCGAGCGTTCGCATACCAACCCAGCGATGATCAGATATACGTTTCTGATATCTTGGCACATGCTGCTCACGGCACCCCACCGTTCCCAACAGGCAATGCGTTCAAGGTTGGCCTTGGTGACCCGGTGACTGGGTTGGCAAGCTGGGTAGGTTTCAACGTGGTGGTGTTTTGCAAGAATAGTTGCTATGTGGTGGACACAGCACCAGTGCCAGCAACGAGTGGCGCGTCTACCCCGGCAGCTTCCACGTTTAAGATCAGAACAATCTCAGCCTCCACAGGTTGTGTGGCTCATGGCTCGATAGCGCAGGTAGGTGAAGACTTGTTCTTCTTATCGCGAACAGGAGTCAGATCGATCAGACGCACGATGGAGGAGAACATGGTGGCAAGTGACGTTGGAGTCATCAGCTACCCGATCCAAGATGTTGTCGATAAGATCAACTGGGCAAAAGTCGAGAATGCCACAGCAGTCTTTTGGAACAATCGCTACCTGCTTTCAGTGCCAACCGGCACCAGTGAGGTCAACGACACCACGCTATGCTACAACACCAACACATCGAGTTGGACAGGTGTTTGGCGGGGCAAGATTACAGACAATCTTTTCGATTCTGGAGTTAAGACAAGCCAGATTAATCCGTATCAGTTTGCGGTGACGCAGTTCAGCGCAGGCAAGCCTTACCTCATCAATCTGGACAAAGTTGGCAACCCACTACAGTTCCGCGATTTTGTTGAAGACATCAACCTGGTGGACACTGACTTCATGGACTTTTCCACAACTTCCTACACTCCGACAGAGTGGGAGGTCATCACCCGCGCATTTACTTTTAATGAGCAGGTGACAACCAAGGACGGGGAGTTCGTTGAGTTTGAGTTTGATCGCAGCAACGCAGAGGTAGACATCGGCATCATTCTTGACGGTGCCGAGGAGCAGAATCTAGCTACCAACCTGGTGACCGGAACAGGCAACCTGAAGCTGGACTTCACACTGCCAGCAACGCTTGGCAGTCCGTTACTGAAACGATTCCGCTACTCGCTAACGCAGTACCCAGAGTTCCGCGAGTTGCAGTTTAGCTTTCGGGAGACAACTGGGGCTACTTCGTCCAGTCGCTACCTCGCGCTGCGCTCAATCCACGCAGGAGGTTTTTTGAACAGTGTGGGGGTGGAATCATGAAGCTGAAGTCGCCAAGTCCCTCACCGGAAGTTTTGCAGCAGGTGTTTGGTGCAGCATCGCTAGGTGACAACGATGCGTATGACTACATGCGTCTTTGGATCAAGGCTACCAGGTTGATAGATGACCTGTTTGACGAGATTGATGACTGGGCTGAGGAGAAGACATACCAACTCGCACAGACGCTTCTGGTTGACCTGCCTGCTAACAAATTTTTCCACGCACATTCTTCTGCTTTATTGCCTCACCACCTCACCGTGCTGAACGCATGGCGAGATAGCAACGAGTGGAAGAAGTCCGAGGAGAAACCTAAGCAACTACATGCACATGTCATATGCGAGCAAACGGCAGATATCTTCATCTTGGTGAGTTATCTGACTGGAGGATACGAGAACATGAGAAACAACAGTTTGAAGATACGAGAACTATTCTTGAAGGAGGAATTTTAGATGGGAGGTTGGTTCGATTCTGGAGACGCACCTGATCCACCAAATGTAGCAGGTGCCAACGAGGCAGGAGTCTGGGCTGACGCTAAGACTTTAGGCATCAGGAAGCTGATTGCTAACGCAGCAAAGTTTGGCAAGAAGATCACTCTGAAGGTTCCAAGCTTTGACGCAAAAGGCAACAAGACCGGAGAGGAGGAGGTCACTTATGACTTCTCTGGCTTCAGCGACATGGATGCCACCAAGGCCGACCTAGATTTTGCCGCAGAGTCAGCAGACAAGATGGCTGCCACGATGCTCGATGTGCAGAAGAAGTACGGCAAAGACTTCATCACGCAACGCATGGAGGAACTGAAGGCAGCCGATCCAACAGGCTACGAGGTAAGGCAGATGCTTGGTGAGGCAGCCAAAGAAGACTTGGCACTTGGCACCCAACTCTCACCGGAGATGAGGAACCAGGTTGAGCAGCAGGAGAGGTCAGCGCAGTTAGCCCGAGGGAACATCTACGGATCAGCACCTGCTGCCGCTGAGGCTATGGCAGTCGGTGACGCAGGATTTCGCATGAGGCAACAACGCCTGGCGAATGCTGCATCATTCCTAAGCGGCACAACGCCGGTCAGTCAGTTTGGCCAGATCAGCGGAGCGCAGGGAGGAGCATCACCGTTTAATCCGGTAGGCATTCAGTCAGGATTAACGCTGAACCCCAACGCAGGTGCCCAGGGTCAGCAGTTTGCGATGAACACGTTTAACCAGCAGATGAACTATGCGGCTAACCAGCAACCGATAGGCTATCAGCTTCTCGGGCTAGGGACAGGAGTAGCCGCAGGTAAGATTACAGATAAACTTTTAGGGCCATAGAGACATGAGCGCAGGATCAGCATTTGCAGCAGGACTAAGATCAGGGCAAGCCATCTACGACAGTGCCGTCAGGAACGCGATGGCGCGGAAGCGTTTGGATATGGCGCGGACAGAGTTCAAGTACCAGCAGGAGAGAAGGAAACAACTGGTCGAGGACGAGGTTTCTGCCACGAATGCGTTTGGCAAGTTGGTGGACTATCTTGGTGCAGGAGAGTTGGACTTTAAGCAACCACAGGACAGAGAGACCTACCTGAACATACTTGCAACGGTTGAGCCTGAGATCAGCAGAGACCCGGCTACGTTCAAGAGATATGAAGCTTTCAAGAAGACGTTCGAGGAGAAGGAGAGTCTGCCGATATTCCGCGATCAGCAACGGAAGATAGCCAACATCGGTCTGACTTGGGACATCAACAACCCAGGAATGCCTCGCCCAGTTGTCAAAGACGATGAAGGCAACGTCACCGGAGAGGACACAAACAAGATGCGCTTCGACAATGACAAGATTGAGGCAGAGAGGCAGCGTCAACTGAAGGACATCGAGTTTGGAGGTGGAGGCATGGAGAGATTCTTTGGCTCGAAGCCAAGCAACCTGTCACCTGGACTGCGGGAGAGGTACATCATAAGCCGCAACAACTATTTTGATAAGATCAAGTCAGGTGGCAACACTGATGACATAGTGCAGGCTTCGTATGTCTGGGATGAGGCACCAAGCCAAAGCGAGTCGGAGAGTCTGGACAAGTTTAAGTTCACATCTGACAGGATAGCTGAGTTGAAGACTGAACTTGAGGGAGAAGCTACCGGGCCGATAATAGGCATTATCAGGAGTGCCAATCCGTTCGATGAGAAGGCTAGGCTAATTAAGGCACAGATCACAAAGATCATACCCGGCTTGGCGCGAGGAGTATTTGGCGAGGTTGGAGTTCTGACTGACCAGGATGTTGCGATGTACTCTAGGACAATCGGGAACCTAACAACCCCGGAGGAAGTCAACGAAACGCTGACCAAGGCAGCTATGGACATGGTTGCACGAGGCTTTGAAGACAAGTTGGTCACGATGGCAAAGAACAGAAAGAATGTTTCTGGCTATCTTGACACTCTCAAAGACATCAAAGCAAAGCGTTCAGCAGTTGTTGGAGAAGAAGAAGCACCTGCCGCAAGCGTTGAGGTTGATGAGCTACAACTAACCGATGATGGCAAACCAGTCATCAGCGAAGAGTTGGTGGAGCAGATGCGATCCACAGGTGCAGACATAGTCGAGGTGACTGATAAGTCAACCGGCACTAAGCGCAAGATCAAGATCAACAGAGTTAAAGCGCCTGCACCACAGGCACCTGCTGTTCCAACACCAAACCCACCCGCAGAACCTGTGGACAAAGCTTTTGATGCTTTGTTTGGCCCTGGCTCGATAGACGCAACCCAGTCTGAAGCGACTACTGACGCGAGAGACAGGAAGCAGCAGATTCAAGACAGGCTAAAGCTTCTTAGAGAACGCTTGAGCGAGTTGCCATCACCTCCGAGCATTCAGCCTTCGTATGCTCCAGTAAGCCCTAGAATATCTAAGGCTGACAAAGACACAGCAGCACAGAGGAGAATGATACTAAAGGCTATCAAGAAGAGTGAGGCTGAACTGAAAAAACTCTGATGGCTGACACACTGAAACCTGATCCGAGTAGAATAGCTCGCCGGTTGTCATCCTCGACAACTGGGGGTGAAGAAGTTTTCGAGTATGATCTCCTAGATTACGAACCTCAGCCTCTGCCAGAAACTGAGGAGGTCGAGTACGAGGAGGTCATCGACTACATCGACAGAACCGGCGAGAAGGTTCAGGTGCCTGTCTACAACGAGTCAGGCAAAAAGATTTACAGACCCACCTACAACGAGCAGGGAGTCATGACTCATGACGAGCGTGGCATCATGACGTTCGACGAGTGGAAGCGCAAAAGCGAGGAAGGCGTTGACTGGTGGCCGATAGCCAAGGAGGCAGTCGCTGGGTTGGCCCGAGGCTTCACCAAAATACCTGGCAAGATTGAGAAGGAAGGCTTCATGGAGGCATCTGCCAACATACCTGAGTCATTCCTAGCAGCCACAGAAGGACTGAAGTTGATCGGTGGAGGTGTTGGCAGATTTGTAGCTAAACCGTTCCGCAGTGATGAGGAGGAGGATGCTGCTGAGTACGCTGCCTACAAAGAGTTCGGCAATCAAATCTTTAGGCAGCTTGAGCTACGCAAATCGCGCATGGGCGATGTGGCTAGGTTGTTTGGTGCTGAAGACCTGGCTGCCGTTTACGATGACGGCATTGACCCGGAGATAGCTGACTCTCTCAGCCTGATCTTCGACCCAACCTACCTAGTCGGTGGAGGCTTGGTGAAGGTTGGTGCGGCAGCAGCAAAGCAGGCACCCAAGGTCACCAACAAGTACGCAAAGAAGCTGATCGAGGCAGCCGGTAAGGCAGCAGAAACACAAGCGGCAAAACAAGTTGGTGAGTTCCTAGCCAAGCCGGTCACATCTACTGTTAGCGGGATTGGCACAGGAGTAGAGAAGGTTGGCCGAGGTGTGCAGAAGGTAGGTGAGGCAGGTGCTAAATTTGCTGAGAAGGCACCTAAGACTGCAAAAGCAGCACAGATGGCAGTTGGTGCAGGCACTGGTGCTGTGTTGGCACCAGAAGGTCAGGAACTGACTGGTGCGCTTGGTGGTGCATTTGGAGGCAAGGTTGCACTTAGCTCAAAGGCAGTCACCGGCTTAGGCGAGAAGATCGAGAAGAACGCACAACGCCTTGGAGGAGCAGCACAAGCCGCAAAGATCAACTCACTACGCACTAGCGGTCTGGGCACAGTCGCCAAGATCAGGCCGATGCGCGAGGAGGTAGCCAAGCAGTTTGTCACCTTGGACAACCGAGTAGCGAACAGGTTGCTATCTGAAGCAGGCAAGTTGGCTGACACTGCTTTGATAGGTGCAGGCATGGGGGCAGGGATAGGTGCCTTCATGCCGTATGACCCAACGAACCCTGGCTACATTGCAGGCATGGCACTGGGCACGCTGGCGGCACCTGCTGGCATGTACTCAGCGGAAGCACTGAACCAACTCGCCAGAGTCGAGTTAGCCAAAGGTGCCGTACCTGATGCCGGGCTGAGGTTGCGTCTGAAGGAGACTCCGATGCACAAACTGGCATCTGAGGCAGTGGTAAAAAGATTTATTTCAGCATTACCTGAGCAGCAACGAGTGAGGTTTGTTGACCCGGATCGAGGTCTGTCAGTTGCTGACCTGGCCAACCAGGCTGAGGCAGTTGATTTGTTTATGGGCGCGATGCGCGACAAAGGCAAAGACGTTAATTTCTTTATCGGCAACACACCTGAGATACTTGAGAAGACAGGAGGAACTGCCAGAGAAGGTGTGGCAGGTTTCTATGACCCGGACAGCAATACAGTCTTTGTAAACACAGACGCAGAGACTCCAAGCTTCACACTGTTTCATGAGCTATTCCACCCCACAGAGAGGTGGAGTGCGATGCGTAAGGACATCGACGCAGACACAGGTGAGACAGTTAAGTCTGATCCGCTACAAGACATTCAGACTGACCTAGCACAGACTATCTTTGGCACCTACGGGCCAGACGGTGAGGTGATTCAGCCTGGACTCTACAGCAAGAAGGACATGCTGAGTTTTGCTGATCAGTACAACAGCAGACTGTACCCAGACCTATCTGCCAAGATCAAAGAAGTTGAGGCAGCGATTGAGGCTGAGAAGAAGAAGACTTTACCGGAGATCGATGGCATCGAGCCACCAGAGACACCGGAGATGAGGTTGCTAAACCGCGAGCTTGAAGAACTGCAAACTAGGCAGGAAGACAACCAGAAAGAGTTGGCAGCATTTGACGCACTGCCAGACGCTACCAAGCGCGACTACATGGCGAGGGAGTTGATGTCCGACTACTTCGCAATGTTTGGCGAATCAGCTAGGCACGGCATCATCCGCAAGGCCAGAAACATCACGCTCAAGAAGGATTACTTCAAAGACAAGTTCCTCGGCATGAACATCGACAGGCTGAAGATGGCAACGCTGGGCAATCTGCGAAAGTTGCTTGAACGGTCTGGAGTAGAGTTTGACCTGGCAGGCAATCCGCGAGGAGAGATGACTGCCACAAGTGCGCTGTTCAAAGACCGAAAGACTGGTCGCGAGTTGGTCATGTCACCACAGATTGAACACCTCATCGCGCAGTACATCACGGAGAAGGACAAGCTAGTCAACCGAGTTTCTGAGACTGACGATGTAGGTGGCTCAGAGATTACGCTCAACGCAAAAGACGTTCTCAAGAAAAACCCGGACGGCACACCTAAGATACCAGAAGCTGAGATCAAACGGTGGGCAAGTAGCGGGTGGCTCAAGACTGACAAAGAAGGCAACGTACTCAACTCGACAGGTGGCAGGTGGCAGCCCGGACAAAGACCGGCATTCACAACTGCGAGAGAGAGAACGCGCATGGACAAGAACCGAGTTGCGGCACTTGTCACTGCGCTAACTCCTGTCACTGAGAAGATTGCTGAAGGTGACCCAGGATCACTCACAGTCAAAGCGAGAGAGACGGCTGACGGTGGCACAAACTTTAGAGGCAGCTACTTCGACGAGCAGCAGATGGATGCCATCATGGCAACGCCTGACGATGTCATTCATCCTGACCTCAAGTCAGTCATCAAGACGATGAACGATGCTATCAAAGAAGGCAAAGGCGCACCGTTCCTCGCTGACTACTGGAAGGCAATCACAGGGCGAGGATATGACTCCAAGGCTCGGATGAAGGTTCAGCTATTCACGCCTATCGGTATGCAGATCAGCAGTGCCGGGAACTTCAATGCGACAGTCTTCAATATCGGCTATTTTGAGAACAAGATAAACAGGTGGCTAGGTCAGGCAGGTAAGAAGAAGTTTTGGTCAGACTGGGCTGACGCAGATGGCAGAGTGGATGTGGACAGTTTCCGCACTGACATGATGGAGCTTCTCAAGACTCACTACGAGAATGATCCGTCTAAGAAGTTTCCAGAAGGCATGAAGAAGGAGAAGCTTTACTCGTTCCTCGGAGTAAAGCCAGAAGACCTGAGCCGCAAGGACTGGAACAGGGCGGCTAAAGATTTTAAGTTATTCATCAGTCTGAGATTTGACAGGATGAAGGATGTCACTCGTGGCATGGGTGACAACTTCCCGGTCAACTACTACAAGGCAAAGCAGAGGTTCATGCCAGCAACAGCAGAACCTCGCCCCGCGCAAGACAAGCTAGGTTTCTTCAGCCGGGTGGAGCAGGTGGCTAGTGGCAACAAGATACCCAACCGAGGAACAGGTGAGCAGATGCTTGCCACTATAGCCAAGCAACCTGGAGTGAAGCAGGAAGAGATTGCGTGGTTGGGGCTGGAGGATTTCCTGAGAGGCAAGAAGCAGGTCACCAAGGATGAGCTTGTGGAGTTCATCCGCGAGAATGACGTTCAGCTTGAGGAGACGATGCTGGCTGAAGGCGTTTCACAAGCAGATCGAGATGCTTTAGTTGATGATTATGTGTCCAGAGAATCTGACAAGTTCCAGATTCTGTATGATGAAAGTGAGAAATCTTATCTCACTTATGATGACATTGACGGCAAGCCTCTAAGAAACCCGGATAGTGGCGAGTTGATAAAATACGGTGATCCTGACACGGCTATGGACGAATTAAAGCTCATGCTGGAGAGGGAAGCAGTAGATATGTATTCCCGCATGACAGACAGTGAGTTAATGCGGGATTTTGGCAGAGAAGGAGAACCTACCAAGTACCAAGAGTACCAACTCCCCGGAGCAGAACCTGGGAGCTACCGTGAGTTGTTGCTGAGGTTGCCTGAGACTGAAGAGAAACCTAGAGATGTGTTAGGTGAACCAAAAAAAATCCCAGCTTCTGAAAGTTACACTTATGTAGACCAACCCGAGGTTAGTCATGTCTTGCGCTATAATAAAGATTACGAGATTGCTGTTTTAGACAACGGAGACTATTGGGTGATGATGATGAACGATGACTCGGTGGTAAAAGACTTATCTTCTGCTGAGAGTGTACTTGCTGATTATTTGGTCTCTGAGGAAGGTCAGTCATCTAAAAACACGTTCCGCTCATCACACTTTAGCGAGCCAAACATCCTCAGCCACGTTCGTTTCAATGACCGCACCGGGCCAGATGGAGAAAAGATTTTGTTCTTGGAGGAGTTGCAGAGTGACTGGCATCAGGAAGGCAGGAAGCTTGGGTATGCAAGGCCAGAAATAAGCAAGCTTCCCGAGGGATATTATGCGTTCCAGAAAGATGATGGCACTTGGGCAGTTACACACACAAGCAGTCCAGACAAGACTGAGGTAGCGGTTGGCTCAAACGAAGGCGAGGCAGTATCTAACGCTATCAACAAATACAACGAGGTGAGGAGGTCAGAACGAGGCACTGTCCCAGACGCACCGTTCAAATCCTCCTGGCACGAGTTAACGCTGAAGCGGATGCTGCGCTATGCTGCTGAGAACGGCTATGACAAGTTGGCATTCATAGACGGCAAAGAGACTGCTGACCGCTATGACCTGAGTAAGAGAGTAGACAAAGTTGCCATATCTGACGATGAGACCGGCAACCTGACAATCACCGCAGATGACTCTCTCATTGCCAGTGACGTTGAGCCAAATCAGCTAGAGAGATATGTAGGCAAAGAAGTCGCACAAAGAGCGTTGCAGAGTATCGAGGATACCAGTCCAGACATGAGCGGCAACAGAACAACAGTGCTGACTGACTCTGACCTCAAAGTCGGTGGACAGTGGGCATTCAACTTGTACGACCGCATGATCCCGCAGTTCCTCAACAAGTACGGCAAGAAGTTTGGTGCCAAGGTTGAGGACTTTAGCACATCAATCCCAGATGAGCCGTTTCTGCCCCGAGATAGCACTTTCAAAGCCATCGACATCACACCGCAGATGCGCGGTGAGGAGGGCGTGCTGGGTGGGCAGGTTAGGTTCATGCCTGGCATTGAGCGGGTAGCCAACAACGAACCTGGACTTGCTGCTGAGACGGTCAAGATCAGGCCAGGTGCGCTTGACGGTGTGAGGTTCATGCCGGGAACGAAAGTTCCCAAGATCACGCTGGAGAAGATAGTCGAGTCTGATCCGTTCATCATCACTGCCGACTCGATGGCTGACATGACCTACACAGTGCCAGACTCAGGTGTGGAGATAAAACTGCACGGTGGCCCGATGTTCTCCTACAGACCTGGTAGGGCAGTCTGGGCATCCAACAAAGGTGCCGCATCGAGGATCGGCAACTTCGTTGAGCGCACAGGTCAACGCTTTGCGCTCATCATGCTACAGAACGGCACTAACCACGCTAAGAATAAGAGCATGGGGCAAGTGTTCGTTGAGGAGTTGAAGGCTAGGTCAGGCGCAAAGAAGATCAAGCAGGGAGACCTCAAGAAGATGCTGAAGTTTGCTAGTGACCGCGCTGGGCTAGAAAAGCCGATCAAGAACCTAGCTGAGTTGGAGGACTTCTACGCATTCTGGGACTGGGACACACGAGGCAACTTCTTCAAGACGTTTGGGCTGGTTAGGACACCGATAGGCGATCCAAAGAAGGCAGGCTTTTTTGACTACAACCAGATTGTCAGAGACACAACTCAGCCTGAGTTCCTAGACAAGCCAACCGGCACAATAGTTGGTGCCATCGAGTTTAAGAGTGGCAAGAGATTCTCCGCTGAGGAACTTGGAGCAGAACCGCACAGCAGTTATGACACGATGCTGGAGGGCAGAGGTGTTGGATTATTTAAGAATCCACCACACATCAGCGATGTGCTTGATGCGCCTGAGAGCCAGAGGTCAGTGTTCACACTACAAAAGAGACTTTCATCTCCCAACAGACTGAGGGAGGCAGCAGATGCTGAGAAGAAGCTGAACGCAATCCGCAGACACAGAAACAAGAATGCCGTCAGGAATACCAAAAAAGCACAATAGCCCGAGGCGCATCCGCAAAGGCGAACCAGGCTACGGCAAGAAGAAGTTCGTGGTGAATGCCAAACAGGGCGACCAGACCAAGGTCATCCGGTACGGTGATGCCAACATGGAGATCAAGCGCGACAGCCCAGCGAGGAAGAAGTCATTTCGCGCTAGGCACGGTTGCGACAAAAATCCTAAACCTAGCAAGATGACCGCAAAATACTGGTCATGCCGCAACTGGTGACATGAGAAAGAAAGGTGGACAAAGATTGATGGAGATGGCCAGACGGTCATCTGAGCCGGTTGTCGAGGTGACAACGGTCAAGCGATACACAGACAGTGACCGCTTCAAGCCACGGTTGGCAGAGATGCCAGATGCGTTTGATGCGGATCAGTCTGTTCCAGCCCCACCGGCACCTGGTCGAGATGATCTGATCGGTGGCATGTTTCCGCGACTGACTGCTGCTGCCGATCTGCTTGGTAAGATCAGAGACAATGTCCAAGACAAGTACACCAAGTCCGAGCTAAAGAAGCTCGATGAGGATGTCCTAAGCGGCACTTTGGACAACGTGATGGTCAAGCAACTGACTGACATCGAGCAACTGCTTTCTGGTGGCAACCTACAGAAAAACTTGGCCCCAGTTCGCGCCAGGATCGACAAACAGAACCTGCGGAATGATGTCATAGCGCAGAAAGACCTAAATGCCGTGGAGGAGGCTTTGCGGGCCAAAGAGACTGACATCCGCAAAAAAGTCATGTCTGAGCGTCCTGAGACTAAGGAGGAGATGGATGAGCGACTTGAGCGAGACCTGATGGCAGCACAAACGCCGATTGAGGCATTCACGAACGAGCGCGAGTTGCAGGCATTAGTCAGGCAGTTGGGACTGGAGATGCCAAACGAGGAGGAGGTCAATCTGCTGGAGGACATGGCTGACACCTACAAGAAGTTCGCCGGGGTGGACAGGTCAGTGCTTCAGTTGTGGGTGGCGATCCACAAGCCAGAGATGGACGAGGCATTCAACACCTACCTAGCTGAGAACTTTGGAGATGCCGAAAGCACTGAAGAATAAGTTGAGGAGAGCCGCGAAGAAGCGCGGACTCTCGGGGGATAGATTAGATGCCTACGTCTACGGATCGCTGGGAGCAATCAAGAGCGGGAGAAGCAGGCGAACTTCTAATCGCCGCAAAACTCGTTGAGTTGGGCTTTGATGTCTACTGGGCTGCCAACCAGAATAGCCACGACTTTGACCTAGTCAGTCACTTCCAAGGCAAGCTGAACCGCATTCAGGTCAAAACCAGGTCAATCCCTCGCAAGTTGCGGATCGGCCAGGATGTCAAAATCGACGGTGGCAAAAATTTCAAAAACTACGATTTTCTTATTTGCCACCTAATGCATCATAATGCTACCTACGTCCTGCCTGCTGAGGCTGCCAAGACAAAGAACATCAGTTTCTACCCGGACGGTCTGACAGATAGAGGCGAGGGTCGATATGAACAGTATCGCGATGCCTGGCACCTGCTCAGATAGTTGGTTAGCGCATGGTGAGTTTGTGGGGAGTTTCAGCAGATAAGCGCGGAAACGAGATTGTTTCCTAGAGAAAAAGCCAAGTAGACAAGTATTCAAAATCCGCTTCTTTCACGAGAGTGTGGGTTCGAGTCCCTCCACTGGTACCATAGCTTTTCCTCAGGAAATCTTCTTCTTTCCTAACTAAACAAC
>MDSZ01084658.1_pt1 | contig 19810 bp, 19 predicted proteins | sample 811201 | NCBI WGS metagenome assembly MDSZ01 (sample SAMN05326647, study PRJNA326480) | marine metagenome | isolation source: seawater | place: Indian Ocean: North | collected 2010 | reverse complement strand
GATGAGGGTAAGATTAAATAACTTGGCTGGGTGGCAGAGTGGTCATGCAGCGGACTGCAAATCCGTTTACGCCGGTTCGATTCCGGCCTCAGCCTCCAGATAAAAAATGAAAGTAGCAATAGTTGGATTTGGATTTGTGGGCAAAGTTCTTTTCAATGCATTCGATAAGTCTATAGAAATATTATCAATTGATAAAAGAATTGGTAATTCCCATATGAATGTGCCAGGTCATGATGGTAGATTGGGATATGGAGGTGCTTGTTTCCCAAAAGATGCTCGAGCATTCTTAAAATATTCTAAAGATTTAGATGCTGAGTTTACTCTTCTAAAAAAATCAATAAATCTCAATAATGAATTAAGATCGTTATATAATGAGCCCTCTTCAAGAGAGCTAGAACAAAATATAAGCTTTAATCTTAGCAAGAATGAGGATGCTGATTAGTATGCCCAGGTGGTGGAATTGGTAGACACAAGGGACTTAAAATCCCTCGAAGGCAACTTCGTGCCGGTTCAAGTCCGGCTCTGGGCACCATTTTAGTATATGAAAAAGAAAATACGTATATATTCTGACACCAAAGGATATTAAGGAAAAAACAGCCATTACAAAAAAATTTATTATCAAAAAGAAACAAGAATACGATAAACTTAACTCATACATCAAAAAATAATCTTTTATGGAAGAGACAAATACCAACATACATCACAGCGATTATGATCGTGAAATAGATCTAAAGGAACTCTTTTCTGTGCTTCTGGAGGGCAAATGGATTATTGTTTCTGTAACTACTTTTATATCGATTGCTGGAGTTATCTATAGTCTCCTTTTGCCTAATATTTATGAATCTAAATCTTTGCTAGTTCCTGTAAATCCTTCTAGCAGCATTTCTGGAGCCCTTCAAAATTATAGTGGACTTGCGGGGCTCGCCGGGATAAATCTTCCTGCTGGTAACGATGAGGGCAACTCCTCAAAAGCAATAAAAAAAATTAGCTCTCTAAGTTTTTTTGAGAACAACTTACTCAAAAATATCTACCTGCCTGATCTAATGGCTATCAAGTCATGGAATGGTAAGACAAATACGCTAACTTATGACGAAAGCATTTATAATGTTAATAATAGTACCTGGATTAGAGACTATTCTTATCCGCAACAACAAATACCCAGCGCTCAGGAAAGCTTTGAAGTATTCATTGATGAACACTTAAGCTTAAGTGAAGATACAAATTCTGGATTTATAACTCTATCAATTAAACATCAGTCACCATTTATTGCCAAGCAATGGGTTGAGTTGATCATCAATGAAGTAAACGCTTTTTATAGACAAAAAGATAAATCAGAGTCAGAAAAGGCTGTTAGTTATCTTAATCAACAAATTTCTATGACTGGTTTGTCAGAAATAAAGCAAGTTATAGCTCAACTCCTTCAAGAAGAAACTCAAAAGTTAGCGCTAATTGAAGCCAATCAATATTATGTTTTTGATTATATTGACCCTCCTGCGGTAATGGAAGAAAAATCAGAGCCTAAAAGGGCTTTAATCTTAATTATTAGTGCTTTGTTGGGCGGGATGCTTAGTATCGGATTAGTTCTTATTAAACATTTCTTTTTTAAAGAAAAAACTCTTAAATATTAGACATTCTATTATCAGACTTACATGAAGCTAATTCACAATGATTGTTCTTATCTTATCTTACTTAATTGGAAGTTTTCTAACTTTTTATTGACTGCTAAATGAATAAAATAAAAATTACTGTTGTAGGTTCTGGTTATGTCGGCATGTCCATTGCGGTTCTTCTTGCACAACATAATGATGTAGTTGTTCTTGATGTAGATGAAGATCGGGTTGATAAAGTTAACAATAAGCAGTCAACTGTAGCTGATAATGAGATTGAAGCCTTTTTAAATAAAAAAGACTTAAACATCTCGGCAACCCTCGATAAACATTCTGCTTATGATGGGGCTAGCTTTGTAGTTGTAGCAACTCCTACCAATTATGATCCAAACACTGATAGCTTTGATACTAGTTCGGTGGATAGCGTTATAAGTGATGCAATAAAAATTAATTCAGATGCAATTGTGATAATTAAGTCTACGATACCTGTCGGTCACTCAAAATCATTGCAAGAAAAGCATGGAACAGAGCATATTATCTTCTCACCAGAATTTTTGAGAGAGGGACAGGCTTTAAGAGACAATCTTTATCCGTCACGAATTATTTTAGGAAGTCAGCTTGAGGCTGCAAAAAAGTTTGCAGATCTTTTGGTGGAGGGTGCTAAAAAAAGAAATATAGAAATTCTTTTTATTAGCTCCACAGAAGCAGAGGCAGTTAAGCTTTTTGCTAATACTTACCTTGCAATGCGCGTGTCTTTTTTTAACGAATTAGACTCTTTTGCCCTGGCTAATGCACTAGATGCAAGAAGTATAATAAACGGTGTTTGTCTAGATGATCGCATAGGTGAGAATTATAATAATCCATCTTTTGGCTACGGTGGCTATTGCTTGCCAAAGGATACCAAACAACTTCTTGCTAACTATGGTCAGGTGCCACAAAAACTAATCCAAGCAATTATATCCTCAAATTCTACGAGAAAAGATTTTATTGCAGACTCGATTATAAAACTGAAACCTAAGATTGTTGGTATCTATCGATTAGTAATGAAGCAGGGCTCAGATAATTTCAGAGCTAGTGCCATTTTAGGAGTTATCAAGAGAATTAAATCCGAGGGAATAAAGGTTGTAATTTATGAGCCAACCTATGATGAGTCTAAATTCTTTGATTCAATGGTTTTCGATTCGCTTGAAGAATTCAAAAATATCTCAGATATAATTATTTCAAACCGAATGGATAATAAGCTTAATGACGTTATTGAAAAGGTCTTTACAAGAGACTTATTTGGTGACAACTAACTTAAATGGAAATTGCAGTAATTGGCGGAGGAATAAATGGAGTTTTCAGTGCATGGCGTTTGGCATCTCATGGCTATGAAGTAGATTTATTTGAATCAGATAAACTGCTAGGAAAAACATCTTCTGCTTCCTCAAAATTATTACATGGTGGCATAAGATATCTCGAACATGGCCGCCTTGGGCTGGTAAGAGAATCACTTCTAGATAGAGCTTGGTGGTTAAAAAATGCCCCACATGTTACTCGCCCCATTGAAATTTGTATGCCTGTTTATCGTAACAGTTCTAGGGGACTATTTAAGTTATATGCTGGTGCTCAAATTTATAGACTACTTGCTGGGAAATACTCTTTGGGTCCCTCTCGGTTGCTAAAATATAATGAGCTAATAAAGTCACATAGTGAGCTCAAAGATCAAAACCTAATTGGTGCAATTTCATTTTATGATGGTCAAATGGACGAGGAAAAGCTTGGTAGCTGGGTGAAGGAAAAAGCAATTGAAGCAGGTGTAAAAATAAATGAGAATGAAAAAGTTAATTCGTTTAATACCTCGGGTAAGATTACTACTGAATTAAATTCATTAAAAAGATATCGTTGTATCATCAATGCAACTGGACCATGGGCTGCTAAGCTAAATAATCAAAATAATATTGATTCAAAATTTTCATTAGATCTTATTAGAGGAAGCCATCTTCTTATTGATTATAAAATAAATGGATCTTACCTCTTCCAGGACCCTGCAAGTGAAAGAGTAATTTATGCCTTAGATTATTTTGGAAATGCACTTATTGGAACTACAGAAGTATTTCAGGAAAATCCAGATAAGGTTGCTTGCTCTGATGAGGAGCGCTATTTTCTTACAAAAATATTTAATGATCACTTCAAGTATAATCTCAGTCAAAGTGAGATTATTCGAGAGTTCAGCGGTCTTAGACCAATTATTTCTAGTAATAGCAGGACTTCGAATAAAGCATTTTCGCGTGCTAGCAGGGAGGCTGAAGTTGAAATTGTTGGTAATTTAGTAACTATCTATGGTGGCAAGTGGACCTCTGCTCCTTCTCTATCGAGAAAAGTACTAAAGAAGATTAATAAACTTATGGGTAAGGTTAAATAAATGAATAAAAAAATCGTTGAAGATAAAAAAATTGGAATTATAGGACTTGGTTATGTTGGACTTCCGCTAGCTACTGAATTTGGAAAAATTCGTTCTACTCTGGGATTTGATATCAGTGAATCACGTATAGAAGAATTGAGGATAGGCAATGATCATACCTTTGAGGTTACTAGCGATGAATTAGAAAGAGCTACTTATTTAAATATTAGCTCTGATCCCGATGATTTGAGTGATTGCGAAATTTTTATTGTAACTGTCCCAACTCCAATTGATGATGTTAACCGACCTAATTTAATGCACATTAAAAAGGCAACTGAAATTGTAGCTAAATCTCTAAAGAAGGGCGATATTGTTATTTATGAATCCACGGTATATCCAGGATGTACAGAGGAGATTTGCGTACCCATTTTAGAAGCGCTTTCTGGGCTTGTTTACAATAAAGATTTTTATTGTGGTTATAGTCCTGAAAGGATTAATCCTGGAGATAAAGTAAATACCCTGACAAAAATAAAGAAAATAACTAGTGGCTCAACACCTAAGATTAGTATTGAAATAGATAATCTATACAAAAGCATTATCAAAGCAGGTACATTTTCAGCAGCAAGCATTATGGTAGCTGAGGCAGCTAAAGTAATTGAGAATACACAGCGAGATCTGAATATTGCTTTAACTAATGAGCTCTCTGTAATTTTTGAAAAGCTTGATTTAGATACTCTAGATGTTCTAGAAGCAGCAGGCAGCAAATGGAATTTTTTACCATTCAGGCCTGGTTTGGTTGGTGGACATTGTATTGGGGTAGACCCCTATTATTTGACGCACAAGGCTGAGCAAATTGGATACCATCCTCAAGTTATTTTGGCTGGGAGACAAATTAATGATGGTATGGCCAGATATATGGTTAAAAAAGTAATTCAAAAAATGCTTACGAATGGTATTAATGTTGCTAAGAGCACCGTGGGAGTTTTAGGCATAACTTTTAAAGAGAATTGTCCTGATGTTCGAAACAGTAAGATTGCTGATGTAGTTTCTGAGCTAAAAAATTGGGGTGTAAATGTAGTTGTAGCAGATCCATGGGCAAATCCATCAGAAGTTGAGCAAGTTTATGATATAAAGTTAGGTCAGATAGGTTCGGATTCTAAGTTAGATTCAATTATAGTTGCAGTAGGTCATAATGAATATCGCGATTTGTCTCCTGAAGAACTTTGGAGTTTCTGCCAAGGCCCTAAACCGGTAATAGCAGATGTGAAGTCTCTTTATGAAAAAAAAGCACTCATTGATTATGGATTTTCAGTGTTTCGTCTTTAAGTCAAGAAATTAATTTATAATTAGGTTTATTGTGAATAAAAATATTGCAGTGGTTGGTTGCGGTCATTGGGGAAAGAATCTTGTTCGTAATTTTTCCGAATTGGATGTCTTAGCGGCAGTCTGTGATCCAAACCTTAAAATTTCTCAAAAATACTCAAGCTTATATAGCGTAAGAAATATGTCTTTTAGTGAAATCTTGGATGATGCAAGTATAGAGGGTGTAGTATTAGCAGTGCCAGCACCTCTTCATTCATCTTTGGCAAGGAAAGCATTTACCGCAGGGAAGCATGTATTTGTAGAAAAACCATTAGCAATGACGCTTGAGGAAGCTGATCAAATGATTGAAGCTTCTGAGAAGACGGACAGACATTTAATGGTTGGTCACTTATTGCAATATCATCCAATATTTATTCGTTTGAAAGAGCTAATAGCAAAAGGAGATCTTGGATCACTTAAATACATATCTTCAAGTCGCTTGTCATTTGGAAAGATTAGGTCTGAAGAGGATGTTCTGTGGAGTTTCGCACCACATGATATTTCAATGATCTTAAAATTAGCTAATCAAGGTGTTGCTGATGTTCGCTGTGAAGCTGTTGAGATGCTTCAAGCTGGGATTGCGGATCAGGCACATTTGCACATTTTGTTTGAAGATGGTCTTCGAGGATACGTACATTGTTCATGGCTCCATCCTAAGAAAGAGCAAAAGCTAATTGTTGTGGGCAGTGAAGGAATGGCTGTTTTTGATGATGTTAAGCCATGGAATCAGAAGTTGGCTTTGTTTGCGCACAAAGTAGACTGGGCAGAGGCATCATTAGAACTTATTAAAGCAGATGCAACTTATGAGAAAGTTAATTTTGTAGAGCCACTTAAAAATGAATGTCAATATTTTATAAAATTAATTAGTGGACAGGTAGAGCCAATGACGAGCGGATATGAGGGGCGAGAAGTTTTGGAGATTTTAACTTCAGCTACTGCCTGTATCGAGACTATGAGGAGTAAACATGCCTAAAAATACTAATCGCTTTGAAGACGTTTTCATTCATGAGTCTGCGTATATCGATGACAAGGTTGAAATAGGATCTGGTTCGCGTATATGGCACTTTAGCCACATTCAGGAAAATTGCTCCTTAGGCAAAAACTGTACTCTTGGACAGAATGTAGTCGTGGGCCCTAATGTTACTATAGGTAGTAATGTAAAAATACAAAATAATGTCAGCGTTTATGATGGAGTGACCCTTGAGGATGATGTTTTTTGTGGCCCATCATGCGTTTTTACAAACGTCATAAACCCCCGTTCTGAAGTCAGGCGTCGTGATGAGTTTCGTAGTACCATTGTTCGACGTGGAGCGAGCATTGGAGCAAATGCAACTATCGTTTGTGGTCATGAATTAGGTGAATTTTGTTTTATTGCAGCTGGAGCTACTGTTACCAAATCGGTACCAGCTTATGCCTTAGTTGCTGGAACACCAGCCCGCCGTATAGGTTGGATGAGTAGAGCTGGAGAGAAGCTAGGAGTAGATCTTGTTTGTCCTGCAACGGGCTTAAGATATAATGAAGTCTCTACAGATAAATTGGAGCTATTGTCTGATGAGTGAATATTCAGCACCCTTAAATTTTATTGATTTAGGATCTCAACAACTTCGTATCAAAGATGAGGTAAATTCAGCTATTGCAAAAGTATTAACTCATGGACAATTTATTATGGGACCTGAAGTTCGGAAATTTGAGAATGCTCTTCAAGATTTTACAGGAGCAAAACATGTTTTGAGTTGCGCGAATGGAACCGATGCATTGACGCTAGTTCTAATGGCATGGGGAGTTGGAGCAGGAGATGCCGTATTTGTTCCAAGTTTTACATATGTTGCTTCTGCTGAGGCACCAGCACAAATTGGCGCTACACCATTTTTCGTTGATGTCTCAGAAGATACTTTTAATATAGATCCTGAGAGTTTTTTGAGGGCCATCAATGATGCGCGTAACTGTGGATTAAACCCCTCGGTCGTTATTGCAGTCGATTTATTTGGTCAGCCATCAGATGTTGATTCAGTACAAAAGATTGCAAAGGCAGAAGGCATCAAGGTTCTGGTAGATGGAGCTCAAAGTCTCGGAGCAAAAAGTCATGGACGTTCTGTGGGCACTATGGGAGATGCTACAACTACAAGCTTTTTTCCAGCCAAGCCTCTTGGTTGCTATGGTGATGGCGGCGCAGTTCTTACTAATGATGATGACCTAGCTGAAGTGGTAAACTCAGTTCGCTTGCATGGTCGCGGAAACAATAAATATGATAATGTTCGCATAGGCATCAACTCTCGTTTAGATACGCTTCAGGCAGCAATTTTACTGGAGAAATTAAAGATTTTCCCTAATGAGCTTGAGGCTCGTAATTTGATAGCATCTAGCTATGAGGCCAGGCTTTCTGGAAAATTCAGGACGCCAAAAGTAGAATCATCATTGTTCAGCTCTTGGGCACAGTATACTTTGATATTAGATGATCGGGATAATGTGCAAAAGAACTTGAGAGATCTTGGGATACCTAGCGTTGTTTATTATCCTTTGTCACTTACTCAACAAAAGGGGTACCAAAGTTTTCCGATTGTTGAGGGAGGAACGCCTGTTTCCAACTCATTACCAGAAAGGGTATTAAGTCTCCCATTTCATCCTTATTTGAAAGAAGAAGAGATTGACTTAATATGTAGTGAATTGCTCAAAGCTTAGGTGTGCACTCATTGAGCCCCTCAGGTACCAGATCTTTATTTAACCTGTATTAAAACAGTATGAAACGAATAGCTCATCTAACATCAGTGCATCCAAGAACTGACACCCGGGTGTTCAAGAAGCAATGTCAATCGTTGGCGAGATCAGGAGAGTACCAATTGTTTTTGATAGTTTCGGATGGTCTTGGCGATGACTTATTATCGGAAGTCAATATATTAGATGTAGGCGCGTCTAAGACTCGTCTTTCTCGTATTTTTTTTGCACCATTAAGAGTTTTTTACCGATCACTAAAGGTTCGGGCACACCTATATCATTTGCATGACCCAGAATTAATGTTAATTGGAGTTTTATTAAAGCTAGTTGGTAAAAAAGTAGTATTTGATGCTCATGAGAACTTTCGAAAGCAGCTTCTCTCAAAGCCTTATCTTAGGCCATTATTATCTAGACTAATTTCATTTCTGATTCTACCTTTAGAATTAATCTCATTCAAAGTATTCGATCATGTTATTACTGCTACACCAAGCATATGTGACGATATTACGTTTCTTAGAAGAGACAAAAAAACTGTAGTTAATAACTTTCCAATGTTAGAAGAGTTCTCTTTTTCGGATTCATCAACTGTAGATAAAAATAGTTTAGTTTATGTTGGAGCAATTACACGCATAAGAGGCTTGAAGGAGTTGATAAATGCATTACCAAAATGTGATGGTATTAAACTCGACTTAATTGGTGGTTGCAATGATGCTGATCTCTTGGAAGAAATGAAAAGCTTGGAAGGTTGGTCTTTTGTAACTTATCATGGGCATTTACCTTCTGTTGAGGCTTTTCAAAAGGTTAGAAACTCATTAGCAGGCATCGTGACCTATTTACCTTACCCCAATCATACCGAAGCCCAGCCGAATAAATTATTCGAATATATGGCTGCTGGTATTCCAGTTATAGCCTCAAACTTTCCTCTTTGGCGAGAGATTGTCGAAACCGATGGTGCTGGAGTTTGTGTAGATCCTGAAAGCCCTGAGGAGATTTCAAAAGCTATTACCTTTTTATCGTCACACTTAGAGCAGGCGAAATCTATGGGATATCGTGGAAAAGAAATTGTTAAGAAAAAGTATAATTGGAGCGCTCAGGAGAAGATTTTACTTGGTGTTTATGACGATATTTTGATGGGAGATAAGCTATGCGAGTCCTAACTATTGTTGGCGCAAGACCACAATTTATTAAAGCTTCGGTTGTGTCCAGGCAATTAAAATTAAATTCTATTGAGGAGCTGGTTTTGCACACTGGCCAACATTTTGATAGCAATATGTCAGAAATATTCTTTGAACAATTGGACATACCTCGCCCAGCTATAAACCTTGATATTCGAGGAAGCTCGCATGCCCAGATGACAGGTCAGATGTTACAAGAAATAGAATCTGTAATAGCTGAAAAGAAACCAGACCGTGTGCTTGTTTACGGCGATACTAACTCAACACTTGCTGGAGCACTGGCGGCAGCAAAAGTACACGTACCTGTTTCTCATATTGAAGCAGGGCTTCGCAGTTTCAATATGAAGATGCCTGAAGAAGTTAATCGAATTCTTACGGATCAGATAAGCGATCAATTATTTTGCCCAACTCAACTTTCAGTAAATAATCTTTATTCTGAAGGTTTTAAACAAAAATCAGTTGATATTGCTTTAGTTGGAGATGTTATGTTCGATGCGACAATATATTTTGGAAAGCTCGCTCGCCCTCCTGAAGATTTTCCAGTTGATTCGCAATTTGTTTTATCTACAGTGCATCGGGCAGAAAATACTGATGATCCTAAAAGGTTAAAAGATATCGTTTTATCATTAAATGATATTCATAATACAGTAGCGCCTGTAATTATGCCTATCCATCCACGAACGCGTAAGGCAATTCATGATCAACAATTAATCCCAGAATTCCGTATTGTAGAACCATTTGGTTATTTAGAGATGATGTGGATGCAAAAACAAGCATCGTTAATTCTAACCGACAGTGGAGGAGTCCAAAAAGAGGCATTCTTTTTTGGAACACCATGTTTAACTTTGCGAGAAGAAACTGAGTGGGTTGAGCTAATAGATATAGGTGCAAATAAGCTTGTTGGCGCAAATAAGAATAAAATTATTTCCGCTGCTAAGAAACGTATTGGAAGCGATGTGCCTAAAGATTTAACTATTTATGGAGCGGGAGACTCCTCTTCAAAAATTGCAGAAGCCATTAAATTCATTGGGAATGGATAATTGAAATTAGGAAAAGATGATTTGAACACAAGCAAAAAGGTAAATTAATGAATTTATTTTCTTGGTCAGCAAAGGCTATGCGGTCAAAGTTTTTGACCGCGCTCCTCACGGTTTTGTCTGGATCTGTCATTGCGCAAAGCATTCCCGTAATAGCATCGATATTCATTGCAAGAATTTTTACTCCTGATGAGTTTGGTATTTTTGCAGCTTGGTTAGGTCTTGTAATGATTTCAACAGTAGGAATAACACTTAGGTTGGAAAAAACATTCGTAATTCTGGCAGATGAGTCCGAAAGAACCAAAGGGTTTCTTTCTACTGTGACTATTATATGGTCAATAGCAGCCTTGGGTTGTGGAATAGGTTACCTTATTTCTTTACTTACAAGTTGGTCGTTATCACATCTATTTCTATATGGCATCATTGCATCTGGCCTTACTGCCTCAACGCAAGCAATTCAGTCTTGGTTAGCTGCTAATGGTTACTTTAGCTCTTTGTCTATTGTTCGAATCACGCAAACTTTTTTTATTGCAATTTTCCAAATAACTCTTGGATTGGTCCAGGCTGACAGCCTTTCGATGATAGTTGGATATATTTTTGGTCACCTATTTTGTATTTTAATTGCCTTATTCAGCATTGCAAAAATTCGTGATGCATTGCGCCACAATCATTTCAAGTTTGTTAGTGTAAAAAACTTGATCATAAGGCACAAAAAATTTCCAATTTTCTCTCTACCAGCAGATCTTTTGAATGCATTAACAGCTCAATTCCCCGTAGTTTATTTAGGCATCTTTGTTGGCTCTATTGAAGCTGGTGTTTATGCAATGGCAGTTAGAGTATTGGGAGCACCTATTGGACTCTTTGGTGCTGCTGTTCTAGATGTCTTTAAGCGTGAAGCTGCAATAGAGTATCGCAATACTGGCTTATGTAAAAATAGCTATAAACGTACTTTCAAAGTTTTATTAGTGGCCTCAGGATTTATGGTGATTGGAGTATATTTTTTGGCTGATATAATTTTTGTGAGATTGTTTGGGCCTGATTGGTCTACTTCAGCTCAAATTGCAATCCTTTTACTCCCGATGTTTGCGATGCGTCTCATAGCTTCTCCCTTAAGTTATATTGTTTATATAGCTGATCGTCAACAAGTAGATTTGATGTGGCAAATACTTTTAGCAATTACAACAGTTTTAGTTTTCTTAACTTCAGATGGTTTCCTTGCAATTATACAAAACTACGCCTTGGCATATGCTGCGCTGTATATAATTTATCTTTACATTTCATATAATATTGCACGGAGTCGCGGATGATTATAATTATTGACTACGGTATTGGAAATTTGCGAGCTATTTCTAATATGCTATCTCGCTTAGGTATAAAAAATCTTATATCAAGAAGTAAAGAAGATATAAAAGCAGCCAGTGGAATCATTTTGCCAGGAAATGGTCACTATGATGCTTGTTTAAAAGCATTTCGAAGTTTTGAAATACTACCTGAAATTGAGAAAGCAGTATTAATGAACAATGTTCCCTTTCTTGGTATATGTGTTGGTGCACAAATGCTTGGTCATACTAGCGAGGAAGGACAGGAGATTGGCCTTGGATGGCTTGATATGGATGTAAAAAAGTTACCAGCTACATCAGATTTCAAAGTGCCAAATATGGGATGGAGATATGTAGAACAAACGCATAGGCATGCGAACAGCGAAGGTTTAATTAAATTAGATTCACGTTTTTATTTCACCCATAGTTATTATATGAGGCCAAATGATGACGCAATTACTTTTCTTGAAAGCGATCATGGTTTCCGATTTGCAGCTGCTGTTCGAAAGGATAATATAATAGGTGTTCAGTTCCATCCTGAAAAGAGCCATGGATTTGGTAAATATTTTCTAAGCAGTTTTGAGGGTATTTGTAAATGATCACAAAGAGAGTTATCCCCTGTCTTTTACTTAAAGGGAACGGACTATATAAAACAAGACGTTTTAAAGATCCAACCTATATTGGTGATCCTGTGAATGCAGTCCGTATATTTAATGAAAAGGAAGCCGATGAGCTAGTAATTTTAGATATAGATGCATCAAAACATAATCAGACCCTTAATTATCGTCTAATTGAGGAGGTAGCAGGAGAGGCTTTTATGCCGATAGCTTATGGAGGTGGTATTCAATCAATTGATCAAGTTCAGCGTATTATCGGCTTAGGCATAGAAAAGGTTGTTATTAATTCGGCTTTATTCAGTAGCTCTGATTTAATAAGCGAGATTGTAGATCTATTTGGAAGCCAAGCAGTAGTGGGTGCCATTGATTATAAAACTACATTTCTAGGCAAAAGAGTTGTTTACTCGCATGCTGGGAGAAAAAAGCAGAGCTTAAATCTGCTAGCTCATGCAAAAGATCTGACTCAATTGGGCGTGGGAGAAGTTTTTCTTAATAGCATAGATAGAGACGGTGAAATGACCGGCTTTGATTTGGAGCTTATCAAATTAATCGCAAATGAGATTGATGTGCCTCTTATATGTTGCGGGGGAGCTGGCTCTTATGCTGATATTCAAACAGCTCTTGACCATGGAGCCTCAGCTGTTTCAGCTGGAAGTTTGTTTGTCTTTAAAGGTAAGCACAGAGCAGTTTTAATTAATTATGATCCAAGGTCTCTTTTATAAATGCGTATCAGTTTAACCAACATAAAGGATTATTTTTTTAGTTTGTTTCATCTTGGTGTATTTGCAGCTATTTTGATAATTGTCTATGAACGTTTCATTTATCTCCCTAATAGAAGCTGGGGGATGAAACCCCTTGAATATACTGAAATAAATTTGCTTCTTACACTCGGCATTGTTCTTCCAACTATCTCACTTTTTTTTGTACGTCTTGGCTTCAAACCAACTAGAATATTTTCAGCAGTCTATAGCTTCGTTGTTGTCTTACCATACATTACTTTGAATGGTGTCTCTGGCGTAATCAGCTCATCTGAATTATTAATTAGCATCTTTTTATTACTAACCCCACTTTTCTTAGTGACCCTGATTGCGAATATTTCTTTCATCCGTTTGCCAGCTATTCGATCTAATTTACGAGAAAGTTGGAGCCATTATTTATTTATAGTTTTTACCATAATTGGATTATCAATATTCATGCTAAATCCCCCATCAGCTGCTGGATTTAGTTTTCTTGATAGTTATGCTCGAAGGTTTGAAGTTAGAGATTTATATGAGGGCAGTCTTTATGCATACCTCATGGTGGCAATGCTTAATACTGTTCTGCCATATATAGGATTCTTAGGCGGCTATTTAAACAGGAAGTTTTATATAGCAATTGCAGTTTTGGGCTGTTTATTTTTCTATTGGCTTGCAGGGAACAAGGCTCAATTTCTTTGGGCAGTCGTGGGGATATCTTTTGGTATTATTTGCCGAAATCAAAGTAGTACTAAGAATCTCCAACAGTTTTTATTTCTAGCAGTCAGACTTATAATATTAATTTTAATAATTGAATTCTTTATTTTTGATGGATACTCACCTATATCTGATTTTTTCTTACGGAGAATGTTTGTTCTGAGCGCACAAACGCAAGGATATTATTATGACGCCATTTTGAGCAATCAAATTGCTGGATGGACACCATTTCTGGGAGGTGTAGAAAATGGTCCTTTTTATATAAGTGAAACATATTTTAATCGTCCTGAAGTAAGGGCAAATACATCTGGATTTTTACATATATTTTTGGAGAGAGGAATTTTTGGATATATATTTACTGTCACTTTAGCTGCACTTTTCTTAAGGATTTTGGATTCGTTGTTCGCTCGTTCAGGAAAAATGGATTACTGCTTTCTTGCACTAATTTTTAGTTTTCTAATAACTGAACAAAAGATTACTATTATATTTGTCTCTTCTGGCGTATTTGCTTTATTTTTATTCGTAAGTTTATTGCCAAGACGGCTTCAATCAAGGACTATAAAGACATGACATCCTCAAATTACCAACAATGTAGTCGCTGCATAATGGATACCTCAGCAGAGGATATCTGGTTTGATGATGATGGGATATGTAGCTACTGCCATAATTTTGATAATGATATTGCACCTAATTGGCACCCAGGTGATGATGGAAAAAAAATATGGCATGATTTAGTTCAAAAAATTAAAAGAGAGCGCGGTAACAGAGAGTATGATTGTATTCTGGGTATGAGCGGTGGTGTTGACAGTTCCTATCTTGCTCTCAAATTGTATGAGGCTGGGTTAAAGCCGTTGGTTGTTCATGTAGATGCTGGATGGAATTCCGAGCTTGCTGTCGTTAACATCGAAAAAGTTATTGATTTTTGTGAATTTGATTTGCACACAGTTGTAGTCGACTGGGAAGCGGTAAGATCATTACAGTTAGCTTACTTAAAATCTGGTGTGGCAAATCAGGATGTGCCTCAAGATCATGTTTTCTTTGCAACTCTCTATCATTTTGCTACTAAAAATGGTTTACGTTACATAATGTCAGGAGGTAATATTGCAACCGAAGGTGTATATCCCAAGGTTTGGCAAGGAGCAGCTATGGATGCTCTTAATCTTAAAGATATAAATAAAATATATGGAAATCGATCACTTAAAGGGTATCGAACAGTAAGCTTCTTCCAAGCTTACATCTGGTTCCCTTTCATAAAAAAAATGCGAACAATAAGACCATTAAATTATATGCCTTTTGTTAAGGCAGATGCACTCAGAGAGTTACAAGAAAAAACCGGATATGTCCCATATGATAGAAAACATGGGGAGTCACTTTTTACTAAGTTTTTTCAAAATTACTATCTTCCTACAAAGTTTGGATACGATAAGCGTCTCCCCCATTATTCGTCATTAATTCTCTCTGGTCAGATGTCTAAAGACGAGGCATTGGTAAAGATGAAAGAGCCCTTGTACGACTCATTAGAATTAGAGAATGATACTAATTATCTTTGTAAAAAGCTTCAAATCAATCGTAGTGAATTTGAAGACTTGCTCAGTTGTGAAATTCATCATTATTCTGATTTTAAAAATTGGGATTTTTATTATCGATCATTAAAAAAAGTTCAGGCCGTCATCGAAAGATTGCTTGGTAAGAGAATAAAAATCTTTTCATAACTAAAGCTATAATGAAGATACAATTGTACAAAAGAAATTTCGATAAGAACTGAGGGTTTTTCAAAGTATGGAAAAGGAGAAATAATGTTAAAGTTTGCTTTATTAGGATGTGGTCGGATTGCAAAACGTCACTCAGAACTGCTTGGAAATGGGATTATTTCTGACGCTGAGCTTGTTGGAGTCTGCGACCTTATTGAAACAAAAGCGCAAAAAATAGGCAATGAATTCAGTGTTCCATATTTTTCTGATCTCGATGAAATGTTATCAACTATTGAAGTTGATGTTGTCGTGGTATTGACAGAGAGTGGCATGCATGCGGATCACGTCAAGCGTATAGCTGTTTATGGAAAACATGTAGTTGTTGAGAAACCAATGGCGCTTACTCTTGAGGATGCAGATTCGATGATCGCAGCTTGTGATGAAGCTGGAATTAAATTGTTTGTCATTAAACAGAACAGGTTCAATGTACCAGTTCAAAAACTTAGACAAGCACTAGATGCTGGAAGATTTGGCAAGCTTGTTTTAGGAACGGTCAGGGTTCGGTGGTGCAGACCGCAATCATATTATGATCAAGATTCATGGAGAGGTACGTGGGCTCTTGATGGCGGTGTTTTAACGAATCAAGCCAGTCATCACTTAGATTTGCTTGAATGGATGATGGGAGATGTAGAGATTGTTCAAGCAATGTCCTCAACTGCACTGGTTGATATTGAAACTGAAGATACAGCTGTGGTTATTCTTAAATTTAAAAATGGTGCATTAGGAGTTATTGAAGCTACTACCGCCACAAGACCAAAAGATTTAGAAGGCTCTCTATCTATTTTAGGAGAGGGTGGAACAGTAGAGATTGGTGGATTTGCGGTTAATGAGTTAAAGGTTTGGAACTTTGATAGCAACGAGGAAGGTGATGACTCGGTAATGGAGAAATACTCAGTAAATCCTCCAAATGTTTATGGTTTTGGTCATCAAGAATATTATGAGCATGTAGTAGACTGCCTTATTAATGATAAAAAACAACTTATAGATGGACTCGAGGGTCGTAAGAGTCTTGAATTGATTAATGCTATATATGAGTCTATAGAAACACAATCACCCGTTTCCCTTCGGTTTCAACCAACAAAGTGCAAGTTAGGTCAAAAAAGCTAATGAATATAGTTTTTATGGGTTCTAAAGAGATAGGGTTGCATTGTCTGAAGGCTTTAGATGGATATTGCTCGCGCAATACAAATGTAAATCTCGTCGGAGTACTAACTAACAAGCGTGGTCAAGAAGTACATGACTACTGTGTGAAGCGTAGCATTCCTCTAATTAATTCGTTGGAAGAATTTCTGGGATTAGATAATTTAGCATTAACTATTTCAGTGCAATATCATGAAATTCTAAAAAAAGAGCATATTGATAAATCAGAACTTACTGTCAATCTTCATATGGCTCCTTTACCTGAATATCGTGGATGTAATCAATTCACCTATGCTATTTTGGATGATAAAGATTACTTCGGGACAACCATCCATATTATTGATGAGGGTATTGATTCAGGTGATATTCTTTTTGAGGATAGGTTTGCATTACCACCAAAGTTATGGGTTCATGAGTTATATGATCTTACACTTGAAAAGAGTCGTCTTCTTTTTGAAAGTTCATTGCCTAATCTAATAAGTGGAGATTTCACCAAAACACCTCAAAGTACTCTTATGTCTAGCAGAGGGTCAAAGATTGGGTATCGTAAAGATATTGAGAAACTCAAATTTATAAATGATTTTAATGACAAAGCTGATCTTGAGCGAAGGATTCGTGCAACATCAATGCCAGGATTTTCTCCACCCTATCTTTTAATTGATGGAAAAAAAATTAATCTTATAATGGAGGACGCTCACAGTGATTAAGTTCTTAGATTTAGCTCATCAATATAAAAAGATAAAACCTGAGATTGATTCTGTAATTGCAAAAGTTATTCAGAAATCTGGTTTTATTGGTGGGCACTTTGTAAACGAGTTTGAGTTAAAGTTTGCAGATTATATTGGTGTGGATCATTGTATTGGTGTTGGTAATGGAACCGATGCTCTAGAGATTGCTATCGAGGCTCTTGAGATGCCTCAAGGTTCAGAGATTATAGTACCCGCAAATTCTTTTATTGCTAGTTCAGAAGCCGTGACTAGACAAGGATTTAAGGTTATTTTTGCTGATTGTGATGATAAGTCCTACTTGATCTCACCAGAAGATGTCGCTCGTAAAATTACACCTAAAACAGCAGCTATAGTTGCAGTGCATTTATATGGTCATCCTTGTGATATGGATTCTCTTTTAGATATTGCTAAAGAGCACAAACTAAAGGTGATTGAAGACTGTGCGCAAGCTCATGGAGCTATGTTCAAGAATAAAATTGTAGGATCTATAGGAGATATAGCTGCATTTAGTTTCTACCCCGGGAAGAATTTGGGTGCTTATGGTGATGGCGGCGCTATAACCACAAATGATACTTCTCTAGCAAAAAGGAGTCGAATGATTGCAAACCATGGAAGAATTGGTAAATATGATCACGAATTTGAGGGGAGAAATTCTCGATTGGATGGACTACAAGCAGCTATTTTATCCGTAAAACTCAAATATCTTGATGAGTGGACTTCACAAAGAATAGAACTTGCTGAGACCTATATAAAGGAGCTTGAAGGGTTGCAAAATAAGGTTTTTCTCCCTGTTCGGCAGGAATGGGCTAAACAGGTTTACCATCTTTTTGTAATTAGGACCAAGCAAAGAGATGAATTAAAGGAATTTTTATCCACAAATGGTATAGCTACTGGTATTCATTATCCTATTGCTCTCCCAAAGCTTCCAGCATATCGTTATATGAATCGAGACGATACTCCTAATGCTAATCTTATAGATGATACGTTATTAAGTCTTCCTATTGGAGACCATTTAACCATAGAGGATGCAAAATTAGTGGCAGAGCATGTCAAATCTTTTTTTGAATGAAGATTGCATTTTTCTTCGAAAGCATTAGTCCAGAGGGAAATGCTGTAGCACTAAGAGCAGATACAATTCTGAAGACTTTTAATGAGAGACCAAGTATCAAGATTATTGGAGTCTTAACTGCTACTGGTGTACCGACTCCAATAGATGGGATTAAATTCTTACAAGTGGGCGTAAGTCGGCAAGAAAAAAAACGCAGTATTGTTCATCGTATTTTACGAGAGCTGTTGATTGGATTCCGAGCCTCAAAAAAAGTCTATACATTAAGAAAAAGTATAGATGTCCTTTATATATCATCTCCACCTTACATTACCTCAGTGATATTAGTATTGACTTGTAAATTGCTAAAAATAAAATATATCTTTGAGGTTAGAGATGTTTACCCAGAGGCATATTTGCATGCTGGGCTACTAAATGCCCAAAGTATTTCCATAAAGATTCTAAAAGGACTGTCTAGATTTATTTATAACCAGTCAATTCTTACTATAAGTGCAACTCAAGGCATCAATGAAATCATTGGAGCTTCAGCGCCTAATTCAAAACGTTTACACGTTAGCAATGGCTTTCCTGAGGCACTTATAAGTATTCCCGCATCAAAATTTGAAAAGTTTACAATAGCCTTCCATGGAGTATTGGGAGAGTTCCAGGATATTGAACTTTTGTGTGATATCGCGAGAAGGATTGCCTCATTTGATGATATTGAATTAATTGTTATTGGAGGTGGATCTAAGGCCGAAGATTTAAAAGAAGTTTTTAATGCGCATAAAAACCTAAAATTTTTCGATCGCATGAGTTTCAATAATACTATTGATATTATTAGTAGGTGCCACATTGGCTTGAGTTTACGAACGCTAGATCCTATTTCTATAAGATCATTTCCAGTGAAGAATTGGGAATATTTGGGTTTGGGCATTCCATCAATAACTACTCCAATAGCAAGCGAAGCTAGCAAATTTCTTTTAAAACATAAATGCGGCATTAATATTAATCAAGGCTCCTCAGAAGAAATAATTAAGTCGATTTTACGTTATAAAGATAACAAGTCCGATTACTCAGCCTTAGTGGAAAATTGCATTTCGGTTCGCTCTAATCACACCAGGGAAGCACTGAGTAATAAAGCAGTGAACCAAATTCTAGATAACATATTGCCAAAAACCTCCTTTAAGTCTTAAATAGATGCCTATAATCAAAAAATTAGCTTTTCAAAATATTGAAAAAAATATCGTGGCAAAAATTAATTATGTTTTTAAGATGTTATGTTTGAGTAAAAGCAATGAATAATAACCAACTTGAGTCAATTGCAATTCTTGGAGGTGCTGGATTTCTTGGCTCACGTATTGCCAGACTTTTTGACATTAACAATAAGAATTATTTTATTGGAGATATAAATTCTAGTGGCGCAGCTGGTGAACATAAGATAATTGATGTTGAGTGTCAAAAAACTCTAAACCAACTTGAGCAT
>MDSZ01024805.1_pt1 | contig 19811 bp, 18 predicted proteins | sample 811201 | NCBI WGS metagenome assembly MDSZ01 (sample SAMN05326647, study PRJNA326480) | marine metagenome | isolation source: seawater | place: Indian Ocean: North | collected 2010 | reverse complement strand
CTGCATCCTGATGAATATGCAAAAAGATTAAATTCTTTAAAAAAAGATGGTTTAAAAATAAATATTTATGATGAAAAAAAGTTAAAGAGAATGGGTATGAATACTTTACTTGGCGTTGGTCAAGGCAGTATCAGGGGATCATATTTAGTTACAATGGAATGGAATGGATTAAAAGATAAATCAAAACCTTTAGCATTTGTTGGTAAAGGAGTTTGTTTTGATACAGGAGGAATATCTCTAAAACCAGCAAAATTTATGGAGGACATGACTTATGATATGGCTGGGTCTGCAGTAGTTGTTGGTTTAATGAAAAGTTTAGCACTTAGAAGAGCTAAAATAAATGCTGTTGGAGTTGTAGGACTTGTAGAAAATATGGTAAGCGGAAATGCACAAAGACCTGGTGATATTGTTAAATCTTATAGCGGCAAAACCATTGAAGTATTAAACACAGATGCAGAAGGTCGATTAGTTTTAGCAGACGCACTAACTTTTACAGAAAAAAAATTTAAACCAAAATTTATCGTAGATCTAGCAACTTTAACTGGCGCAATTATAGTTTGTTTAGGATCTGAATATGCGGGGCTCTTCTCTAATGATGATAAATTATCTGATCAGATATTTAAAGCTGGAGAAAAAGTTGAAGAAAAAGTATGGAGAATGCCGTTACACAAAAATTATGATAAACTTATGAACTCTAAAAATGCTGATATGCAAAACATTAATTATGTTGGTGGCGCTGGATCGACAACAGCTGCTCAATTTTTGCAAAGATTTATTTTAAATAAAACTCCATGGGCTCATTTAGATATTGCTGGTATGGCTTTTTCAAAATACGGTGGCGCCTTAAATTCTGGGGGAGCAACTGGATTTGGAGTGAGGTTATTGAATCAACTAATTGAAGAAAATTACGAATAAAGTGGAACAAACTCTATCAATTATTAAACCTGACGCAGTTGAGAGAAATCTTCAAGAAAAAATTAAAGAAATATTTATAAACAAAAACTTAAAGATTAAAGAAATAAAAAAAATTCATTTAACAAAAGATGAAGCTGCTGAATTTTATCAAGTTCACCAAGCAAAGCCGTTTTTTGATAGTTTATGTTCATATCTATCCTCTGGACCTATTATTGTAATGATCTTAGAAGGCGAAAAAGCGATAAAAAAAAATAGAGCAATTATGGGAGCTACAAATCCAAAAGATGCAGAGGAAGGTACAATAAGAAAATTATATGGTATTTCGATTGACAAAAATTCAGTTCATGGATCTGACTCACCTGAAAATGCAAAAAAAGAAATTAGTTTTTTTTTTAAAACTTAAAATCTTGAAAGGCTTTTAATTATCGCTTCAGAATAAGCTTTGTGCTCAAGGTTTTGAGTTTTCTTTTTTAAAATTTTTGCGTCGTCATTTTTTTTTATCCAGAAAATTTTTTTCAAAATTATTTTTCCTGAGTCTAGACGTTTGTCCACATAGTGAACTGTACAGCCGGTTTTTTTTTCTTTATTTTTCAATACTCTAGAAAAAGTATTCAAACCTTTGAATTTAGGCAATAAAGATGGATGAATATTTAGTATAGGTTTATTAAAATCTTTAATAAATCTCTCTGGAATTATCTTCATATATCCCGCTAAACAAATTAGAGAAATGTTTTTATTTTTAATTTCGTGTAAAATTTTGATCTCACTAAATCTGCTTTTCATATCAATGATTGAATAGGGTATTGAATATTTTTTTGCATACACAAGTCCTTCCGCTAATTTTCTATCACTTACTATCAATTTTATATTTATAGGAAAATTATATGACCTGGAATTTTTAATTAGTGACCTTAAATTTGTACCTTTACCAGAAATAAACACACAAGCGTTTTTTTTTACCATTTAATTTTATTAAATAAATTAATTTTTTTTTTATCACGAGTTATATAACCAATCTCATACGGTTGAAAATCTTTACTAAAAAATTTCTTTATTTTTTTTATATTTTTTTTGTTCGAGACTAAACAAAACCCTATTCCACAGTTAAATGTTTTTAACATTTCTGTATCAGAAATATTATATTTTTTTATCCACTTAAATATTTTTTTTACTTTTATTTTATTTAAATCAATATTTATTGTTAAGTTATCTGGAACTGATCTTAAAATATTTTCTACAAGGCCTCCTCCTGTTATATGAGCTGAGGAATTTATTAAATTATTTTTAACTAAATTCAAAATTTCTTTTACATATATTTTTGTAGGTTTAATTAGCTCATATTTCATTTTTTTCGATATTTTTCTTTTTTTAATCAAGGCCCTTACTAAGGAATAACCATTTGAATGAATACCATTGGACGGTACTGCTAAAATTATATCTCCTTTTCTCACTCTATGTTTATTTATAATTTTTTTTTTTGAAACAATACCTACAGAAAAACCCGCAAGATCAAAACCACTTTTTTTGTAGATACCCGGCATTTCAGCTGTTTCTCCGCCAATAAGATCACAATTAGATTGTAAACACCCTTTTAAAATTCCCTTAAGAATTAATTTGGTTTTTTTTAAATTTAACTTTTCGATTGCAATATAATCTAAAAAAAATAATGGTTTAGCGCCTTGGACTATCAAATCATTTACACACATTGCAACTAAATCAATTCCAATTGTATCAAATTTTTTAAATTTATTAGCTAACTCTAATTTGGTGCCGACACCGTCTGTACATGAGACTAATACTGGATCCTTTATTCCAATATTGCTTATATCAAATGACGATCCAAAAGATCCTATATTTTCAGAAAATGCATTTTTATTCTTTTTTTTGTCATTTTTCTTAGTTAATTTAGCTATGTGTTTTACAAAATCATTAGCTAAAGCAATATTTACTCCGCTTTTTTTATAATTGATTTTTGAATTATACATCAAATAAGATTAGTAGTTAGTTTAACATGAAATATTATTTTTATATCCTACTTATACTAATATTTTTATTTAAAACTGGAAATGTTTTATCGCAAAATAGTATTTTTAATGTTGATAATATTGAAATTGATAGAGCAAAATATAAAAATAAAAGTAACTCTTTAGATTATGCTTTCAAAAAGGGATTTGAAAAGCTGACAAATAGAATACTTCTTAAAAAAGATATAAATTCAATAACAAACATTAAATTGGAAGAAATTAAAAGTATCATATCTTATTATCAGGTTATAACAGAAAAAAGAGAGGATAACACCCCTCAGACAAAAATTAACATAATTTTTGACAGAGACAGAATTAATGATTTTTTTTATAAAAAAAATATTTCTTATGCTGACATTTCTAATTCAAAGATATTGGTTTTTCCAATTTTGATCGAAGAAGATGAATTTTTTTTATTTTCTAAAAATTATTTTTACACTTTTTGGAACAGTAAAGAGGAGGAAAATTTAAGAGAGTATGTTGATTATATTTTGCCAGTCGAAAACCTTGAAAGCATTGAAATTATTAAAAATAACTTTGATCAATTAGAAGAAATAGATATCTCAAAACTTGATACCGGCTATGATATTGAAAACTATATTTATTTAGTGATTAACAATGTTAATGACTATATCAATATTTTTATTAAGGGAGTAGTCGGTGAAAACAAAGTCGCTCGCAGTTTTAAATTTGAAAAAAAATTACCAAAAAAAAATGAGGATTATGAAATTGTTTTAAAAAAAATTAAACAAGAAATAATTGAGATTATTAAGTCACAGAATTTGATTGATCTAAGGACACCGTCCTTTTTAAATCTTAACTTACAATTAAATAAAGCAGATGATTTATTTAAAATTCAAAAATTATTTGAAAATATTGAAATAATTGAAAGTTTTGATGTAAAAGAATTAAATAGTCAAAAAGCAAAAATTAAAATCAAATTTTATGGAAAAATTGATAAAATTTTTTCTAAAATAAAATCTAAAGGCATTCAACTAGATTTAATAAATGATGAATGGAATATAAAACTATAAATGAGTCAACTAATTTTTAAATTTCCTTTTAAAACCACATATTTTCAAAATGACTTTTATGTTTCTTCAAATAATTTTGAAGCTTATAAATTAATTGAAAGTTGGCCGAATTGGCCTAATAGATTTATCAATATTTACGGTCCCAAAGGTTGTGGAAAAACACACTTGTCTAAAATATTGAATAACAAAATTCAATCTTATTTAGTAAACTCAGATAAAATTAAGGAGAGAGAAGTCAACTTTGACGAATTTGAATGCTTAATCATTGATAACTATAACAACAATATTGATCAAAATTTTTTTTATACAATTTTGAACCATATTAACCAAAGTAATAAATATATAATTGTTTTTTCTATAGTGCCAATAAATAAGATTTTGGTGGATTTAAAAGACTTGCAGTCAAGATTAAATAGTTTTATTAGTTTTGGTATAGATCTACCTACTGATGATTTGCTACGCGTGATGATAACAAAATCTTTCTCTGACAAACAAATTATAATAAATAGCAAAAACTTAGAATATATTTTAAAAAATATTGATCGTTCTTATGAAGATGTGCTTCAATTTATTAAAAATATTGATATTGAGTCTTTATCTTCTGGAAAATCTATAAATATTAATTTAATTAAAAAAGTATTAAAATTAAAAAAATGAATAAATACAGATCTCATAATTGTTCAGAATTAACAGATAGTCATATTGGTGAAAATGTAAAACTTTCTGGCTGGGTTCATAGAAAGAGAGATCATGGAAATTTACTATTTATAGATATTAGAGATCATTTTGGGATTACTCAATGTGTTGTAGAAAACAAAGAGAAAAATTTTAAAACACTTGAAAAATTAAAACCAGAGTCAGTAATTTTAATTAGAGGAAAAGTTTTAAAAAGGTCTAAAGAAACAGAAAATAAAGATTTAAAAACTGGAATGATAGAGGTTCAAATAAACGATTTTGAGATCTTATCCGAGGCTAAAGATTTGCCAATGCCTGTATTCGGAGAGCAAGATTACCCTGAGGAAATTCGTTTAAAATATAGATTCATCGATTTAAGAAGAAAAGAAATGCATCAAAATATAGAATTGAGATCAAAAGTTATCTCTTTTTTGAGAAACAAAATGATAGAAAATAAATTTCTCGAATTTCAAACTCCAATATTAACTGCTTCAAGTCCTGAGGGTGCAAGAGACTTTCTTGTTCCTAGCAGAACTCAAAATGGAAAATTCTATGCTTTACCTCAGGCTCCTCAGCAATTCAAGCAAATGGTAATGATCGCTGGATTTGACAAATATTTTCAAATCGCGCCGTGTTTTAGAGACGAAGATGGAAGAGCCGACAGAAGCCCAGGGGAACATTACCAACTAGATTTAGAAATGTCATTTGTAGAGCAAGATGATATTTTTAATGTTGTCGAGCCAATTTTTTATGATCTTTTTTGTAAGTTTGGCAAAGGAAGAGAAGTAAATAAATTTCCTTTTCCAAGATTAACTTATGCAGACTCAATGGAAAAATATGGTACAGATAAACCAGACTTAAGAAATCCGATTCAATTAGTTGAAGTGACGGATCTCTTTTCATCAAAAGAAGTTTCTCTCAAGATTTTTAAAGACAATATCAGCAAAGGAGCAATCGTAAAAGCAATTCCAGTCTCAAATACAAGTGAAAAGCCTCGAAGTTTTTTTGATAATTTAAATAATTGGGCAATAAGTGAAGGAGCAAATGGAATGGCCTATATAACCTTTGAGAAAAATTCAGGCAAAATAAATGGAAAAGGACCTATCGCAAAATTTTTTTCAGAAAAAGCAGTCACAGAGTTGCTAAAGATTTGTAATTTATCAGAGAAAGATTCAGTATTTTTCGTTTGCAATAAAAAGGAAGATGCTCAAAAATTTTCAGGAGTTGCAAGGCAAAAAATTGCTAATGAATTAAATTTAATAAGCGACAAACAATTTTCTTTCTGTTGGATAACAGACTATCCAATGTATCATTATGATGAAAAGGAAAAAAAAATCGATTTTAGCCATAATCCGTTTTCAATGCCACAAGTTAATATTGAAGAATTTGAAAAACAAGATCCCCTAAAAATATTAGCTTATCAATATGATTTAGTTTGTAATGGTTATGAGCTTTCGTCGGGTGCAATTAGAAATCACATACCCGAATATCTTTTTAAAGTCTTTGAAAAAGTTGGTTATACAAAAGAAATGGTCAAAAAGAATTTTTCTGGCATGATAAATGCTCTCTCTTATGGCGCACCACCACATGGTGGTATGGCTCCTGGTATAGATAGAATTATTATGCTTTTAGCCAATCAAAAAAATATAAGAGAAATCACTCTCTTTCCCTTAAACCAAAATGCGCAAGATTTACTGATGGGAGCACCAACTGAGGTGTCCAATAGTCAACTTAAGGAACTTGGTATAAAAATTGAGAAAAATAAAGATTAATTTTTTGATTTAAGGTTGATTCTTATATCGGTAAGATCAACAAGTTTATCTTCATAATTACTCCGAACGAATCCTTTTGAAGTAATATTTTTAACTATATTTAAAAATTTATCGCTTTTAATATCATTGTCACTAAATTCTTTATTTCTTGCTATAGACGGTGTATGTGCCAACTCTTCTTTATCCAAATAAGAAATAGCGAGCTCTCTAAAAACATAATCTAGAATTGATGTTGCGCTCAGTATTCTATCGTTTCCCTCAACTTTTCCAGAGGGCTCGAATTTCGTATCAATAAATGCATCTACAAATTCATCTAATGGCACCCCGTATTGTAGACCAAGGGAGATTGCAATTGCAAAATTGTTCATTAATGCTTTTACTAGTTCCCCTTCTTTATTGGTGTCTATAAAAATTTCACCTATTCTGCCATCGTTATACTCTCCAGTATGTAAATAAACTTTATGTTCGCCAATAGATACTTTTTGAATGTAACCTTTTCTTCTATCTGGCATTTTGAATCTTTCTCTTAAATGACCTTTGAGCTTATTAGACGCTACTAAATTACTTTTTTTATTATTTAAGACTTTTTCGGCATAATGGCTTTCAACAGTTTGCAATTTGCTCTCATTTTCTGATTTTTTATCATTTTTTTCGCCAATTTTTTTTGTTTTTCTATTATTTAACTTAACTTCTATTAATTCAACTTCACCATCATCACCTTTATCAATCTTAGCGAATTCCCTATCATTGAGCTCATCTAACTTGTGAACAGTCTTAAAAGTGCAGGTATAGTAAGTTTCGACTAAATATTTTTTCATAAGATTAACTGAATCAGATAATTGATGATATATATAAAATATTGTATGTGTCTATAGTATTATTATACAATTTAGAATTGTGTGGATTTAAAATAATTATGATTTCTTTCAAACATATTTTCGTCTGGTGGCATAAATATACCTTTTCAACTTTTTTTAAAACTTTAATATTTGGAAAATTTGTTGGAAGGGATCATTACGGTAATAAATATTATAAAAATAAAAAGGATGAAAGATGGGTTATATATTCTGATATTGCTGAAGCAAGCAAGATACCGCCTGAATGGTATTCTTGGATTCATCATACAATAGACACAATACCAAAAGATAACGATCAAAAATATGATTGGCAAAAAAAACATAAAGAAAATATGACTGGAACTCCAAAAAGATACAGGCCCAATTCACTTCTAAATAAGCAAAAAAACAAGAGATATGAAACTTGGAAAAATTAATTTATTTTTAATAATTATTTCCTTCTTTTTTAATTTAAATGCAGCCTCAGAAGAGAAAATAATTTCAACTCCTTTAATAAATTTAGATAAATTAAAACCAAGCTATGAAGAGTTAGAAAATGAGGATTCAAACAAAGAAAAAAATGAGATTATAAAACTTAAAGAAAGAAAAAAAAATTTGACTGATAACAATACTAAATGGGTAAATCTTTTAGGATTAGATAAAATTACTGCTAAAACTACAAAGATTAAAATAAAACTAGGAGAGACTAAAAAATTTGGATTATTAGAAATTAAAGCCTTAAAATGTGGAGTTTCAGTTGAAAATAATACTAAAGGAAATGTTGCTTATATTCAGGTAAAAGATTTATCTGACAACCAGAATGAGAAAGTTTTTGTTTTTAATGGATGGACTTTTTCCTCAAACCCTTCTCTCGCACCCATTGACCATCCTGTATATGATTTATGGTTAATAGACTGTGAAAATGTTTAAAAAAATTTTTCTTTTCCTAACCAATTAGTGTCGAAGTCAGAGTTTACAAATTTTTTGTGATTAAGTATTTTTTTATGTAAGTCAATAGTAGTAGTTATTCCTTCAAGAACAAATTCGTCTAAGGATCTCAAAGTTCTTTGTATAGCTTCGGTTCTGTTTCTACCTTTGCAAATTACTTTCGCGATCAAGCTGTCATAATAAGGAGTGATTTTACATCCTTGAAAAATTGAACCATCCACCCTTGTCCTAAAACCTGATGGTTGGTGGCAAACACTAATAATTCCAGGACTGGGCTGAAAGTCTTTGGAAGGATCTTCAGCGTTGATCCTACATTCAATAGAATGCCCTCTTGGATTTATATCGCTTTGTTTTAGAGCTGTTTCTCCTGAGAATGCTATCCAAAGTTGCTCTTTAACTATATCAATTCCTGTTTGTACTTCAGTTACCGGATGCTCAACTTGAACTCTAGTATTCATTTCTAAAAAATAAAATTTTCCATTTTCAAAGATAAACTCAACAGTGCCAGCACCTTCATATCCTATTTTTTCTACCATTTTTACTGTCTTATCTAACAATTCTTGTCTTTGTAAATCTGTAAGTACTGGACTGGGTGTTTCCTCTATCAATTTTTGATGTCTTCTCTGAACTGAACAATCTCTTTCACCTAAATGCACAGTTCGATTTTTACCAGACATTATTTGCACTTCAATGTGTCTAGGATTTTTAAAATATTTTTCTATATACACTTCATCGTTACCAAAGTATTTTTTTGCCTCATTTTTAGCCTCGCTAAATAAAGTTTCTAATTTTTTTTCTTCATTTACTATTTTCATTCCTTTTCCACCACCACCACCTGCCGCTTTAATCAAAATTGGATATCCTATTTTTTTACAGATTGTTTTTGCTTCATTTAACGACTTTACTCCACCTTCAGAGCCTTCGATAACTGGCAATCCATTTTCTTTTGCTATTCTTTTTGCTTCAATTTTGTCTCCCATCTTATTAATGATATTAGCGCTGGGGCCAATAAATTTAATACCGTGCTTTGTAACAATTTCAGCAAACTTTGAATTTTCCGACAGAAAACCATAACCTGGATGAATTGCCTCTGCTCCTGTCAAGTCAACAGCAGACATCAAAGAGGAAATATTTAAATAACTATTTTGAGGTTGATGTGAACCAATGCACACACTTTCATCAGCCAGCTTTACATGCATTGCTTCGGAGTCGACATCAGAATGAACTGCTACAGTCCCTATACCCCACTCCTTACATGCTCTGATAACCCTAACAGCTATCTCTCCTCTGTTAGCTATTAACACTTTTTTAAACATTTTTTTTATTTTAAAATAATAAGTGTTTGACCAAATTCTACAGGCTGGCCATCATTTACTAATATTTTTTTTACAATTCCATCGTTACTAGAAGGAACATGATTCATTGTTTTCATTGCTTCAACTATCATGACTGTTTGTCCTTTTTTTATTTTATCACCAACTGATACAAACTTTTTTGCACCAGGTTCAGGAGCTAAATAAGCAGTTCCAATAATTGGAGATTTTATTCTTATACCTTCCTCATCAATTTTATTATCAACTAAAACCGATTTTGTACTTCCTACTACTGAAGAAGATTTTCCAATTTCTAATGAGGACTTAGAAGCTTTTGAAACTTTTATTTTATTTTGTCCCTCTTGATACTCTAGTTCAGTTAAACCAAACTCATCTAGGTTTTCCACAAGTTCTTTAATTAATTTTTTATCTATTTTCATTTTTAATAAGATTTTTCATTGAATCAAGTGCCATAATATAACCATTAATACCAAAACCACAAATAATACCATTTGCAACTTTACTTATAAGTGATTTATGCCTGAAATCTTCCCTATTGTAAATGTTTGTAATATGTAGTTCAATGATTGGTATTTTTAATATTTTTAAAGCATCATGAATCGCTACTGATGTATGAGTGTACCCACCTGCATTAATGATTAAACCATCCATTTTATCTTTAGAATTTTGAATTGTGTTTATAATTTCGCCTTCGACATTTGACTGATAAAAATTAAGTTCCAAGTCATTTTTCTTTGCAAAATCTTTACAGTCATTTTCCACACTAGCTAACGAAGTGCTACCATATTTTTCTTTCTCTCTTTCTCCTAAAAGGTTAAGATTTGGTCCATTAATGACAATAATTTTAAATTTCATTATTTTGATATAGAATAATTAATTAACTCAATTATGGCAAAAATACAATTAAATGGAAAAAAGATATCGATAAAACAAAAGATATCAGTATTTAACATGCTAAAAAAATATGGTTTAGACAAAAAAAGGGTAGCTATTGAATTAAATGGATCAATATTACAATCTAAAAACTATAAAAAAAGAATATTAAAAGATAATGACAAAATAGAAATAGTGCATTTTATAGGAGGAGGATAATAATTGAAAAAAGATATTCTAAGTGTAGCTAATAAAAGACTTAAATCTAGGTTAATTGTAGGAACAGGGAAGTATAAGAATTTTAAAGAAACTGCTAATGCTATTAAAGCATCTGGAGCAGATATGGTGACTGTAGCAGTAAGAAGAGTAAATATTTTAGATAAAAAAAAACCTACGCTTATGGATTATATTAATCCAAAAAAAATAATTTATCTTCCAAACACTGCCGGCTGTTACAGTTCAGAAGAAGCTTTAAGAACTTTAAGATTAGCGAGAGAGATAGGAGGATGGAAATTAGTAAAGCTTGAGGTAATCGGAGATAAAAAAACTCTTTATCCAAATATGATAGAAACAATTAAAACAACAAAAGTCTTAGTTAAAGAAGGCTTTAAAGTTTTAGTTTATTGCACTGATGATCCTATTCAAGCGAAAAAATTAGAAGATGAGGGGGCATCAGCGATAATGCCATTAGCTTCTCCGATTGGATCAGGATTAGGAATTCAAAATAAAATAAATATTTCTATAATAATCAAACAATCAAAGGTTCCAGTGATTATTGATGCAGGAATAGGTACTGCCTCCGACGCAACTATAGCTATGGAAATGGGATGTGATGGTGTTTTAATAAATAGTGCAATAGCTCAAGCGAAATTTCCTATCTTAATGGCACAAGCTTTTAAAAATGCAGTTATTTCTGGAAGACAAGCTTATTTGTCTGGAAGAATGAAGAAAAATTATTTTGCTAAACCATCTTCACCATTTGATGGTTTAATTTAGCTCGCTTTTTTTTTTCTCACCCACAATGTTTTTGGGCTGCTAAGATTTGATATCTTCTTTCTTTTGGTTTTTAATTTCTTTGTAATATTTATTTTTGTTTTATTTATTCTTTTTGAGTCTTTTTTAATATCTTTTTGTTCACTCTCGAAGTTTTTAATCTTATCAATATTTTCAATTTTACTAATTATTCTTTTATTTTTATTTAAAAGTTCTATTTTGTATTCTGGTAAAATTAATTCAGGGTCAGCAAAAAAGGAAATTTTATATGAGTATTTAGTCTCAAAATAATCTATTTCTTTTTTAAGATTTATGTTTATATAAATCTTAATTTTTTCAGGCACAAAAGCTTTTATAGCCTTTATTTTGTTTGTAAAAGCTAGCATCTCTATCTTTTTTATTATTTTCAAAGCAAACGACTCCATTGTAAGGTTTGTCTCCCATTTGATTGAGCCCCCTCTTAATCTTTGTCTAGTCATTTCAAGTAAACCAAAATTACTTATTTTACCTATTTGAATTCTAGCTCTATCTTTTCTAATGCTTTCACGCATTTTCTTTTCTACTATTCTTCTATTATAAAAGTTCATCATATCTATAAAATCTATTACAATTAATCCTGACAAATCTCTTATTTTGATCTGACGAGCAATTTCCTCAGCAGCCTCTAGATTTGTATTTAAAGCAGTTTTTTCAATATTAATCTGTTTAGTTGATTGACCAGAATTTATATCTATAGCTACAAGTGCTTCAGTTGGATTTATTACGAGGTAACCTCCAGATTTTAATTTAACTGTTGGCTCAAAAATATTGTTAAGATCTTTTTCAATACCAGCTTCATGAAATAGAGGAATTTTTCCCCTATATTTTTTTACATATTTTACATTTTTAGGAACCAACTCTCTCATAAAAGTTTTTGCTTTTTGATATCCTTCAGCTCCATCTACATAAATATTTTTAGTATCGTTATCATAAATATCTCTTAAAGCTCTTTTAATGATATCTCCTTCTTCATAAATTAATGAGGGAGCGTTTGACTCAACAGCTTTATCTCTAATTTGTTCCCAAGTAGAAAGAGTATTTAGAAAATCTTTCTCTATTTCATTTTTAGTTTTATTGGCACCAGCTGTTCTTACAATTACACCCATGCTATTAGGTATTTCGATTTCATTTAAAATCTTCCTTATTTTATTTCTATCTGCAGAATTAAAAATTTTTCTTGATATTCCCCCACCTTTTGCGGTGTTAGGCATCAAAACAATATACTTTCCAGCCAATGAGATAAAAGTTGTGAGTGCTGCTCCTTTCTGACCTCTTTCCTCTTTTATAACTTGAATTAGAATGACTTGACCTGGTTTAATAACTTCTTGAATTCTGTATTTTTTAATTCCATAATCTTTTTTTACTTTTTCCCTAAAGTCTTTTTTAATTGAATTATCTTGAGAAATATTTTCATTTTTTTGACCACCGTTCATCTCATCATTTTTTTCCGATGATGTGTTAATATCCTCTGAAGATGTGTTATCATTTTTTAAATCCTCTCTGATCTTTTCTTCAACTTCTTTTAATTTTTCTTTGTCTGCTGTTGGAATCTGATAATAATCTGACTGAATATCGTTGAACGCTAAAAAGCCGTGTTTTTTTCTTCCAAAATCTATAAAAGCTGCCTGGAGAGATGGCTCAACTCTACTAACAGTGCCTAAATAAATGTTATTTTTAAAATTTAAATTGTTCTTGTTTTCGTATTCATATTCTTCAATTGAAGACTCGTTTTTAAGAACAATTCTAGTTTCATCCGGATGCGATGCATCGATGTATAAATTTTTTTCCATGTAAATTGAATTCCTTTTGTAAAGATTAATAGTAATTTTTTAAATTTTGACATATTTCATTATACAAATTTTTTTAATAAAATGCACTTTTAAATAAATTAACAAATGCCACAAGATGGCCCAAATTAAAGTATTATTTCAATTATTATGAAGCTATTTATAAATTATACTTTTAAAATTATTATCTTAACAATAATTTTGCTTGGTTTATTAGTTTTTTCTTCTATGTGGTATTTCTCCTCTGGTTTACCCGACTACAAAAAACTATCAAATTATCAACCTCCAGTTTCAAGTAGAGTTTATGCAGATGACGGGAAATTAATTGCAGAATATGCTTTAGAAAAAAGGTTATTTATACCTTATGACTCAATTCCAAAGAAAGTTATTAACTCATTTCTGTCTGCAGAAGACAAAAACTTTTTTAAGCATCCTGGGGTTGACCCCAGAGGTATTTTAAGAGCTGTATTTAAAAATATTGATAATATTTTAAATAATAAAAGACTTGAAGGAGCTTCAACTATAACTCAACAAGTAGCAAAAAATTTTTTACTTTCAAATGAAGTTTCATTGCGAAGAAAAATTAAAGAGGCAATCTTAGCTTTTAGAATAGAGAAGGCTTACACAAAAGAGAGAATTTTAGAGCTGTATTTAAATCAAATTTATCTTGGAGAGGGAACTTATGGAATAGCAGCAGCCAGCCTTGAATATTTTGATAAATCAGTAAAAGAGTTGAATTATTCTGAGTCGGCACTTCTAGCTGCTTTGCCTAAAGCACCTAGTAGATATAATCCATTTAAGTATCCAGAGGAAGCAAAATTCAGAAGGAATCTTGTTTTAAACAATTTAAATAATAATAATTTTATTTCAAACAATGATCTTATGAGTTTAAAAAATTCAGAGATTAAATTAAAAAAAAGAAAGATAGAAATTGTTGATGAAGCGAACTCTTACACAGAAGAGGTTAGAAGAATTATTAAAGAAAAATATGGTTTTCAAAAATTATACGCTGAAGGTCTTTCCATCAAGTCTCCGTTAAATATTGATTATCAGATTTATGCTTTAGAAGCTCTTAGAACTGGAATTGAGTCATATGACAAAAGACATGGCTGGAGAGGTCCTATTACAAACAAATTTGCAGATGTAAATTGGAAAGATAAAATTGATAAAATTAAATTAGACCCTACATTACAGTGGGAAATAGCTGAAATAAAAAGTATAAAAGACTCACAAATTAATGCTCAAACTTACAAAAATAAAAAGAAAATAATTTTAAATAACTTTAGATGGCCTTCAAAAAAAAATTTGAAAAAAAATTTTACTGATGGAGATTTCATTTATGTTAAAAAAGTTAAAAATAGCTGGCAAGTCAAACAATATCCTAAAGTAAACGGCTCTATAGTAGTTATCGATCCATTTAGTGGAGAAGTAAAGGCTTTAGTTGGAGGTTTTAGTTATAGGTCAAGTGAATTTAATAGAGCGACGCAAGCAAAAAGACAACCAGGATCAGCCTTTAAACCATTTGTATATGCTGCGGCTTTAGAAAATGGATACTCGCCAAGTAGCATTGTTTTAGACGCACCATTTATAGCCGAACAAGGAATAGGTTTAAAAGATTGGAAGCCCGAAAACTATGGAAAGCAATTTTACGGACCTTCAACTTTAAGAAAAGGGATTGAGTATTCAAGAAATTTAATGACAGTGAGAATAGCTGAAAAATTAGGGCTTAATAAGATTTTAAGTTTATCAAACAATTTAAATATTTATAAAGATATTCCTGAGCTTTTATCTGTATCATTAGGTTCTGCAGAAACAACATTATTAGATATAACTGCAGCTTATGCAACCTTTGTAAATGGCGGAAAAAAAATTAATCCAACTTTAATAAATAGAATTCAAGACAGAAGAGGAAAAACAATATTTAAACCAGTTTCAAGTAAATGTATTGGTTGTGATAGGCTTAAAGATCAGGACATTTTTCCCAGTATTCAAAATAATCTGGAGCAAGTTATAAGTAAAGAAACCGCATATCAAATGACATCTATCTTGCAAGGAGTAATTCAAAGGGGTACTGGAAAAAAATTAAGAGATTTAAATGTTCCACTTGCAGGAAAAACGGGAACAACTAATAATAATTTTGATGCTTGGTTCATAGGCTATTCCTCTAATTTGGTTATTGGTGTTTATATTGGATTCGATAAACCACAAACTCTTGGAAAATTTGAAACTGGGTCTAAAGCAGCTTTACCAATCTTTAAAGAATTCATTAAAAAAGCAATATTTAAAAATGAATTTAAAACTTTTGATATTCCAAAGGGAATTTATTTTGCATCAGTGGATTATCAAACTGGAAAAAAAACCCACTTTAATGATAAGAAATCAATTATCGAAGCATTTAAGGTTAAAGATATAAACAACCCAGAAAATGGCGACTTAATTTTAAAACAAAATTATGATAAAATAATTAAGTTCAGACAATTTTATTAATGGAAAATTTTGAAAATAAATTAGCACTAACAAAAAAAATCCTCGAAAATATAAGGGGGTATCTTTGATAATAATAAAATTAAAGAAAAACTAAAAAATTTAGAAAAATTATCTTCAGACGAAAAGTTCTGGAAAGACCAGTCTAAAGCCAAGAAAGTTATAAAAGAAAAAACACTTTATAATCAGATATTAACATCATTTAACTCAGCCTCTAAAGAAGTTAGCGATCTTCAGGACTTATTTAATTTGAGCACTGAAGAAAACAATGAAGAAATGGTTTCCGAGTGTAATAAAAAAATTAATATAATATTTAAATTAATAAAAAAACTGGAAATTGATTGTTTTTTATCTGGAGAAAATGATAATTTAAATATTTATTTAGAAATTCATGCTGGGGCAGGAGGCACAGAAAGTCAAGACTGGGCTGAAATGCTGAGAAGGATGTATTTGAAATGGTTTGATAAAAAAAAATTTCATTATCAAATTATCAACGAACATAAAGGTGAAGAAGCGGGTATTAAATCTTCTACACTAAAAGTATCAGGAGATTATCTTTACGGACTTATGAGAAATGAGTCAGGTGTTCATAGGTTAGTAAGAATTTCCCCGTTTGACAGCGGGGCTCGAAGACACACTAGTTTTGCTAGTATCTGGGTATACCCAGATATAGATGATGAAATTGACATAAAGATAGATGACAAAGATTTAAGAATAGATACTTATCGATCTAGTGGAGCTGGTGGGCAACATGTGAATACCACGGATAGCGCAGTTAGAATTACTCATATTCCCACAAAAATTGTGGTGCAGTGTCAAAATGAACGATCACAGCACAAGAATAAAGAGACATGTTATAAAATGTTAAGAGCAAGACTTTATGAACACGAAATACAAAAGCGTGATGAAGAAAATAAAAGAAGTCTGTCTTCTAAAACCGACATAGGCTGGGGTCATCAGATTAGATCTTATGTTTTACAACCCTATCAACTAGTTAAAGATTTAAGAAACAAAATAGAGAACACAAACCCAACAGATGTTCTTAATGGAAATATAGATGAATTTATTGAGGCAGGTATTAAAAAAAAATAATGAAAAAAACAATTTTTAAATTTATTTTTTTAATTTTCATAATTTTTATAGCAATTATTTCTTACCTTTCAATATATGGATATGAGACAAATAGATTTAACAATTTAATTTATGAGGAAATTTCAAAAACTCAAACAAATTTAAAAGTAAATTTAAACAAGATTAGAATCAAGATAGATATTAAAAAGTTAGGATTATTTTTATCAACGAAAAATCCAAGTATTCAATACAATCAAGAAAATATACCAATTAATTTAGTTAAAATATATCTTAACCTTAAATCTTTTTTAAATAAGGAAAATATTGTTGAAAGTATATTCGTTGATACAAATGAAATTGAATTTAAAAGTATTCAAAAAATTGCATTAAAAATTAAACCATCAAATATAAAAAATTTTTTATTAAATAGTGTCAAAAGCGGAAAATTAAAAACTAATCTAAATTTAAAATTTGATAAAAATAATAATATTAAAGAATATAATTTTGAAGGTTTTATAAAAAAAACTAAAATAAATTATTTAAATCAGTTTAATTTAGAAGACCTAAAATTGATATTTTCAATTAATGAAGAATTTTTTGACCTAAATTCAATCACTGGAAAAATTAATGATATATCAATTAAGAAAGGGAATTTATTAATTCAGAGACAACCAAACATAAAAATAGAGGGAGAAGTATTTTCTGAAGCTAATTTAGATGAAAAAAAACTAAGGGGCATTATTAAAGAAAAGAAATTTCACAAAATATTAGAAAATAAAATAGCAACTTCAATTAAAGCAAATAATAAAATTTTTGCTGAATTTGATAAGACACTTAAAATAAAAACATATAATTTTGAAACTTTAGGAGAAATTGGAGAAGCGCGAATTTTATTTAAACAACCAATAAGTAATCGACTTTTAAGTGAAGAAATTAGACTAATGAAATTGAAAAAATCCTCATTTAAATTTTCGAAAAAAAATAACTCAGATAGTAAATACTTTTTAAGTGGAGAATATAGTTTCGATGAAAATAAATTTAATAAATTTCGACTTGAAAGTTCTGGCAATAAATCAAACAACTTTTATAATTTAGACATAGATTTTTCAAATAAGATTAATATTGAAATGATCAATTATTTCAAAGAGAAGGGCAGTTTAGCTAATCTTAAAATCAATTTAATAATTTCAAAAAACTTTATAAATATCAAAGATTTATTAATTAAAGAAAGTAAAAATTTAATCGAAGTAAAAAATTTAAAAATCGATAAAAAAAATAATTTAAAATCATTTGAAAAGATTAAAATTGTTACAAATAATAAAAACAAAGAAAATAATAATTTCGAAATTAATTTCAATAAAAAAATAGAAATTAAAGGAAAAAATTTTGACTCGGCAAATTTATTAAAATCTCTTAATAAAAATAACAATTCTAATAATTTGAAGGATATCTCTAGCGATATAGAAATTAAAATAAAAAGCGTACATACTGAAATGACTGAGGAAATTAAAAACTTTTATTTGATTGGAAAGCTAGATAAAGGCAAATTCTCGAAAATATCATCAAAAGGCGAGTTTTCTAATGGTAAGTATTTAGACATATCGATGAAGAACGACAAAAGTAGTAAAAAAAAGTTTTTGGAAATATACTCTGATATTCAAGAACCCGTCCTATCAAATTTTTCTTTTTTTAAAAGTATTAATGGAGGAAATCTTTTATTCAATTCAGTAATTGAAGAAAAAACTTCTACTTCTAAATTACTAATTGAAAAATTTAAAATTAAGGACGCTCCAGATTTTGTAAAACTTTTAGCATTAGCAGATTTTGCTGGAATGGCTGATCTTGTTTCTGGAAAAGGATTGAGCTTTGATAAGTTAGAAATGAAATATTACAGTGATGAAAAAATTTTAAATTTAGAGGAACTCTACACTGTTGGTCCAAGTATTTCTATTTTAATGGAAGGATATATTGACAAGCGCAGTGGATTAGTAAGTTTGAGGGGAACAATGGTGCCAGCCAAAGAGCTTAATAAATTAATATCAAAAATACCTATATTGGGCGATATTTTAATACCTAAAGAAGTAGGCGAGGGGTTATTTGGAGTCAGTTTTAAAATGAAAGGCAAACCTGGAGAAATCAAAACTACTGTTAATCCAATAAGAACTCTGACACCTCGTTTTATACAAAAAGCATTAGAAAAAAAAACTAATTAATTTTGAGAATGAAATGTTTCTTTTTCCCAAATGAGATTTTTAAAATTCCATTTTTCATATCATTTTCAAGATTAATAACTCTTTTTTCATCCAGAATAATTTGATCATTAATTTTTATACCTTTATTTTGTATTGCTCTTCTTGCATCACTTTTAGAGCTAGTTATTTTATTCTGAGCTAGTAATTCTAAAATGTTAACACCCTTTGCAAGTGTATTTTTTTCAATCTTAATAACTGGTAAACCTTTTCCTGCTCCTCTAAATTTAAATGTATCTAAAGCTGTTTTTTGAGCTTTTTTAGTTTTTTCATCTCCGTGAAGTATTTTTGTCGCTTCGTTAGCAAGAATAATTTTTAATTCATTTATATTTTTTTGATTTTTTAATATATTGATTTTATCTACATCTAAATCAGTAAAATACATCATGAATTTTATCACATCTCTATCATCAACATTTCTCCAAAATTGCCAATAATCATAAGATGAGAATAAACTTTCATCTAACCATACCGCGCCTTGCTCTGTCTTGCCCATTTTCGCTCCAGATGCTAAAGTAATTAAAGGAGATGTTAATCCATAAGCTTCTTTATTTTGAATTCTTCTTATCAATTCAACACCATTAATTATGTTTCCCCATTGATCTGACCCTCCTAACTGTAAATTACAATCATATTTATCAAATAATTTATAAAAATCATAAGCCTGTAAGATCATATAATTAAACTCCATGTAGCTTAAAGACTGCTCTCTTTCCAATCTTAGTTTTACACTGTCAAAAGTTAACATTTTATTGATTGTAAAATGTGATCCAATAT